>Ga0208903_1000020_pt1 | contig 168557 bp, 143 predicted proteins | sample AntAceMetag02UKJ_FD_184769 | JGI IMG/M metagenome (GOLD analysis project Ga0208903, IMG submission 184769) | Saline lake microbial communities from Ace Lake, Antarctica - Antarctic Ace Lake Metagenome 02UKJ (SPAdes) (version 2) | ecosystem: Environmental > Aquatic > Non-marine Saline and...
AGACGAAGTTGAAGACGAAGTTGAAGACGAAGTTGAAGACGAAGTTGAAGACGAAGTTGAAGACGAAGTTGAAGACGAAGTTGAAGACGAAGTTGAAGACGAAGTTGAAGACGAAGTTGAAGACGAAGTTGAAGACGAAGTTGAAGACGAAGTTGAAGACGAAGTTGAAGACGAAGTTGAAGACGAAACTGAAGACGAAACTGAAGACGAAACTGAAGACGAAACTGAAGACGAAACTGAAGACGAAGTTGAATCGAACGAAGAATCCGAAGGAGAGAGCAATGAAGCGGACGAGACTGAAGTTTCTGAAGACGACGCCGGAGAAGAAACCGATCAGTCTGCCAACTGAACCACTATTTTTATGAGCCTCGAAGAACAGCGCATCAAGATCGATGCTATCGATACCGACATCATTCGACTCCTCAATGATCGAGCCGACGTTGTCCACGAGATTGGTGAAATCAAGAAAAAGAACGGACTCGAAATCTACGCGCCTGAGCGTGAGGAAAAATTGCTCCGAAGCCTTTGTATCAAAGGAAAAGGAGGTCGTCTTCCGGACAACTCCATCCGTGCTATCTACCGCGAGATCATGTCGGCAGCGTTGGCCCTCGAAGAGGATCTTAAGATCGCCTACCTCGGCCCTGCCGGCACCTGGACGCATCAGGCCTCCATCGGAAAATTTGGCCACAGCGTAAAGTATCTTCCACAGCCGAGCTTCGGAGATGTCTTCAATCAGGTCGAACGACGCATCGCCGATTACGGTGTGGTTCCGATTGAGAATTCCACCGAAGGCGCCGTGACCCACACTCTCGATCTTTTCGCCGACTCACCGCTGAAGATCTATGGCCAGGTGATGCTTTCGATTGAGAACAATCTCATGGCCAATTGCCCGCGTGAAGAGATTCAACAAATTTACAGCCACCCGCAAATCATTGCCCAATGCCGCGGTTGGCTCTCTAAAAATTTCAACGATATCCAGCCCGTCGAAAAATCGAGTTCCGCCGCCGCCGCCGAAATCGCGGCGAAAGAACCGAACGCGGCCGTTCTCGGAGGCGCGCTCCTTTCAGAACTCTACGGCATTGATTTGCTGGAGCGCTCGATTCAGGACATCGCGAACAACACGACCCGCTTCCTCGTCATCAGCCACAAGACCTGTCCTCCGACGGGGAATGATCGAACATCGGTCATGTTCTCCGTTCGCGACGAGCCAGGCTCCCTCCATCGCGCCCTCGAGCCGTTCGAGAAGCTCTCGATTAACATGTCAAAAATCGAAAGCCGCCCCTCAAAACGCCGCGCCTGGGAGTATTACTTTTTCGTCGACATCGCAGGCCACTGCGAGGATCCCGAGTTGGCGAACGCGATCAAGGCAGTCGGTAAAAATTGCTCCTTCGTGAAAACATTGGGGAGCTATCCCGCCTGAGTCGCCTCCTAGAATTTAGCGCCCTCGAATTCCATCAAGGAATTCCCAAAGGCTGCGAACGGCCTCGCGTCCTTCTGGTGTTTCTTTGAAAACATCGGGCATCAGGGTATCCCGCTGCACTGCCGGAGGATCGTGAAGAAACTGCTCAAACCAATCGCGTTGCAGCCTTTCGGGACTGAGAGCGAGATTGATCCCCGGCCAGCCTTTTGACTGAATCGCCCCTGCCCCGTGGCAGGATTGGCAGTTCGCTTCCGCTGATCGAAAAACAGCTTCCCCTTCTTTCGGGGTTCCTTTTTTTTCACCCAAGCGGTTTCCTTTCGGAAGAGAATCCAATTTTCGAAACTGCTGCTGAAACGGCTTAACATCTTCGTGCCGATACAATGGCATTCTCGCCACCATATAGGGCCGCACTGCGCCACCACCGTTCACACCGAGCAGAACCCGCTCCATCCAGTCATTCGTGAGTTTCGACCCGATCCTATCGAGCGCCGGAGGCAGATTACCCCATCGCCCGAGCGCAAGGGCGTCTTGGCTCGCAAATCCGAAGTACACTTCGCGAGCCATCTCCGGTCCGCCGACGCCTCCCCGCTCATGACAGGCATAGCAATTGAGCTGCTTGAGCCTCCAGTCGACTTCCGCCTTAAGGTCGAATTTTTTCCGACTGTCGAGCCGGCGGAGCGCCGCGCTGATAGCCCGCTTCTGCACCTCATCGAGTCCGTAGAAAGGAATCGCGCCACCGGAAGGGCGCTCGGAAAAACACCCCCCAATCACATCGGGATTGATATCAGCGAGGGGTATCGACTGGGGCTTTGCTAAGGATCCGCCTGAAGACGCTTTATCGGGAATCGAATGACAGACATTGCATTGCTTGGAACGAAAGAGCTCCTTTCCCTTGGCGAAAAGCGCTTCGTCTCTCTCGATGGGCTCAGTAGCAGCGAGCGCATCGGTCAGATTTTTCGGCAACACCAAATCGGGCCCGGCACGGAGGTAGGCAGCGAGGTCGACGGCTTCTTTCTCGCTGAGCTTAAAATCCGGCATTCGTCCCGACGGTCGGTGCTCGTGCGGCTTCAACAAAAAGTGAGCCAGTGCGTCCAAACTGTAGAGATCAGCGAGATTCATCGCAACGCTGGGAAGGCCGGACAGTTCGATCTCCGCATTTTCAGGAATCCCCTCGGGTCGGTACCCGACCTCAGGAGCATGGCAGGCCACACAGCCGACGCGGTGGTAAAAACTTCGTCCCGCCTCAATATCGCCGACCGGATACTCAGGGATTGGTTCGTTCATGCTCGCGAGATAGTGCTTCAGCGCTTCCACTTCCTCGAGATCACGATCGGGGCCCGCGAAGAGGCTCGGCATCGTCGTGTCGCGCTTGAGAAAACGCGGGTTCCGGATCATCAGCTCGAGACTCACCGAATCGAGTCGACTCGCGACGCCACTCAGGTAGGTCGCCTCCACTCCCTGAAGCTGTTTTGCGAGATGCTTGGGCGGCGCATGACAGGCCACGCAATTGAGTTCGTTGAGCAAAATGAAGCCGCCTTCAGCGAGGTAATCCTCATCATCGAGGCTGCTGTGAAATCGTTCAAACCCTACCACAAAGGGATAATTCACCGGCTTGGCATGCGCCGGATGCGCCTCAATCTCACTTGCTGAAAGATAAAAGATCAGCAGTGAAACCAGTGAGCAAACCAACGACCTAATCCTATTAAGTTGATGACGCAAAAAGCCAAAAACCCGCCCGAAAATTAAAGCGCGATGTGCTTCCCTCCACCTCCTAAAACCATGAAACCGTTGCCCCCTATTGTTGGGCGGCGGGAAGCGCACCCCTCCGTGGTACTTTTTGCATAGACGTCTGTCCGGCCGACGACATAACCCTGTTGGGCGCCGCCCTGTTTGGTCGTGCATCATATACCCTGTTTGGTCATGGACTCTACCCTGTTGGGTGGTTCGCCGGCTCAATCTGTGATCCGACCGTCGACGAGTGTCACCTTGCGATCACCCATTTCAGCCAGCGAGCTATCGTGAGTCACAACGATTAGAGTCCGCTCCTGCTCATCCACTAAATCCATGAGCAAATTCATCACGGCGATGCCCGTTTTGGTATCCAAGTTACCGGTGGGCTCGTCTGCAAAAATGATTGCGGGGTTGTTCATCAGCGATCGCGCGATCGCAACGCGCTGTTGCTCACCACCGGAAAGCTCGGCGGGAAGATGATTCGCCCGGTCCGCAAGGCCCACTTTTCCCATTAGCTCGAGCCCTCGATCCTTCGCTTTTCGTCCGCGAATCATTGCCGGAACCATTACGTTTTCCAGCGCAGTTAGCTCGGGAAGCAAAAAGAAACTTTGGAAAACATACCCCATGCTGGAATTGCGCACGTTTGCCTGTTCTCTGCGGCTGAGCTTATATAAAGAGCGTCCGTTAATGACCACATCACCCTTGTTTGGCTTTTCGAGACCCGCGAGAGTGTAGAGCAGAGAAGTCTTACCTGCTCCGGATGGCCCGACGAGGAAAAGTTTTTCTCCCGGCTTCGCCACTAGGGTGACTCCTTTGAGCACCTCAATTCGATTGTCTCCAATCTCGAAGGTCCTACACACGTCCTGCGCTTCGACGGCAGATGAACACACCGGGGAAACCCCCTCTTGGGAACTGGATAAAATTTCAGACACGCGAAACAATCACCTCACTTTTGCGTGAGGACGAACGATTTTTCGGGGAATTACCTCCCCGATCCATCTTGATTCAGGTTATCCGGTGGGAAATGAAATCAACGCTTACCTTTGAGGCCATCACGACGAGCCTTTTTGGCCAGCGTAAGAGCTTTCTCGGTTCCGTATCGAGTGATGGAAAATTTGGCGGTCTTCCGCTTTCCATCTTCACTTGCCCAAGCGGCCTGCCAGTATTCATAGACCTTCTCTTTAGGAGACTTAGAGACTACGTGGGTCACCCCAATAATACCAGACTGCTTGATTCGGCGCTTTTTCTTCGCCGCTGCTTCTTGCTTATACCTGGGCATTTTGGCGAGCAACTGATCGCGATGCCCTTTCGCTGCCTTCAACGCTTTCGTTTTCCCTCCAGAAGCTTTATCAGGAAAATATTTTTGATGACTCTTACCACGGTGAGTGATTCTGACATAGAAGCCATGGTTCTTCTTTTCCGGTTGGTCTATCCGGGTAATACCATAGTTAGGTCGAGGTGAAGACATAAATGAAGCGGTTTAAGTATGAATGTGAAAGTTCTGACACTTTAGATTGTCTAACGTTTTTTTAAAAATGCGACAAGGCTAAATATACAAAACAGCTAAAAATTAGCAGTTTTCAACTGCCTTACCCCCTCATACAGGACTATTCCTGCCGATGTCGCGAGATTTAGGCTTCTCCCTCTTTTTTGCGGAATCACAAAAGATTGAGCTTTAACGTTCGCGAGGAGGCTTTCAGGAAGGCCTCGCGTTTCGGGTCCAAAGATTAGGTAGTCACCCTCCGCAAACTCCGCATCCCAATAAGGCTTTGTCGATTTGGTAGTTAAGTAGAAGCAATTAGCCGTCTCCGGAACTGAGTCCAGAAATGTGTCAAAGTCAGGCCAAAGCGTCGGATTCAACTCGGGCCAGTAATCCAAACCGGCCCGCTTCAGGGACTTATCATCAAGCGAAAAGCCAAGCGGCTCGATGAGATGCAATCCTGCACCCGAGGCATGGCAGAGACGACCGATATTTCCGGTGTTCGGAGGAATCTCCGGCTCGAATAAAACGACATTCAACATAGAACGCCTTCGACTGTTTCCGATGACCTGCCGAGGAGGCGGGCCGGGGGGAAATCAAGCCTCGATAGGATCAACATTCACACGACGACCATCACGGTCGAAACGAACGTTACCTTCAACGAGTGAGAAAATGGTGTAATCGCGGCCGAGACCAACGTTTTTGCCGGGGTGCCACTTGGTGCCACACTGACGAAGAATGATATTTCCGGCGATGACTTTCTCTCCGCCAAACTTTTTCACACCACGTCGCTTGCTGTTGCTGTCGCGACCGTTTTTAACACTTCCCTGTCCTTTTTTATGAGCCATGGCAATTAGAGGGGTAAAATAAAAATAATTAGGTTACCAAAAATAAAAAATCGGCAAATTAGACCGAGACGATTTCAAGCTTGGTAAGGTGACGGCGATGTCCCTTGGTCTTGTGATGACCTTTACGACGCTTGAACTGAAAATTGATTACTTTCTTGTCGCGGAACTGCTCCACGACCTTGGCGGTAACGGTTGCGCCGTCGATGAAAGGAGCTCCCACACTGAGGGCGTCTCCGCTGCCTGAAGCAAGGACTTCGTCAAAAGTGAAAGTATCACCTACTTTGGCATCGAGCTTCTCGACATTAATTTTGTCTCCAGCCTCGACGCGATACTGTTTACCCCCTGTTTTGATTATTGCGTATGCCATCTTGTGTCCCTGTTTTGAAGGGCGGGAAACTGCCATCAGGAGAACGAATCAGCAAGCTATTTTTTAAAATAGCTTATCTCGCCCGATTCAGCACAAATCGACATTTTTGATATAAATGAATCCCTGGGCGTCAATTTCCGCGTCATGAGGTCCTTGAATCCACTCGTATTCGCTGTTTGCCTCCTCGCAGGAGGCAAATTTCAGCCAAAGCCGGCCGTCTTCGATTTTCGCAGCGATCCCGGGCAGAAGGCGCCCCACTGACTCTGGATTGCGCCCTACTTGCCTCATATGACCTGCCGTATTCCCCATCGCGGGATCCGTCCGACTCATCGTTACGACCCGCCCCAAATGGGACCAGGCACGGGCGAGAGGTAAATCGAGCAATTCTTCCCAATCCTCGAGCTCCCCTTTGTTGGCAGGCCCGAAGATGATGCCGTATTTGAGAGAACTCGTGTTCAAGGCACGATCCAGCGAGTCATAAAAAGCGGCGTCTCCCACGACAATGTTGACACTTTGATCCAAGATCGCATTCTCAAGAGCATCGAAGTCCTCGCGCAGCGCAAAGGAACGGCTCACGACCCTGCCCCGTCCAACGATCGGAGACCAACATCCCAAGGTAAGCCCTTCCGGCATCGCCATCGAGATTTCGCTGAAAATGACATCATCTTTTTCGACGAAGTTGGCGGAAACAACACGCGTCGCATTTCGCAGCAGAGTCCGGCCACTGAAAAAGACCGGCTTCTCCCCGGGAGCGGCGACCGCACCGACCGCTTCCCGGTCAATCGAACGCTTATTCAGGTCGAGCCGCCAGCAAGTAAGCCAGGCAGGTTCAATCATCGCTCTGACCTGCTCGAGCATGGCCATGGGCGCCCCGGGGGCGGCAACCACCGCTTTCAAGTCAATAAAAACGCCGTCATCCTCCTGCCAAAAATCTATTAGGTGCGGCATGAAAGCGCGCGAAGTCACCACCGTATTGATCCCCATCGGTGCGATGGCCTTCGCAATTGCCTCGGTTTCATCCGGATCGATAGTGAAGGGAAGGTTCACTGGTGTTTTCCCTGCGAGAAAGAGCCCCATATTGATCACCGCTGTCATCGGACCGGGCGGCAGGAGAATTCCGATGCGGTTTCCAGTCTCCTCTCGCTGATACATCCAGCGACGCGCCATCGCCGTTGCGAGGCCGAGCGTGTAGGCCCGTGACCAGTCCCGTTCGCTATTCTTTCCGTATTCCACGAAAAGTGAGTTTCGACGCCCCCTTTTCAGATTCTTTATCAAGGTCTTCTCCAAAGGTAGGTGGAACTCTTTCCGCATCGCAAAGGCTTCAACCGACTGCTCCCAAACCCCACGTCGCACACTTTCGACGTTCACTTCTTCCGCAGGAATCGGAGGCCCCCAGGCAACTTGAAGGGGGCAAGGAAACCCATTCGGCCGCTTTTTGAAATACTTGCTCCGTTCAAACGAAAAAATCGAACTCCAAAGTCCATCCATATAAAAAGGGACGACCTGACATTTCGATCGGCGAACGATGAGCTCGAATCCTTTTTTAAATTCGGAGATGACACCGAGCCGGGTCAAGCCCCCTTCGGGAAACAAACACACCACAGAACCTTCCTTGAGTGCTTCGGCGGTCAAGGTGATGGCTTCCTTGGCATTCTCAGGCCGAATGGGGATGGCGTCGTGGACCCTCGGGAACCAGGAGATCGCTTTCACATTCATGTAACTCTCCAAAATCACAAAGCGGACGGGGCGGGGGCAGCTTAAATGAACAATAAAGGCGTCAATGTAGCTAACGTGATTGCCTAGAATGAGAACGCCTCCCTCTTTGGGAAACTGCTCCACTCCGGTTCGCCTAATCCGGTAGAGCAGGAAGACAACGGGCTGAATCATCAGCCGTAAAAGAAATCGGGAGAAAAGTTTCATACTGAGGAAATCGGTCCAGTGGATCCAGATTTGCTCCAATAGGAGAGGGTCCAAAGCGCAACGATACCGATGACAACTAACGCTACAATAATCTGATTTGCAGCCGGAAATCCTGCCGTATCAAGCCCGTTACATAGCAGAATAGCGATGACACCTGTGGCGGAATTAAGCAAATTAGACGCCGAAATGATGCGCCCTCGTTCATCTTCCTCCGCCAGGTCCTGAAGAAGAGCTGACAAGGGAATGAGAAAGAACCCGGCAAAAAAACCGACCACGGCAATACTCACTTTGAAGGGCAATTCAGTAGGATCGAACAGAGCAATCCCAAGGAATCCGAGGGTCATTCCGATGGCTCCCAAGGGGATCAACTTCAACTGATTGCGTTTTCGGCTCAAGACCGACACCACGACACTCCCGAGAATCAGCCCGATACCAATGCACCCCATCATCATCGAAGTAGCACCCGCGGCACCGCCTTTCTCAGCGTCCGGAAAAAGCTCCTTCCCGAAAGAAATCATGACAACTCCAAACATATTGGCGACGAACCAGTATAGCGCGATTCGAAGGGCAACGATCCGAAGCCCCGGCTTGTTAAACATCATTTTGAGATGCACAAAATGCTCCACAAAAATCGAGGAAGTCAGTTTTTTGACTGAATAGCTTGGCGTTTTCTGAATCAAAGTGGTCAGAGCCAGCGGAAGGAGGCAGCCAGCACCAATGATTAGAGTCGGCAATCCTGCAGCCAACCAGGCATTATCGAGCGAAACCCCGAGATCCCTATTGTTCCCGGCTAGGAGTTGATCGAACCACTTCCCGCCGAGCCAGGCACCCAGAAGAATACCGACCATCGCCAGCATTTGTGAGAGCCCGTTCGCAAAACCCAGCTTTTGAGACCCCACTATCTCTTTCAGAATCCCCTGCTTAGCCGGCGAAAAAACCGTCGATTGCACTGCTAACAGGAAATACCCGAAAATAGCAACGACGACATTTCTCTGCACAATCGACAAATAGATGAGAATGAAAATGGCAAGCTGCAGAACAAGACTTGCCACGATCACATTTTTCTTCGAAAACCGATCTGAAATCCAACCGGCAATCGGTGCTCCGAGAATGAATGGGATCGGAATCAGAATCGCCATGATATATTGTATCTTCTCGCCGACATCGACCGAGAAGACGACTACTCCCTGGGCGACCGCCAATCCCAGCCCGATCAGGATCATCTTAACGAAATTATCGTTGAAGGAATTTTGCGTCTGAACAAAGAGCACCGCTAACAGCGAAACCCATGATCGGCGCGAAACCGGTTCGGAGGTGGACTCTTCAGACATGGCCACTTTTACCCGAAATCCTCAAGCAGGGCGAATGGATTGTTCGTCAGAACCCACCGCTTTGACCTCATAACATCCGATGGACTGCAGTAATGAAGCCCAACGCCCTGACCACTTCCCACCGTAGGGCCGCGCCGGAGTCATCGTTCGCCAACCCTTTTCCATGCCGACCGCATCGAGCTTCGCTCCCGGATGAATCATGACACCGTGCTCAGAAACGGATAAAAGAGGAATGTCTGCAGAGCTGTCTGAATAAGCCCACGAATTCGGGAGCACCTCGACATCGTCGGGAATGAGGCCCCTCGTTTGCATCGCCGTAATTTTAGCTCCGTGTTTGTTGTTCGGACCTGAGATTTCAGGAAAGAGAGCCATTTTCTCCCGCACCTCCATATCCGTCCCGATGAAATGATCAAAGCCGAGTCGGTCTGAAATCCCCTCGAGGTAGAATTCAGGACTCGCGCTGTTGAGAATAAGAAGACGCCCCTCGCTCCGATTCCGCTCGATTTCCGCAACGACCGCCGGATAGAGCGCCATCTCAAAATCAGATTTTAGAAAATCGCTCACGTGATTCATGAGCGTCTCGCGATCCATTCCCACGAGGTAACTCGCAAAAACCCGTTTCATGGTGCGAAGAGTCAAGAGCTTCAACCCAGCCAACGGGAGGCAGGGAATAAACCAGAGCAGATAAACCCGACGCCACCCTTCGCGCTGCAGGACGTAATTACAAAACAGCGCCTGCGTATCAAACGGGAGGATCGTGTGATCAAGATCAAATAATGCGTAGCCTCGTGACATATCCTGTGACTCAAACGGAAGCTTCAGGGAAGAGCAAGAGAGAACTAACTGGCATCACACTGAGAAACAAACCCGCCGGGCCCCTTCTCAGATTTTCTGATTGAGCCAAACCCATCGGGGATGTCGCTGTGATCCAAAAGGATCCCTTTATGGATCAAAAAGAATTAAATTCTATGTCAGCACAAAAATCGCGGTACAGTTGTGAGACGCAATGCTTCACTGGCCAAGTGAAGCTACCCAAAAATCATTTTGGGATTTTCCGTTTAGCTCTCCCCATGAACATGCCTGCCCCTACCAAGCACGAAGCGCTCAACACTTGGATTTCAAGAATGGTTGAGCTTTGCGAACCCGACAGCATACATTTGTGCGACGGTTCTGAGGCCGAATGGGACGCACTCACGAGTCAACTCGTCGATTCAGGGACCCTGATCCAACTCAATCCGGAGAAACGCCCTAACAGCTTTCTGGCTCGTTCCGCTCCTTCTGATGTCGCTCGCGTCGAAGAGCGCACCTTCATTTGTTCGAAGCGGAAGGATCAGGCGGGTCCCACCAACAACTGGATGGAGGACGAGGAGATGCGGGAACTATTGACCGGAAAATTCCACGGCAGCATGCGAGGTCGCACCATGTATGTGGTTCCTTTTTGCATGGGGCCTGTTGATTCGCCTCTCGCAAAAATCGGCGTGCAGGTCACCGATTCTGCTTATGCCGTCGTGAATATGCGGATCATGGCTCACATGGGATCTGATATTCTGAAACGGTTGGAACAGGAAGCCTCCGGAGAAATCGAATCCCGTCGAACCAAGCCCGGTTTCTTTATTCCCTGTCTCCACTCGGTCGGAGCGCCTCTCGAAAAAGGCGAAGAAGACGTGCCCTGGCCCTGCAACGACGATAAGTACATCGTACATTTCACCCGCTCCCGCGAGATCTGGTCCTATGGGTCGGGTTACGGAGGCAATGCGCTTCTCGGGAAAAAATGTCTCGCCCTGCGGATCGCATCGAACATTGCCCGGGAACACGAGTGGATGGCCGAACACATGTTAATTCTCGGAATTGAAGATCCCGAAGGCAACAAGAGCTACGTCACCGGAGCCTTCCCCTCGGCCTGTGGAAAAACAAATCTCTCGATGATCGTTCCTCCGGAGCACTATCAAAAAGCGGGCTGGAAGACCACTATCGTCGGCGACGATATTGCCTGGATCTGGCCGCATGAGGACGGAAAACTCCACGCAATCAATCCGGAAACAGGATACTTTGGGGTGGCTCCGGGAACGTCCTGGAAATCGAATCCCAATGCGATGGAATCGATGCGGGCGAACTGCATTTTCACGAATGTTGCGCTTACCGATGAGGGAGATATTTGGTGGGAAGGCATGACGAAGGAAGCACCTTCTCATCTCATCGATTGGAAAGGAAACGACTGGACTCCGGATTCAGAAGAGAAAGCGGCGCATCCCAATGCCCGTTTTACGGCACCGGCACATCAGTGTCCGACGATCGATGCCGACTGGCAGAATCCCGAGGGCGTTCCGATTGATGCGATCATCTTCGGTGGTCGCCGCAAGACGACGATGCCGCTTGTTTATCAGGCCTACAACTGGTCCCATGGAGTCTATGTCGGCGCGACAATGGGGTCTGAAATGACCGCGGCGGCGGCAGGGACAATCGGACAGGTGCGCCGTGATCCCTTCGCGATGCTGCCTTTTTGTGGCTACAACATGGGAAGCTATTTTCAGCATTGGTATAAAATGCGAAAGAGGGTCAAACACGTCCCTCGTTTTTTCCATGTGAACTGGTTTCGGCTCGACGAAAACGGCGAATTCCTCTGGCCTGGATTCGGGGAAAACATGCGCGTACTGGAATGGATCGTTCACCGCTGCGCCGGCAGTGCCGCGGGTCACGAAACCAGTATCGGGTGGGTGCCCGAATATGAAGACTTCCATTTCGAGGGCCTCGACTTCACTCGCGAGGACTTTGAGAAGGTCATGGCTTTCCAAGCAGAGGAATGGAGGAACGAAATCGTTTCCCAGGGAGAATTGTTTCTTAAGCTTTTCAATTCAATGCCAAAGGAACTCGTCTACGAGAAAGAACTGCTCGCGTCTCGTCTATCGTAGCAATCCCCTGATTTTTGGATGGACAAGACCCGGCGGAGAAAAGTGATTATTCGCCGCTCGTTGTGACCCGGCAATTGGAATTGAGTCAGGCATGAACCGGGAGGAGAAGTGCCCTCGATAATCGAAAGGTCGATCTCAGTCCTCGACATTTCGGGATCATTCAGAAATGATCACCCTCTCCTGAAAAAGTGCTCAACCATGACTCGCCTTCTCTCCCTCATCACTCTCGTCCTTGCACTAGCAACGCCTGCTTTCCCGCAGGGCATTCAACAGACCAAGGGTTCTTTCAGTGACAAGTTTCGCCAGCTCGACGAAGTTCTCCCGACAGCGAATTCCTATCGCAACGCCGCGGGGCAGCCGGGGCACGAGTATTGGCAGCAGCAGGCTGACTATGTCATCGCGGTGAGGCTTGATGAAGCGGCCCGTCATCTCTCTGCTTCAGCGACGATCACCTACCAGAACAATTCTCCGGACTCGATGGAGTTCCTCTGGCTGCATCTTGATCAGAATATTTTTCGCAAAGATTCGATGAAGGAGCTGAGCGATGATTTTGGTGGCTCAGGAGGACGAGGACCCACCGCCGCGGCACCAACGGGGAGAGAGCCTGCGAAAATCAGTCTCGGGGAACTGCGTCGGCAGCAAGGATTTGATGATGGCGACTATGGTTTCGAAATGGGAGCTGTGACGCTCGAAGACGGGGAACCACTGGAACATTCGATTCTTGGCACCCTCATGCGGATTGACCCGGAAAAACCCCTTGGCCCTGGAAAGTCACTCACCTTTTCCATCGCGTGGGCCTACGATATCCACGAGCAGGACGCGATCGGAGGCCGGGCAGGCTATGAGCATTTTCCCAAAGACGCGCGGAAGGGCGGCAACGATATCTTTCTTCTCGCACAATGGTTCCCCCGCATGGCGGCCTATTCCGATTACGAAGGCTGGCACAACAAAGAGTTCCTTGGCCGCGGCGAGTTCACGTTGGAGTTTGGCGACTACGATGTCTCGATCACGGTTCCTGACGACCACATCGTGTCGTCGACCGGGGTCCTCCAAAACCCGGATGAAGTCCTGACCGAAGCTCAAAAAGAACGTCTCTCCGTGGCAAGATCGGCGGAGCGCCCTGTCTTTGTCGTGACGCCGGAGGAGGCACTTGAGAACGAGAAGTCAGGGCCCGGCGGAATGAAGACCTGGAAATTTACCGCGAAAAACGTCCGTGATTTTGCCTGGGCGTCATCACGGAAGTTCATCTGGGATGCGCAGGGCTATCAACAGCCCGGAGCTGAGATGGAGACCGTCATGGCGATGTCATTCTGGCCGAAGGAGGGCGGCGAACTGTGGCGAAAATATTCAACCCCTTCGATCATTCATACCATGGAGGTTTACGGGCGCTTCTCCTTTGATTTCCCCTACCCTGTCATCCAATCGGTGAACGGTCCCGTCGGTGGAATGGAGTATCCGATGATCACCTTCAACGGCCCGCGAACTAAATTGCAGGACGATGGCGAGAGGACGTATACGATGTCGGAAAAAGTCTTTCTCGTCGGCGTCGTCATTCATGAAGTGGGGCACAACTACTTCCCCATGATTGTTAACTCCGATGAGCGTCAGTGGACCTGGATGGACGAAGGCATCAACAGTTTTTTAGATTCGGTGGCCGGATACGAATGGGATCCCGAAATGCCCTGGACACGATCTCTGGCGCGCGACCTCGTTCCCTACATGATCAGTGGGAACCAGGTTCCGATCATGACTCAGTCGGATTCGATTCTCCAATTCGGGCCCAATGCTTACGGAAAACCTTCCGCGGCGCTTCATATCCTGCGCGACACGATTCTGGGACGGGAACTATTTGATCATGCCCTCAAGACGTTTTCCCAACGCTGGAAGTTCAAGCGCCCCACCCCCGCTGACTTTTTCCGGACGATGGAAGAAGCGTCCGGTGTCGATCTCGATTGGTTCTGGCGTGGCTGGTTTTACACGACCGATCATGTTGATATCTCCCTCGACCACATTTTCCAACTACGGTTGGACACGGAAGATCCTGACATAGATTTCACGCGGAGTCGTGAGGAGGAAGAGGACAAGCCAACGAAGGTCGGGGTCAGGCTGAACGAGGAGGCCGGTGGAAAAACCTGGGTCGAACGCCATCCTGATCTCACCGATTTCTACGACGAGAATGACATTTTCACGGTCACGAACAAAGAACGGAACAAATACCAAAAGTTCATCAAGGAACTGGAGGACTGGGAGAGAAAAGCGTTGCAGCGCGCCGTGAAAGAAGACAAAAACTACTACGTTCTAGAATTCTCAAATGTCGGGGGGCTCGTCATGCCGATCATTCTTGAACTGGAGTTCGTTGATGGTCGCAAAGAGAGAATCTACCTCCCCGCAGAAATCTGGCGCCGAAATCCAAAGAGAGTTCGCAAGTTGATCGTCCTGAAAAAAGGTGACGAGTTGGCCCATGTCATGGTCGATCCTGATTGGGAAACCGCCGATGCCGATATCGACAACAATTCTTATCCGAGGAAAATTATCCCCTCGCGTATCGAAGCCTACAAAGATAAACGGTCCGGTTTATCAAACCGCGATATCATGAAAGATATCAAGACGAAGATCGAGAAAGATGAAGATAAGAAAACCGATTCAACAAAGGCTGATCAGTGAGCTAAGCCTCCTCGGTCGTTCCGTTTGTCTCCTCGCTTTGCTGCTCGCATTGCCTTCATTTGCTCATGAAGAGAAGACTGCCCTGAGCGATATTTTTTACAACGAGCGGACTGGGAATTTGGAAATCGCTCACCGATTCAGGGTGCACGATGCGGAGCATGCATTGAAAGAAGCAACGGATTCGAGGGCTGATCTCGCCCGCTCGCCCAAAGCTCAGGCAGAGTTTTCGAAATATGTGGTGAAACGATTCGGACTGTTTTCCAAGGACAGGAAGAAGCTCAAATTGACCTTGGTCGGGCAGGAGTTGGAGCGCGGCTATTTGTGGGTCTATCAGGAGACCAAGATCCCGAACCCAGTCGGCGCATCGTTTTTTGTCGAGAACTCGATCCTTCAAGATGAGGTTCAGGGGCAGGTGAATACGGTGAACGTTCGCTATCGCGCCAAGGTCTCCACCTTTGAATTTGAAGCCGGCTCTGGAATGCAGCTTTATGAAGGTCCCATCGAGGTTGAAGGGAACAAAGATGATGCCGTCCGGGAGTAATCGGTCGACGCAAGAGGGTATCGTCGATGACCGCAGCGCTTGCATCGTGCAAAATTACGGCAATTAAAAAAACTCACCGTTGCGCGACCTTCGCCCTATTCGATCTATAAATTGCGTTAGCAATATTAAATCCGCCTAGTCCTTAATGCCTGAAAAGGTTACGATTCACTCTTTTAAGTTTGCGGAACCGCTTTGAAAATGAATAGACGCCACCTACTTCTCGTCACCGGACTGATCTCAGCGGTCTTACTTGGTTTCCTTGCCGGGACGGGAACCCAGCGCGGACTGGATACGGACAAGGGCTTCGATGCGCCATTGATCGGAATTGCGAGTCTTACCACCGACACCTACGTTCTCGCAATTCGCGAAGCGGGCGGCATTCCCGTGGTGCTTCCTAATGGGGATGGCAGTCCCGAAAAAATCAGCGAATACCTCGATCTGATCGACGGCTTACTGATGCCGGGCGGTGCCGATATTCCTCCTTCGGAATGGGGTGAAGAACAGGACCCGACCACGAAGCCACTCGATCATGATCGCTATCTCTTTGAAAAGGCGTTGATCACTCAGTGGATCGAGCAAACCGACAAGCCTCTTCTGGGAATCTGTCTCGGAAGCCAATGGATCAATGTAGCGCATGGGGGCTCATTGATTCAGGATATCCCGTCAGAGTTTGGGGTAAATCATCGAGACACGACCCATCTCGTAGATCTCGAGGCGGGTTCAAGGTTGAGTCAGATTTTCGGCGAGACCTCATTCGAAGTAAATTCTTCACATCACCAGGCCGTGCGCGATGTCGGAAAAGGACTTCGAGTTGTCGCGAAAAGTCCGGACGGAATAATCGAGGCGACGGAAACAACAGACAAAAATCGCTTTCTAATCGGCGTGCAATGGCATCCGGAAAAACTCATCGAGGAAGACGAAAAGCAGGGAAAGATTTTTAGCGCTTTTGTAAAAGCGGCCGCGAAATCCAAAGCAGCTGGGACTTCCATTGATGAGTGATGCGCGACCGTTCTTCATTGCCGATCCCCGCATCAGCGGACCGTCTGTTCTCCGGTCGATCAGTGTAGCAGGGAACAACTGCAAAGTTGAATTTTCCGCCGACTACGCCGTCAACCTACGCAGCGTAAAACCTGATGCGACGATCGTGGGAGCTTCTGTTTCCCGATCTCGGACTTCGCGAACCGGGATCGTCTCACGAAAGCCTTTTCGATTTCGATCAATGCACCAAAAATAGAAAACTGGATTTTAACCTCACTGGTGAGGTAGTATCTCAAATAAGTGTTGCTGAATTGCCTGAAAACCGCCTCCAAATTTGAAGGGTGATTTTTCAATAATTGAGTAGGTGCTCCTATTTCCCAACCACTCAAGATGAGCCATTCCGAAGATCCCAAAAACGAAAATCAATTGCCCGAAGATGACGGCTACGAGCCGATTCCCGGCATTGAAGAGGCTGCCACCGGAACCGCAGACCACCCCGATATACGAATCGAATCGACAGGCTTTCTCAAGCCATCCAAATTTTCGGCCGCGATCATTTTAGTGGCCGGTCTCGTTGCCAGCTTGTTAGTTGCCGCAAAAGTCGATGTTCAGTGGCTTGAGCAGAAGTCGACTTATAACACCTACACCACCGACGCCGGGCAATTGGCCTACACCTTCAAGGGCTCGGAAACACTCATTGAAAACGTAGTCCCCTATGCTGAATCTCCGCTCCGACAGGAGGCACTCACGGCCAGTTCGGAAGAGCCGGAGATCGAAAGCCAATGGGTCGTCGAAACGGTCACGAAAGACGGCGTCATCGGAAAACAATATTCGCTCTTGGAGGCCAAATTTCACTTCGGAGTGTGGTCGCTGCTCCCTGCATTGATCGCCATCGTCCTCTGTCTTGTTACCAAAGAGGCGATGACAGCGCTATTTAGCGGAGTGGTTGTCGGTGCTTTCATGCTCGGTCGTTTCGACATCACCGACGCCGTTCTCCTGCCCAGCCTTGGCAGCAAGAGTGCCGCTGGGATTATTCTGCTCTACCTATGGCTGCTCGGCGGACTCATGGGGATCTGGTCGCGAACCGGAGCTGCCCAAGCCTTTGCCGAGTTCATGACGAAACACTTCGTGAGAGGCCCGAGGTCGGCCAAATTCGTGTCATGGCTCATGGGAGTTCTCTTTTTTCAGGGCGGAACAATCAGCGTAGTTCTCGTCGGAACAATCGTGAAGCCAGTCGCTGATTTGGAGAAAGTTAGTCACGAAGAACTCGCTTACATCGTTGATTCAACCGCCTCCCCCATCGCTTCGATTTTGGCATTCAATGCCTGGCCCGTCTACGTCCAGGCTTTTATTTTCGTTCCCGGCGTCGCCTTTCTTGCGACCGAGGCTGATCGCATTGCCTTCTTTTTCAGCAGTGTCCGATTCAGTTTCTACGGAATCTTTGCAGTCCTCGGCACGCTGTTACTCAGCTTGGGGATCACCCGGTTCTCGGGACGGGGCATCCGCGCCGCACACGAGCGGGCAAAGACTACAGGCCAACTCGATGCTCCCGACGCCCGACCGATGAGTGCGAAAGAGCTGCAGGTCAGCCATGTTCCCAAAGGATACAAAACGAACGTCCTCGAGTTTTTTATTCCTCTCGTCCTCTTGCTCGGGATCGCGATTGGGACTTTCATTTTCATGGGAAGTCCTAAAGTGAATTGGGCCTTTGGCACCGCCTTGCTGGTTTCTGTTTTCGTGGCCCTCTTCAAGGGAATGAGATTAGGTGATGTCATCGAGGGAATCGGCGACGGACTCAAGGGCGTCGTCTTCGGCTCCGTCATTCTTGTGCTCGCAATTACGATCGGCGGGATTAGCCGTGAAGTCGGAGCAGGCAGCTATCTCGTCGATTTGTTAGGAGATAAACTTCCCTACATCGCTCTTCCGGTCACCTTGCAAATTCTCACGATGATCATCGCCTTCTCGACCGGAACGAGTTGGGGTACTTACGCGATCGCCTTTCCACTCGCGATGCCTCTCGCGTGGAGCGTCGCCGAGGGGAGTAACCTTGCGAACCCGGAACTGTTTATGTCCGTTTGTTTCGCGACAGTTCTCAACGGCAGTGTCTTTGGAGACCAGTGTTCACCCATTTCGGATACGACCATTCTCAGCGCGATGACCACCGGGTGCGATCTGATGGATCATGTCAAAACGCAAATCGTCCCTGCCTCCTACGCGGCGGGACTGGCAGCGATTCTCTGGACCGTAACGGTCGCCTTTTTTGCATGAGCCCAAGTCAGTAAGAAGGGATAACCCTCTCTGCCGGATATGAGCCAATGGCCGGGGCGCAAAAAGTTGGCAAAGTAAGGCAAGATGAAAATCTTTGCCCCCCTTTCTCTACTCGCATTTCTCACGATACCGTCTTTCGGTCAATTACCTGAAGGCATCGTCGACACGCAGGACCCATCGGGATCCCCTCCCTCACCAGCCGAGTCTCTGGAACTGATCACGGTTCCTGAAGGCTTTAGTATTTCCCTGTTCGCCGGCGAACCAGACGTGGCCCAGCCCATCGCGATCGAATATGATGACCGCGGCCGCCTCTGGGTATTGGAGAGTTTCTCCTACATCGAGTGGAAACGAACAAGCAAAGACCGCTTGCTCATTTTTGAAGATACCGACAATGACGGGCGCTTCGACAAACGCACCGTCTTTTGGGATAAGGGCAATCACACGAGTGGTTTTCAAATCGGACACGGCGGGGTCTGGCTCTGCGATGCACCTGAATTACTTTTCATTCCCGACGCGGACCGGGACGACGTGCCTGATCGCGAGCCAAGCGTGGTGCTTGATGGCTGGACAACCGAAGCGGAGCACAATTTCTTCAATGGCCTCAAATGGGGGCCGGACGGCTGGCTCTATGGAAGGCACGGGATCAAGAAGCCTTCGAAAGTAGGCAAGCCCGGAACGCCCGAAGAAGCAAGAATCGACCTCAGTTGCTCCATCTGGCGCTTTCACCCGGTGAAAGAGCGCTTCGAAGTCTGGGCGGAAGGAACCGTGAATCCCTGGGGACTCGACTGGAATGAGGAAGGCGAGGGTTTCATCAATACCAGCGTGATTGATCATTTCTGGCATCTCGTTCCCGGTGCCCGATATGACCGGGGAGCAGGGCAAGTCTCCACTCCGCACAGCTATGCGCTGATGGAGCCGACCTCCGACCATCGACATTGGTCAGGTGGTGAGACCGGACGCAAGGATTTCGCTGGAAACGACGGAGCGGGTGGCGGGCACTCCCATTGCGGCATGATGATTTATCAGGCCGACTCATGGCCCTCCAAATATCGGGGCGAGGTATTCTTCAGCAATGTATTGGGCCAACGCATCAATATGGATCACCTCCAACGTAAAGGGTCCGCCTGGACTGCGAGCCATCGCGATGATTTTTTGCAAAGCAGGAGTCCCTGGTTCAGAGCGGTTGATCTGTCTCAGGGTCCTCATGGCGAAATGATGATGGCCGAGTGGACTGACTTCGGAGAATGTCACGACCGCGATGGTATCCACCGCAGCAGCGGGAGAATCTACGAAGTCTGGTATGGCGAAAGAGCTAACAAAGAGCCATTTGATGTCGCGACGGAGAACACCGAATCGCTCATCGAACTGATGTTTCATGAGAACGTCTGGTGGCGGCGACATGCTCTACGCAATCTCCATGAGCGCGCGGCTCGCCTCTCCGACTCTCAATCTCTCCTCGATCAGAAATCGAAAGAATTCTTGGTTGAGAAAGCAAAAACAGGCTCCATTCCCGATGCCATCAGCGCGATACAGGCCCTCCATGCAACACGATTGCCCAGCGACGAGTGGGTCACTCAGATTTACGAAGCCTCTTTTACCGATGGCAACCCGGGAGAACGCGCGCCCCTTCGCACCCATCTCCTCACCCTGACGTTTACAGAAGAGATCCCGACAAACAATGAGGTGAAATGGTTTGAAAAAGCGATCGCAAAGGAAACTGATGAGGCAGTTCTCTACCGAATGGCGACCCTCCTCCAACGCGTTCCACTGGAACTACGATGGAATGCGGCCGAAGCACTCACCCGAATCAGGATTGATGGCGTGGATCGAAATTTCGCACTGATGCGTTGGTACGGATTTGAACCTCTCGTCGAAACGAATCCCGATCGAGCGATGAAAATCGCGCTCGAATCTGGACATCTTTGGCTCAGCGAATCAATTGTAAGGCGGGCCGTTTCTGCGAATTTATTGCCTGCTCTCATCGCCTCTCTACAGACTGAGAAGATAGAAAGGGAAACGCTCAATGCGATGCTCGCGGGTTTACTCGATGCCCTGCCCGCTCAAGCGGAAATGCCTGACGGCTGGAGTTCCCTCTTTCCCCTTTTAAAGGACCAGAAAGACCCCGCCATTCAAACGCAGGCATTTCAATTGGCACTTCGATTCGGCGATCCCTCCGGTGAGGAGGAAATCCTGAAACGCATCCTCGCTGACTCAACACCGCAAGGGAAGCGACGAGACTACTTTCGCATGCTTGTCTCTGCGAGATCGAAGACCATTTCCGGAAGACTTCCCGAACTGTCGAAATTCCCCGAACTCGCTCTTGATGCGATTCGCGCCGAGAGCATTTTTGCAACCGGGAAATCAGCCTCACGATTGCTCTCGCTTCTTGCCGAAGAAAAGAATCCCGCGACGAGCAAACGTGCCATAGCGATCTTCGAGACATTGGCAGCGCGCGAAGATTTTGCAGACGCTCTCGTCGAAGCGATCCTCACGGGAGACGTTAAGAAGGAATTATTACCTGCTTACCTTGCTCGTCAGGTCATGCTCGTAAGCTCGCAGAAAAAAGCCTTCACTGAATTCCTCGGTATCGATCAGAAGGATGCGGCTAAAAAAGCATCTCAGATTTCAACCTGGAAGAAGCGCCTCTCGGAAGAATACCTCGCTCACGGTGATCCCGCCGAAGGGCGGGAAGTTTACCGCCGGGTCTGTTCCGCCTGCCATCAGCTCTACGGTGAAGGAGGCGAGATCGGGCCGGACCTGACCGGATCAGGGCGCGCCAATCTCGACTATTTCCTGATCAACGTACTCTTTCCCTCTGAAGACGTCTCCCCCAACTACCGCCTCGTTACGCTCTCCCTCAAAAACGGTCGAACCCTCGTGGGGAACATTGCCGAGGAGAACGAGAATGTGATTACCTTTCGCCAAGTCGGAGAGGTCGAACGCATCGATACCTCCGAAGTTGCCTCCCGCCACGTCTCCGATCTTTCACTGATGCCACCGGGACTTCTTGATTCCCTGCGGAGAGAAGATGTCCGCGACCTCATCGTCTACCTGCGGACGACAAAGCCCCTAAGCAAATGAAGCGCCGCAGAATTCTCCAGTCACTCCCTCTCCTGGGAGCCACCTCGTTTAGTTCGCGTGCTCTCGCCCAATCTGAATCGCCAATTCAGACGATCTACAGCAACGACACCACGCACCTATTTTCCTGTCTCCGACCGGAGGAAAGAGCCAACGAGTCGTTTACGGATGAACTTCTCGCCGGATCCATTACTGAGGCCGCCGGAGTCGACGCTCATTTTTTGCAGCCGGGCTTAGGTTGGATGCCCTGGTGGAAATCAGAGATTTACTCGCCGGCCGACCACTACGAATGGCTTCAGGAAACGCATCGCGTAAAAGGAGTTTCTAAAATTGGTCAGTATCTACTCGCAGGCGGAGACATGCTGAAGACACTCGTAGCGACTTGCTCAGAACGGCAAATCCTTCCCTTTCTCAGTTTCCGGCTCAACGATGGGCACCACACCCGGGACCTCGTTGAAGCGCTCGAACTCGGTCGCCCGACGTTAAACATGGCGCGCCACTACTGGGATAACTACGAAAAATTCAGGATCGGTTCGGATCTTACGAACTGGGATGACGCCGTTTTTGATTGGTCGATTCAAGAAGTGAGAGACTACAAGTTTTCCCTCATCGAAGAAGCCTGCGCCAACTACGACATCGCCGGGCTCGAGCTCGATTTCCTGCGTCACTGGGTACGCTTTAATCCTGCGGTTCCTCTTGAGCAGCGATACGAAATCACAACTGCGTTTGTGACTCGCATTCGCACGATGCTGGATCGAACCGCTGCCGCTCGCGGATTGCCCCGGCGTCACCTTTGCCTTCGTGTTCCCGCCAATCCTGAGGTTCGTCCCGAGCAGGGAATAGATCTCGCAGCCCTTACCGGAGCGGGTGTCGATATGATCAATCTATCCCACAGCTACTTCACCTGGCAGGATGACAGTGTTGCGAAAGCCCGAGCTGAAGTCGGCGAAGAAATGGCGATCTATTCAGAGATGACGCATTGCACCCTGACAGGAAAGGCGGGCAACGGAAGTGGAACGCAGCCCTATCTCCGCACCACTGATGAGCAATTCCGCACGACTGCGACGCTCGCTTATGAGCAAGGAGCGACCGGAGTCAGTCTCTTCAATTTCCCCTATTTCCGCTACCATGTCACCGACGAGATTGGCCCGTTTCACGAGCCGCCCTTTCATCTCCTACCCCAACTGAAAGACCGCGAATTTCTCGCCCGAGAATCACCGTCGTATTTTCTAAGCGCCGGGAGAAGAGATCGCATCCTTGGCGATCGAATCCTCCCCGTAATCATGAATCGAAACGAGGACTACTTGTTCGAAGTCCTCGTTTCCACCGGGATGAAACACGAGTCTGAAGGGATCTTGAGACTTCGCTCAGACGAATCAATCTCGGATCGGAAGATCGAAGTCGCCTGCGGTGAGCTCCCTCTCAAACAAATCGCTTTTGTCGAAAAACCTATCGCACACCCTTACAACGAAACCTGGTTGGGAACCGCTGACGACACGGTGTGTTACGCCTTGCCAAAAGAGGCGCTGAATGAGCGTGCGAACCTTGTGATCACGATCCGGATCCGGTCAGGGATTCGCGTTCGGCTGATCTACCTCGACATTGCCTTTCCGAATACGTAACCGCAGTCACTCTGCGAAGGTTGTTTCCAAAGCCGTAATTTGCTGATAAAAGGTGGCATGCCTAAAACAAACGAGCTCAAGCCTAACACTTTCTTTATCGAAGTGTCAGGAGCCGGTATTCCTGAAGTGGACGGGCTCTTCGTACCCTCAACAGCCCCTCCCGCTAAATCGGAATCGGGGACCGTATCGAGTCTCGGCTATTGGAACGGCAAAATGGCCTGGGATCGTGCCGATGGAAAATCAGCAAGAAGCCCCGCGCTCTCTTTTTCCAACAGTTACACTTCCTGGAGAATTTGCCGCCTCGATGGCCACCTCGCCTACGATACCACGAGCGAGGATGAGATGCCTCCTACTGACGTAGAGTGGCACGTCTACAAGAAGGGTCTCGCCCCCGCCCCTCAAGTCGTGCTCCACCATTATGACCCGAGGCTTCCCTGCCCGACCCCGAACGTTGTTTTCGTTCTCGGCGGACCCGGAGCCGGAAAAGGAACAATGTGTGAATTGGCAGAATCCCAACTCGGGTGGACGCACCTTTCCACGGGGGACCTCCTTCGGGCGGAGCGTGAGGCCGGTGGTCCTGCCACGGCCACGATTGAAGCGTTCATGACCGCTGGCAAATTGGTGCCCAACGAAATCACGGTGAGCTTGCTCAAGGCAGAGATGGAGCGGATAACGAGGACGACGGGAAAGAATAATTTCCTCCTCGATGGGTTCCCCCGCTCTCCAGCGAACCTCGAAGCGTGGCGGGAAATTTTCGGTCAGGAGGCTGGGCTTTCTAAAATGTTGTATTTTGAGTGTCCCTACGAAGTGCTCGAGAAGCGCCTCCTCGGCCGCGCCAAATGGTCCGGAAGAAGTGACGACAATATTGAAAGTATCAAGCTGAGATTCGACACTTTTAAATCGGAAACGTTGCCCATCGTTGAGCTTTTCAAGAGCAGCGGAAAATGTATCGAAGTCGATACGAGCCAGGGTCGTGAGGCCGTCTACACCCTCGTCACTAACAATCTCGCGGAGCACACCGATAGCGTACTCGCGGCGAAACCACTCACTGAAAGAGCTGAGATACTCTTGGGACTGCGTCCCTATCCGAAGGAAAATTCAGAATAACCCAATAAGGCCATCCTCATGCTCCTCACTTTTCAGTATCAAGCCAATTCATTTCTACAGAAAACCCTCGCGCAGCCCTAATATCACCTCCATATCTCCTTGAAACCCAATCATAATTTGTCCAAGAAACTTGACCGCCGCCTGATGCTTTTCCGCTTTCTTTCTCTTATCTTTCTTCTCCCGACCGTGGTGTGCGGGGAATCTTTTCTTGTTGATAACGGTCAAGCAAGAGCTGAAATCGTGATCGCCGAAAACCCGTCGCGTTCCACGCGTCTGGCCGCGCAAGAGTTGCAAAGATATATCGAAAAAATCACCGGCGCAAAATTGCTAATCACAAATAACACTAACGGTGAAAGTGTAACAAGAATTTTCGTTGGCCGCAGCGCGCACACAGACAAGATTGGCGTGACCGCTGATGGACTTACTGATGGGGCATACCGTGTGGTCGCGGGCAAGGATTGGATGGTCTTGATGGGTGATGACACTGATTTTGTGCCGCACGAGCTGCATGCGCTTGCCGTTCAGGACCGGGCACGTAGTCGGGCGGAATTCGATCTGCAGACAGAGGCACGCTGGGGCCAGCCTATTGATAAGACTGATCGTAAGTTTCACGCTGAAACCGGGTGGTGGCAGGGAGATCGACGCGGGTCATTGAATGCGGTATATGATTTTCTTCGTGGTCTGGGAGTGCGCTGGTTCATGCCGGGTGAGCTGGGTGAAATCGTGCCGAAGCTCAAATCGATTTCATTGCCAAGTGAGGTGGATCGGAGCGTGCGGCCTGATTTTGCTATGCGTCAGATGAATTGCAGTCGCTGGGATCTCGTCTCGCGTGATGAGATCCTCTGGCATTTTCGGCTCGGTTTGAATTGGGGCGGCGAGCATCTCGGTTACGGGCGCCGCCATGGTATCCAAACCGTGCTCGAGCGAGATGAGATGAAAACGAGGTATCCGGAATACTACGCCATCTGGGGAGGTGAGCGGCAGACTGATTATAATGGAGGTGGAGCACCCTGCCTTTCTTCGGAAGCTTTGTTTCAGGAACATGTTAGCTACGTGCGCGCCATGTTTGACATTTTCGACGAGCCGATGCTCGACATCGCCTTTCCCGACAATATGGGTAAAACCGGGAAAATGTGCGAATGCGAACCCTGTCGGGCACAATATGACATGAAGCGGCCATTCGGCTTTCTTTCGGACTACGTATGGGCTTACCAGAACCGCCTTGCTGAGGAAGTGGCGAAAACGCACCCAAATAAGAAAGTGTTCGCCTACGCCTATCAGAATACATTCCTTCCGCCGGAAAATATTGAGAAACTGCACCCCAACCTAGTCGTAATCCTCGCATCGGTCTGGAGACACGGGCGGCTTTTCCCTGAACGAACGAGGTCTGAAAAACGTGACATGGATGGTATTCGTAAAGCCTGGGCGAAGAAGGTCACTTCCGGAGTGCTTTACAATTGGGATTACTATCTCTTCCCAAGGCCTAAAGAGGGAGGGCAGCACGGCGTGCCGGTCTATTTTCCTCATGGCATCGCGGAAGATTTGCGCTCGCTGAAAGCCACTCCCGGAATGACTGGGGAATATATTGAAGTGACCCGCAACGATCCTGAGACGAAACTTCCAAAAACTTCGACGCCTTGGGGCACACGGAACGAGTTATATGCTCCCGGGTTTAGCCATCTCAACGTTTATGTTACCGGGCGCCTCTATTGGGATACGGCGCAGGATGTTGATGAGTTACTCGCAGATTATTACACCAAATTCTACGGCGCCGCGGCGAAAGAGATGCAGGCCTTTGTCGAGTTTTGCGAGCAGAACTGGCCGCGTATGTCGGGACCGGAAATTGATAAAGCGGCCATTCAGCAAATGCGCCAGCTTCTTTCCCTTGCGCGCGAAACTGCAGGGGATTCGAATGCCGGAAAGCGCATTGAATTGATTCATCAATACGTTGAGCATTTAGGCATTGAATAGAAGTAGTGATGGATTTGCGTTTTCCAAGTCAAGGCCGCCGTGAATTCTGTCGCAAAACTCTCGCCGCGGGAGCAGCGGCTCTATCAGCCGCCAATGCACAGGAGACGAAACACACTCCAACTGAAGCGCTGTTACGTGGCAAGAGTTTTGGCATATCAGAATGGCAGAACCACTACCGAGGTGATGAACCCGGTATCGGCACTGCCGATATCATAGGCGAGTGTGTTGAAGTGCACCGGAAGGCGGGACTCGACGGAATCATCTGGAATGCCGGTCGTGCTACGATTCTCTATCATTCTGAACTGCCGCACACAACCCGACAGTACGAACTGGGCTTTGTTCCCAAAACCCAGCGTGTTTCATGTCAGTATGCTCTCGATGTGATGGAGCAATGCTGTCCTCTTCGTCGCGCAATCCAACTGGGACATGCCGGCGGCATGCCTATTTTAGGAAGGCTCAGTATGAATCGTTTCTATGGCACTCCGGCCACTATCGATTCCACTTCCCGCTTTTATCAAATGCACCCGCATTGGGTCGAAGTTGGTAAGCTTGGTCAGCCCATCATCCACAAGATGTGTTACGCCATTCCCGAGGTGCAACAGGAGCGGTTGGATATATTGTTAGAGATTCAACGGATTGGGGTGGATGCACTGGTTCTCGATTTCTGTCGGCAAATGCCGATCCTGTCTTATCACAAGTCCATAGTAGATCCCTACAGGCGAGAAACCGGCAGTGACCCGCGCAAAATCGATAGTCCCAATCCGAAGGATTACGCTGAGTGGTTCCAATACCGCGCGGACATTTTGACGAGATTCATGCGACGGTTACGTGTCGAGCAGCGCAAACAGGAAGTGAAGTTGGGGCGCAAGTGTCCGATCATCGTCCGCATTCCGGATTATGCGCCGTGGTTGCTGATCGCTTGTGGTATCGACCTTGAGAGCTGGTTTGCTGAAGACCTCGTTGACGCGAGTATGCTCAGTCCTTTTCCTCGCATCAAAGATGATTTGCGAAGCCACACTGCCTATCACGTCGGTCTTGCCCATCGTTATGGCAAGCTCTGCCTTGGAGGAGTTGGATCAAAGGGGCTACAGCTCAAAGGTCAGAAAGCTCTACCTGCCGAAAAACAAGTCGACATAAAATACGCTTACTCTGTGGCTCACCGTCAGCATCGAGCCGGAGTTGATGGCATGAGCCTTTATCAGAGCGAATCGTTGTGTCGTAAAAAATACCTAAGTTCCCTCGTTAGCCATCTCGGTGACGACGAGTGGTTGAATAGGGCGGCAGAAGGTAACGTTCAACCTAAGTCTGATGATCCTCGGTATTATATTGGAAAGGATTGGCACTCAAGCCCAGGAAGCGAAGGGCTGAGTATGGAAGAATTCGGTAACAATGCGCTGTGAGCCTGGGGCTTCTTATTCCATGCTCGGCGGTTCATCCAAGAGGGGCTTTCAGTTTCTCGTGATTCATCGTGGTGGTTGGGTTGGGTTGGGTTGGGTTTGATCACCGCCACGCTCTCGCGTGGCATACGAGCCGCCACTTCTATTTTTACGACTCAGGGGACTCTTCCCGATAAGCTCGTCACCAACAATCTCGCGGAGCACACCGATAGCGAACTCGCGGCGAAACCACTCACTGAAAGAGCTGAGATACTTCTGGGACTGCGCCCCTATCCGAAGGAGAAATCCGATTAGTCGGATCCCCCACAGGGGACAGGATTGCGCCGAGGCTTCACCGTGACAGGAGGGAACGGTTCGTGACACTATTGCCAACTATGAAGCATTTCTCTTTCCCCCTACTCTGCGCGGCTCTATTTTTCGGAGGCTTCTCATTGGTCGTCTCTACCGAGGCCGACGAAATCAAGGTTGGCATCATCGGACTGGACACAGGCCATACAATCGCTTTCACCAAAACGATGAATGACCCGGCAGCGGAAGGCGCTCTCGCTATGTGTAAAGTCGTCGCGGCCTCCCCCAAAGGGAGCCCTGACATTGAATCGAGCATAAGCCGCGTTCCCCAATACACCGAAGAGATTCAAACTTACGGCGTCGAGATCGTGGATTCTATTCCCGCGCTTCTTGAAAAAGTCGACGCCGTCCTTCTCGAAACCAACGACGGGCGCCCCCATCTCGAACAGGTCATTCCGGTCCTCAAAGCCGGAAAGCGCGTCTTCATCGACAAACCGATCGCGGCTTCACTCGCGGATGCGATTCTAATTTTCAAAGCTTCAGAAAAATATAAGGTCCCTCTTTTTTCTTCTTCTTCACTGCGCTACGGTCCGAATTCCCAACTCGTCCGCGCCGGATCAATTGGCACCGTGACAGACGCCAAAACAGGCAGCCCTGCTTCTATCGAGAAAACGCATCCAGATTTATTTTGGTATGGCATTCACGGCGTCGAGTCACTTTTTACGGTAATGGGAACAGGCTGCCAATCGGTAGTCCGAACCAAAAGCGATGACGGAATGATCCGTGTCACCGGGACCTGGGAAGGCAATCGAACGGGCACTTTTGAAGAGAGAAAAGGCTACGGAGGAACCGCGACCGGCAGCAAAGGTGAGAGCGAAGTCGGCGCTTATCCCGGCTACGCGCCTCTCGTCGTCGAGATCGCGAAGTATTTCCAAACCGGAGCCATTCCCGTTGATCCCGCTGAAACACTTGAGATCTACGCCTTCATGGAAGCGGCCGACGAAAGCAAGCGCCAGTCAGGGGCATCGGTAACGCTTGAAAGCGTCATGGCTAAAGCCAAAGCAGAAGCCGAAAGCAGACTTAGCGAAATTGAGTAATCCCGGAGCGAGGATCACTTACCTTCCGCTGCCCATTTCTTCATCAGAGCGATATTGTCCTCGATCGTCTTAAGATGGGCAGGGTCCCCTTTTCGCCTCATCGCTCCGAGATAAACTTCCATGGAGCTTTCAAACTGAGCCTTTGGTTCAGGCTCCAGACCTATATCCCCGGTCTCCTCCATCCAGGAATCAAGGCGACCTCTCAACTCGGCCAACTTTCCTGAGAAGTCAGGATCATCGGCGAGGTTTTTCAACTCATGAGGATCACTCTTGAGATCGTAAAGCTCTTCTTCGGGACGAGTCTCACGGAAAATTAATTCCTGAGCCTCATTCAATTCTCCGGCGGCATGAGCACGCCTCAGGGCCTTGATGATTTCCTTGGCATCCTTGTAAGCACACGGCTGAAGATAAGGACGCTGGGGCAGAAAATTCCGGATGTATTTATAATCCTCAGTTCGCACCGCCCGCATATGATCAACCGTTTCATCACAGCGATCTCTCGCCGAAAACACGGCCTCTCTTGGTTCGTAATTTTCCGCCAAAATATCCCGCCCCTGCATTATGGCAGGAATTTCAATTCCCGCAGCGGCCAACGAAAGCCCCGCAATATCGATGTGCTCAACGAGATCCGTTCGCACTTTTCCGGCTTCAATACGAGGACCCGCGATAACCAAGGGCACGTGAAGCCCTTCGTCGTACATGAACTGCTTTCCTCTTGCATGGCTGATTCCGTGATCGGTCATGAACAAGATCAAGGTATTCTCGAATTCGCCTTCCTTTTTGAGCCGGGCCACTATTTCACCGACCATGCGATCCGTTTCGCGAACACTGTCAAGATAGGCAGCCCAATCACTCAGGATTTCCGGAATTCGCGGGTAATACGGAGGCAACTTGACCGAGTCAGGAGAAGTCCTCGATCCGAAATGCTTCTCAGCACTTGCGGAGACGGACTCCCACCCTTTTTTGTCCTTGCCGCGCATCTTGCCTCCCTTCGATTGAATCTGAGCAAAGAAAGGCTGTCCGGCTTTTCGATCGGACCAGTCAGCGCCGTCATAAATCGATTTATCCCATTCGAAGTTGTAGTCTGTTTTTCCTAGGGCTCCTTTTTTTCCCGGCCATCCTGAAATTGAAGTGTGGTAACCAGCCTCCTGAAACAACTTCGGAACCATCTTCACCTGCTCCGGAAGATTGATCTTCACCTCTCCCTGCCCGCTTCGGTGATGATGAGCGCCAATACTCGTTTGGTACATGCCAGTGATAAACGCTGACCGACAGGTTGAACAAACAGGGGCCGTCACATAGGCGTTCGTAAATTTCACCCCTCCTGCGGCGAGCCCATCTAGATGCGGTGTTTCTATCGCAGTCTCTCCGTAGCACGAAAAATGGGCCGACATATCGTCGGGTATGATCCAGAGAATGTTGGGCCTGTCGTCGGCTGAAACGGCAGGAGCCAAAGGCAGAAGCGCCAATAGGCCGAATGAAAAATTAAGGGGATTACGCATGAGTAAGGCCTGCACTCTCTCCTTTTTCAGCTAGCTGCGCAATTATTACTCAACGAAAACCAGCGCTCTCATTCCGCTAATTTGACGAAAGGGTTTTCGGCCCTGATCCACCCATTGGAATGAGATTTTTCAAATCTCGAGCAAGGTTTCGAGGATCCGGTCAGGGGCTTCGAAAGCATTACCGATCAGCCCCATTATTGAGTCGAAGAGAAATGGGTCATCTCGGGGACACGACCCGCCATATCGACTCCCTAAAATCAATCAGAGATGACTCGTCAACTCCCCTCGCCTACAGTCTGAAATTCGATTCCGGCCGACTCCCAAGGCACGGACGCCTACCCGAGAAACCATTCCTAATTAATTCGTTTGGCGAGCCACTCAAGCGATCCTGACACTTCCCCCCTTAATCACGAGTGCCCCGAAAGCTTAAGAACTGAGCCTCTTAGCGACCAGATCACCCGTCGGGAGAGCCCCTCTTCCCCCGAGTGCGGTAGCATTGCAGGCAGCGGCAGCGCTCGCAAAGGCGGCGCATTCCATCGATGCGTTTCCTCTGGTGAGCGCATACAGAAATGCCCCGTGAAAAACATCCCCGCATCCAGTCGTATCGATCACAGAGCTGACCGCGAAGGCAGGCTGATGAAAGAAAGATTCACCTCGTGGCCGAAACCAACTTCCATTCTCGCCATCAGTGATCCCGACGATTTCGGCATTCCATTGACCGAGCGCATCCAGTTGCGTCTCTCTGTCCTTTGAATTAGAAAGCTTTTCCGCAAAGTCCCGCGCAACAATCAGAATATCGACTTCAGACAAAAGCGGAAGAAACCTAGGCTCAAAACGATTGGCGCCCCCGTCGAAAGAAATTCTGCCCCCGCCCGCTTTTACGACCCGGGCTGCCTCGCAGGCACACTCCCAGTGACGGCCGTTCAGATGAAGTATTGAGCAGGCTTCAAGATCTGCGACAGGCAGCTGAGACAGTGAAAGTTCATCAAAAGTGCCTCTCTTGAAAACAATATGCCGCTCCCCATCTGATCGGCGGACGATGACTGATCCAAATGTGCTGCTACGCTCTTTTTGGCGATACAAAAAGCGGCAGTCGACACCGAACCTTTCGTAATCTCCGGCAATGAGATCGGCACACCAATCATCCCCAATCTGATCAATGATTGCGGTTCGAGCTCCGAGCACGGAGGCGGAACAAAGAGCCGTGGGAACGGGGCCTCCGCCCATCATTGCGGCAGTGTAAGCTTCGGTTACTCCCGCGCCCGAAGGAAACTCGTCGACCAACTGAATCGAGTCGATCATCGACATCCCGATTCCGAGAATGTCGAAAGTGACTTTTTCGCTGCCGCCTGCAGTTGACTCTGCAGCGTCGGCCATCAATCAGCTATGATGCGTTTTCAGCCACGCGATGACCACATCGGTCATCTTCTTAAGCCCATCACCGCTGTAAACGTGATCGACACCTTCGACAATCTCGAGTTCTTTGGGCTCGTAAGCACTGCGATAGATCTCGCGTCCCTCGTCGACAGGAACGACCTCATCTGCATCGCCATGAACAATCAACCAGGGAATCTCGATCTTCTCTGTCTTACCCAGAGTGCTGTCAATCTTCACCATGTCATCGGCGAAAGCCTTGGAAAGCGGGCACTCTTTGTCATCCCACATGCATCCTTTGCCGGGAACCTGATCACCAAATTCGGTCTCAAGAAATTTCTTCGTTTGCACCATTCCTGATAGCGAAACCATTAGTTCGATTCGCGAATCCTTTGGCGCAGCGAGAACGCCCACCGCGCCGCCCATGCTGTGCCCCATATAACAGATCCGATGATAACCTTCGTCTTCCGCTGCGTTTACGACCGATTTAAGATCTTTGACTTCTTTTGAAATCGTAGAATCCTCGAAATTACCTTCGGACTCCCCGTTCCCTGAAAAGGAAAACCGGAGCGCGTTAAACCCCTCTTTTTCGAGCGTTTCGGCGAGCCCTACGGCCCAGGGACGATCCTTATTTCCTGTCACACCATGACCAATGATCACGAGCAGCGACGTATCGCTGGGGTCGCCGTGAAACGCGTAATCGAGTCGTTCTTTTGAAGAATTAAAAATTTCCAAGTGCATCGTAAATAAAAGTAATTTGTGGGTGAGCCGGAGATTGTCCAGCCAAAGTGTTTAAAAATGGATCGGTCAATTTAGAACTGAGTATCATAAACTCGAACTTCCTTGAACCAGCCGCCAAAAGACTCAACGAACACCGTGTGTTCATCATGCACTTGATAAGCGTTGTGCAACTCGACTGAGTCAAACTCAAGAACGAGAGCGTAATCGAAAGAGTTCCGAGTCACGGGACGTTCCGGCGTGCCAGCGGCAACACCGAAGGATGCGCGAGCAACGACGTCGATCTCGGAGAGAGCTTTCAGCCCCTCTTCGAAAGAGGACCGTTGGGCATCAGTAACTGTCTCTTCCAACCAGAAATATACGTTGTGTCGAACCATGGCCGGATCGTATGACACCGCATGCGGAATATCAACCGACGACTCGATCACTTTTCGTTTTTTTCAACTCAGTCCGCCGCATTTTGAAGCATCACCTGAATGTGCGGGGTGTAGAGCTCCGGCTCCAAAAGAAACGAATCATGACCCTTCTCCGAATGCACCGTCAGGAAGAGATGGGGAACGTCCGCCTTTTTGAGCTCCTCAACCAATGAAGCCTGCTCTTCCGGATAGAAGCAGTAGTCCTCGTCGATACTAAATACGAGATACTGATGCCCTGCGTCGCGAGAGCGGACAAATAAGCTCAACGAATCTTCGGCATCTCCTTCCACGACGGGATCATAGCGGCTCCACATCTCACAAATGCGCAAGTAAGTGTTCGCATCAAAGCGGGCTGTGAACTTCTTTCCCTGATGGAGCATATAACTCTCAACATGATCATGCGCGCGATACCAGGAGAAACGATCCTCCGAATGAACCACATCTTTTCCAGCCCGCCTTTCAATCGCATTGAGATGCACAAATGTTTTGTGGCTGATCATTCGCGCGAGCGACAGTCCCGTCTCAGGAACACCTGATTCGTAATATTTGCCCGCTTTGAATTTAGGGTCATTCTCGATCGCCAATATTTGCTCCAAAAGTATAATTCGGTTCAACACCGTAGTCTTAGTTCCGGTTGCAATCGCAATGACAAGACTGACGCGCTCTGGAAAGAGAGTCGCAAAACTCACGCAGGCAAGCCCTCCTGTAGAGGGCCCCACTACTGCGAGCAGTTTTTGAATTCCTAAAGCGTCGAGGAGAAGCGCCTGACTCCTGACGACATCATTCACCGTCACATTGGGAAATGAACTTCCGTAACGAAGTCCTGTCGAGGGGTCCACGCTCGCCGGTCCGGTTGAGCCATAGCAACCTCCGATATAGTTGGCACAAATGATAAAGTATTTGTCCGTATCGAGAGCTTTGCCCGGCCCAATAAACGGGCTCCACCACCCCTGTTCGCATTCTTTGGTCCAGAATTCGTTTCCTTCCACCTTCGGATTGTATCCCGCCGCATGCTGACTCCCCGAAAAAGCATGAAACAATATGATCGCATTGCTGCGCGCTTCGTTCAGCGTGCCCCAGGTTTCGTAGGCAATGACGCCATTGTCCAATGTGTCTCCATTTCGAAACACGAATGGGTGCTCTGCTGTCGAAATTGTCTGAAATTGAGTTTCTACCTGACCTGCATCGCTCATAAAAAAGGAGGTCAGGCTAACTCCTTGTGAATTTATTGCCACTGTTTTAGGTGTCATACTAGCGGCCTCATTCCGAAAGCAAGACGCCGCCGCGCCTTCAAAGATCCAGAAGATACGACCCGTGTCGCTTTCGCAGAGAGAAATCCATCGTTTTGGACCAGCCGCGTTCAAACTTCCAACAGGGGGACTTTTAAAGCAGCCGCACCGCAACCTCCCTCCCGCCCCCGCTGATCACACTGAGCGCGAGCGAATTCACGGCGAGCAATACGTCGATCCGCTATTCGCTTGCCAATCCCAACCCACCGGAACCTATCAAGTAGCCTTGGCAGCAGCCATCGGCTTCGATCATCAGCCCGCAGAAGTATTTTATGCTGAGTGTGACCGGAAACCCAAACTCACAAAACGACTCAGAGACACCATGGCTCAGCTTCAATCCGCGGGCATTGGAGTGAAGAGGATTGGTTTCGATGTAGAAAGCAGTGCAAGAGAAGTAGAAAGCAGTGCGGGATCCATTCTTCCTGCGATCGCTAACCATCGGGGCGGCGAGTTGCCTTGACATCTCATGGGAAAGCCTCGGGAAATTTACCGGAATTGAGGGACTGCTCTTGCAGAATTCACAGTTCGGCCTTTACTGAGAACTGTGTCGCTCCTCGAAAAATTCCTGGGCGGCGGAGCTGACAACCCCGCCGAACTACCCGATAAAATAAGACTCGTCGTCGGCCTCGGCAACCCCGGCACCGAATACGAAGACACGCGCCACAACATTGGGTTTGAACTCGTTGATCGTCTCGCCTCGGAAAACGACTCAAAATGGTCACGCGAACGGAAGTTCCGCGCCAAAGTGGCCAAGGGCATAAATGGCATTATTTTAGCGAAACCGCTCACCTACATGAACCTTAGCGGGAATGCCGTCGCCCGCCTTGGACAATTTTATAAACTGCCGCCGAGCCAAATACTTGTTGTCTACGATGACCTCGATCTTTCACTGGGAAGAATGCGTTTTCGAAAAGAGGGCTCGTCAGGAGGGCACAATGGAATCAAATCCATCATCGAGTTTCTCCACACCAAAGAGTTCCCCCGACTGAAGCTGGGAATCGGAGTCGCCGGCGAAAATGCGACGGTAATCGACCATGTTCTCGGCAAATTCTCCAAAAATGAGCAAGAAGAACTCGAAAAAGTGCTCGCGATTGCCGTAGATGGAGTAAATTGTGCGCTCTCCGAAGGATTGGCTCAAGCAATGAACCAGTTTAACAGGCGCGCCTGACTGGGCGTGATCGGGGATAATACAACGTTAATTTATTCATGAAGCGAAAATACGAAGGAGTTTACATCCTCAAACTACAGGGCCAGGAAGAAGGCATCGAAGAAATGGTCGCAGGCATTACTAAGGATCTCGAGTCCAGCGGTGCGACACTTGAGCAGATCGACCGTCTTGGTCGCAAAGAATTTGCTCACGAAAATAATTTAAAACAGAAGCACGGCTACTACGTGCAGTTTCAGTTTGAAGCCGAGCCCGAGGCGTTTGCCGCGGTTGAAAGCCAATTTAAGCTGAACGACCAAATTATGCTTCAGTACCATCGCCGTCGCTAATCGGTTCTCTTTCAAATTGGAAAATGCATCGCTTTGCCTGTTGTTCCTGTTCAATTTCGGCAAAGCACTCTAAGCCTCCCGCTGTCGCATGACGCCGGAGGCTTTTTTTATTTCCCGACACAATGCCCCGACCGGTTGACGCCGGGCCTGCCGTGGGCTTAATTGCCGGCCCCCCCCGATGAAGCCCAACTGGCCGCCTTTTGTGAGGGTCACGAGATCTTTTTTTGCCCCCTGTCAGACGTAACTGAAACAAAGGCTTCCTATGGCCGATACTCGATCCCTCTTTATTTCTATATGAACGTAGACCGTGCAACCCTCGACTTCCTGAATGCATTCTCCGAAAATGAAAGAGATGAAGGCCAACGCATCCACGACGAAGGTGGGGTGACCCAAATTTTCGGGAACCACCTTCTCATTCAGGGGAAAGTGGAGGACCGCGAATGGTCCTGTCGTACAAAAATCCAGCTACAGGGAAACGATTGGACTGGTGAAGCGGACGAAAAGACAGAATCCGGACGTGCCGCGCTTTACGCGACAATGCTCGAAAAAGTCGCACGCAAAGGCGATCTCCCCGAAGCACCCAATGAAGTCGGAGAGCAGACCCTCACCGAAGTCATTGAGGAAAAGCTAAGCCGCTCACTCACGGGCGAAGAGGACGAATATCTGAGTAAAATCGAACGACGTTTTCGAAGATTCGAGCTGGAAAGAGAGATTTTTGATTCCGATCTGGTCCGCTTAAACCCTCGCTGGCCAGTTGAAAGCTTCGAGCCACTGGTCCTTTGGCCCACCCCTCCGGACAACATTGTGGAGTTCTGGAACTACGTGGCACATGCCTTCGAGAAAAATAATTTCGACTTACCTGATTTCCTAGAATCAATCACTGATCGGGAATGGACCAAGGAGCGCATCGCCGAATGGGAGCGACGCCGCGAAGAAAGCGAATGGCGCTACCGCGTTGAGGTTTTTGAAAAGCGCCCGGCCGAAGACCCTGTCGAAGAAATTGAATTCCGGCTTCAGATCAGCACGAGAGAAGCCCGTCTTCTCACCAATGCAGCAAACAAAGCTGAGTTCGTTAGAGTTGAGTCTGAGGAAGATTTTGAGCGCCTGTGCGATCGCTACAAAAACGGAGGACTCCGAATGGACGGACCCTCAGAGATCCTCTGGAGTAAATTTCTCAACGCCGCCGACAAGGAGGAATCGAACAATGGCGTTCTCCAACTCGACCGCATCGAAAACTGCCGCTTTTTGAACCGTCTTTTTCATCAGACTGAACTGAAAGGCCGCATCGTTAATCTCGATGAACAGGCTTTTCAGATTAGCGACGCGCCACTGCATTGGGTCTGTCAAAAAGACACCATGGGCACAGACGACTATGAGATCCAGCTTTACACCGCCGATGGGCGCGAAGTCTCTCATACCGTGAGACTCCTTCCCGGCGATGAAAACCTCTATGTCTCCGATGAGTGGGTATTCCGCGGTCCTGAGCACTGGGTTCGCGACGAGACCCTAATTGACCCGAGAGTGGAAATTCCTGTTCAAATCATCGAAAGCGAAAATGGCGTCGCTTTCCTCTACCGCCTTGGAGCAAAGCTCCCCGAGGCACTTGAGCGTCAAGTCAAAGAGGAAGCGCTTACGATTATCTTCAATCTCAGCATTTCTTCCAAGGCAACCGGCGCGAGTAGTGAGCACATGCTCATGAACATCCTTGCCCGGAACAGCTCCGGAACGCGTGAAGAACAGCTTTCACGCGAAGGCTGGGAGGTAGTAAGGCAACCACAGGAGTCTTCTGATTTCCTCTATCGATACGATAGAAATCTACAACGTAGGTCGGGGCGTCTCATTGCGCCAATGCAGCCTACTTTTGACGGCAATCTCGGATGCTACCGGGCCCGGGTCACGAAGAATTTCCCCGAAAAATATGCTGAGTGGATTGAATCACTCCCTGAAGAAATTGTGATCGAGGCCGATGCAGACCTCGCCACGCTCGAAGCGGAGCCCGTAGAAGCACAGGTTTCTTTCGAAGTCGTTGACGAAGAAATTGATTGGTTTGACCTCAAAGTCGTCGTCAAGGTTGAGGGAATGGACCTCTCCCAGGAAGAGATTCGAGCACTCGTTCAGGCGCGCGGTGAATTTGTGAGAATGGACCGAGGTGGATGGCTTCGCCTCAAAATGAATCTCAGTTTAGAGCAACAGGAAGCCGTTTCCCGAATTGGACTCGATCCTTTTGATCTCACTGGTGAAACACATCGCCTCCACGCCCTCCAGCTCGCAGAACCTGCCGCGAAAGAAGTTTTCGATGCGAAGGCATGGGAGAAAATTACGAATCGCGCCAAGAATCTCCAGCTACAAGTAAGACCCGAGATTCCTCCAGGCCTGAACGTGAACCTTCGACCCTACCAGATCGAAGGCTTTCACTTCCTCTCTTACCTCGCAACGAACCAGTTCGGCGGTATTCTCGCGGATGACATGGGTCTAGGTAAAACGATCCAGACACTCACTTGGCTGCTGTGGCTGAGAGAGAGTTTCGGTGACAATGCGCCACCAAGCCTCGTCGTCTGCCCGAAATCAGTTCTCGATGTCTGGGGAGCGGAAGTGATCAAAGCGGCTCCGTCGATCCGGGTTCAGGTGTTGAGAAACAAAGTCGAGCTAGATGTCACCAAACTTGGAAAAGATATCGATCTGCTCGTCGTCAACTACAGCCAGCTTCGCACCTGCGCAGATGAGCTTACCTCGATGAAGTGGCTTGGTATCATCCTCGATGAGGGCCAACAGATTAAGAACCCGGATTCGAAAGCGGCGAAGTCGGCACGGTCCCTTCAGGCTCAGAACCGCCTTGTTCTCACCGGAACACCGATCGAGAACCGACTTCTCGACGTCTGGAGCCTGATGTCATTTGCGATGCCCGGCATCCTCGGAGACAGGAAATATTTTCGCGAGAACTTCGATCGCCGTAAAGATCTTCAGTCGAAAAACCGTCTTACGGCCCGGCTTCGCCCCTTTCTCCTGCGACGTACCAAAGGTGAGGTCGCCCTGGACCTTCCTCCCAAAATCGAAGAGGACGTCTTCAGCGATATGGAAGACATCCAGAAAGAGATGTATCAGGAAGAGCTCGAGCGGATCCAGAAAGTTCTTCTCGGCGTGGAAACGGACGACAGCCTCCGGAAAAACAGCTTCGTCATCCTACAGGGACTGATGAGACTGCGACAGATCTGTTGTCACCCGGGACTGCTCAAATCCGAGTATCGCAACGAACCCAGCTCCAAGCTGAACGCTCTGTTTTACCTGCTCGATCAGCTTCATGAAGAAGGCCACAAAGTGCTCGTCTTCAGCCAGTTCGTATCGATGCTGGACATCATCCGAGACGAGCTCGAAAAGCGCAACCGCCCCTACAGCTACCTGACTGGACAGACCAAGAACCGACACGAAGTGATCAGTGATTTTCAGGAGACGAAGGAGCCTAAAACCTTCCTCCTTTCACTCAAAGCGGGTGGTAGCGGTTTGAACCTCACCTCGGCGAGCTACGTGGTTCTTTACGATCCGTGGTGGAACCCGGCGGTTGAGAATCAGGCGATTGACCGATGCCACCGGATTGGCCAGGAAAGCAAAGTGAACGCTTACCGCCTACTCGTGAGAGACAGCGTTGAAGAGAAAATCCGTATTCTGCAGCAGCAGAAAAACGAGATGATGACCAGCGTGCTTGGAGAAGAAGGATTCACCCGCAATCTGGAAATGGACGATCTTAAGTTTCTCTTCAGCGACGGACACGTCGAACTTCCTACCCAAAAGGGCAAAAAGAAGTAACTCAGGCAAATCGAGTCAGCAATTCGGGCTCAAATTTAAGCCCGAATTGTTGATAAAAGCTTCCCGCTTAACGCCTTAGAAACCCTACCGGATGGCATCGGATCACGAGGTGCAGGGGAAGACTCCGTTCACTTTCCGGTGATCCGAAGTCCACTCATTCCGAGGTCATTTAATCCCCGCGCACGAAAAAGATTTTCCACGGCGGAGAAAAGCAATTGCTAGGATTCCGGGAACCAATTTTGGTCTCGAATTAGCAAAGGCGGAACAGAGCGAAGGGACCTCCCTTCGGATCGCTCCGACTTCTTAGAATCAGGAGTACAAATCAAAAACCTAAGCGGGTGAATTCCGGTGAGAGCTCCGGGGGCCCCTTCAGCCTTCAGCGAGGCGGGCCGCACCACACTATTCCTTCGCCTTCAGCTTTCGCAGTTCCATGTCGATGGTCGCAAGGTAGTCTGAAGTTGCTTTGAGGCGCTTGGTCGTGAGCTTCGCGATAAACTCGTACAATGCCGCGTAGAACGGGGCGTTTTTGTTTTTGGGTAGCACGTGATGGAGAAATTTTTGATCCACCGCGAGGCAGAACGATTCGTTTACCGATACTACTGAAGCGGAGCGGACTTCATCATCGAGAGCCGCTAGCTCTCCAAAAATATCTCCGGATTGATCCATTGTTACGATCTGCTCTCCGTTTTTGACGACCGCAACGGCTCCCGCAAGGAGAATGAAAAGTCGCGAAGCCTCATCACCTTCAGCAATAATGACATCTCCCGGATCACATTCGATAAAAGCCGAAGCGTGGAGAACTTGATCAAGATGATCCTTCGAAAAGGCTTCGAGGAAGGGAACTTCCAGAAGAGTCCCGGGGACTTCATCTTCGTCGTGGATATAAGCGTATTCTTGCACAACTGGACTATAGGTTTCTGTGAGGTTCCTGTCGAGTTCCTAAATTCGGTATAGATCAGTTTTCAGATAACGAAAAAAACGACGGGGCTTTCGCCCCGCCGCTCTTTTTGGTCTCACTGTTAAATTTGAAAAGAGACCCGACTGATACGTCGATTAACTCATGTTGTATGCAGGAGCGCCGTGCTCTGCAATATCGAGACCTTCAGCTTCTTCCTCTTCGCTAACGCGAACGCCCATGACGAGCTTGATGAGGTAGAAGAATGCGAAAGCGAACACGAAGGCGAACACGTAGACTCCGACCACTCCGATAACCTGAGACAGGAAGTTGGCTCCGCCGAAGATTCCGACAGCAAGCGTTCCCCAGATACCGCAGGTTCCGTGAACGGAAATCGCACCCACTGGATCGTCGATCTTGATCTTATCGAAGAAGAGGATCGAGAACACTACGATGATACCACCGACAGCACCCATGATGACAGCCTCCATGGGAGTGACGGAGTCCGCTCCAGCGGTAATACTTACGAGACCGGCGAGAAGACCGTTAAGAGCCATAGAGAGATCAGGCTTCTTAAGCACGATCATCGAGATGAAGATCGAAGAAACACCACCGGCAGCTGCGGCAAGCGCCGTCGTCGTGAAAACGAGTCCCAATGGACCGGGGTTAGCGGAGAGAACTGACCCGCCGTTAAATCCGAACCAACCGAAGAAGAGGAGGAAAACACCGACCGCAGCCAGAGGCATGCTGTGTCCGAGGATAGGCCTGATGCCGTCCTTCGTGTACTTACCTTTGCGAGGCCCGAGGATCAAGACGCAGGCAAGAGCTGCCGCACCACCGAACCCGTGAACCACTGTTGAACCGGCGAAGTCATAGAAAGCAGCGTCGCCATCACCCAGCTGGGAGAGCCATCCGCCACCCCAATGCCAAGAACCAGCAATCGTGTAGCCGAATGCCACGAGGATCGTTGAGAAGATCATGAAGCTGCTGAGCTTAACCCGCTCAGCGACCGCACCAGAGACGATCGTCGCTGCAGTCGCTGCAAACATCGCCTGGAAAATAAAGTCACCATAAGCGGTCATGGCGAGACCGAGACCACCGTAGGCCCACGTGTCGTTTTCACCGCCACCAAGATCACCGATTGGCCCATTGATACCGACCCATCCCGGGATCTGCCAGGAATCGACCGGATAATGCGTATTGAAACCGAGGAGAGCATAAGTCAGAAGACCGACGCTGATGATCCAGACGTTCTTGAACAGGATATTCACCGTGTTCTTCGACTGGGTCAGACCTGCCTCAAGAGTGGCAAATCCGAGGTGCATGATGAACACCATCGCAGCCGCGATTACCGTCCAGAGCATCGAGACAGTGAAGAAGTCGAAGGCCGGAGCCAATTCAGCTCCACCAGAGGCTTCGACCAGCTCAAGGTATTCGTCTACGGGACCGGGTTCAGGGGCAGCTTCCTCCGCAAAGGCAGTGCCGAACAGCAAGGGAGTCACCGCCAGGGCGACTAGTAACAACAGTTTCAGGTTGAATGTATTTCTCATTTTTTGTTTTAGGTAGGGGTCAAAAGCAATCTTCTTAAGGACCACTCATCACGCTTTCCCAAAACAACCAAGCACCCTGCGTGCCAAGTTTGATAGAAATCGAATTTTTCTCTCAAAACCGCTATTAAAACGAGCCTTTTTTGACATCAAAAGGACTTATTAAAAACCAATTAACCAGCTGAAATTCAGACAGTTAACCTGAAATAGGAAGACACATTCCATTCCAAGGCTCCCACTCAGCCACATTAAAGCACAACTGAGCCTAAGAGCCCGGATTGTGGGGCCGTGAGCCGCACCGGTGATGCGCAATTCACCTAATCAGACTTTTGGGAAATCGCCCGGGGCACTAGTCAGTATCCCGCACAATCTTGCCCCCGAGAGAAAGGATCCGCGCATTGGCTTTCGCATCTTCAGCTTCACCGATTTGCTGATCCTGAACATACATCTGAGACAATGCGGTCCAGGCGAGGAGATCGTTCGGCTTCAGCGTCGTTGCCTTCAGCCCTGCTCCAATCGCCTCCTTGATCTTATCTGTCTTCATGAGCGCCATCGCGAGGGCGTGCCACCCATCAAAGAAATCAGAATCGAGTTCAACACACCTCCGATATTTTTCGACGGCGGCGTGCAGATCACCCACGGCTAGATCACCGTTGGCATCATCGAAGAGATTGTCTAATTCGCTACTCAAAATCGTCAGAAGGCTATTGAGCCGAGGCGAGGTCCGCGCGCTCGGAACCGGATTCAGCCCGGCGCTGGTTGAACCATGCTGAAAAAAGCGTGCGATCGAGCTGGTTAGAGGAAGACGCTGCGATAGAGGTTTTCGCCGAAGCCTCTTCCTCATCCTTGTAGAGCTCCAGCTTGTCCACGTAGACAAGAAGCACGCCCGCTCCGCCCGGCCTGTCGATCACGCCCGAGAGCTCTCTTTCTCCCAAACCCTCAACCGCTTCGAGAATCAAAGCCGAATTTTCGGTGCCGGCTGGAGGCTCCGCCTCTGAGAAATTAGGAAGCGCGTCCGCTTTTAAGCCCGCTTTTGCGACGGCGTCTGGAAATGACTTCCCTGCGGTAATTGACTCTCGAATCGACGCGAGCGCCACGTTGGCAGCTTCATTAACCGCGCTATTCGATTTCTGAGCGATCAGCTTCTCTCTGATCGCAGGAGTCGCCGCTTCCAAAGTTAATTGCTGAGGCTCAATCTGCGTCATATAATGAAAGACGTAATATCCTCCATCTTGAGAGGCTATCGGAACGGTAACCGATTCCATTGGGAGAGCATTACTGAAGAGAACTCGAAGCATCGCTTCGTCCTCTTTCGCAAAAGCAGGGGGAGAAGCAGGCGAAAACGGCGCGAGTTCTTTCAGCTCGAGAGAAAAATCAGCCTTTTTCCCTGAATACTGTTTCGCAACTGCCTTAAAATCAGCTCCATCCTCAGCGAGGTCTGAATAAGCCCGGTTGACGGCATTCGCAAAATTAAGCTCTGATTTTGCCCTCTGCTCGTTTGTCACCTCCTCAGGAAGTGCCTGAGGAATGAAGTGAACGTAGTCAAAACCACGCTTGGGGTCGGAATTGAGAGTTTCCTTATTTTCGCCGTAATATGTCTTCACATCCGTGTCCGAGATTTTGATTTTCTCAACGAGCTCTTTGCGATCAAAATTAATCACCGAAGCGGTGTAACGCTGATTGCCGCGAATATAAATACGATCTGTCTCGCTCGGAACCGCAGAGACGCCTGCCCCGATTAGATTACGGAGCTTTTGAAAGGAAAGGTAATCTTTCACCAGCTGGGCGAGATCTCCTTCTGAAAATCCATTCGGTCCGAGGATATTATTCTTAACAAAATTGGCATCCACAAAAGGCTGCTGGAAAACAGGTAGCTTAGGGATCGCCTCTTTTATCTCTTCAGCCGTGGGCTCGATCCCCATTTTCTCCGCTTCAGTTCTGAGAATGACCAAACTCATGATAAAATCGGTTGGATCACGGTCCTTACGATTCTCACCGAAAAGCACCGTAGCGAAATCATACATTCCGAGGCGAAGGGCCACGTCGAAGTTGCTTCCGAGCTTTTGTGCTTCTTTCTGGCGATAGCAGCGATTGTAAACTTTGACGACGCAATTCTGTTTTCCCACAGAGCCTTTAACAAAATCAAAGTCAGAATAAAGAAACGCGAAAGCGATCACGATGATAACGGTCACGACAATGAGCGTGCCTTTTTGGATACGACGAATTTGAGTCAGCATGAGAATAGCTCTAAATAGGGCGCGGAAATTCGAATCTCCGCAGGATCGGAAACGTAGAGAGAAAGTCCCTCCTGATCAAACCCTTTTTAGAGGCGTATCGAAGGCTCCTCATAAGGCACTATTTTCACTTGGTCGACTTCGGTTCACCGGGAAAAGCAGGGTGCAGACGATGCGTCTAATCAGGGAAATAGAATTTTTTCTCCTCCGTCGACGGAATATTTTCGGGAGCCTCAGGGAAAATGGCCCCTTCACTCATCTCGAGAAGGCTGCGATCTGTGAACCCGCTCATGAGAGCCGTCAGATCCGCGACATCCTGATCAGTAAGGCCCAAATCACCTGAATCATCGTGATTCACGGTTTCCGGATAGTCCGTCTCCCCCCAGCGGTCGGGCTCGAGATCCCGCTTAGTGTAGAATTCCATGACCTCGCGCAGCCTTGCTATCGATTCAGAAAAAGCGGGTCTCCGAGAATCGCTGCAGAAGCTCTGAAGTTGAGCACCTCGTTTTCATAGAGCTGACCTGCTCGCAACCCGCTGAAATCGGAAAAGGGGGGGGCGCTGTGACGCTGCGTCAGATCCTTCTTGATAGAGTTACGCTGAGGCCATGGTCGCCTTTGCTAAGACGACCCAAAATGGGGAATTGCGTGACGATCTCACAACTCTACCCAAGATGCCGTGGCCGCCCTAACCACTCGCCCCCCCACTTAGAGCAGGGAAGAAAACCTGAACCGACACCAAAAATGATTAAACGCGGAATTGAAGCGACCCCCACTTACCGCTACAACTTGTCTTGCCACATCAGAACCATGGATCAGAGCCGACCCAACCTCATTTTCATCATCACCGATCAGCAGCGTTTCGATACGATCAACGCGCTCGGGTTTCCTCACGTGGATACGCCCAACCTCGATCGACTCGTCAACGAAGGAGTCACTTTCACCAACTGCCACGTCACTGCTCCGAGTTGTGCTCCCTCGAGGGCAAGCCTCTTCACAGGGCAGTACCCCCATACCAACGGCATCCTCAAGAACGCAGACAGATGGACAAAAAGTTGGATCAGCGATCTCGCCGACTCTGGTTATCACTGCGTGAACGCAGGGAAAATGCACACATTCCCATTCACGACCCCATGTGGATTTCACGAACGTTATGTCGTTGAGAACAAAGATCGGTATCTCGAGGGACGCTACTTTTTTGACGAGTGGGACAAGGCGCTTGCAGCACGAGGATTGAGCAAACAACAACGCGTCACCTATCGCGAGCGGGATGACTATTCGGACCGCCTTGGAGCCTTCACCTGGGATTTACCGGAGGAAACGCAATCAGACAACTTTGTCGGCGATCTCACGAAGTGGTGGCTGAAAGAGCACCCCAAGGAAGATCCTCTCTTTCTCCAAATCGGCTTCCCCGGACCCCACCCGCCCTACGATCCGACTCCCGCGGCGCTCGCCGAATACGCCGACCGCGAGATTCCACTGCAGCCAGTAACCGAGGAGGATCTCGCGAATCAGCCGGCCGCCTATCAAGCGATGCGGAAGCACAATAACGAAGTCGATCACGATTCGGTGGTTCTACCTCTTAACCCAAGCGAGGAGCAACGCCTCGATCAGCGACGCCACTACCTCGCCAATGTCACGATGATCGACACCAAGATCGGAGAGATCATCGAATCTCTCGACGAACAAGGGTATCTGGAGAATTCGGTAATTGTCTTCACGAGTGACCACGGAGACTGCCTCACGGATCATGGCCATTCACAGAAATGGACCTTCTACGAACAAGTCACACGCATGCCCACGATCGTGTGGTCATCGAATCGACGATTTGGCAAAGGAGGAAGAAAAATAGATGAACTGACCTCGCTCTTCGATCTTGGCCCCACCCTCCTCGAATTGGCAGGTTGCGACATCCCTGAAAATTTCACGGCGCAGTCGTTAGTCCCCGCTCTCCTCGAAGATGAGAACTGGAAGGGACGCGAGTTTGTTTTCGCCGAAGGCTGCCGCGATGGAAATTTTATCTCTGCCGATTACCAAACCATGATTCGCAGCGAGAATTGGAAGCTCGTTCATATCGCCGGAAGCGACGAACTCAACGGAGCAAGCGAAGGCCAGCTTTTTGATCTCGTCAATGATCCTGACGAACAAACGAACCTTTGGAATTCACCCGACCATCTGGAAACGAAGAACGCGCTCCTTATCGAGCTCTTTGAATGGCGAGTCGAGACTGGCTATCGTTCTGCAACTCACTATGCTGATGCCCGTTGAGAGATTGCTGAAAAATGATCCCTGACATTGTCCCCCTTTTATCGGCTGCCACTCCTTTCGCTGAGGCGATGGGATCGATTTTCAGCCCGATCGGACTGTTCCTGATCATTTTCGGAACGGCCCTCGGAATTTTCGTTGGTGCCGTGCCCGGCCTCACCGGAACCATGCTCATCGCGCTGATGCTGCCATTGACCTACGGGCAGGACAAACTGCTCTCGATGGCATTTCTGATCGCCGTTTATGTCGGGGCAGTGAGCGGAGGCCTTATCACCGCGACCCTCTTACGAATGCCGGGGACCCCCGCATCGATCGTAACAACGCTGGACGGTTATCCGATGGCACGTGACGGCCAACCGGGGAAAGCGCTCGGACTCGGTGTCATGTCATCCACCGTCGGAGGAATGATCTCCTGGACCTTCCTCATTCTACTGACCGAGCCGATCGCCCGCCTCTCTTCGAAATTCGGCTACTTCGAATACTTTTCCCTCGTCCTCATGGCCCTGGTTCTGATCGCGACGATTGGCGGAAACTCGCTATGGCGTTCGCTCTTCTCGGGATTTTTCGGAATCTTGCTTTCCATGCCAGGCCTCGTCGCGGCGACGGGAAATCCCCGCATGACTTTCGGGATCACTGAGATGAATGCCGGATTCGAGCACATGCCCGTTCTGATTGGCCTTTTTGCGGTGAACCAAATCCTCCGGGATATCATCGATATCGAAAAGAAAAAGAAGCCCATCGAGATCGGTAACAACCGCGTCCTCGTCGGGCTCAAAGACATCAAGAAGCATGCCCTCAACATGCTGCGCTCATCTGTCATCGGGACCTGGATCGGAATCCTCCCCGGCATTGGTGGAAATATTGGCTCCGTCACTGCCTACTCGGTGGCCAAGAGCGTTTCGAAGACGCCTGAAAAATTCGGGACCGGTCACGAAGCAGGAGTCGTCGCTGCGGAATCGGCTAACAATGCCACGATCGGGGGAGCTCTCATACCTCTCATCGCGATGGGGCTTCCCGGCAGTGTCATGGAAGTGGTTTTGTTAGGCGCGCTCATTGTTCATGGCCTTCAGCCCGGACCGCGGCTTTTTGAACAGAGCCCGGATATGGTTTATACCATCATGGGGGCGATGTTCGTCGCCAACATCGCCATGGCGATCATCATGTTCGCCTCGATGAAGAAACTGGCACGTCTCGTCAGAGTTCCCCGACCCTACCTGCTTCCTCTGATTCTCTGCTTTGCGGTGATTGGATCCTACGCGCTCTCGAATCGCGTCTTCGATATTTATGTCATGTTAGGATTCGGGCTTCTCGGGTTCTGCCTCGAGAGCTTTCGTATCCCCCTCGCCCCTTTCGTGATTGGGTTTGTTCTTGGCCCGATCGCAGAGAAGAATCTGAGCCTCGGACTTCAGGCATCTAACGGAAGCTACGCTCCTATCGTGACGCAGCCGATCTCACTGCTTTTCGTCATCATCGCGCTGGTGATGCTTTTACTGCCGGCGATCCGATCAGCCTTTTCAAAAAACACTTCACGGGAGGCCAACAGCTCATGACGAATTCGAAAGTGACACTCGCCTGGCACCTCTTGACGAGCGCAGTGATCGCCGCGCTCGCGATTTGGTGGGTCGGGAAACATCTCGAGGGAATTGATCAAACCTTTCCTGCCAAACCGATCGAAGTCGTCGTCCCCTACCCCGCCGGAGGCGGGTCGGACACCTTTGTGAGACGGGTCATCCAACAGGGCATAGACGAAGGAGGCCTTCTCAAAGTCCCGCTCGCCGTCATCAATATTCCCGGAGGAGGAGGCACGATTGGGAGCCGGGAAGTCAAAGACAGCCGACCTGACGGCTACCGCGTTCTTTGTCATCACACCTCGATGATTAGTTCGAAGCTCGCCGGCACCGTCGCGTTCGGACCTGATGATTTCGACAAATTTGCCCAGACCGCAAAGAACACCATGATCGTGATGGTTCGCGGGGACTGCCCTTATCCCGATCTACTTTCGCTGCTTAACGCGGCCGCCAAAGATCCCAAGACGCTAACCTTCGGAGCCAACGTGGGATCAGCTGCCTATTTCATCACCCTTCAGCTGCAAAAAGCCGTGCCCGGTGCCCAGTTCAGCATCGTCTCAGCTGACGGCGGAGCGGATCGCTACAATCGCCTCATCGGGGGGCACCTCGACGCCGGAATTTTCTCCCTTTCCGAGTACCTGGATTTTCGGGACTCCGATGACACCCCTGCGGATCGCAATGTGAAGGCCCTTTCTATTTTCGAACAAGAGCGGCACCCGGCCATTCCGGAGACAAAAACGACAATCGAGCAGGAAATCCCCGTCACCTTTAGCAACGCCTACTACTGGTGGGCAGCCAAAGGCACGCCGCCAGAGGTCCAACAATTCCTCGCCGATGTGCTTGAAAAAGCGATGGCAACCGAGATCGCCCAAAGCGAAATGAAGCGGCTCCGAATTGATCCGACTTTTCTACGCGGCGACGCAGTGGAGGAAAGTATTGAGGCTACCGTGAAAGGCTTTCAATCCGTTGTCATTCAAGAAGAGAAAAACGTCCCGAACTTCGCTCTCTACGTTCAATTCATCGTCCTCGCCCTCCTCGCCGCGGTTCTTGTGGAATCGTATCGCAAGCGGAACAATCCCGCCGCCAGATCTGGAGCGAGCGCAGACGATGACATCCCTTTCACACGCCGTCCCGGTCGAGCCGCCGCCTGTTTCATCGCTCTCATCCTCTACGTCATTTCCCTGGTCGCCACTCCGATTCCCTTTGCCATCGCCTCGATCATCATGGTCTTTGTCGTCGGAGGACTCATGTCAGGGTGGGAGCGAAAATACCTGGCCGTTCTTGCCCAACTGGCGATCCTAACAGGATTCGGAGCAGAGTTTGTCTTCACCAAAGTGTTTACGATCCCGCTTCCCTAATTTTGTCGCATGCACCCGGGGTTAGATCACTGACCCATTCGCGTCAACTTAAGGCGGAGAGTCCGATGCCAAGAGGGGGTGGCTTTTTTCGCCGATCCTTTTTAAGATGCCTTTAAAGAGGCTCTAACGGTAGGACATCCTCGAACCGTTCGATTCGGAGCTGAAACTGAGCAAGCAGGTTACCAAGCTTTTCACAATACTCGGTGCCGCGGTCTCCTTCGTCGCAAGATAAACCGATTGTATCGGCCTCCCAACGATCTGGTGGATCATTGCGGCGAGGATCAAGCCATCAAATGAGACTCACTGCTCTTGCGGGCGAGCGCTTTCATTTTCACACGAGCCGTCTTAAACCGTCTTGCCAACACCATTGGCGTTGCCTTCCCAACCGCTATCTATCCCGCGGGTTTCCGCTCCGCTTGGCAAGCGCGAGCTGGAATACACGACACCTTTGGCATCGAACCGCATTACCGAACCCTAGCCGAACTTCCTCAGCCCCCCCCCAACTACCTCATCTCTTCCCGGGCACTCAAAAACAGCGCCTTCAGCGCATCGTAGTCCAGCGCGACTGGAAACTGCGGAAATTCATCAACCACATTTTGCGGCGGACAAAACAAAATCCCACGATCAGCCTCGCCAAGCATTGTGGTATCGTTATAAGAATCCCCTGCCGCGATGACTTTAAAATTCAGTTCGTGAAACCGCTTCACCGCTTCACGCTTTTGATCCGGCATCCGAAGGTGGTAGTCAGTGATTTTTCCCGACTCATCGATACCCAGCTCGTGACAAAACAAAGTTGGAAAATCAAGCTGACGCATCAAGGGGTGCGCGAACTCATAAAAGGTGTCGGACAGAATCACGACCTGAAACTCCGACTTCAGCCAATCAAGAAAGTCCTTGGCGCCTTCAAGCGGGCCGAGGCTGCCGATGACCTTCTGAATATCGGAAATCGTAAGCCCATTCTCTTCACAGACCTTGAGACGCTGTTTCATGAGAACATCGTAATCAGGCAGGTCGCGGGTCGTTGCAAGAAGCGCGTCGATTCCGGTGCGTTCCGCTACGTTAATCCAGATTTCGGGGATGAGGACGCCTTCGAGGTCAAGGCAGGCTAATAGGGACATGATAACTCTGTTAGATACTCTCCATGGTTCAGCCAATACGATCCGTATTTCAATCGGATTTACTGAAAAGAAAAGCTAGGTGCATCGAATCGAAAGATTTGATGCACCGGATGCGCAAGCCGATATCAATCAGCCTGGCCCTCACCGCCTCGCTTCGCTCAAGAGGCCAAATCGAATAAAAGCCCGTCAAGGAACCTCGCCCCGCCTCAATCACCTCGCTGAACGAATTGCCAGAGAATAAAAGGCCTCCGCCGAACACCCGTCACCGCAGCTTCCATTCAGACGCAGCCGACACAGAGGTCGGATACTCCCTCTATCCGCCTCCCGGCTATGAGGAGAACACAGCGCAACCTTGCCGGATTTTGACGGCGCGGCCGACTGGAACGAGGTTATCGGAGAATTTTTCGGGCCTGATCGGGTCAACGACGAGAACCATGACTCCTTCGTCCTTCTTAAAAAAATCAAAACGGGCTGCGCATTCAAGTCGCCGGCGGCACCCGAGATGGAGGGTACCTCCCTGAAATCAGAGATTTTTACGACCCTTTCGTGAAACACGGAGTCGGCGACACCTACATTGAGCTGGAAGGTTTCGCCCATCAGCGAACCGAAATGATCGAACGCCTTGAACCGACCTGGTTCGATTATCACGCCGAGTCACGCCGAGTCACGTCAACTGACCGCTCGAGGACGGAAGAAATAGTCTCAACTTCCGATACCATTGATTTTAAAAGATCAATCATTCCCTTGCGTAAAGCGCTGAATTGAGACTTCGTAAGACAATTATGTCGACTGAATCTTTACGAGTCCTCGGAGTGATTCCGGCGCGATGGGGATCTTCCCGGTTCCCCGGAAAACCCCTCCACCTCATTGGAGGTAAGCCTCTCATTCAACACGTCTGGGATCAGTGCTCAAAATGCGAGCAACTAGACGACCTCACTATCGCGACAGACGATGAGCGAATCGCGAAGGCAGTGATTGAATTCGGAGGAAAGGTCACGATGACACGGGACGACCATCCCAGCGGCACCGACCGGGCCGCCGAAGTTGCAGAAGCATTTCCTGAAGCGACCCATATCATCAATATCCAAGGCGATGAGCCCCTCATTGATCCCACTCTCATCGACCAATTGGCTTCCGACCTTAAAGCCGATCCTGAACTTCCCATGGTGACAGCCGCAAATCCACTTCAACCGGGTAACCCGCTCCTGGAAGATCCCAATGTGGTCAAAGTCACCGTGAGCGCTCAGGGTGAAGCGCTTTACTTTTCGCGAAGCCAAATTCCGCATCCCCGAAACGCACCCGAAGGACTCACCTACTACCGCCACAAGGGCATTTACGGCTTCAAACGCGATTTTCTCTTCTCCTTCGTAAAATGGCCCCCTTCTTTGCTTGAGCAAACCGAAGGGCTCGAGCAGCTCCGGGCGCTCGAAAACGGGGCACGTATCCGAGTTGTTTTTACGAATGATGATTCCCCCGGCGTTGACACGCCGGAGCAGGCAGCGATACTCAATGAACAACTGAGTTCATGAAGTATATCTTTGTAACAGGAGGAGTCGTTAGCTCCCTCGGAAAAGGCCTCGCGGCGGCTGCATTGGGGACCCTTCTCGAGCACCGGGGCCTTCGGGTTCTCATGCAAAAGTTCGACCCGTATCTCAACGTCGACCCGGGGACAATGAGTCCCTTTCAACATGGTGAAGTGTATGTGTTAGACGACGGTGCTGAGACCGACCTTGATCTGGGCCACTACGAGCGATTCACAAGTGGTCGCCTTTCAAAGCTGAATAACCTCACGAGCGGTCAGGTTTATGAAAATGTGATCAAAAAGGAACGCAAAGGCGATTACCTCGGAGCGACTGTTCAGGTGATTCCGCACGTTACCGATGAGATCAAACGCCGTCTCTATGATGTGACGAATTCCACGGATGCAGACATCATCATCACCGAAATCGGCGGAACGACCGGTGATATTGAAGGCCTCCCCTTTCTTGAGGCGCTCCGTCAGTTTAATGATGAGGTGGGACATGAGAATGTTGCGTTCATGCATGCCACGTTGATTCCCTACATTAAAGCAGCGGAGGAACTGAAAACGAAGCCAACCCAACAAAGCGTCGCCAAGTTGAGAGAAATTGGTATCGCTCCTGATGTGATTGTCTGCCGTTCCGAATACCCCGTGGACGCGGATCTGAAACAGAAGATATCGATGTTCTGCAACATCCGCGCTGACGCAGTGGTTCCCTTTCTTGATCTCAAGGAAACCATCTACGAAGCCCCTTTGAAGCTCTATGATCAGCACCTCGACAGCATCATTTGCAACAAACTCGGGCTCAAAACAGAGGAACCCAACCTGATTGAATGGCGAAACATGGTCGATCGCATCGTCAACCCGACCCACAACGTTAAGATTGGCGTCGTCGGTAAATACATCGAGCTTCAGGATGCCTACAAATCCATTTACGAATCATTGACTCATGCGGGTGCCGCCAACGACACACATGTCGAAGTGGTGCGGATCGATTCCAGCCTCATCGAAGAGGAAGGTGCCGCGAAAGTACTCGAAGGCGTTTCCGCCATTCTCATTCCGGGTGGCTTTGGCGATCGCGGAATCGAAGGGAAAATCAGCGCGGCGCAATACGCGAGGGAGAACAAGATCCCGTATTTTGGAATCTGTCTCGGCATGCAGATCGCAACAATCGAGTTCGCTCGAAACGTCTGCGGATTGAAGAATGCACACAGCACCGAATTTAACAGCGAGACGCCGCATCCTGTCATTTGCCTCCTCGAGGAACAGAAGGCGGTCGATAAAAAAGGTGGCAGCATGCGCCTTGGAACCTGGGAGACCGCCCTCACCGCGCAGAGCCTGTCCTCCAAGCTTTACGGAAGTATTACGGTGAACGAACGACATCGTCACCGCTACGAATACAACCAGAATTACCGCGAACAGTTTGAGTTAAAAGGGCTCAAACTAGTAGGAACCTCACCCGATGGATTACTTGGAGAGATCGTGGAAATCCCTGAGCACCCTTTCTTCATCGCGGTGCAGTTCCACCCGGAATTTCAAAGCAAACCAACCGCACCGCACCCTCTGTTTAAAGGATTCGTTGCCGCAGCTCTCAAAAATCGAAAGTAGGAAGCCACTTTCAGAGAATTCCTTCAATCCACGGCTCTGATGCATCGCGTATCAGCTCGATCAGAATGGGATCCATTCGCTGATATTCGTCCGGAATATCCAGCGAGTAAATCGGGGGAAGCGATCCTGACTTTTTCCGACGCTGGCGAATGAGCTTTGCGTGCTTAAGCTCCATCACGAGAACCAGATCAGCCCAGGCCAAGTCGCGCTCCGAGAGTCGACGAGCACTCTTTTCACTCGTGCCGGCCGATCGCACTTCAATCCGCTGATCATCACGGTAGATCGCTTGAGCCGTCGGGCTGCGCCACTGATTGCGACTGCAGACAAACAAAATTCGTGGTCGCAGTGCCATCGGCACTAAACGAGACCGCAACGAATCATGAGTGCTTCGAGCTCCGGATCACGCCCCATGAAGTCACGAAATAACTCACCCGCTTCTTTGGAATTTCCTCGGCTCAGAATCTTCTTTCGAAAGTCCCGACCAACCGATGGAGAAATCACCCCGTCATCAGTGAAACGAGTGAACGCATCCGCATCGAGGACTTCTGCCCATTTATACGAGTAATAACCCGCAGCGTAGCCCGTCGCACTCGCGAACAAATGCGTAAAACGCCTCGCCATCGTAGGAGGCTGCGTCGCCAGCGGCATTGTGTAACCATCCAGTATCCCCCTGACAAGCGCATCAAGATCAGCACCCCCTTCTTGAGAATGATGGTTGATGTGAAGCTCGAGGTCCATTTTCCCGAAAGCCACCTGGCGCATCATTGTCATCGCTGACTGGAAATTTCTCGCATCAAGCATTTTGCTAAACAACACTTCAGGAATCGCCGCTCCCGTTTCCCAGTGCTTCGCGAAAAAATCGAGACTGACCCGGGACCAGCAGAAATTCTCCATGATCTGCGAAGGCAATTCGACAAAATCCCAGACAACATTGACTCCATTGAATGACTTAATCTCGACCTCACCAAGAAGATGATGGAGGAGATGACCAAACTCATGAAAAACGGTCTCCACTTCATTATGAGTCAGCAGCGCAGGCTTGCCTTTTGATGAAGGCGTGAGGTTTCCACAAATCAATCCCAGATGTGGGGTGCGCCCATTGCCATCCTCATTTGAGGGCAATCCTGTTTTCAAATAATTCATCCAGGCGCCACCGCGCTTTTCATCGCGTGGATGCCAATCGGCATAAAAAGATCCGAGATGATCTCCGCTTTCTTCATCGTGAAGATCATAAAATTTCACCTCGGGATGCCACACCTCAACGCCATCACTCGCCGACTCAGTTCCGGATGACGCAAACACAGCTTCGCGTTCGGTAATCTTAAATCCGAAAACCTGCTCAGTAAGCCGGAACATTCCCTCGATCACATTTCCGATCGCAAAGTAGGGACGAACTTCTTCTTCATCGAAATCGTAGCGATCTTTGCGAAGCTTCTCGCACCAGAAAGCAACGTCCCAGGGCTCATACGGACCTGACCAATCGGGTTCATGCTCTTTGCGAAAAGCTACCAACTCCTCAATCTCTTTCGCGTAAAATCCTTTCGTCTTTGCTGCGAGATCATCAAGGAAAGATAAAGCAGTGTTGCCGTCTCCCGCCATCCTCTCTTCGAGCACCTGATCAGCGAAATGCAATTTGCCAAGTAGGGTCGCTTTTTCCTGACGCAACTTAAGGATACGCTGGATCAAGCTCGTATTATCCCACGCCCCTGCTTTGCCAACGGTGATGCTTCCTTCCCAGACTTCGCGTCGAAGAGTGGCGTCTTCTGCATATTCCAGCACCGGAAAGTAGACCGGAGCCTTGAGCGTGATTCGGTAGACGGGACTTTCCTCGGTTCCCAAATCTTTTGATGCTGCCTCGGACTGCAATACCGCCTTTGCTGTATCCGGAAGGCCGGTAAGTCTTGAATCATCATCAAGGATCAACTCCCAGGCATTCGTGGAATCGAGTACGTTTTCGGAAAATTTCTGCGTCACTTCAGCGAGTTCAGACTGCACTTTTTCAAGACGGTCTTTATCTCGAGGCGATAAGTCCGCACCACTTCGAACAAAATCCTTAATCGTCTCTTCAAGGAAGCGCTTCCGAACTCCGGTCAAAGAAGCCGCTTCTTTCGTTTCAGAATAGGCCTTGAGACGCTTCCAAAGGGCATCATTGAGAGAAATCCGAGAATAGAACTGCGTCACCTTCGGCAACATCTCATTGTAAGACTTCCGCAGGGCATCACTGTTACGCACCGAATCGAGATGCCCCACCTTGCCCCACGCACCGGAAAGCGCCTCGGTCGCCGACTCTAACGCGAGAAGCGTGTTCTCGAAGGTCAGCTCATCCGGAATTGCTTCGCACAGCGAATCAAAATTGGCTTGGGAAGTTTCCAACACAGCGGAAATATCCGCGACAATTGCTTCGGGAGTCAGGGTGGACCAACGAATATGAAAATCGTCCTGCAGAAAAGGGTGAGTCGAATCAGACATCAGGGAGGGTAATTCCCTTCAACGCTTCGTAAAGCGTTAGCGGAAAAAATTTACTCCCGCAATCCGCTGATTCAGCCAGCAGTCACCCGACCGCGGTCGATCGGGCCGCGACCTGTTTTGGACTAAAAAAGAAGAGAAGTCCAGCGAGAGTACACCATATGGAATCGGCTACTAGAGCATTGCGCAGAAAAACCCAGGCAGGCGGCGAAAAATTCGGATTCCCTAAGGTCTGGGATTGCCACCACCCAGCGAGAGATTTCTCGTAGCCCGGCCAGGCAAGGAAACTGTAGGTGTTGGCGACGACATAAAAAAGAATGCCACAGAGCAAAGTCCCACACCACATCATCGGCCAGACACGCTCACGATTGCCGGCATGGCCACCAATCCACGCAACCGACAGATAAAACAAAGCAGACATCAAGGTGTATCCGCCCACTCCTCCAGCGCCATTCAAAAAACCCAAAACGAGATCGCTGAGGACTAAAAGAAGCACCGGAAGCCACCAGAAACGCGCCCCGAGAAGCAGAGCGCCGCCAAAGGCAATCGCCATAAGAGGCGCCGTATTCCCAAGAAAATCAAACCGCGACGCAATCACTCGATAGGAGACGGTGATGACCACCAGCAAAAGAACAAGTGGGATCGAAATACGAGTTTCTTTACGGGAAGGCTGTTCGGTCGAGTTCAAAATTATCGAGTTAAGTAGTTAAAGAAACATACTGACCGGCGTCTTTCGCCGGGATCAGTCCTTTCTGTATCAGGCAAATGAATTCAACTTATCGATGATGGCATCTTTCATCATGATACCTGTCTTCGTTTCCTTGATTTCACCGTCTTTCATAAAGACGAGAGTGGGCACGGCACGAACATTGAACTTCATCGCCAGTTCTCTTTGATCCACCACGTCAACCTTCATTACCTTAGCCGCATTACCGATCTCGGCGGCCACTTCATCCAATACGGGAGAGAGCATCTTGCAGGGACCGCAATGCTCTGACCAGAAGTCAATGATCACGGGAACTGATGCCTTCTCGGCCTCAGCTTCAAAATTTTCGCTCGTGAGATTTACAATGGATTCGTGTGCCATGGGTATTTAAATTAAAAAAGCTAGAGTGGTTAAAAAGGCAAATCGCAGCCCCACCTCGAACCGAAGTATCTTTCGTTCAAAAAATGAAGCGAGGCAAGCCTCAATTCATTCGCTGACCCGGTAGCGGTGACTGTACACGTTTGTGAGCTTCGGATAAACCGATTGGACGGGGAGAATATGAAACCCTTCCCGGATATGAATTTGGCGCTCCGCTCAAAGAGTGAAAAAGCTAAATCCAGCAGCAACTCCCGGTCACGGGAGTTGAGAGGATCAGCCTCCTGCGCCCATTTTGGTAAACAGCTCGATAGCTAAAACCGCGACGGCTAGGATGAGGACAATGATTGCAAATGGCATAAGACCTGATTCTTCGTATTCTTCGTCCCACTCTTCCTCTGCTTCCTCAGCAGTGGATTGGATATTGGGCTTCTCGTTGATGACTTTCGTGGACGGACCACCCAACCCCTGCGTTTCCCCCATCTTAACCGTAGCCTGAGGAAGCGGCTTCGCACCACCCCTAAGCGGAATAGTTGCCTTACCTACAGGAACTGCAGAAGGGCCACCCGGGCTCTTCGAGAGAGGAATTGTTTTTGCTCCGACTGGACCAACCCCAACTGGTGCGGCAGCAGCAGCAACAGGAACAGGAACTGTGGGTCCAAGTGGATCAGGCCTACCGGGAGCGGCAACCGGCGCCGTTGGACCGAGTGGATCAGGCCCCCTTGAAAGTGGAATCGTCTTTGCTCCCGAGGGAGGTGCCGGTGCGGATGGCGCAGCGGGGGCTCTCGGCGCCCTGCTCAACGGCGTAGGAGTCGGCGCCTTGGGCGGGCCTGGTGGTGCACTCGGGGGAGGCGTAGGAGCCGTCGAAGGTGCCTTTCCGGTAGCCGGTGCGATCGGGCCAGTAGCTGGCATTCCGGCCACAGGCGCGGTCGATGGGCCATGAGAGGAAATCGGAGCGGTAGATCCTTTCGGAGCTACCGGGCCGGACTCATCAAGCTGTGCTCGCAGGCTAATTCGGACAGTCTCCTTCTTCAAAGGCACCGTTGAGGTGCTCGCGGAAGGTTTCGGTAGGTCTTGGTCGCTCATTCGAAAATAACTTCTTAAAAGTTCAGTTCTCCATAAGGCATTGATTCGTCGAACGTGTCAACAGCATAATGAGCTATGCCTCTCAAAATCGCCATTTTTTCTCATTCCCATTCTAGAGGGTTACCCCATTTTTAACGGAAGGACCTCAACGGCCTTTGTGAACAACGTCTTTGTGAAAAAATAGTCTGGTAACGGCAAACAAGTCACTCTTGATCGCGCTCTGCGTTCTTTTCAGCCTCATTCCCGAACCTCCTAATTTAAAGTTCCCCATTCGAAGATTTCTTCTATGTTTTATGTCACATGAGCATTCCCAACTCTCCCACTGCCCTGCTTCAAGAACTGATCCGCATCCCAAGCGTTAATCCGGATAACTCACCCAACCAAGGCGCAACCGGGGAAAAAGATTGCGCGATGTGGGTGGGCCGATTCCTTGAGAATTGCGGTGCCGAGGTCATCTTCGAAGAAGTCCTTCCAAACCGTCCGAACGTGATTGCCCGTTTCCCTTCTCAATCAACCGAGAAGGCGGTTCTATTTGCACCGCACACCGATACAGTCAGCGTTTCCGGAATGACGGTGGATCCCTTTGGCGCCCATATCGTCGACGGAAGAGTCTATGGCCGGGGAGCCTCGGACACCAAAGGAACCATGGCCGCAATGCTTTGGGCGCTCTTTACGCTAAAAGACGAGCTATCTTTACTTCAGCGACCGATCGCTTTTGTGGGACTCATGGGCGAAGAGGCCGGCCAGCCCGGTTCATCACATTTTGCAGCCCGGCACGGCGATGAGTTCGACTTCGCTCTCGTTGGCGAACCAACCAGCCTCGCAACAGTTCACGCTCACAAAGGGTGTGTGTGGCTCGAACTGCAAACCAAAGGTCGGTCGTGCCACGGATCAACTCCACACGAAGGCGTTAACGCGATTCGACCCGTTCTCGATCACCTCCCCCAATTAATCGAAAGAATTGAAAGCCTTTTGCCCAACTACGGGGACGAAACACTGGGAGCGCCGACTCTCAACGTGGGAATGATAAACGGAGGCACGAGTCCTAATATTGTTCCCGGGTCGTGCTCTGTTACCTTGGATTTCAGAGAAACGCCCGCTTTAAACGCTGAAGGCGGAAGCCTCGCCCTGGTCCAGCGGCTTCTTACTGAGGCAGGTTTGGAGGAGATTTTTGAGATCGAGATTCAATGCGACGCTGCGCCCCTGCTCACGCCACCCGAAACTGATGGCGTTCGCAGATTGCAATCGATCGGCTCGCAACTAACGACCGCCCCCTGGTTTTGTGATGCGGGACGCCTCTCCGAAGGGGGCATTCCTTCGGTCGCTTGCGGGCCCGGCAGTATCGCTCAGGCTCACACAAAAGATGAATTTCTGGAGATTTCAGACCTGGACGCAGGAGTCGAATTCTACCAGAAATTCATCCAAACCTATCAAATTTGATCTTTCAGAGGAGGTCGTGCGAAAAAAAACACAAAAAAAAAGACCGTCCAAAGACGGCCTTTTAAAAATATTCCCTAAAAACGGGAAGCGAATCAAGAGGCAATTACCAACTCCGCCCGCGGTTGTAACCCGGCGTTGTGAGGAAGCCAATCTGCGGAGGAAACTCCTCATAACCCATCACAGGGAGATAATTAATGTCTGCCATAGAAGGACGGTAACTATCCTTGTAAAGAGGACGCTGGAAGTTAATCACCTCGTAAAAACCGAATTTAAGACGAGCGCCAGCGCGCTGGATGCCTTGAAACATATAGGCTGTCATGATTCCAGAAGACTGTTCGGTATGAAGCTCATTGGCGCGAGTCATCGACGCAGGAATCTCCGTCCACCCGTAAATAATGTTAGCAACACCACGCCCGAGCTTACGCGTCTTCGTGTATTTTGTATTAGGTGGTTCGTGAATGTCGGCAACACCTACGGAGGCGAAAACGACGATCATTAGTGCTGCCAAAATTTTTCTCATAACTGTTCGAAGATTAGGCAGGCGAATTAAAATTGGCAACCAAAAAATTTTCACTTGGCGAAGCGCTGGTTATTCTTATGTTGAGAGATAATGCATCCCGATCTAGAAAAGTTAGTCTCAAGAGGCAAAATCGAAACGGCAACCGCCGATGAACTGGAACTCCTACCGCCCGGCACATTTTGCCGGCACAAAAGCTGGGGGGCCGGAAAGGTGGTTGAATGGGATCGTTTGAATCTCAAAGTGGTAGTGGACTTCGAAGATAAACCCGGCCATTCGCTGGGAATGAAATTCGCCGGAATGTCTCTCACTCCCATCACTGACGAGTCATTTCTCGCCAAGCGCCATTCGGCACTGGAAGAAATGCAGGACCTCGCCAAAACGGATCCAACCGCCCTCGTGAAACTTGTTCTCTCCAGCAACAACTCCCGCCTCTACCTCGACAAACTCGAGGAACTCCTGAAAGGCCACGTCATCCCCGAAGGCAAATACAAGAGCTGGTGGGAATCGACGAAGAAGAAGCTGCGTGATGACATGCAGTTCATCGTTCCTGCAAAACGCACTGAACCACTCGAACTCCGCGAAGAAAATTTCGATCCGTCCGAGGGTCTCATCGAAGACTTCCGAGAGGCACGCGACCTTAAGGCTAAGGTGAAATCAATCGAGGTCATCATCAAAGACATCAGCGCTTTCAAAGATCAGCAGGTGAAGCTCGAAGACCTCGTGAAAGAGATCAGCGACATTGCCAAGAAGGGCGTGAAAATTCAATACGTCCCCGCTGTAGAGCTGATTCTCATTCGTGAAGAACTCCAGAGCAAACTGAAGGATTACACCCCAAGTGACGATCAAATCACGACAGCTCAGATCCTCGCAACCAACGAAGCTGCGATTCCCGGTCTCTTTGGCGAACTTTCTTTAACTCGACTTCGTCAGGTTTTAAAAAGCTTTCCCGATGCGTTCGGAGAGGAGGAATACGTAGACAAAATGCTCGGCCTCATTTCCGAGACCAACCTCCGTTCCATCGCCGAGATCGCGAATTATCTGAACGGCGCAGACAAAAAAGACGCCGTGATCGCTCACATGAAAAACGGCCTTCAGCAGCGTTCGCTGTCTTCCGACGCTCTCGCTTGGATCTGCCGCGAACGCAAAGGTCTTGCCGAAACGATCTTCAATCCAGTTCTCAGCCTTTCCGTGATGAGTTCACTTGAGTCTGACCAGTTGAATGACGAAGGCGCTGTACGCTCTGCGAACCGTCTTCGTGATCTCGTCGGGGATGACAAAGGCCTCATCCCAGACCTCATCGACGGTGCTAACATTAACACGATCCGTAACTTTGCGAGTCGCCTCGTTACGTCGGCGTCATTCGACGAACTCACTCGTAAATCTCTGATGGCTCGAGTCATCAAGTTGCATCCTGAAATTCAGGACCTCCTGAGCGGTCGGACCGAACCGAAAGAGGAAATGCTTATTGTTTCCGAGAAGAGCCTCATAGAGAAGAAGGCAGCCTTCGACAAACTCATTAAAGAAGAAATCCCACAGAACCGCGAAGACATCAAAATCGCGAGATCCTACGGTGACCTTCGAGAGAACTTTGAGTACAAGTCGGCGAAAGAATATCAGCGTATTTTAATGAAACGTCAGGACGATTGGGAGCGTGATCTCAAGCTCGCCCAAACCACTGATTTCTCGAACGCTGATACTAACGCCGTATCGATCGGGACGATCGTCGAACTGGACCCAGTCGACGGCACGGGCGACAAGCTCATCTACAGCATCCTTGGTGCCTGGGACTCTGATCCTGACAAAGGAGTAATCGCTTACCTCTCAGAACGTGGCAGCCAAATTCTTGAGAAGAAGATCGGTGACGAAGTCGAATTTCACTCAGCTGAAGGCACCGTAAAATCCTACCGCGTTAGCGCGATTAAGGCTTACCAGCTCAAGTAAACAACCTCTAAACTGGCGCTGTATGAAATCATTTCTGCAGGGCCTTTTTGTGTACAGCTTTCTCGTGTTTCCAGCCTTCGCAAACGATCTTCCCAACATCGTTTTCATCAATGCCGATGACCTGACCCACACTGATCTCAGCCTATACGGAGGACAGGCCAGAACCCCCAATTTTGAGCGCCTCGCAGCCGAGGGAATGACATTCTCACACTGCTTCCAGGCGGCTCCGATGTGCTCACCAACGCGACATAATCTCTACACTGGGATCTACCCGGTGAAGACAGGGGCCTACCCGAACCACACCTTCGCGAAGGAAGGGACGAGGAGCATCGCCCATCACCTTCAGCCTCACGGCTACCGCGTCGCCCTGAGCGGAAAGCGCCATATTTCTCCTCAGTCAGTTTTCCCGTTCGAATACTCTGAAAACAAGAACAATCCAGACATGGATGCGATTGAAAAAATCATCTCAGAGTCCAAAGCAAACGGGAATCCATTTTGTCTTTTCGCCTGCTCCAACGAGCCCCATACCCCGTGGAATCTAGGCGACCCCGGCCAATACCCCCCCGAAAAAGTCAAGCTCCCGCCCTACTTTGTCGACACACCCGAGACGAGGGAGGGCTATTCAAAATACCTTGCTGAGATAACTTATTACGACGGCCAGGTCGGTCAAATTCTTGATTTGTTAGAGAAATACGACTTCGTTGAGAACACCATCGTGATGCTTTCGAGCGAACAGGGAAACAGCATGCCTTTTGCCAAATGGACACTCTATGACCCCGGCCTGAGGACCGCACTGATCGCCCGCTGGCCCGGTAAGATCGAAGCCGCAAGCAAGACCGATGCGATGGTTGAGTACGTCGATGTCGTGCCAACCCTGCTCGATGCCATTGGAGTTGAGCCGGTATCAAAAATGGACGGAAAAAGCTTTCTCCCGGTACTGGACGGAGAAGCAAGTGAGCACAAATCACATGTCTTCGGGATCATGACTACGAAAGGAATTATCAATGGCTCTGATGCGTATGGAATACGTTCCGTCCGCAGCCGTGACTATCAGCTTATCGTCAACTTCACCCCTGAGACTGAGTTCACTAACGCCTGCACAAAGTCCCCCGAATTCCAATCATGGATCCGTAGAGCGGAAGCTGGCAAGAAACGTGCCGCGAAGTTTGTTAATCACTACCAAAACCGCCCCGCAATTGAACTCTACGCCACCGGCAAGCCATGGCATGATTGGAACAATCTGGCAGAGTCAGAAGATCACGCGGAGATACGAGCTGAACTTCGAGCCGAACTCGACCGCTGGATGTCAGAGCAAGGTGACCTCGGCCAGCGAACTGAAGAAGCGGCCAACGATCATCAACATAGCGGAAAGAAAAAAGGCGGAATCAAGAAGAAGAATTAACCCGGCTTTCAGTTCGTAGTGGAACGAAATTTATTCGACTACGAAAGCCTCACCGATTTTTTATCTTTTATCTTTTGAACATCATTCCTAATCGTCTTCATGAGGCCGAAAAAGCCTTCTCCTGCAATGAGAGGGAAGCCCAGCATCGAGAACAATAAAACCGGGCACTTCCGCCCAAAGTCCACCTAGACCGTCTCGACCCGTTCGAGAGGGGGCAACGAAGCGCTCCGTCTCCAACGCACGGTAAATCGTCTCTGCGATCGCCGGCTCATCCTCAACGACAAGTAGTATTCAGGGTTGGCTCGTCGCTTGGTGAACAATCGCTCGACCTAACGGGGGGAGCGAGGCCACTCAACACTATTTAATCGGGCTAAGGGAAAGGAGGGTGTTTGATGGGGAGGTGCCTCGGGCTGTAATCTTCGCCAGGATAGAAAAGAAAACCGGGATTCTCACTTATCAGTTCATACTTCGTAATCTTGAATTCAGGGACGACGAAATTGGAATTCGGATCGTAGATCTCTCCTCCGGCAAAGCTTCCCCAAATTCGATACTCATAATTGTGATCGTAGCCGTGCCTACGGTTAAGGCCCTCTTCTGGAATGCGGTCAGGCTGCTTTGAAATAGTTTCGTTCATGATCACGAGCTTGGCCTCGGACCAGGGCTGCTGAGGCTTGCGAAGGTACCCCCAGAATCGAGTTCCCTCGGTCCACCAACGCCGACCAATGTAGTAATCTCCGGGAGGTTCGGTCGCAATCTTCGCATCCCGGGCTTTCACCGCAGGATTGTTTAATTTGGAGGCTGAGAGCTGTCCTGCGCCACTTGGACCCGTTGTCGACATCGTCGAAGTAGCAGTACAGGAAGAAAGGAAAAATGCTCCTAACCCTGCAATCAGAATAGTAACCAGCCTGTGCAACGGTAGACCGATGCGTTGTGTATCGTGTTTCATGTGTGTGTAAAACTGTCTGTCCGGCAGGTAGACAGTTTGAGGATACGGTGAGCCCGGGAATTAGTAAAATGCGGATTCACCCGGAACCTCTCATACGTGAGAAAAACTTTCGTCTTTCAGCGTTTTTTGCGAATTTGCTTCTGAAAAAGCGGCAAAAGCTCTGCTTCAATCCAATCAAAAGCGGGTTGAAGCCCCTCTTCGCGATAGATCGTCCCTATTTTTGCTTCCACTGAAGTGGGATTTCCAAAACAGGCGAGAAACTGATTCGAAGTCATCATCTGAAGCGTTTCGCCGCAAAGCCCTCCCCTTTTCTCGAGTATCCAGCTGCGGGCATAGAGGTCGAGCACCGTGTCACCAATCCAGGCCAATTCCTGCTCTCTCCGCTTTGGACCGGCTTTTTTCGATGTGCTCATTGCTCGATATAGGCTTCAAGCGCTTCACGAGTGATGACATAGCGCGCTCCGCAGCGGGGACAGTTCGCCGCCATGGTCTCCTCTTCGCCAAACATATCGTCGATCGATACCTGGTTCATTCCCGCGATGATCGGGAAAATTTTCTCAATGCTACAGCCGCAGGTGAAACGGTATTCCCGTGTCTCCAACAAGCTAAGCGTCTCCGTCTCATCAATCTTCCGGATGGACTCGTCCGTCATCGATTCCAGCCACTCGAGATCGCATTCCGGCTGAGCGGTGACGAGAACAAAATCCTCCTCACCGTGGGCAAAATACCGGGCACGCCGCTGCTCGCTCTGGTCATAAAAAGACTCTGCGACTGAAAATAGGTTCGGCTGATCCACCGTGATCATGCTCTGTCGGGGTTCTTCTCCCTCACGCGACACCTGAGAGATAAATAAATTTTCGTTTCGCTCCCTGACATCTTTCATAAAAACCCGTCCTGTCACATTCCCCTGCATATTGCTCCCCGTGACAAACAGGTTTTGCAGCGGCTTTTGCCAACTTAAGGTCCAGGCGACGGACTCATTTCTCGGTCGTGAGGCGAGATGAAGCGCGAGAGCAGCGAGGCCATCTTTGAGCCATTCATCCAACCCGTCTTCATATCGAATCTGCTGCTGCATCAGGTGCAGATAAAAATCCGTATAAACCGGTGAAAAATCGCCCCTTACAAGAAGCGCATTACGCTCTCGGACAAAATAACACCGAATTTCTACCGGCTCGGCTTCGGATTCTTTTGCGGGGTCGTTCAACATAATTTGAAAGGATGGCATGCGGATTGCCGATAGGAAATCGACACCCAATCAGGCCAATCGTCAATTAGTCAACCAAACCGGTTGCATGCAAGTAGTCCCCGCTATCAGCGAGGCGTTTTATTTCACCTGTCCGGATTTCCCCTCGCCGCGTCACAAAGGTAGCCACTTTTTGCGGCAACTCAGCTACGGGAATCGCAGAGCCGGCACATTGAATCAAGTAGCCGCCCATGCTGAGACGCAGCGATAGCACCTCGCCTTCGTTTGGGGAATAACCCGATCTTCGACAATCGGCCCCGAATAGGTGCCCGGCTCCGCGACCTCCGTTTGTATTTCGAGGCGCCGCGGTTCCTGCCATACAATCTGATTACGTCCCAATCCATTGCCTTCATACCCTTTCAGGTCACTTGCGATCTCCTCAGAAAAGGTTCAATCTATCCTCAGGTATCCGGTTCCGATCGGGTCACAACACGAAATTCTGATGAACACCGCCGCTCTCACCGAACTTTTCTCAAATTGCGACGTTTTCTCCGCACTTCCGCCGGATGAACTGGAGGACCTCCTCGGCCACGGAACGTTGCATCATTTGGAACCGGGGACAGCCCTCATCCATGAAGGCAAAACAGGGGAAGGCATCTGGGGATTGGTCAGCGGAGAACTCGACGTCTTTGTCGATGGTCAAATAATCAACCGAGTCACTTCCCCGGGCGAAGTCGTCGGGGAAATTAGTGCGGTCTCCCACACACCGGCTACCGCTACGGTTAAAGCCACCACCGCAGTTTCGGCACTCGGAATTCCTCACGACAAACTCCACGAAGCAATGGCCAAATCGCCCTTGCTGGCCGAGGCCCTAATTCGCTCAATGACGAGATATCTCGGGGCTCTCTGAAATCAGTATTAACTAACTCATGCCATCCTTCATCTCCTGAGAGAGTTGGAAAAGGCGCTGAACCTGCTTGAGCGGGATGTGACATATGTCCATTCGCTTCTCACCTCCTAGAAGAATCGAAAAGGTGCCGAGTGCCTTACCTTCGTCGCGCATCAATGTGTTGGTGATGCTTTTCCACGGATGAGCTTCGAGTTCGTAGCCAACACGCTTTTCACTCATCAGAAAAATGTGCTTCTTGGTGACAACAACACATTGCTTCGTTTTACTGAGAAGCCCTGTCTTGACTTGTACGGCGATGTAATAAATCTGCTCGATTGGGCCAACGACGGCCGTCACTTCACGAAAAGCGATCCCGACGCGTTCAGTATCTTGTCCGTCATCAACGAAATGACTAATCTGCTCCTGAACATCAAAAACCTCATGAATGGGCTTCCACTCTCCGAGGCCCTCGTAGAAGACCATGTCTTCAACGGAAGCATCTCCATCATTTAGGAGCTGCAGCAGATCATGTTCCAGATAAGGTCCAATCGGGTCGCGCTCTCCACGTCTCAAAATGGAAAACATTATTCCTGCTTCTACGTTGCTAGTCTCGTCGCTCATAAGGATTGGCTTTGTATTTACAATGTGAGTCATCAAATTTGCATCAGCAAGAAAAAAAGAGCTCGTTAATCATCGTTTTTGTTTCCTCTACCCCACTCACGAGGCATGCGTTGAGGGCGCCCTGCCGGCATTTGGACTAGCGCCACCGTCTGTTTCGCCTTAGCCAGCAACTTCGATTTTTCATCAGATTTCGTTACAGACAACTCATATTCACATACCGCTCGAACTTTTCCGACCTCTGTCAATTTTGCCCTGATAACTACTTCGTCGCCCAGTTTTGCCGGGAAAATATAGTCAATCTCAGTTCTCACGACGACGGGGAACAGCTGGCTTTCATTCATTTCTGCCAGCCCCATCCCGAGATTCGAAAAAAGCGCTGCTCTCGCTTTCTCCACAAATCGCAGATAAGCAATATTTGAAACAACGCCGCCACAATCAGTGTCATAAAAGAGAACCGTCTCGGAAACTTCGGCATTCATCGTAAAAGTATTGAAAATGATAGAGCAGGATAGACAGAGGGCCCTCAGAATGATACCATCGCAACTTAATTCGCTAGGCATGAAAGCGCCACTCTCACTCACCTTTTCTATTCTTTCCTGCCTGCAACTGGTTCTGATATTGCCTTCTCATGCCTTTGATGAACCGCTCTACGACCACATCAATTTCTCGGCCGATGGAGTATTTATCGAGGGACCGGAAAAAGAAAGCCTCCTCAGAGCTCTCGTCGCAATTACATCCGATTTCAGTGGCCAGTCGGAAGTGGATGAAGATTTAAAAGAAAAGGCTCTTGCCATCGCCCTGAATCTCGACCCTCTCCACTATCTCTCCCGGGCAACCTACCGGGAACTCATGCGAAGTGAGTCGCCCACTCCAACGTCCCTCTTTACGAGCCTCAGTGCCGTATCGGAAACCTTGTGGAACTCCGCATCAAGAATGTTAAAGGCACCTTCAGAGCCCGAAGAAAAAAAGCTCGCCGCCCTTTTAATCGATCTCTCACTCGTCCTTCATCCTGACCCACCGGACGAGAGAATGCTAAAGTTAGCTGAAGCGACCGGGGGGAAGGCTATTCCCTGGGGTGATTTTGTGATGCTCCAGCCAGACACCTCAAATTCCTCGTCCCGTTCGGACTTTTTCATGGAAGAAGGGAGAGCTCTATTGCGCGCTGAAAAATTGCGCGCTGAAAAATCGAAGATAGCGGCCAATACGCCCCCCAAACCAAAACCAGTAAAGCCAGCCCTTCCAGTCAAGGGCCTTCCTGAATTCACCCCCATTTCACGCTCCCTTCCCGTCGTCGTCAAAGTGGTAGCGATCGATGAGAGCTTCGTTGCAGGAAACATCAATCTTACGATTCGAAATCCAAAGGGTGACGTTGAAAGGGAGCGCTTCCCTTACGTCGGAATCGGGGCGCCTGAAAACTACCCGGCAATTCCACTACTCAACGATCCTGACGGCATCCCGATTCCGGGAATTAAGAATTTACCGAACTTTCTCGAGGGAGAGGCGCTTTCCTGGCCAGTTAACACGATTGGGGTATTCAACTTTCTAACGGATGACCAGCTCCCTGGACCCCGAAGTCAATGCAGCATCACAGCCGGCCCTTGGATTGAGACCATGATCAAGACGACCGTCCAAGAGATCAACATCAACGATCAATTTGCTTTTTCAGATGCTTCCGCCAGTTCCGATGAGATTGGGCCACTTCTCGACGCCGCCGCCAAACTCGAAAAGCCCTATTTCCTCATCCCTGAATCAAATTTCGATGCCTTAGTCGATCACATGCATACTTCAAATGCGCTTGAAAAACTCTTTACCTCCGAAATCATTACCTACGCAGACCCGAAAGAAGCCATCCAATTTTTTTCCTCTGAGACTCCGCAGGCCCTGAAAGAAGCCAGCGCCGCCTTTTCCGAGATCAAGCGAGCCTCTGAGAAAATGTCCCTCAGCGAACTATCCCGGTATCAATCTGCTCAGGAACGACTTGAGGCGATCATCAACCAATTCAAAAACCATGGCTCCGCCCGCGCTATGTTCGAATACGGACTGCGCCCCGCCTCCGAGAAGACGAAAGTAATGGAGAGTCTCAAAGCGGTCACGACTGCTATTGAGCCGTTTTTTACTATTGAAGATGAGGGAGTAGACAGCAATGCCTTAAGAGGCCAACTGGAGACCTCAGATCTCATCCTGTCTAAAATGCGAACACAAATTCATCCCGACGTTCGAGACTACCACGGACAAGCAGAAGACCTGATCGAGCTAGCCGAGCTCTACCTAAACCTGTCCAACAAAGGAACCTCGATAGCGACTCAGCGTCTCAGCACAATCCTGATTCTCATCAATAAAATTAAATCTGAAAAGACGAGCATTGAGGCTAACTATGAGCCTTGAGCGCATGCTCCAGAAAACGTCTCCGCATCGCTTTCGGCCAGGTATGAAAGTTGGCAGGATAGCGTGAAGGAACCGCCCATTGATTCACCGAACTTCTGGTGAAGCTCGACTTCATACAAATGAGGCAAGGAGTTCATCCCTGCGCTGACGGGCGATGATGGGGTCACGCGTTTTTAGCGACACTCTGATTCGCTCCGAGGTGTAGTCCGGCCGGTGAAGAGTGAAGTGACACCACCAGGTGCCTCGATTATTCCAGAGATGATGATCTGGCTTGTCGGTTCCCCCGCGAGAGGCGAGGACGGCTCCGCAGGAATTACTCCCGCCGGTTGAGATATCGCCGAAAAAGTCGGCGCTTAGGTCTATGTAGGTCATTTTCTTGATGCAGTTTCCGGTTTTAATCAGTTACCGCATCAGGATCGGGATCCTCTCCCACTCGGGAGACTCTCCGGAGAAATTCTGTTCAGACGCGAACGTCTGCACATCGGTTACTGAAGAGAGTTTCCCCTCCGCAGCATCCAAGGCACCTTGGCTTCTCCAAACCAGGTTGCCGGATCCCACTTTCGCGGAACCACTCCTGATGCTTGGAATAAGATGAACGATTCCATCGATTTCTGCAAGAACGCGTTTTGTCATACAAAAATGCGAATTGTCACAAAAAATAAATTGCGCTATTCCAGAAACGATTTAGCAACATATACACCAATCAAGATATGATGATACGTTCAATCCAAACAGCCCTAATCCTAGTATTTTCCGCGCTCAGCTTTGCTCAAGCCCAGGAAGTCACCAGCACGCTCGTCGACGATGCCGCAATCCTCGACGTGACCATTGTCACAGAGGAAGAATCAACCCGCGCCGTCATCATTCGTGAGGCGGCCATTCAAGAAGCCTTCGTGCCTCAGATATCAACACGGAATCCCAAACCGAAACTTGATGATCAAGAGGCCACATCCGCATTGCTTCCCTCAGTAGACACTCTCTCCGGAGCCGAGTTGAAAACTTTTCAGCACTACGATATTAAAGACACCCTGAGCCAGTCGGCTGGAGTTTCAGTCGTTCAGACCGGTCAAGCGGGGTCAACCACTTCTCTCTTCATTCGTGGTATGGAGAGCAACCACACCGTCGTAATGCTCAACGGACGCCGCCTCCCCCCCGGGCTCGCCGGCCTCCACCAAATTGAGTTTCTCGACACCGCCAATCTTGAATCGATCCAGCTTCACAAAGGCGCTGTCAGCTCTCTTTACGGTTCAGATGCTCTCAGCGGAGCGATCGATCTGCGATCCACCGATGCCCGTTACGTCCAGGCAAACACGCTCAGCACCTACTTTGAAGGCGGCTCATTCTCAACATTCCGCTCGGGCCAGAAAGTAACGCTGCGCGACGGTCGCGTCGGCATCGCACTCGACACGTCTTATCATGAAACCGAAAACGACCGGGTTCAGTCCGATTTTGAAAATCAGTCCTTCCGCGGAAATGTCGCCTACGAAATAGGAGATGGAATCTACCTCGATGTTCTCGGATACATTCAGGATGGCGAAGTGCAAGTTCCCGGTTCGTCTCTCGGGTTCGGATTTCCCGAAGAGCAGCTGAACAAAAATCAGTCGAGCCTCTTTTCCCCACGCCTCTCGATTCAGCGAGACGACTGGGACTTTTCGACCTTCTACAGCTACACGGAAAACGAGCTCGAAGCGACTCGCTCGCCGTTCTTCAATGACAACCTTCTCGAGCAGTTCGGCCACGAAGCGGAAGCCGTCTTCAACTATCACCCGACGAAAGAAGCCACTTACACACTGGGTGCCGGCTATTACGGCTACGAGTTCGAACGCACCCCTATTACCCCGGGATTCTTCAATCAGCCTGCACAATTCGAATACGGCTACACCAGTGCCTTCGCACAGGCGGACATCGCGCTTCCCCATGGATTCCAGGTCCTCACCTCAGGTCGGTATGATGACCACGACTCCTTCGAAAGCAAGGGCACCTACAGTGCCCAATTGAGCCACCACACCGAATCCACCGGGACGACTTTCTTTGGAAAAGTTGCCACAGGCTACAAAGCCCCGTCAGGACAGGATTTCATCTTTATCGATCCAACGATTGACCCAACGACGATCCCCCCCGAGGAGAGCGCGACATGGGAAGTCGGAGTGCAGCAGCGCATCATCAACAAGAGGAGCAGCATTGCTCTGACCTACTTCCAATCTGACGTGGAAAACCTCGTCGACATTGATCCTGTGACTTTTTTCCTCCCCTCAATCGTCGATACCGAAACCTCAGGAGTTGAAGTTGAATTCAACTACGGCCCTCGCGACAACCTTGACTTCTACACCAATTACACCTTCCTCGACGCCGAGATCGTATCCGGCCAGTATTTCGGAGGATTTCAAGGTGGCCCCGGCGATCGCCTTCCGCGCCGCCCCCGTCATCAACTCGGTGCAGGAGTCGTCACCCATGGCGACAAATGGACCCTCGGAACGGAGGTGACAGGCTCATATGACCGACTCGACTCGCCTCGCGTTACCCTCAGTGATTACACCGTCGCGAGAATCTTCGGAAGCCTGGAAGTTTCCGACAATGTTGAGCTCTACGGCCGCGTTGAAAACGTCTTTGATGATCCTTTTACGACCACCACAGGATACAGCGCGGCTGGACTGGGAGCCTTTGGCGGAGTTCGTATTGTCATCGGGAGGTAAGGCCCATCCCTACCCGAAAGATCACCTAACTCTATTTGATCCGCAAGCATACCCTGTTGAGTCTCTGGCTTAACAGGGTTAACGGTTTCCAGACATGTCTTCACCACTTGATTCCGAAATTCGCAAAGCTCTCAAAGAACGCATCCTCGTCCTCGACGGGGCCATGGGAACCACGATCCGTGAATACGGACTCAAAGAGGAGGACGCTCGCGGTACGCGGTTCGCATCGAACGAGAAAGACCTTCTCAACAACGGCGACATTCTCTCCCTGACGAAGCCCGACGTCATCGGCGACATTCACAAACGCTTCCTCGAAGCCGGATCGGATATCATTGAGACCAATACCTTCTCAGGGACGACGCTCGCGCAGAGCGAATTTTTTGTCGAAGACCCCCGCGAAAAAGGCCTCGGAAGGAAAGATCCCGAGTTCTTTCAGGAGAAAGTTTGCGAAAATCAATTCCTCCTCGATCTCGCCTGGGAGATCAACTACGAGTCCGCCAAACTTTGCCGCAAATGGACCGACCGCATCGGAAACGAGACCGGCCGCAAACGCTACGTCGCGGGTGCGATTGGGCCGATGACTGTTTCCCTGACTAACTCACCCGACGCAGAAGACGCGGGCTTTCGAGTCGTCAATTTTGATCAGGTCAGAGACGCTTACAAACATCAGATCCGGGCCCTCGCAGCGGGTGGAACTGACATCATGATGGTCGAAACCATTTTCGACTCACTCAATGCCAAAGCCGCACTCGTCGCCCTGCGCGAAGTCTTCGACGAAGACAATGTTGAATACCCTGTGATCATTTCTGCCGCGGTAGGTCGCGGAGGTGAGACGATGATTTCAGCGCAGAAAGTCGAAGCGATGTGGAACGCGATGTGTCACATCAAACCCATCGCGATCGGGCTCAACTGCTCACTCGGGCCTGATCTCATCGAGCCGCATCTCGCTGAACTTTCACGCGTTGCCGAAACATTTATCTCCGTCTATCCCAATGCCGGACTGCCCAACCCGCTCGCGCCGACTGGATTCGATCTCACACCCGATGACATGGGCAAATTCCTCGCAGACTTTGCGGAGCAGGGACTCGTCAACCTCGTCGGGGGATGTTGCGGAAACACGCCCGAACATGTCGCCGCGATTGCTAAAGCCGTCGCTGAGCATGCTCCGCGGGAGGTTCCTGAAGCACCTGGCGCGATGCGCCTCAGCGGTTCCGAAGCCTTCACCCAGGATGGCAACAAAGGTTTCCTCATGGTCGGCGAGCGAACCAACGTCGCCGGCTCCCCGCGTTTCGCGAAGCTCATTAAAGAAGGCAAGCTCGAAGAAGCAGTCGCAGTCGCCCGTCAACAGGTCGACAACGGAGCGCCAGTCATCGACGTCTGCATGGACGAAGGCATGATCGACGGAGTCGAGATGATGACCAAGTTCCTCAACCTTCTCGCTTCCGAACCGGATGTCGCGGCTGTCCCCACGATGGTCGACTCATCGAAATGGGAAGTCATCGAAGCGGGACTGAAATGCCTCCAGGGCAAAGGCATCGTGAACTCGATCTCGCTCAAGGAAGGCGAGGACGCCTTTCGCGAGAACGCCAGAAAAATCATGAAATACGGCGCCGCAGTCGTTGTCATGGCCTTTGACGAAAAGGGACAAGCCGCCACTTACGAAGACAAAACTCGCATTTGCGAACGCGCTTATCGCATTCTCGTCGATGAGGTCGGATTCAATCCTAATGACATTATTTTTGATCCAAACATTCTCACCGTCGCTACGGGAATGGACGAACATAATAATTATGCCGTCGACTTCATCAACGCGACGCGCTGGATCAAAGAGAACCTTCCCGGCGCAAAGATCAGTGGCGGAGTGAGTAATATTTCTTTCAGCTTCCGCGGAAACAATGTCGTCCGTGAAGCGATGCATTCAGCCTTCCTCTACCACGCAGGCAAAGCCGGAATGGACATGGGCATCGTTAATGCGGGCATGCTCGAGGTTTATGACGAGATTAAGCCAGAACTGAAAAAACTCGTCGAAGACGTTCTCCTCAACAAAAATAACGAGGCGACTGAAGCACTCATCGATTACGCTGAAGAGCTCAAAAACAAGGGCGCTCACAGAGTTGAAAAAGGCAGCACCGCCGATCTCGCCTGGCGCGACGCACCTGTCGGTAAACGCATGAGCCATGCGCTCGTCAAAGGCATCACCGAGTTTATCGTCGAAGATACCGAAGAGGCACGACTTGCCCTCGGCAAGCCGCTCAACGTCATCGAAGGCCCGCTCATGGATGGAATGAAAGTGGTCGGCAAACTTTTTGGAGACGGCAAAATGTTTCTTCCGCAGGTCGTCAAGAGCGCCCGCGTCATGAAAAAAGCCGTTGCTTACCTCGAACCTTACATGCTCGCAGAGAAGGGTGACGGAGAAGAAGACACCGCGCCCGTTTTTGTGATTGCCACGGTTAAGGGCGATGTTCATGACATCGGAAAAAATATTGTGGGCGTTGTCTTAGGATGTAACGGCTACAAGGTCATCGACCTTGGCGTAATGGTTGATTGCGATAAAATCATGGCCGCCGCGATCGAGCACAAAGCGGACATCGTAGGGATGAGCGGACTCATCACCCCCTCTCTCGATGAGATGATTTACAACGCGAAAGAGTTCGAGAAAAAAGGATTTAAACTCCCTCTTCTTGTCGGAGGAGCGACCACTTCCAAGGCCCACACCGCGATCAAGATCAGCGAATACTACACCGAACCCATCGTGCATGTCGGCGACGCCTCGCTTGTTGTTGGCGTTTGCAACTCTCTCCTCTCTGACAACCTCCGCGAAAACTTTGTCGCGCAATACCGCATCGACGAACAAAAGGCACGCGACCTCCATGCCAACAAAGGCTCCACCGCCGTCTACATTCCTTACGAGGAAGCGAAGCAGCAGCACTCGAATGTCGACTGGGCGACAGCGGAGATCGCAACCCCCGAATCGATTGGAGCACACGTCTGGGATCCCGTTCCTCTCAGCGACGTTGTCGATGTCTTCGACTGGTCTCCCTTTTTCCACGCCTGGGAAATGCGCGGCGTTTACCCAAAAATCCTTTCCCATAAGAATCACGGCGAGGAAGCAACCAAACTCTTCAACGATGCCCAACGCATCCTCGAAGACCTCGTTGAAAACAACCGCGTCCACGCCCGTGCCACCTGGGGCATCTGGCCAGCCCACTCCACCGGTGAAGACATCGAACTCTACACCTCGGAGTCTCGCGACGAAGTCCTGACAACGTTCCGCTTTCTCCGTCAGCAAAAAGAGAAAGTGAAAGAGGGAACACCGTTCCAAAGTCTCGCCGATTTCGTTGCGCCTAGATCAAGTGGTCGCGCCGATTACCTCGGAGGATTCGCCGTCACCGCGGGAAATGAAGTCGAGGAGTATGCAAAGACCTTTAAAGACGCCGGAGATGATTACACCGCAATCATTATCCAGTCACTCGCCGACCGTTTTGCCGAAGGCCTTGCCGAACTGCTCCATCACAAAACGCGTCGCTTCATGGGATTTGGAATCAATGAAGACCTCACGACCGAAGATCTCATCAAAGAACGCTACCGAGGTATTCGCCCCGCAGCAGGATACCCCGCCTGCCCCGATCACACCGAGAAAGCTCCCCTCTGGGATCTTCTCGACGTTGAAAAGACCCTCGGGATGGAGCTCACGACGAGCTATGCGATGTTCCCACCGAGTTCCGTGAGTGGCCTCCACTTTTTCAACGAATCAGCCCGCTACTTCAACGTAGGCAAGATCGATCACGACCAACTCGAAGACTACGCCGCGAGGAAAGGGATGAGTATCGAAGAAGCCGAAAAATGGATGGCTCCGAATCTGGCGGATTGAGCTGCCATGCAGAGAGGGCGAAGCGCTTCGAATGGAGACCTCGCTCCGTTGCCAGCTTCCTTCCCATTTTAACCGTTATCGCTTCCCTTTGGCGCCTCGGCTGATCTCCGACTCCGTTGCTTTTCGCCGTTGTCCTGTTCGCACGTCATCAGCAAGTCTGACGGTATTATTCAGTCCCCGATTCACCATAGTCGACGCCCAGCTCAGTTTTAGCGTATCGGGTGCCGTTCTCCGCCAGAAGTGTTCACCGCCCCGGCTTGTGGTTGCGGTGCCGTCCTCATCCAAAATGATCAATTTTTCATCTGCACACCACCGCAATGGCGCATCAAAGAAATTACGGGGAAACGCACGATGCGGAATCTCAGTAGATTCGGGCTCTTTCACGGGATCGCTAATTTTCTCGAGGATTAACTAAACATCCCGCTTTGAAAGGGCGCGAAGGTCCTTTCAAACCGCTTCCTCAACCCGAACAAGATCTCCCAGAGCGAGTTCGGAAACTAGCTATCTCAACGTCTCCGCGCCTAGATTGATGCATCCGCCTGTGACGCATTTGCCAATACGTGACTCGTCCTGCGTGCCGTGAAGAGCATAGGAATACCAACGAAAGACGCCTTTGTATTCGCCGAAGTGAAAGGGCTGCGCTTCTGGACGCTCGATTGGTTCAAGACTGGTAAAAGCATCGCCATACTCCCCGCTTTTCCCATCTCCATCGAAGTCAATCGAACCCATCTTGGCGAAAAGGTGCTCCGCGAGCCACTTTCGTGAACGCCCTGACGCCTCCACCAATCGCTCCGTCATTTTGAAGACCTCTAAAGTGAGAATGGCGTTAACTCGAAATTCCCCGAGAAGAGAGTAACCGCCTTTGAAAATTCCCCCCGCTTGCAGAATACCGCTGCGCCCTAAGCCAACGGGGAACTTCCTCTCGGGTGTTACCGAAAGAAACGCGTGACTCTCTTGAGGATCATCGGCGTTCAAGACGACCCTCAAGGCCGCGGCGTCGTCTCTCGCAGAGACCCTAGCAATAGACAAAGGAAGCCGCGCTGAGAAAAGCACGTCTTGTCATTTTTCTACCGACTAAGGCGTTCAGCGACGTCCTTCGCAAAGTAGGTCAGAATCATATCGGCTCCGGCGCGTTTGATTCCGATGAGCGATTCCATGACCACTTTCTCTTCGTCGATCCACCCGTCACGTGAGGCAGATTTGATCATCAAATATTCCCCGCTGACCTGGTAGGCGGCAACCGGAAGATCGATCTCTGAACTGATATCGCGGATGATATCGAGGTAGGGGCCGGCCGGCTTCACCATGATGATATCCGCCCCTTCCGCCAAATCCAACTCGGCTTCGCGCAGCGCTTCACGGCGATTCGCGGGATCCATTTGGTAGGTCTTTTTATCACCTGCCTTCGGGGCCGAATCCAAAGCGCCACGGAACGGACCATAATAGGCCGAAGCGTATTTTGCGGTGTAACTGAGTATGGAAACACTTTCGTGGCCAGCCCCATCGAGAGCCTCACGAATCGCGCCAACCCGCCCATCCATCATATCACTCGGGGAGACGATATCAGCACCTGCCTCAGCATGGCATATTGCCTGACGGCACAAAATTTCGACCGTTTCGTCATTCAGGATCTGCCATGCTCCCTTTTCGTCGGCACGAACAAGCCCATCGTGTCCGTCCGAGTTATAGGGATCGAGTGCCACATCAGTGATGACGGCAAGATCGGGATAGGAACTCTTGATCGCTTTGATCGCTCTTGGAACGAGACCTTCGGCGTTATAACACTCATCGCCCGTTGAGGATTTCGATTCCTCATCAATTTTCGGAAAGAGAACCACCGCCCTGACTCCTACCTCATAGGCGGCCCCGACTTCACCCACCAATCCCGAGAGGCTCCATCGATGGCAACCCGGCATCGATTCAATCGGCTCGTTTTCCTCTCCTTCGTGAATAAAGAGAGGATAGATCAAATCAGAGGCGCTCAAGCTCACTTCACGAACGAGTCCGCGAACCGCCGGCGTTTTGCGATTCCTTCGCGGACGAATCGGTAAATTCAGCTTTTTGGACATAACTCGTAGCCTTCTTTGGTATCTTTTAATTCCCAACCCGCTTCACCGATTTCATCCCGAAGCCGATCCGCCTCAGCCCAGTCTTTCGACTGCTTTGCCGCAAGCCGTTCCTCTGCCATCTTTTGAATCGCTTCTGGAATGTCGCCTCCAGTGGCGTCTTCTTCAAGTGGAAGCTCTATCCCGAGGCCCTCAAGAACAAAGCGCAAGCCCCGCCACTCCCGAAGCGCTGCCGCAGCGTCCAACTCCGCAGGCTTGAGTGTTTTCATTGCCGTAAATATTCGACCAAGGCATTCCGGCGTATTGAGGTCATTTTGCAGAGCTGAAAAAGCCCCCGCAAAGACGCCCGCATCCTCGACAGACTTTGCCGATTCAAAATCAAACACCGACTCGACGCCCGCACTTTCCGCGAGGATCCGCTCAACCCGCCTAATCTTCTGCAACGCCTGACGCGCCCCCAGCAAGGCCGGAAAGGTTTCAGCTCCCGAGTTGTCTTTCGCGACGAAGTTCATCGGCTGACGATAGTTCGCCGAAATCAGGACATAGCGAAGTTCAGCAGGAGAAAATCCCTTTTCCAGCAACTGAGAAAGGGTGTAGAAATTCCCCGCGCTCTTCGACATCTTGCCACCATCAACGAGTAGGTGCGTAAGATGAAACCAGTGATCTGCCATCGTATGACCAGTGCAGGCCTCGCTCTGCGCGATTTCGTTTTCATGATGGGGAAATACGAGATCCACTCCCCCGGAGTGCAAATCAAAGGCGTCTCCCAAGTATTCTCGGCACATTGCTGAGCACTCGAGATGCCACCCAGGCCGTCCCTGGCCCCAGGGACTTTCCCAGAAATTATCACCATCCTCTTCGCGGCGCCCTTTCCAGAGAACAAAATCAGAAGCCGAATCCTTATCATATTCGTCAGCCGACGTAACTCCCGAGGCACCCTCCTTGAGTTCCCGCTGATCGAGATTCGAAAGTCGCCCATAGCCCTCAAAGCTGGAAATCTTGTAGTAAACCGAACCGTCGCCGCTCGCGTAGGCGTGACCTTTCGAGACCAACTCCTCAATCATCGCAATCTGATGCGGAATATGTTCGACCGCACTGGGCTCCACGTGAGGCCTCAAAAGATTCAACTGATCGCAATCCTCGTGAAAACGGTCTCTCCAAAAGTCGGTGAAATCGGTTAAAGTCTTTCCCTCTCTCCGGGAATCACGAATCGTTTTATCATCGACGTCAGTGAGATTCCTTACGTGAAATGCCGCGAGCCCCGAAAGCTCTAAAGCACGTCGAAACACGTCCTGAAGAACAAAGGTTCTAAAATTACCAATGTGAGCCGGGCCGTAGACCGTTGGCCCACAACAATAAAATCGAAAAAGCTTACCATCTCGGGGCGAAATCCCTCGAATTTCGCGGGACATCGTATCAAAAAGTCTCAGAGCTGACATAGGACACCACCAGACGGCCGTAAGCCCCGTTTTGCAAGAGTTTCAGAGGGATTATGATCGAAAATAAGTGCCTCACACCATCCGGATTATCATAATTAAAGGTGCTATTAATAGTCAATCCGCCAATCTTTAGTCTTTCCTGCGAGAGGAAATTCCGGTGTGTTCTTAGAGGCGAAGCCAGCGGGCTCCGCAATTAAGTTGTAAGACTGGGCAAAGCCCGAGACATCCGGCTTTGCCCAATCTCTTCCCACCCCAAGGCGGGACACCCCCCGCGAAAACCATTGTGATTACGTTAGTGTTTTCGCTCTCACGTTGCGCCCTTTTCGGTCTCCCCGGGCGATAAGCACTCCCATGGGCAGGCTCCTTTCCAGCAAACAGTGGGGACGTCGCCCCCTCTACTTCTCGTACGAACCCTCAAGGGATTTCTCCGATTCGTTCCGGTCACGGTATTCGCGCAGGCAGAGTTCCTCGTGTTTCACTGTGTTCCAGAGACGCTCGATAAGCAGGTTATCCACCCAGTAATCTTTCCTGTCCATGCTGATCTTGACGCCATGACTTTCCAGTTCTCCGAGCCACGCGACCGAGGCGAACTGACAGCCTTGGCTAGGTAATCCCGATTGGGGTTGAAGATTTCCTGAGTCACTCCTGCTTCGGTTATTGCTTCCCTCAACCCATCGATGCAGAACCTATTATCGCGAGTATTCGACAGTTTTCATGAGATCACCGACCGGGGTGTGCCAGCCCATCGGGATGTGGGTGATGTCAGCGCATCACACCTCCTTTAAATCCAATCAAACCGCAGGCTCCGTTCTCAGCAGTCACTTCTGAATCGGAAGCGAGACAGGCATCGCCATGGCGATCTTCGCGCAAGCAGTTTGTGCACTCGCGATTATCCCTCGAGTCTTTACCCAGGACGCAGCTATTCCACTGGTGAACACGATGCTCGTAGCAGCCCTGCTCGTCCATCGTGACGACCCTTTCCGGAGCAAGGAGTTTGTCTCTCGTCTATGCCATACCCTTTCTCACCCTGATCTTCACAGGAAGCCGGAAAACATTCGATCGACGGAGTTGATAATCGCACGAAGTAATCTGGAGAATCTGACTCCGTGCCTCAACGCCCGTAAAACGGATTCTGCGAATCTTGAATCGAGCCGTCAGGCATCAGGATGAGTGATCCCCTGCCGTGAAAGGCCCCGCGCTCCATCGCCCAAGGCTGATTCCAGCGAAATGGAGTCCCGCTCTTCTTATCAAAACGAGTGACCACATAAGAGGCGTAGAATTCCGACCCCTCCTCTCCCACGAGACGCTCGAAGGTTCGATCCATCGGACAGATCCATGTTTCTGCGCTTAGTCCGTAGGGCTCAGTTTCGGTGATCCAAAACTTAAAAAAATCTTCTTCAGAATAATCAAAGCGGCCCTCCTCCATCTGCGGCCAATGCCCCTTGTCGGCCACGTAACCTGACAAGCCGGAATGAATAGTTCGCATGTTCGATATGCATCGAGCCTTCTTCGCTCGCTGGATGAACTTACTCGAAATAGGAATCGCGAGGGAAACTAGAAGAATCCCTATACTGACCGCAACAACCAACTCCAACAAAGTTAATCCTCGAGAGGAATGACGTGAACCGAAAAATACCAAGCTCATTTCAACCAACACTCGGAGATCAGGTCAGACACTAAAGGCCCAAAGTAATTCTGTTGGATACTTTCGAACCGTAAACACCGAATTCGAAAGGAGGAAGGGCTCCAACCTGTGCCTGCCCAGTACCACTGAAGACGCGAACAGGGATAAATTGGCCGCCTCCTTGGAATTTCGCAACAAACGAAGAGCTTAAAACGCTCGCACCCACTCCTCGATTGTTCCTCGCTTCTGCAAACCCTGTCACGTTTCCAGTTACGGAACTTGCGGTTCCGAGTGTGATCCCCGCATAAAAAACACCTTCATGATACCAAACATTGCTGAAAGAGGAACCGTAGGCCCCAATGACGACATTACCCGAGGAAATACCCGGCACGGTGACAACAGCGCCAGGTGTAACACTAGCCTGAGAAGGTACTGATGCATTCACTCCTCCTGGGTTGACTCCAGCAAAATTATTTCCTACCACAATGCGGTATAAACCAATTCCATTGCTCGCAGTGGCAGCGGCTTCGTAAACTCCGTCGTCTCCGTTTGTACCAAAAAAAGAGTTGCTGCTGAACGGTCCGCCAATCCAGGCATGTGCCGAAAATGAAGGCATAAGGACGAGAGCGCAGAAGAGAGCAAATAGCTGTTTCATGATTAAAAGTGGTTAACTAATTTTGAGTCGGTTCTTGCAGTCTAAGCAAGCAGAAAATGTAAAAACTGGGCCTTTCTTTTTCTTCGAAAAGATTAAACCAAGATTACTTGTGTTTAACTTGCCGGAAAACTGAAAATTCCCCATTTTCCCAATATCGTAGCTCAGGTGGTAACCGTTTCCGAATCGCTCCGCAAGTACGAAATACAAAATATATCCTTAATAATACTGAACTATTTTAAATTTTTCATCGCTTTAAATGCTCGCTCACAACGTCCTATCAAATCCTCTGGATCTTCGAGGCCCACCCACACCCTGATTAAATCACTAGGAGCCCCCCGCTCAGCCGCCCAATCGAGCTCGTTGTAGTGGGCTAGCAAGGTATACGGACAGACAAGACTGAAGTCGGTTCCTAGGCTCGGTCCTTTCGAAATTTCGAGGGCGTCGTAAAACCTCTCAATGGCCGACTGATCCGCTTTTAGCTTCAGAGAAAATAGCGCTCCGTAACCACCTGAAGCCCGTCGCACTTGATCATAATTCTCGCGGCAACAATTACTTGGATGCCAAATCGCCTCGACTTCAGGCCTTTTGCTGAGCCAGTCGACCAACTCCTGACCATTCTCGTTCGTGGCTCCAACACGCTCTACAAAATGACGGGAATTGAGCTCTAAAGTGATCGCATCCCTGAGAAAAAGAGGGCTCGCGGCTTCTTCTCGAGCCAGATCCTCCCGCAAAATATCGTAAAAAGGCGAATTCGGATTTAAAATAACTGCTCCAGCGGCGACATCGCCCGCTCCGGAAAACAACTTCGTGAGACTGGTCGTGAGAGCATCCGCGTAAAGAAATCCGTTCACATTGATCGAAGTTGCCACGGTGTCATCGACGATCAGGGGCGTCTCCCTTGCTTTCAGAACCGAGGCGATCCCTTTGAGGTCAGCGGTTTTGAGCAAGGGATTACTCGGCAGTTCCGTATAAACAGCAGCGGCCTCGCCCCCTCCCTCGAACCATTGGGAAATCTCATCCACTCCACCGCTCGTGGTGATCGAGAAATCGACGACACCGCCTTCCCCGAATTCCTCCTGCATTTTGAAGGAATCAAGGTAGGGAAACTCAATTTGAATCGTAGGCGCCCCCGGTTTTCTGGCAAGAAGGAGGCGATGCACCGCAAAAATAGCGGCCATACCCGAGGAAAAAAGAAAGACATCCCCTGCCGCAACGCCTTCGTGAAAGGAAGCAAGACGCTCTTTAATCAGCTCTCTGGCCTTCCCTCCATTTTCCACGAGAGTTTCGTCCAGAGACTCGTCAGTGAGCGCCGATTCAGCGAAGCGGCTGCTGACAATTTCGCCCCCATGCTGCCAGCACTTCCACGCAATCTCGTAGGCTTCCTCATCGAGAAGAAGGACCGTCAAATCCCCCCATCCATAGGTTTCAAGACGACAAGAAGTCTTTTTACGACGTTTCACATAGTCAGCACATCGCCAAGCCGCCGCGAGCGAAGGAAAAACAATTGCCACTTCGTCTTTTTTCGCGAACTCCTGCTGAGCGGCGAGGAAGAGCTCGGCTACGAAAGGGTGGAGAACAAATCGAGGATAACCACACTCAAAGGTCTCAATGACTTCGGGATCACCCTCTTCGTAGCTAATCACGTCCTGCCAGCGGGGAAGGCATACCGAAACCGCGTGATCGCTGTCCGGAATCGCGAGGCCGAGGTCTTCGGGCTCGCAGAAAGGCTGGGTAAAGGGATCGCGCATCGTCAGGAAGAAAGTGCGCTCTTCACGTCCTCTATGAGATCGGCAATCGTTTCGATTCCCACTGAAAATCGCACCAGCGAATCGGTTATTCCCACCGCTTCCCGGGTTTCTCTGGGAACGCTGGCATGTGTCATCGACGCAGGGTGACAGCAAAGAGACTCGACCCCGCCGAGGCTCTCTGCCTTCGGGAATAGAGTGAGCCGATCGAGAAAGGACTGGGTGTCTTCGAGCTTCATCCCAAAATCGACTGTAACGATTCCCGACCCGCCGCTCATCTGCCGTTTCGCGATCTCGTATTGCGGGTGAGAAGGGAGGAACGGATAACGAACCGTGACCGCACTTGTTTCGCTTTCGAGAAACTCAGCAAAGGTCAACGCATTGGAACAGTGTCGCTCCATGCGAATCGCTTCCGTTTTGGCCCCTCGTAGAGTAAGCCAGCAATCCATTGGGGACGGCTGAAGCCCAAGTGCCTTCTGGGCAAAAACCATCTTCTCCTGCCAGGCTTTGTCATTCGTGCAGACCGCTCCCACAAGCGCATCGGAATGCCCATTGGTATATTTCGTGAGTGAGATCAACGACAGATCGGCCCCCAATTCGATGGGCCGCTGCAGATAGCTGCTCGAAAAAGTATTATCAACTATCAAAGGTGCTCCCACCGCATGGGCCGCCTCCGCGACCGCCGCGATGTCGATGATTTTCAAATTGGGGTTCGTTGGTGACTCGATCCAGACGAGGGTTGGATTACACGAGTTCAACACCTCGAGATAAGACGCCCCCGTAAAATCCACATAGCGAACCTCGACTCCGAATTTAGCGAAGACCTGAGCGAAGAGGCGAAAGGTGCATCCGTAGATGTTCTCTTCTGCGACAACGACGTCCCCGCTTTTTAAAGTGGAGACCACCGCCGTAATCGCCGAAACCCCGCTACCAAACGAAGTGCAAAATTCAGCCGATTCCAACGTCGCGACAGTGCGCTCAAGGAGGCGGAAATTCGGATTCCCGGACCTCGTGTAGTCAAATCCGTTGGGATTACCGTATTCGAATGTCGACGTAAGCCACACCGGAGGTGTCACCGCTCCGGTTTCGCCGACGTAATCTCTTCCCGAATGAATGGCGCGGGTTTCAAAGCCTTTTGACTCTTCCATACTCATTTAGCCTCGAATCAACAGGGTTAGGTCCTACAGTCAACCCTCTTAGCTGTCATATTCTGCAATCTCGCTTGCCATAATACAACGACTTCTGACAGAATCTTATTCCGTGAAATTCAATCCTTATCCGACGCCCCCTCAATTGTTCAGGCAATATGAGAACGGTGAAATCAGCCGCGAAGAGCTTCACGCCTCGATGGCGCTGCACGCGCGTGGCCTCATCGATGAAATGGAGGAATCGAATAAGAATCCCAAGACGTCGTATCTCGAAAGACTCAGAAATCACGCGGCGGTTCGTAAGATCGTCAAAAAAAATGGGAGATCGGTGCTTCGCGAAGTGCTCGCGGTTCTAGGTGACACCGCGGACTTCCCCCCTTCGCAAATACTTTGGAATGCCGGCCATGGCGATGTTCCCCTGCACTGTTTTATTCGAAGCCGGATCGAGCCCGTATTTCGGATCACCCACTTTGATGCCCAACCCATGTTCGTAACAATCGAGGTTGAATACGGAGCCCACGCTAAAGACAGAACGACGCGCGAGTCGTTCCTTTTGCAGAGGAGCGCCCAACTAAAGCTCGAACTCGCCGAACGAATTCAGCTTTAATCCCCTCTACTCGAATTCGAGCTGCAGCTCCGGGCTCTCCTCAATTTTCGCGAAATTCAGGATGCCCTCGTGGTCGTTGATATCGACGACCTGAGCCCCCTCGCTACTGAGACCTTCACAAATCTCCTCTGCGGCCTGCGCGCACTCAGGGTCGTCGGATTTTTTCGCAACGAAGAGAAATGATTCCGGCAAACTCCCGATCGACTTCAACCGTTTCAGTTTAGAAATCCATTCATCACCGTGCATGTAAATTTTCGTCGGAGAAGATTGAGCCAGATTAATCGGTTTGATCGCTCTCTCAGGGGTTTCTCTCCCCTTTGGCGTGAAGACGAGGGGTATCCCGATGTGGTAGGCATCCGTCCCCACCCATGAAGCTTCTTTATAAAAGCGGTCCAGGTTGTTGGCGTGGAGGAGACGCTTAATGTCACGCGTGAGCTTTTTCTCTTCGTAGTCCGCCGGAGTCAGATTCCAATGCTCGACGTAGCGCCCGTAGACGTCCTTCAAGCACTCATCGACATCATTCGTCAGCCGCGTGCCGTGAGAAGCGTAGAAAAAAGGAGACCCACGTAACGAAGTGAGCCGCTTAAAAAGATCGTTGTCTCCCTCGCCGACGAACAAATCGCTCTGTGCAGGGTGACCGGCTCCGGCCTGCTTCGCATCATCAGCCCACTGATTCGTTTCAATCGAGAGCGCCGCGAGTTCGCTTTCAAGCCGCTTTAAGCCCGATCGATAAATACTGAGATCAATTTCCGGAAAACACACCGCGATGCGCTTTGTCTTTTGCGCTGAGAGCAGTCGGTAACTGAGAAAGCGACTCCGCGCCTCAACCGCGACGACTCCCACATTCACATATTCGCCAATCTCGGCGTAGGGCCGGAATCCGATCGCTGCATAATTGATGACTAAATTCATGCCGGTATTAATGAGGAAGGATACCCTCGATGTCGTGCTCCGGCTTAATCAGCTGAGCTTCAATCATCTGGCGATCAAACGTGATTCGGGATTTCCCAGCCTCGTCTTGAAGCCAACTCTCCGGAATCTCTTCCCAGAGTTTTCCGAGGTTGTAGATCGTCGATTCGAAACGAGTTCTCCATTTCTTGAAAAATTTCATTTCGATAAAAGGACGTGAATCACGAAAGGCGTGCTCCCGCTTGAAGGCCTCGGCATCAAATTCGGGATCGAGGCAATCACTGTGATCGATCAGATAGACGCCATTTAGAAGGGGATCCCAAAGCAGATTGGAATCACCGCCAAGCAAATCGAGCCGCCGCTTTGAATTTCTCACCCACCAGTCAAAACACAGACAACGAATTCGAGTTTCCTCTTCAATCAAACTGACGTGCGAAGCACGAAGATCATCCGCAAAAGGAATCCGCTGCGATCCGAAAACTTCTCCCGATACAAATTCTTCAGAACTATCGAGGACCGCAAAGGTCGTCAAAACATCCGGAATCGAAAGAATCTGAACCGGAGCAACGGGGAGCCCGCACTCTTCTGCCAGCCTGCTAATGAGGAACTCACGAACGAGCGCGTCCGGCGAAAGATTGCCACTCTTTACGAAATAGAAATTGCCATCATTCGCCTCGCAGAAAAAAGGACGACTCGATCCGCTTTCTGATCTTCCGCAGGCACTGATAACTTCCACTGACATCGTAGATATTTGATGACAGGGTATCCCTGACACGGCAATCAATTCTTGAAACTTTTTCTGAATTATTCGAATGCTCTCAGCAACCCGATAAATCTGAATGGCAATTCTCGTGCCACCTCCCTCTTGCAAGTCGGCGTATTCTTACGAACATGGGACGTAGACTCTTTATACCATGCCGACCTTCGATCCTGAATCTATCCGAACTGATTTCCCGATCCTTTCCCGGGAAGTCGACGGGAAACCGCTCACCTACCTCGATAACGGAGCCACTTCCCAAAAACCGACCGCAGTCCTCGATGCAGTCGATCATTTTTACCGGGAGGAAAACGCCAATATCCACCGCGGCGTCCACTTCCTGAGCCGCGAGGCGACGGATGCCTACGAGGAATCCCGCGAGGCCATCAAGAGATCGCTGAATCTTCCCGAGACGGATGAACTCATTTTTGTTCGGGGAGCCACGGAAGCGATTAACCTCGTCACCCACGGCCTCTCGTTTGAACTGGTCGAGGGCGATGAGATCATCCTCACGATCATGGAACACCATGCGAATTTTGTGCCCTGGCAAATTCTCGCCGAGAAAAACGGGCTTAAAATCCACTACGTCGGTCTCACTGACAGTGGCGAACTCGATCTGGAGGAGTGGAAGAGCAAATTCAACGCCCTAACCAAAGTCGCGTCGTTTACGCACATATCGAATGTCCTCGGGACGATCAATCCCGTCGCTGAGATGGTCGCCTTTGCCAAGGAGCGTGACGTCAAAACCCTCGTCGACGGAGCCCAGTCCATTCCCCATGGCCCAGTCGATCTCAGCGAAATAGGTGCGGACTTTTACGTCTTCTCGGGACACAAAGTGTACGGTCCCGATGGGATCGGTGCCCTTTGCGGACCTCGCGATCTCCTCAATTCCTTCCCCCCTTATCAAAGTGGTGGTGATATGATTATTCGCGTCTCAGTCGAAGGAACAACCTACCGCGAAGTCCCCGAGCGCTTCGAAGCAGGAACCCCTAATATTTCGGGTGCGATCGGCCTCGCCGAAGCCTTCCGCTACATGGACGCGATTGACTGGTCGGCGGCGAGAGCCCACGAACGCGCCCTCGCTCAGCGAGCCACAGCAGAACTGGAAGCGCTCGGCGACATCACTGTTTACGGAAGAACCGAGGGGAAAGCCCCCATCGTCTCCTATCTCTACAAACCGGCACACCCTCATGATGTCGGAACCATCCTCGACACCGAAGGAGTCGCGATACGAGTGGGACACCACTGCGCGCAGCCACTGATGGAGTATCTCAAGGTGCCGGCCACGGCTCGAGCCTCGTTTGCCATCTACAACAACGATGATGACGTAGATGCCTTCATCATGGCCATGAAAAAGGTCGCGAAATACTTTGGTTAAGCCAGCTTCAAGCGTTTGCGTTCAGCGCCGTATCAGGCACGTTAAATCCGATTTATTTAGCGCCTCATGAGTGATACCCCAATGCAGATCTACATCGACGGAGAATTCTATTCGCGCGAAAACGCGAAAATTTCCGTTTTCGATCACGGATTGCTTTACGGAGACGGCGTCTTCGAAGGAATCCGGTTCTACAACGGCCGCGTTTTTCAGCATGACGAACACGTCAATCGCATTTTCGATTCGGCAAAAGCGATCCATCTCGAAATTCCTGCAACAAAGCAGGAACTCGGTGACATGGTGCTCGAGACGATTCGACGCAACGGCCTTAAAAACGGCTATGTCCGCCTTATCATTACCCGGGGAGCCGGTGAACTTGGCCTCAGTCCCTACCGCTGCGAAAAGGCCTCCATCATCGTCATCGCCTCGACGATTTCCCTCTATCCCGAGGAAAAATACGAAAAGGGACTCATTCTCGCGACCTGCGCAACCCGCCGCCCGACCCATGATTCCCTTTCCCCTGCCGTAAAATCGCTCAACTATTTGAGCAACGTTATGGCAAAAGTAGAAGCCCTCGCAGCGGGCGCCGAAGAAGGTGTCATGCTCAACGCCGAAGGCTATGTCGCTGAATGCACCGGCGATAATATTTTCACCGTCAAAAACGGCCTCATTTCGACACCGACAGTGGCGTCAGGTTCTCTTTACGGAATCACCCGCACCGTGGTTATCAATCTGGCTCGCGAGGCCGGCTATGAACTGCGCGAAGTGCAGATGACTCGTTACGATCTCTACACCGCCGACGAGCTTTTCCTTACTGGAACAGCAGCCGAAGTCGTCCCCGTAGCGGAATACGACAAACGTAAGATTGGAACCGGGACAACCGGTCCGGTGACCCGTGAGTTGATCGGCTCTTTCAGAAAACTCGTCGAAACCACAGGCACTGAGATTTACTAATCCGGTTTCCTGTCGTAACCTATTAGTGAGAATGAACAGCGGGGACTCAATCCCCCTTACGTTCCGCTTGGAATCAATGAATTGTGACGTTTGTCAGACCGAAAAGGCCTCCGTATTCTTTAGCCAGATGGCTGATGGGAAACTGCAGAAAGTGAATCTTTGCAAGGGATGCGCGGATGAAAAAGGTGTTACCGACCCAACTGGATTTGCTCTCGCTGACATGTTGGAAGGAATGGGCCAAGAAACCACACCCGAAGCCGAATTTGCACCGGACGAGTTGATCTGCGGTAGCTGCGGCTTTTCCCAAACGGATTTCAAAAAAACGGGGCGATTCGGCTGCGCAGAATGTTACCATGTTTTTGACGAAGGATTCGAAGGGCTGTTAGAAGCAATGCACAAGCACACCCAGCACACCGGTAAGACTCCGGCATCATTTCCTGACCTGCCTGCCGCCCCGGAATCGATCGATCCCGAGGCCCTGATGGAAGAGAGTCCTCTCGATGAATTGAGCGAATTGAAGCAGGCGTTGTCTAAATCAGTCGAGGACGAGGACTATGAAGAAGCGGCGCGACTACGCGATGCCATTTCGCAGCTCGAATCTCAAATTGGCGACTCCTGACTTTCCTCCTTCACTGAATTTTTAACATGCGATTTTCGACTCTATTAAAAAATCCTGCCGAGTGGATGAGAACCCCCGGTCCCCAAAGCGATATCGTGATCACAAGTCGTGTCCGGCTCGCTCGCAACCTCACCTCGCACCCCTTCCCCGGATGGGCAAGAAAGGAAGATCGCGCCATCATCATGGACGTGATCAAGCCTGCCCTCGAAGATCTCTCCGAAATGAAAGATTCGTTCTCGGAGGAAATGACGAAACTTTCCGCTATTGAAAAGCAGGTCCTCGTGGAGCGCCACCTCATCAGCCGCGAGCATGCCGCAAAAGGCCCCGGGTGCGCCACGGTCATGAATCGGAATCAGACCATCAGCGTGATGATCAACGAAGAAGACCACCTTCGCATGCAAGCGATTCGTCCCGGTCTGCAGCTGAGCTCCGCCTACCAATCGCTCGATCGAATCGATACGAGCCTTGAGGAAACCCTGCCCTTCGCGTTCGACCATCAATACGGCTACCTCACCGCCTGCCCCACCAATCTGGGAACCGGGATGAGAGCCTCCGCGATGCTGCATTTACCCGGGCTCGTCCTCAGTGAGCAGATCAATCAGACGATTCAGGGGGCCAACAAAATCGGTCTCGCCGTTCGCGGCCTCTATGGAGAGGGAACGGAAGCGCTTGCGAACCTTTTTCAGATCTCAAATCAGAACACGCTCGGAAGCAAAGAGGAAGAGATCATCGAACACCTCGACCGCGTCATCTCGCAGCTCATTGAAAATGAGAAAAATGCGCGATTAAAAATGCTGGAAGACAAACCCACTGCAATTCAGGATCAGGTTGGCAGAGCCTATGCTGTGTTGAAATTTGCCCACATTATCAGTTCCAAAGAGGCACTGACCCACCTTTCCATGATTCGATTGGGCTGCGACCTCGGCTTTGTGCCGGAAGAGCAGCGCGAAACGATCAATGTTCTTTTAACCGAAATTCAACCTGCACACCTTCAAATTTCAGCAAAACGTAAGCTTTCACCCGATGAGCGCGACATTTTACGTGCCGACATCATTCGAAGCAGCTTAAATGGCCTGACGGCACCCGATTTTAGCACTATATTAACCGAAAGGGACGACGACGATGAATAATTTTACCCCTCGCGCACAACAAGTTCTGGCTCTTGCTCGCAAAGAAGCAGACCGTTTCAATCACAATTACGTGGGAACCGAGCACTTGCTCCTTGGCTTAATTAAGCTGGGACAGGGAGTGGCAGTCAACGTATTGCAAAAAATGAACCTCGACCTCGAGACGGTTCGACTTGAAGTCGAAAAGCAGGTTGGAAACGGTCCCGAGACCAAGATGGTCGGGAACATCCCCTACACTCCCCGGGTGAAAAAAGTTCTCGCCCTTGCTGGCAAAGAGGCCAAAGCACTCAACCACAGTTACGTGGGAACGGAGCACATCCTCCTCGGTCTTCTCCGCGAAGGCGACGGTGTCGCGGCCCGTGTCCTCAAAAATCTCGAAGTCGACATCGAGCGCACCCGCAACGAAATTCTCCGCGAACTCGATCCTAATTTTGCCGGCAGCGGTGGAATGGAAGAGGATGAAGGCGAATTCGAAGAAATGGGCGGCGGCGGCGGTCGCAAAGAAGGCAAAACGCCTGCGCTTAAAGCTTTCGGCCGCGACCTCACTGAGCTCGCAATCAATGCCGATCTCGACCCCGTGATCGGGCGCGAACCCGAAATTGAGCGAGTCATTCAGATTCTCTGCCGACGCACGAAGAACAACCCGGTTCTCATCGGAGAAGCCGGGGTTGGTAAAACCGCAATTGCCGAAGGGCTTGCCCAGGAAATCGCTTCAGGAAATGTCCCTGAGCTACTTCGCGGCAAGAAAGTGATCACCCTCGACCTCGCCCTCATGGTCGCGGGAACGAAGTATCGCGGTCAATTCGAAGAGCGGATTAAAGCCGTCATGGACGAGATCAAGCGCGCCGGAAACGTGATTCTTTTCATTGATGAACTGCACACCATCGTGGGAGCTGGTTCCGCCGAAGGGGCAATGGATGCGTCCAATATCATCAAACCTGCGCTGAGCCGTGGAGAGCTTCAGTGTATCGGTGCGACGACGATGAACGAGTACCGCAAGTTCATCGAAAAAGACGCCGCTCTCGAGCGTCGTTTTCAGCAAGTCAAAGTAGAAGAGCCGAACGTCGAAGATGCGATTCTCATTCTCCAGGGGCTGCGCTCCAAATACGAAGCACACCACAAAGCGAATTACACTGAAGACGCGATTGAGGCCTGCGTGCGTCTTTCGGCCCGCTATCTCACCGGTCGATTCCTCCCCGACAAAGCAATCGATGTTCTCGACGAAGCCGGAGCTCGCTCCCGCATCAAGTCGATGACTCGTCCTCCTTCCTTCAAAGAATTCGAGAACGAGATCGATGAGATAGTCGTTGAGAAAGAAGCGGCAATTAAAGATCAGGATTTTGAAAACGCGGCTGCGCTTCGCGATAAAGAGAAAACGAAGCGCGGAGAAATGGAAGCGATCCTCGAAGAGTGGCGCTCCACCAGCGAAGAGAAGATTGTTACGATCGAAGACGACGACATTATGGCGATTGTCGCGAAGTGGACCGGCGTTCCTCTTCAGCGTATGGAAGAGAAAGAAGCCGAGAAACTCCTCAATATGGAGGCGAAGCTCAAGGAACGCGTCATTGGACAGGACGAAGCCGTCACCGCGATCTCGAAAGCTCTTCGCCGCAGTCGCGCCGACCTCAAGGACCCCCGCCGTCCGATCGGTTCATTCATTTTCCTCGGCCCAACCGGTGTCGGTAAGACCTACCTCGCCAAGAACCTCGCTGAGTTCATGTTTGGTGACCCGGAATCCCTGATCCAGATCGACATGTCTGAGTACATGGAGAAATTCACCAGCAGCCGTCTTATCGGTTCGCCTCCCGGTTATGTCGGATACGAAGAGGGCGGCCAGCTCTCCGAAGCGGTTCGCCGTCGACCTTACTCCGTCGTTCTTTTCGACGAAGTCGAGAAAGCGCACCCGGACGTGATGAATCTACTCCTTCAGATTCTCGAAGAAGGAATGATCACCGACAGCCTCGGTCGTAAGATTGACTTCAGAAACACGATCATCATTCTCACCTCAAACGTGGGCGCAGACGTTATCAAGCGTCAGGTCAACGTGGGTTTCAATGCAATGGGCGGAGGAGACGAGAATTACGCTTCCATGAGCGAGAAGATCCAGGAGAAAGCCAAAGAGGCCTTCAAGCCTGAGTTCCTCAACCGTCTCGACGAGAAGATTGTTTTCCACGTTCTCGATAAACCTGAGCTGATCAAGATTGTCGATCTTGAAATCAATTCGGTGATCAAGCGTCTCGCGACGAAGGACATCCACATCAAGCTCGACAAGAAGGCTAAGGAATTCCTCATCGAAGAAGGCTACGATCCTGCTTACGGAGCACGCCCTATGCGTCGCGCCGTTGAGCGCCACATCGAAGACCCTCTCGCCGAGCACCTGCTCCGCGGCGACGTCACTCCGGGACAGCTGGTGAAAATCTCTCACAAGAAGAACGAAAAAATTCTCTCCTTCAAAGCGGAAGACGACGGCGACAAAGACGAAATCAAAGAACCCGCTCAGGTCGAGGGCTAAGAACGTCCCCTTACCAGACTTTACAAACACCCCTTCTGCGGATTTCAGATTCGCGAAAGGGGTGTTTTTTTGCTCTGATTTCACGATCAAACCCTGTTAAATGCGCGTCTCAGCCCTGTTTGGTCAATTAACCTGCGCATCAAATAATTCCGATACCCCGCATTTTTCGCCGAGGTTCAATCAACTCGATACGTTCTATCAGAGCTCATTCCTATGATTTCGCCCCCATCAATCGCGGTATTCCTTATTGGACTGTCAGGATTTCTTACCTCCTCGCTTTCGGCTGAGGGATCGAAAAAATCATTGCCCCCTAACATTATTCTCGTGATGTCAGATGATCAGGGGATTGGCGACGTGGGATACGCCGGGCACCCTTTGCTGAAAACGCCCAATCTTGATGCCAGTGCCGCAGCCGGCATCAGGCTCGATTCATTCTATGCTGCCGCGCCCTCCTGTTCACCGACCAGAGCCAGCGTTCTCACGGGCAGACATCCCAATCGAATGGGCGTCTTCAGCTGGGGCCATTCAATTAGACCCCAAGAGATTACCCTCGCAGAAATACTGAAACAGGAAGGGTACGCAACGGGACACTTTGGAAAGTGGCACCTCGGGTCGGTTCGCGCCGACAGCCCCGTGAATCCAGGAAAAAACGGATTTGATCGATGGGTGAGTTCAGAAAACTTTTTTGATCAAGATGCGAAAATGAGTGATCAAGGAGTTGAAACAAAAATGAAAGGCGAAAGCAGCGCTGTCGTAGCCGATTCCGCGATTGAGTGGATAAGTAAGATGACGACGGAAGATAGCCCGATTTTCGCCGTGATTTGGTTCGGCTCACCTCACCTGCCTCATAAAGCGGATCCTGCCGACGCTCAGCTCTATGAGGGCGAGAATAAGCGAATGCGTGAATACCTCGGAGAAGTCACAGGCGTTGACAGAGCGTTCGGACGCATCCGGGACTCCCTTTTCGAACTGGGCATTAAAGACAACACACTGCTCTGGTTCACAAGTGACAACGGATCGATCAAAAAAGTCGGCAGCAACGGAGGCTACCGTGGCAACAAACACCAACTATACGAAGGAGGCCTTCGAGTTCCCGCCTTCGTTGAATGGCCCAACGAAATCCCCACTCCGATGACATCAAATATTCGCTGCTCCACGAGCGATATTTTCCCAACGGTTCTCGATCTCATTGGGAGGGAACCCTCGTCACTCCCTCCTCTCGATGGGATCAGTCTGTTTCGACTGTTTCGTGGTGAAATGACTTATCGCCCCACCCCAATGGGTTTCTGGAATGCCGGAATTCCCGGAAAATTCACCAACCCGGCAGGCCCCCTTTCCAAAGCGCTTCCCACCAAATTGCATTGGAGCGAAGGACGTATTGAACGCTCTACGAAACGGGCAGAAAAACTGCCCGGTCCAAAACTGTTTTCAAAGCGCTTCAAAGGCCATTCAGCGTGGATTTCTGGCGATTGGAAACTGCATCGAATTTCAAGTGGTGAAGGACAACGGGAAAAATTCGAACTCTACAACTTAAAGAATGACCCGGCTGAGAAAAACGAAATTTCCCAGAACTATCCCGAAGTGGTCGGAGCATTAAATGCTGAACTGCAGAACTGGCTCGAACAGGTGGCCGCAAGCTACGAAGGGCGGGACTATTAAACTGACCGACGAGGCGGGATCTTAAGACAAGCTAGGCAATAGCGAGGCTTTCCCCTTCGACCGCGCATCCACACAAAGCGCCGATCGAGCCGCAGCCGCCGCAGAGATCGAAGCGGCCGCTTCCACATTTGGCTGGCATTCCCTGGAGGACTCGCCGAATTCTCACATGGCAGCCCCCGCAGCCGCCACCTGCACCACAGCCCTGAATGACGTCATCGAGGGATTCAGCCCCCAGCGCTACCGCTTCGCGAACCCTTGATTCACGCACATCGAAACAGCTACAAACAAGGAGGTCATTTCCCGCAAGTTGCTGCTCTCTTGCCACGGAGCAATCCCCGCAGCTAGAAAGGCTGTTTTTCGATGTCGAATTCATTTCTCTCACTCGGCTTTTTCGCCCATTTGCTGCGCAAGATACTTTTCAATCCCGATCAGCTTAATGAGATCAAACTGAGTCTCTGCCCAATCGATACTCTCTTCTGATTCGACCACCATTCGCTCCATGAGGTCCCGGCTTCCGGCATCTTTAGCGTCGATGCAGAGGGAGGTTCCCTCATTGTAAGTCGCAACGCCCTTCGCTTCGAGCGAATGGCTGTCACGGATCTGCTGCTCAGGTGTTTCTCCAACTGCGATAGTGTCGTAGCGGGCGATCTCAGGCTTACCCTCAAGATAGAGAATCCGATCGATCACTTCCTCCGCGTGCTTCATTTCCTCGATCGACTCTTCGTAGAAATGCTTCGCAAGGGTGTTAAGCCCCCAGTCCGAACACATTTTTGAGCAGATAAAATACTGATTAATCGCTGTGAGCTCGATGGTGAGACCAGCATTAAGCGCATTGATGACTTCTTCGTTTCCTTTCATAGAATGGTTATTTAAAATGACGAACGCCGATTCACTTTATGTGCCAACCAGAGCATCCCACATGCTAATGAGACCCAATCTCAGGTTTTAGCAATGGTTTGTTCGAGGCTTAATCGTGCCTTAATTGGTTGAAAGGCCTCGCGTCCCCTTCCGGCGAGCCTCCTTTTCGAGCACTTGCGCAGCGCTCTCTCCCATTGCACTGCGTTGTTCAAATCCAGTAAAAGACCGGATGAAGGCTCAGTGATTAAAGTCGATCGACCCGATCTCCACGAGGGTTCCAGACACCTGCATCGAGTCACCTCTGCCCCCCAGCACGGGGAACTCATCAAAATATGACAGTACCATCGCTGGTGGTTTCAACGAACTCGAGGAGAGGGAATGCCCTATTCCGACGACTCAGCAGTCGCCGAGAATCTTCCTGTTTTTCCACACGTAGTTCACTCCGGAAAGTAACGTGAGGACAAGACTTAGCCAAATGAGCAAGATCCCTAAGTGCTCAGGCCCGAGAAAATAGACTTTAAACAGCGGCGTGAGCCAGGCAAAAGCCGGCTCGCTCCCGGCAAGAAACAGAAGAAAATAGATCACCGTCACGATCTGGAAGACGGTCTTATATTTGCCAAGGTTCTCAGCAGCCAACACAACTCCCTCTGCGGAAGCGAGTAACCGAAGGCCTGTCACCAGGAATTCTCTTGAGAGAATCACGACGACGATCCAGGCGGGGATCAATTCAAGACGCGTCAGGAGAACGAAACCAGCGCACATCAAAATCTTGTCCGCAAGCGGATCCATGAGCTTACCGAAATTGGTCACCAAGTTGTGCTTCCGGGCGAGATAGCCATCAAGAAAATCGGTGAACGCAGCAATGCAAAACGCAATCAGGGCAGCTGTCTTCCCGAACGCGAGGCTTTCGATAGAAAGAAACGCTACGAAGACGAAGGAAAGAACCAATCGTGCGACGGTCAGCTTGTTGGGCAAATTCATAAGAGAGGACTCAGGGTAGCGTCCTACTTGGCTTGCGGCAACCGGTTCAATTCATCAATATTGATTCACTGAAATGCCATCCTTCGTGAACCCGCCGCCAAAGCAGGAGAGTTACGATTTTGGAATAGGGGAAAAAGCGCGCACGCGGGGGGCTCGCTCGCTCATCGTGTTCTTGCGATCCATCGAAGGATGAGGCTGGCTCGACTTGTTGTCGGCCAGCTTCTTCGGTTTTTTCCCAATGCTTTCATCCAAAGCGGAAAATGAAACCCGCTCCGCAAAAGCACTGCCTTCCCAGCTCTGAGCGATCTTCTCCTGCTCTGCTTCAGTCTTCACTTCCTCATCGACAACCGCAGGTTCGGGCTCAGGCGCTTCTTGCTTAACCAAATCGAGCGTCTTCTCCTCAATCGTTGGAATATCTATCGCTGTTTCAACCGAACCCACCGTTTCCAATGGAGGTTCTGTCGCTGCCGGAGGTTCTGTCACTGCCGGGGGTTTTGTCGCTGCCGGGGGTTTTGCAGAGAAGGCTTCCCCCACCAATTGCACCGGCATCGCCTCGAGGGCCTCTGATCGGAGTGATGCAATCGACTGTTTGAAAGTCGCTTGCGGCAGGGGCCGTGAAGAATAAACGACAATGACTACGACGTGAACAATCGTCACAAAAAAGACAATTCCTATGCTTTGAAACGGAGCGGTCATTGGATTCAAAAATGGTTTTTATTTAGGACGCAGCACTGCTGTCTGACGTGCGATGGGGTTAAAGGGAAATGATTCATGCTCTTCCCCCTCCTCTTTGCTGACGAGTTTTTCCCGGACCGAATGATACTGCTTCCTCGACCCGGGTTCGGGCCCGGCCGCCACCGGAGTCTCCGGGCGATGCGCCGACTCACGCTTCCCGAAAGGGGCGGGAGAAGAAGCTTCGACTTCCTTCTGGCTCTCGGGCCGGGCGAAGCTCCGCTCGAAAAGCCTGGAGATGTCATCTCTGAATTGCTTCAACTCGCGACGACGCTTTTTCTCAATCACACCGAAAGCGAGACAGGCAAGTCTAGAGGGAATGATGATGAGAAGAGCAACGACGACGAAGCCCAAGCCAGCGCCTACTTCAGGACCCATCTGCTCAAACGTCTTCGCACTGTCAAAACCAACCATGGTGACCCAGATAAATCCAAACGCGCCGAGAAGTCCCGCTGCCGCGCCGAAAATCTTGAGCATCGAGATGCCTGATTCCAGCTTTTGCAAAGCGACACGGTAGCCCGACTGAAACGCCAGCATCAGATAATTCATCTTTCGCGATGAAAGGCTCCCAGCCTCCTTCACCCTGCCTTGAAGCATTTCGGTTGGCTCCCTACTTCCAAGCAGCTGGTAGGCCGCTTCGCGCGCTCCAGCGATGTAAATTAGATGCTGAAGTGCATCGCTATCATCCCATCCCTGTTCAAATACCTCCAAAGTTGTTTGAGACTTCCTCAATCGTTCAGAAAACAACTTTCCTGAACGATTCATTCGATAAAGCTGAGCCGCTTTCGACAAAATCACGATCCAGGTAGCAATCGACAACATGAAGAGTGCCCACATCACCAACTTTCCGGGCACGAGCGACTGCTCCAATGCGTGAGAAATGCTTCCAAGGAGATGAAATGAGGTGATTTGAGTAATCATACACTGACAAAATTAACTGAATTCGCTTCAAATCTTTAGTTAATTTTTATAAAATATCTCGTTTTACGTAATAAAACAAGCCCTTTACTCTGAGAACTTTGATTGTTTCAGCTGAATTACCCGATCCGGTTCAAAAATACTCCCCTTTTATGATCGGGAATTTCCACGAGCAAACTCAAATTACTTTTCGATAGTCTCAAGCGCCGTATCGCTTTATCCTTGGCTACTCTCTATGAACACGCTCATCATCATTCTGGTCATCGTTGCCGTTATCCTGCTGCCGATTCTCTTCGTAGTCGGCCTCTACAATGCCCTTGTTAAACTTCGCAATCGCTACAAAAACGCTTTTGCCCAAATCGACGTTCAATTGAAGCGGCGCCATGATCTCATTCCCAATCTCGTTGAAACCGTGAAGACCTATATGGAACACGAACGCGAGACGCTCGAAGCAGTCATCACCGCGAGAAACGCGGCCACTTCTGCGCGCGAAGGGGCCACTCCCGGAGACGCTGCTTCAATGTCGAATCTGGCCGAAGCCGAAAACGGGCTCGGCGGCGTCCTCGGACGTCTTTTTGCCCTTTCAGAGAATTACCCTGATCTGCGAAGCAATCAAAACATGCTGCAACTTCAGGAAGAGCTCACCTCAACGGAATCGAAGGTCGCCTATTCACGACAAGCCTATAACGACTCAGTGATGCACTTCAATAACAAGCTGGAAATGTTCCCCTCGAACCTCATCGCGAACCTGTTCAACTTCGTTCCCGCGACCATGTTTGAAGTGTCCTCCGACGAAAGCGAGCGCGACAGTATTGAAGTGAAATTCTAAATCATTTCTCTGATTGTCCGCCGCTTCGAGACTGCGCAAATTACCTATGGATTTCTTCGAACACCAGGAGGATGCGCGGAAGAAGAGCCACATCCTCGTCTTCTACTTCGTCCTTGCCCTCATCGGCATCATTGCGGCTGTCTATGGGCTCGCCCTCGCGATACAGATTTTCACCGGCTCAGACGCGAGTGCCGGATTATGGTGGAGGCCGGAGCTTTTCCTCACGACAGCGGCGGGAACTAGCGCCGTCGTATTTCTCGCCTCCACTTTTAAGACGATGCAGCTCTCCGGCGGCGGCGAAGTAGTGGCAAGAGAATTGGGAGGACGCGAAATTGATGTCGACACGACCGATTACCACGAGCGCCGCCTCATCAATATTGTAGAGGAAATGGCAATCGCCTCAGGTGTTCCTGTACCGACCGTCTACGTGATGGACTCAGAAGGGTCGATCAATGCCTTTGCTGCGGGCAGGACCACGAGCGATGCGGTCGTTGGAGTCACCCGCGGCGGCATGACTCTGCTAACCCGAGATGAGCTTCAGGGAGTCATCGCCCACGAGTTTTCTCATATTCTCAATGGCGACATGAGACTGAATATGCGTCTCATCGGGCTGCTTTTTGGAATCCTCTTCCTCGCGCTCATGGGCGAGATGATCATACGAAACGCTTTCAGAGGAAGTCGTCACACCAGCCGAAACAAGGATGGCGCCAGCGCCGCTCTTGTCATCATGCTTGCCGGGGTCGGGCTCCTCGTGATTGGTTACGTCGGAACCTTTTTTGCGAAATTGATCAAAGCCTCCATCTCCCGGCAGCGCGAGTATCTCGCCGACGCCTCAGCGGTTCAGTTTACGAGAAATCCCGACGGCATTGCAGGTGCTCTTCAAAAGATAGGAGGCCTCAAGGCCGGGTCGTCCGTTGCCCACCCCATGGCCAAGGACGCGAGCCATCTCTTCTTCGGGAACGCCCTCTCCTCCTCGCTTCTCGCGACGCATCCCCCGCTCTCAGAACGAATCCAACGACTCGATCCGAGTTGGGATGGAAAATACAGCGCTGTATCACTTCCACCGATCACCGAAAAGGAAGACCGTCGCAGAAGTCGCGAACGCCCTGCCCGCGCTCTTCCCGGAAGAACGCTTCCCGGAATGTTTCTCGACGGGGGGGAAGGGAAAGTTCATCTCACTGATGACGAAGCCATCGAAAGCATGAGCGCCCTTCATCCTGAACAAATTCAGCTTGGCGAAGAAATCCATGAATCCCTTCCTGAGCATTGGATCGAAGCATGCCACTCACTTTCAGGTGCCCAGGCCATCGTATTCGCCCTTTTGTTATCCCTCGATGAAAGCCTCAGAAATGCCGAACTAAGCCGACTCCGCGAGGAGACAGACGAGATGACTTATGCCGCCGCAAGCAAACTTTTTGGAGAGATTCGGAGCATTCACTCCACCGTAAAGTTGGCACTCGTTGACCTCGCGATTCGCTCTCTTCGCAAACTTTCGTCCGACGAGTACCTGCGCTTTCGTAAGATCATCACCGCCTTGATCCACAGCGATAAAAAAATCGATCTCTTCGAGTTTGCCCTGCTCAGCGTTGTGACCCGACACCTCGACAACTATTTTGAGCACCGCCGTCCCCCGAAAATTAAGTATCGCAATCTGCGTTCACTCTCACGCGAGACCGGTATCTTCATCACCACTCTCGCCGCAATGAGCCACCCCGATGACGAAAAGGCAATCAAGGACGCCTTCGCAAAAGCGGCCAATCACATAGCCAACACTCTCGCAACTAAGATCTCTTTCAAATCGGCTGAGGAATGTGGCCTTGATCAAATTGAAGCCGCATTGGAGAAATTTGCGAAAGCAACTCCGAGCGTCAAGAAACACCTCCTTGAAGCCGCCAGCAAAAGTGTGATGGCCGATGGTGCCATTTCGAGCAAAGAAGCGGAATTAATCCGCGCCATGGCTGACTCCATGGGCTGTCCGATTCCCCCTTTTGTGAGAACCGCGGCGCGTATTTAAGGGCGCCTCCGAAAGGCTATCGCAAAGGTTCGAGCCTTCTCGCGATCGAGCCGAGCCAGAAGGTTTGCAGAGGTGCGATCAAGAATAGGGTCGTTCTTTCTGAAAGAATTTCATATACTCAACGTATCAGGAGTCCAACTCTCCGACCAATCCCGGTCTATACGCTTGTCTATTATGAAATCTCTTTCACTGCTCAGACTGTATTCGATTAGCAGTCTCTTTTGCCTACTCATTGGAAGCCACCTTGAAGGGACCGCGCAGGAAGCTGAAAAAAAGGGCGTCCAGAGCCTGACATTCAGTCGCCACCCCTACCAGTTCAACCGTGGCAACAATCCACTCACCGCGGATTCCCCTTTCCTCCTTCAATTCAGCGCCCCCGTGGATCCAGAACGGGCGGCACGCTATTTTCAACTCTACAACGGCGAGAAAAAGCAATTCGTAAAACTGCGCCCGAGCCGGCCCACTCAGGACGAAGTGAACCGAATTCATTCACGACCGGATGAAGCCGCCGCTATCGAAAATCTGATTCTTTTTCGCCCCGCCCAACCACTGCCAATAGGATACAAGTGGCAGCTCCACACCAAACTTGGATTCGGAAGCAGTGACGGCACCAAACACATCACGGAAAGCAGCCTCGACTATGTAGGAGAATTGTATCCTTTCAAATTCGAGGAAATCCAAACGTCCAATCCCTACGACGGCACTCTAAAACTGCAGCTCAGGCACAACAAGCACGCCCTCGCAAAAAGTTTTGATGGAGAAAAGCTGAAGGATTTTATTACGATCACCCCGGCTCCCGCGAACCTATCTTTTTCCTCATCACGACGCCAGATTCTCGCGAGCGGTGATTTTGACTACGGGATAAACTATGAAGTTAAAATCCATGAAGGCATCCTCGCGAACGACCGAACACAGTCTCATCAATTTGCATCAAAGAACGCCACCTTTATCCCGAATCCGGGATTCATCACCTACCCTGCTTTCAGCTCCACGCAGAACGCCTCGGGGCATCGTAAGTTTGAGATCAAAACAGGCAACCTGACCGGAATTCGCACGCGAATGAAGCGTCTCGATGGAGCCGAGTTAATCGTCGCTCTTCATGACTACGACGAGAACTACGAAGGCTGGGGAGGAGAAGTGACGACGCCTTTCGAAATGGCCCCCGGAAAAACGGCGTTTGAAAAATTCACAGAAACCACTGCAGGCGTCGACGAGTCCGAATCCCTAATCCTCAATTGGGATGATCTCGCGGACGGGGCCACGACCGGGGCCTTCTACCTCTCCTCGGAAGGAAAATCCGCGACACGGAAAGATCATGCGATTGGTGCCCAGAGCCTTATTCAACTCACTGATATCGGGCTCGCATGGAAGCAGTCAGGAAAGGGAACGTCCCTCTATGCTTTCTCTCTGAAATCAGGAGCCGCCCTTCCCGATCTCGAAATATCGGTCACCGACCCTACCGCGCGGAGTCTCCATCAAACACGGACCGGCGGAGACGGCACCGCCACGATTCCGCCTCAAGTCTACCAAGACCAGAATGGCTCCCTCTATCTCGACGCTCGTCTTGGCAAGGACCGGCACGTCATCCGCTTTCACGGCGACCTAAATTCAAGCGGGCTCTGGAGCTTTTCGATTCCGCAACGATACGAAGATCTTGCTGAAGGTGAGCGCCGCACACTTCTCTTCACTGATCGAAATGTCTATCGTCCTGGAGATGAAGTGAAGCTAAAAGCGATCTCGCGATTCGTCGACGAAGACAGCCTCCTTGGTCCGGCACCGGGAAAAGCTCAGCTGCGAATTTTCAATTCGAGACGGCGAAAGATCGTTGATCGTGAAATTACCTTTTCCGAAAACGGGAGTTTTGATGATACCTTCGAAATCTCGGGAGCCGGAATGGGACGACACACCATCGAACTCGACTTCAACCAACTCAAGGAAGGCGAACATCCTGACTGGAGACTGATCAAACACGAGTCATTCCAAGTCGAAGACTATCGCGTCAACACTTTCGAAGTCGCCATCAATGGCGAGTCGTCCTATCTCTCAGGTGAGGAAATCAGTATCCCGTTGCATGCTCGCTACTACATGGGGAAGCAGCTTTCTAAAGCGTCGCTCGAGTGGAACCTCTACTCGTATGACGATTTCCCGAGACCGAAAGGCTTCGACGAATTTCAATTCGGCGACGACACTCAGGATAGCGATAATTTCACGGCTGACGGGACCGGTCAACTTACTTCAAAAGGCGAATCGACCCTATCGTTCACGCTGCCCGGTCAAGGAGCCACGCCAGCACCTCGCCAAGTCTCGATCACTGCGGAAGTCACTGATGCCAATCAGCAAACGATTTCGAATTCAAAATCTTTTACCGTTCACAGCTCGGACTTCTATCTCGGACTCCGTCGACCTGACGGGGTTCACCGGGCCGGAGACACCGCGACATTTTCAATCGCCGCTGTCACCACCGAAGGCAAAGCACACACTGATCCAGTCGCCGCCAAAATCCTCATCGAACGCGAAATCTGGAACACCGTTAAAGTGATCGGTGCCAATGGGCGCCCCACCCACCAAAACGAACGTCGGCTCGAAACCATCTCGGAAGAGGATTTTCTCTTCACCACGAAAATCGAAAAGGAGACCGGCCTCACCGGCGCAATCCCGAAAAAGATTCGATTCGAAAAGGCGGGAGACTATCTCATGACACTCTCGGGGCGCGATGATCAAGGGCGTCCCATTCTGACTCGATCGCGATTCACCGTCATTGGAGCCGAGGAGCCTGCCTGGTCGTGGCACGACGTCATCCGCATCGATCTAATTCCTGACAAAACCACATACAAGGCAGGCGAAACTGCCAAGATCCTCGCACGATCGCCCGTCTTCGGGCAAGCGCTCTTCACCACCGAACGGGGCGGTGTCCGCACTACTGAGACCATCACCATCACTGATTACGAAACGGTCCTCGAAGTTCCCGTCGATGCCGACTGTGCCCCGAACATTTTCGCTTCGCTCATGATTATCCGAGGTTCCGACAACAGCCCCCATATTCATCGCTCCGCCGACTACCGACTCGGCTATTGCCAACTGAACGTCGATGATCCCGCTTCCCATCTCACAGCCACGATTGACACAGGAAACGCAAAGTCCTACGAGCCCGGTGAAAGAGTCGAGCTTTCCGCCACCGTCACCACTCATGACGGGCAGCCCGTTCAGGGCGCAGAGGTCACTTTCTTTGCGGTGGACGAGGGAGTTCTCAGTCTGACTGATCACCAGACCCCTGACCCCGGAGACGTTTTCTTCAAAGAATTTCCTCTCGCCGTCTGGACCGGCCAGAGCCTCAGTGATCTTCTTGCCGAAAATCCGCAGGAGCAATATTTCGACAACAAAGGCTACGTCATCGGTGGTGGTGGCAGGAACGACGGAACCAATCCTAACCGACTTCGAAAAGACTTCAAAGCTCTCGCCTTCTGGGAGGCTGCTTTGAAGACCGATGCGAACGGAAAAGTCAGCTCGAAGTTTGTCGCTCCCGATAATCTCACGACCTTCCGCGTCATCGCGATCGTGGCAGAGGGGAACCGCTTCGGACACGCCGAAGCCCCCCTCGTGATCAACAAGCCTCTCATGATCGAACCCGCGCTACCGCGCTTCACGAATCTAACCGACCAAATCGACGTTTCCGCGATCGTTCACAACAACACCGAGAAGCGACACGAAATCTCCCTCACCGTTGAACTCGACGAACGCGCTGTCTTTTTGACCAGGATCGGCTCACCTGCTCCGACGAGCACAGCGACTCCGAATCAGATAATTCGAACCCTGACTGCTTTCATCGAACCGGGCGAAACCGAGTCGTTTACCCTTCCCGTCGCCCTTACCGAGGTAGGCGAAGCGAAATGGACCTGGAAAGTAGCGTCCCTAACCGAACCTCAAGTTCGTGATGCAACTGAATCAACGATCACTGTCGGCTACCCGCTACCGACACTCCGGGAGTCGCACTCACTCAGCCTCCTCGACGGAGGAAAGAATACCGATGCGCTTGGTGAATTCTCACCCCGCCTTCTCGAAGGCACCGGAGAGGTTCAGCTAACGCTCTCCAATTCGAGACTCGTTGAAGCCGGTGACGCACTCGGCTACCTCCTCAACTACCCTTACGGATGCGTCGAGCAAACGACCTCGTCCCTCATCCCCTGGCTCAGCACTGAACAGCTGCGCCCCGTCATGCCGGAGTTGGACAAATCAGAGGAGGAGGTGACGTCGACCATCGAAAAAGGTATCGCCCGCCTCTTCTCGATGCAAACCGGTGACGGAGGCCTCGGCTACTGGCCGGGATCAAATGAGTCAGTCCTCTGGGGCAGCGCTTATGCCGGTGTTGCGATCGCCATCGCGCAACAACAAGAGATCCCTGTGCCTGCAGAGCAGGCCAATGATCTCTGGGACTACCTCTCCAAAAATCTCAGAAAAGCAGGAGAAATCAAAAACACCTATGAACTTTCTCAGCGTTGCCTCGCCTGCTACACCCTTGCCCTCGCCGGGAGGTCAGAGCCATCCTATCACGAAGTTCTCTTTCAAAAGAAAAGCGAGCTCTCAGCGGAAGCCCGCGCTCTTCTCGCCCTTGCATTGATAGAGAGCGATACAAGAGTGCCGGAGCGCATTGCCGCCCTCCTCAATCCCGATCCGTCGGTGCCCGTCGCGGAGGTTTCGTGGTACAAGCAACCCTACATCGTGGCGACCCAACTTCTCGCGCAGACGAGAAGGGATGCGAACTCGGAGGCGACCGGCAAACTGGTCGCCGAACTCATGAAATTGAAGGGTCCTCGAAATGGATGGGGCAGCACCTACTCGAACGCCTGGCCGCTCATCGCTCTTGCCGAATACGGGAAAGCAACGAGCGCAGAACTGGGCGCGAACAGCATTCAGGTGACGATGGGAGACCAAACCTACGAAATCGAACTACCTGACAAACCCACAGGGAAATCTATCTCGATTCCATTCTCCGCAGACCAAGATCGAGGGCCCCTTGTAATCAATCCCCGCCACTCCAGTCCCGTCCATGCCAATTTGATCGTTTCATCCCGGCCCGCAATCATGCCGATACAGCCGGAGAACCGCGGATTTGCGATTAAGCGCCGCTATGAAAAAGTGCTCAACGATGGTTCCATCGCGCCCGCAGAAGATATCCGAGTCGGCGACCTCATTCTTGTTTCGCTGGAAATCAATATTCCCAACGAACGTGAAAGCTACCTTGTGATCGACGATCCTCTCCCTGCGGTCTTCGAAGCGGTGAATCCTGAATTTAAATCGCAAGCAACGAAAAAAGTGAATACCGATCGTAAAGCAAGAACGCTCTACACGGACTATCGAGAAATCCGAAAAGACCGCGTCCTCTTTTTCGCCGACCGCGTCTTCCGTGCTGGTGATTACACCCTCCAGTATCTCGCACGCGTCAACTCACCGGGCGACGTAACCGCTCCCCCGGCCAAGATCGAAGCAATGTATGAACCGCAACGATTTGGTCTCAGCGGAACAGAGAGTATTTCGGCGAGAGCCGCGATTCAAAATGGTGGAGCAGTCGCAGCGCGATGAAATTGAAGATCCTGAAGCTTTCCGGATTGGCCTTCCTCCTCGCTGGAGTCGCTCTTTACATTATACCTCTCTTCTTCCCCATTCCTGCAGGTCTCGAGGGAAGCGCTCCCGAGGGGCTTGTCCTGCTCGATGAACGAGGGACCGTGATCCGTCGATTGCTCGACGGGGATCTCAGGGCGGAGGCGCCGGCGACTTTCGATGAGTTTCCCAAAGTGCTCATCGAAGCGACCCTCGCAGCGGAGGACAGCCGATTCTATAAGCACAATGGAATTGATATTCTCGGGACACTTCGTTCGATTCGTGATGCGCTGACTCTCGGGCGTTTTACTTCAGGCGCCTCAACGATCTCTCAGCAAACCATCAAAATTTACTCGCCGGCAAGACGACGCACCCTCCGAACCAAATTCATCGAGACGATGACAGCGAGGAAGTTGGAAATGTTCTTCTCCAAGGATGAGATTCTAACCGCTTACCTGAATCGCCTGCCCTACGGAAATCAGTTCACAGGAGCGAGAGCCGCGGCAAGAGGTTATTTCAACAAGCCACTTTCAGATCTTTCCGCCGCCGAAGCCGCCCTTCTCGCCGGACTCCCTAACAAACCCTCTCGACTGAATCCATTTAGAAATCTGAAGGGGGCAAAAAAACGTCAGAAGTGGATTCTGATGCGGATGGCAGAGGAACACTTCCTCACCGAGACAGGCCACGCCGCAGCCCTAGCCGAAGCGCTCCAATTGCGACGGGGAGGAACCTCAGAATTCCACGCCCCTCACTTCACTGAGCTCATTCTTAAACAGAACCCTGATCTTGCCAATCAGCCTGAGAAAAAGATAAGAACCACTCTGAATTTTCGGCTTCAAAATTTCGTCGAACAAACCGTCACGACCGAGCTGTCGAGGCTCGTTGAAAAATCAGGAACCAATGATGACCTGCAAGGGGCCGTCGTCGTAATCGAAAACAAGACCGGAGCCATCAAATCCCTTACCGGCTCGCGCTCCTTCTTCGGATCACGTTCGGGACAAATCAACGGAACGTGGAGGCCCCGTTCCGCTGGCTCGACCCTGAAACCATTTACCTATCTCATCGCATTCGAAAATGGATTCACGGCTGCTTCGATTCTTGCGGATACACCGATTGAATACATCACTCCAACCGGCTCATACGAGCCGGTGAATTTTGATCGTCAGTTTACTGGACCCGTATCGATTAGGGAAGCACTCGCAACCTCATTGAATGTTCCTGCCGTGAAATTGCTCAATGAAGTGGGCGGCGCAGAAGCACTTCATACTCGACTCACCAACCGCTTGGGCTTTTCCAGCCTCGACGCAGAAGCAACGCAATACGGTCTCGGGCTCACCCTCGGAAATGCGGAGGTTCGTCTACTTGAGCTAAGCAACGCCTACGCAACGATCGCCCGCTTGGGTGAGCATCACCCTTACCGCCTCATTGCTAGTGATGAGCTCCCACAATCTTCATCCGTCTTTGGCCGGGAGGCCTGTTGGCTTATCGCAGATATCCTTTCGGACAATCAGGCTCGATCCAAAGCTTTCGGGCTGAACTCCCCTCTCAAACTGCTTTTTCGCACCGCCGCGAAAACCGGGACCTCGACTGATTTTCGCGACAACTGGACAATAGGGTTCACTCCTGAATTTACGGTTGGAGTCTGGGTCGGTCGCTTTGACAATCAGCCGCTCGACAAAATCTCAGGCGCGGTCGGAGCCGCTCCCATCTACCACCGGGTCATGAAGGAACTGTATCGTGAACGCGAGCCCAATTGGTATAAAAGGCCCGAAGGGATCGTGCGCAAAACGGTTGATAGGATCAGTGGGAAAATGATCACCGAAGCGGTCAATCTCTCACCTTCCCGCACAAGAGCTGAGTGGTTTATCAATGGTGCTCTACCCGCTCTCGCAGAAAAAACAGACTACTCTGAGTCTGGCCTCACGATGCTACCCACCGCCTACGCCTCATGGTGGGGGCATACCAATTCCCCAACGAAGCAGCTCTCCTATATTAACGTCTCCGCGGAACCCGCCGCCGCGATTGCCACATTGAAAATTGTGAGCCCGCTTGAAGGAACCGTCGCGCTCCTCGACCCCGACTTACCGGGAAGCGGAAATCGCTTTCCGCTGGAAGTTTCCTCATCAACTTCAGCTGAAATCGAATGGAGCAGTTCGACCCTGACGATACACAGCGAAGACGGAAAATTCTGGGCGATACTCGCACCGGGAGAGCATGAGATAGTAGCGCGAGATAGTAAAACGAAGGTTGAGGCGAAAACCCGTTTCGAAATTCGAGCGCTTTAATCACTCATCGACCGACAGCATCTTCCGATGCCGCGCCGCCATTTCACGATCACGGTTTACGAGATTTTTCTGCTCAAGGGGATCAACAGTGAGATCGTAAAGTTCTTCACTTTCGTCTTCCCCTTCTCTGTTCTTCCAAAGTTGATAGCGGTATTGATCAGTCCTGATCGAATCACCTAGAAACTTACCATCGTTGCGCACGTAGAAACTGTGAACTGATTCCTGCACTTGTGCGTTTGCATCATCGAGAATTGGAAAAAGGCTCTTCCCCTCGAGGTGCGGAGGCTTCTCGACACCAGTTAAGTCGCAAAGCGTCGGATAGAGATCAATGAGCCCTGCAAGTGAGGCGGTGCGACCATTCGGCTTTCCGGGCGCGTCGATGATCAGGGGAATATGCGTTCCCGTCTCATAGTTTGTCATTTTCCCCCAAACACTGAGTTCACCGAGGTGCCAGCCATGATCTGACCAGAGCAGAATGATCGTGTTCTCTCTCAATCCCGCAGATTCCAGGGCTTCCACTAGCCGACCCACTTGCGCATCGACATAGGAAACACAGGCTGCGTAGGCATGCATCAGATTCAGCTGATCCTTTTTTTCAATGAGTCCGAGATCTCGAACCCCATTGTAGCTTCGCATTTCATATCCATTGAGGAGAATTGCCTGCTGACGGTTAGGACGAAGAGGAATGGTAATTCCCACTCTTTTCGCTCCTCCAATATAGCCATCCGAACTGAACCATGACACCGGAGGGACACCGGCAGGAGGCTCTGAATTTCTTACCAACCAGGAGCGATCCGGTTCATGCATATCAAAATAGCGTTGCGGAGCTACAAACGGCAGATGCGGTCGCCGAAACCCTACCGCGTAGAAAAAGGGGCGCTCATCTTCACGGTTCGACAACTCAGCAATGACCTCGCTCGTCATCCGTCCGGCAAAGAGATGATCATCCTCAACCTCCGGACTCTGCATGACTGGGCAGTCCCAACGCTCCGCGATAAAGGAAGGCCCCGAAGGATTCCTTTCATCAATGACCTCCCACATCTCCCGCTCTCTCCCGGGTGACGGTGGCTCGCTCCAATCCCGTTGCTGACTCCAACCGTCATGATCGATTTTCCCAAAACTTCTCGTTTCGTAGTCATGATTTTTCAACCACTCCGCAACCGTGATCACATTGGGATTTTCCGAACGAAATTTGGCAACATCGCGCTCGCTGTTTCCGAAGATCCCGACCGTAGTCGGTTTTAAACCTGTCATGAGCGAAAGTCTCGACGGCCCGCATTTTGAATACTGGCAATACGCCCGCTCAAACAATAGACCGTCCTCAGCGAGGGCGTCGATATGAGGAGAAACCGCCCGGCTGTCTCCGTAGCATCCCAGCATCGGCCGTAGATCGTCGACCGCGATCATGAGCACATTGGGTCGCTCCGCCCCTGAAAGGGCCAGCGTTGTGCCAGTGATCAGAATTCCCGCGAACCACTTGAATCGAAATTGCATTCCACAGTTTTGCCACGGTAACGGAATACCTCCAGCCCTGAACCGCGCCAGTCCAAATTTCACACTAGGGAAGATGAAGAATACGTGCGACCTCCTCGATCGTTTCGGTATCATCGAGCGCACGATGGTTCGTCGGAACGATCGCTTCGGATGCCGCCTCATCGAGATGGCTACTCCAATAGGGGACGATGCCGTCGGAGCTGTCTTCGAGCGGCTCATCACGTCCTCTGTTCCCCATAATGCTGTGGAGTGTCACCGGATACCCTAGCGGAAGGTCAGCCAGAATCTGAAGCGTGGGCTGACGCGGCGAGAGCGCACTGACACTGTTCATTTTCCCGGTTCCGAGATCAGCATAAGCCTCCGTGAACGCACCGGGATTGGTGGATGAGATCCTCTCGTAAAATTGCCTGTATTTATTCGGCGGCTTCACGATCGCCTGACCAATTTTCCCAATAAAGTTATCGGCATAGTGACTGCCACGATGAGGAACCGCGATAAAAATGACGCGCTTGATACTGGGATCAGGTTTCCAGAAAAACGCATCACTAAGTGCCAGTCTGTCATCACTGCTCAAATTGAGTGAATTAATGGGACGAGTGAAAGCCGCTTCCCAAAACGCATTCCCCGGATCAGTAATCAGACTGCGAGCAACAAGCCCTCCCATACTGTGAGTCAAGAGAGTGGTTCGGCGGGAAGCACGATCATTGCGATCGGGATCGAGCGTTTCACGAAGCTCTCGGTATTGATTTCGTAGCAAGCGCCCCGAGTAGAGAGCCGGCGCAGAAGTATTATAAAGATAATGCCAAATCTGATAGCGACGCCGAACTTTCTCATCAGCCCGCAGTGCATTGGTTAACTCTGCCCACGCCAGCGGAGAATCAAAAAGCCCGTGAATCATGAGGAGAGGCTCCTTCTTTGGATCATACCGCTCCATCAAATACAATTGCGGGTCCCGTTTCGGCGTAGGAGTCAACAAGTCGAACACTTCGAGGCGGCTGAGATCACCTGATTTCTCCAACAGCGAAGCCAGCGCGACAGAAAAATCAGCCGCAAGCGGCCGCTCTTTGCCAGAAACCCAGACCGTCTCCCGGCGAAGCGCACAGACGAGTTCGATTTTCACCTCCCTCGTTTGTCCCCGCCCTGAGCCCGGATGAATGATCGCGGTGACTTCTCTTGTAATCCCCTCCGGAGGGAAAAAGAACTCCACCTCTTCTTCGCCTCGATTTTCCCGAACCGCACGCATCGGTGACCCGATTCCCTCTCGAGTATAACGCTCGATTTTCTTCACTTTGAAATCCACCGCAGGGCTGAGTTCGTCGAAATATCCCGGCGCATATCGCGAAGCACCGGAAACCTCAAACCGAACTTTGATCGGCTTCGTCGTGACCGAATCAACTCCCGGATCAACTTGCCCTTCGAGGACCTCGCCTTTAACCAACCTCCACCGCTCCACGGCCTGCCCGAGCGCGTGAGCGGAATCTCCTTCGTTGGGAGTCTCCAAGGCCATTTCGAGGAGCGCATGGAGAGAAGTCTGCTCAACTTTTCTTCCTGAAAGCCCGAACGCATCGATCCGTGTCAGTTTCGCCGGGACAATGGAACAGGACGAAACACAAAAAAGCGTTCCAGCTATCACGACGGTTTTCCCCAACATTTGCACAAGCGCACTTTGGACGATTTTTGATAAAACGCCACTGGCGACCACACATATCTGATTAGGATGCGTAATCATTAAGGATTTATTAGATATCGATTTTTTCGCAACTTTCCTTCACCTTTGAAGTTCTATTATAATGAAGTTTTTCATCCTCCTGTTCGTCCTTGCCCTTGGTTGCACGGCCACTCTCCACGCTGACTGGGCCCAGTTCCGCGGAGACAATGCCCTTGGCGTAAGCACCGATTCCCTGCCCTCAGAATGGAGCGAGGCAAAAAACATGCGTTGGTCAACGGACCTCCCAGGAGAAGGAAGTTCATCCCCCATCGTTTCCGGTGATGCCGTTTTTATTACTTCATTCTCAGGTCACGGAGTGGAGCGCAAACGCCACCTCAGCCGAATTTCTCTCGAGTCCGGAGAAGTGATCTGGACGAAATCAGTCGGGGCAGACTTTCCCGATGATCCCGCGCAGGGATACATCACCGAGCACGGCTGGGCGAGTAGCACGCCAGTTACCGACGGTGAAGCGGTTTACTGCTATTTCGGCAAAGCCGGCGTTTACGCATTTGATTTCGATGGCAACAAACGGTGGCACTCACCGACCGGAAATCTCACCTCCCCGAAAGCCTGGGGTTCCGCCTCCAGTCCCATCCTTTATCGTGATTTGCTGATGGTTCCAGCGGGAGAAGAACTCAATGCGATTCTTGCTCTCAACACAAAAGACGGGACCGAAAAGTGGCGCGCCGAGAGTGACCGTCTCGCCCAGACTTACGGAACTCCCATCATTGTGAAGGTCGATCACGAACGAACTGATTTGGTTTATGCCGCAGCCGCCGAGTGGTGGGGTCTCAATCCGGAGACCGGAAAACTCCGCTGGTTTGCGGAATACAATCTTCCCGGAAACATGTCGAACACGACGCACCTCAGCGGAGACATTCTAACCGTTTCAGGAGGCTTTCCCCGCACCGCACGGGTTGCCCTGAAAGTGGGTGGAAAGGGAGATCTTTCGGACCAAATTCTCTACGACACCCAAAAGCCGGCGACCTACATGACGGCCCCCGTCGAGGCCGACGGCGTTCTCTACTGGGTTTCTGACAGCGGCATCGCTTTTGCCGCAGAGGCTGGTCAGGCCGAGGAACTCTGGCAGGAGCGCGTCCCCGATCTCAACAATGGAAAAGGAAAACCCTTCTACGCCTCCCCCATCATCTCCGGAGGAAAAATTTACGCTCAGAGCCGCGCCAACGGAGTCTTTGTGATTGAGCCATCCAAAGAAGGTCTCAAGATCCTCGCTCACAACAAGGTCGCCGGAGACGATACGATCTTCAATGCGACACCCGCGGTCTCCGACGGCAAGCTTCTTCTTCGCTCGCAAAAGGCGCTCTATTGTGTTGCTGAGTGATTACTCAGGCACAAAAAAGCCCGCATCCTCTCGGAAGCGGGCTTCTTTTTCAATTCGTTGCGCACCAAACGATACTCGTTTGAATCAGCCTCAGCTTGGGATACCGGCTGCAACAATTTCACCGAAACTGTTGGGATCGAGTGCCGCACCCCCGACGAGAAATCCATCGATGTCGGGCTGACCGATGAGCTCACCCGCATTACCCGGCTTCACGCTGCCGCCGTACTGAATCCGTGTTGCACCCGCCACGTCACCGCCAAAGAGCTTCTCAAGAACACTGCGAACAAATTTCTGTGTCTCCTGTGCCTGCTCAGATGTCGCGGTAACACCGGTTCCAATTGCCCAGACAGGCTCGTAGGCGATCACGATATCAGCCATCTGATCAGTGCTGATGTCAGCAAGGCTGCCTTCGAGCTGAGTCGTAAGAACGGACTCAAGCTGACCGCCTTCGCGCTCTTCGAGAGACTCACCGATGCAGAGGATTGGCTTCATTCCCGCAGCAAGCGTGGCGTGAACTTTCTTATTAATCACTGAGTCGCACTCGCCGTATAGAGCACGGCGCTCACTGTGGCCAAGGATGACGTAGTCAACGCCAATGTCGTTGAGCATCGCAGCGCTGGTCTCACCAGTGAAGGCCCCGGATGCCTCGTGAGACATGTTCTGGGCCGCAACCGCAACGGCCGGATTGGGTCCGATGAGCTCCGCTGCTTTCGGCAGGGTGACGAAGGAAGCTCCGATGACGATGTCGACAGGGACAGCCTCTTTGAAAGTTCCGAGAAAAGCATCAAGATAAGTGACAGCCTCGGAGGGAGTCACATTCATCTTCCAGTTGGCGGCGATAATAGGTTTACGGCTCATGTTAAAAAAAGAAGGAAAGGAGTTAGAAGTTGAGAAGGAAAGAATGGAGTGACTTAACCCTGTTAGTCCGGGGACTCAAGAGGGTTATATGATATTGAAGTATGACAAGGCACTCGCGGTTACGGCGATGCGCTTCTTCTTTAGCAGGCAACACCCAAGCTTGCCGATGGCATTCAAATCGAATTGGGGGATAATAATCCACAGCGGGAGGTGCTGAAAGAGTAATGATATTGCAGACACGGCCCATCTACCGACCCGTTTCTTCGATAAGTTTCTTTCCAATCCCTTACTTCTGATAAGACACCTCAGCAGCGAGGTCGGAAAGATAGCAGCCGCAGTGAAAGTCTCTTATTGACCTTGATCGACCAACCCGTTTCCCTCACTCACAAGAAGTGATGATCAGATTGAAAATTTGAATCAACCCTTTCAAGATTGCGGGATCATCAACATGGTCGCCGATCACCTACGGTTGAGCGCAATAAGTTGTCTTTGAATTGATCAATTGTTACCTCACGGTCCGAAGAATAAGTCAGCATGAGCGTCCCGGAACAGGGTCAGGTCGATATCCTAACCCTGCTTGATCTGCATCAGGCGTTGTCGAGGGCGGCGATTCCGGGGAGTTCTTTTCCTTCGAGCAACTCGAGGGAAGCGCCTCCGCCGGTGGACATGTGATCCATCTTCTCGCCGAACCCGAACTGGTTCGCAGCAGTTACGGAGTCACCTCCACCCACGATGGTGACGGCTTTCTCATTTGCTGCGATGGCTGCACCGACCGCTTTCGTTCCGATGTCGAAACCACGCTTCTCGAACACACCCATTGGTCCGTTCCAAATGATGGTGCCGGCTCCGGCGATGACTGCTTCGAACTCCTTAATCGCTACGTCACCGATATCGATGCCTTCGCGATCTGCAGGAACCGCGGTTCCGGGCTCACCCCAAATTCCGGTGCACTCGGTCGGAGCATCGTCTGCGAAATCGTGTGTGTGACGCGTGTCTGAAGGAAGGTGGAATGGTGTTCCGTTTTTCTCAGCTGTGGCCAAAATACCACGCGCCATTTCGAGCGCTTCTTCTTTGCGCTCAGCAAAGCTTTTACCCATTTCATATCCCTGAGCGAGACGGAAGGTATTAGCCATCGCTCCACCAATGATGAAGGCGTCGGCTTTTTCCATGAGGCGCTCGAGGATCTTAATTTTGTCAGAAACCTTCGCACCACCCATAATGACGACGAATGGTCGCTGTGGATCTTCTAGTTTGGTGACGAGGTATTCGAGTTCCTTCTCGATGAGAAATCCCATCGCGCAAATGTCGATGTAATCGGTCACTCCGGCAGTGGAAGCATGGGCACGGTGCGCGGTTCCGAAGGCATCATTCACAAAGATGTCACCGTGGGCACCGAGTTGCTTCGCGAACTCAGGATCATTGTCGGTCTCGCCAGCATAGAAGCGCACGTTCTCGAGAAGAAGCACTTCGCCGTCTTTAAGATCAGCAACCGCTGCGTCCGCCTCTGCACCAACGCAATCGCCGACGAATTTCACATTCGCGGAAATAAGCTCACCGAGTCGCTCAGCAACGGGCTTGAGAGAATACGTGAGATTCTTTTCACCTTTGGGGCGACCAAGGTGCGACATGAGAATGACGCGGCCTCCCGCATTCGTGAGGTGTTCAATCGACGGGATCGCACCGAGGATACGGCTATCGTCGGTGATGTTTCCGCCATTGTCCTGTGGGACGTTAAAATCAACACGCATCAAAACGCGCTTGCCCGCTGGCTCAATATTTCTAATCGATAGCTTCATAAAATTCTTTCTACTCTCTACTCTCTACTCTCTACTCTCTACTCTCTCCCAAGGATTCCCCTCAAAACAAAAAGCGCCCGCCAACTGAATCAGTCGGGGGCGCTCCTTGAATCAAAATCTGATCAGTTGAACCCCAGCTTAGAGGCCGGTGCCAACAAGTTCCATGGCGTCAACAGCGCGGTTTGAGTAACCCCACTCGTTGTCATACCAGCCAACAACCTTCACGAAGTTGCCCTGAGCCATCGTCGTGAGACCGTCGAGGATACAGGAGTGAGGATCACCCACGATGTCTTTAAGGACGAGGGGATCTTCGCTGTAGCTAAAAATGTGCTTGAGAGGACCGTCAGCAGCTGCTTTGAAAGCGGCGTTGATCTCTTCAACCGTTGTCTCTTTCTTGAGAATCGCGCTGAAGTCAGTCACGGAACCAGTAGGAGTGGGAACGCGAAACGCACCACCCTGAAGTTTCCCGTTAAGCTCAGGAATAACGAGGCCGATTGCCTTGGCAGCACCTGTGCTGGATGGGATGATGTTTTCAGCAGCAGTCCGTGCACGACGAAGGTCACTGTGCGGCGAGTCGAGAACGTTCTGGTCACCTGTATAGGAGTGGATCGTGCTCATGAAACCCTTCTCAATACCGAAAGAGTCGTTGAGAACTTTCGCCATGGGAGCAAGACAGTTAGTCGTGCAGGAAGCGTTGGAAATGATGTGGTGCTTGTCAGCATCGTAGAGATCGCTGTTGATACCGATACAGAAAGTAAGATCAGGATCTTTCGCAGGAGCGGAGATGATCACTTTCTTGGCGCCGGCAGCGATGTGCTTACCCGCACCGTCGCGATCGACGAAGAATCCTGTCGACTCGAGCACTACGTCTACGCCCTTGCCACCCCAGTCGAGGTTTGCAGGGTCACGCTCTGCGGTAGCGAGGATGCGATGGCCATTCACGGTGATTGACTCTTCGTCGTAAGTAACGGTGCCTGGGAAACGACCCGCAGTGGAGTCATACTTGAGAAGGTGAGAGAGCGTCTTGTTGTCAGTAAGGTCGTTGATAGCAACGACTTTTTTGAGCTGCTCAGCGGTCATGGCGCGCAAAACATTGCGGCCAATTCGTCCAAATCCATTAATTCCGTAGGATGCCATAGTAGTTAGAGTAAACGTGTATTTCGTTAAACGGGCGTCCCGACTGATTGCCCGGACTCTCATAAAAACCCCGTTTCGGGGCTCCGCGGCTACACTATTGAGGAAATAGAATCCGTCAAAGGGAAAACCAGCGCCAGATTTGTAACGCCACTTTCGCTCCAAAGCCCCACTATCACAGCGATACGGGCACTGAAAGGACCTCAGGAGGGGCTCAGAGGCCTACAAATTTCGACAAATTTGGCAAAAAATGTGAACAAATCATCATCATTGGCAGTCTCAATTCGTCTCTAGGAGAAGATACCCCCCCCCCCTTATCAAAACACACGCAACGCGACTTAATTTTAAATTTCAATCCTAGAAAACCTAGGAAGTCTTAATTTTTAAAAAAAGTTTAACTTTTTTCTTGATCCGAAAATCATAAAATTTATAGTCGTATTACAAAATTTGACCTGCCATGAAAAAACTAATTGTCGTAGTTAATGACTTAGAGCGCTCCGGAAAGTCTTCTGTTGCACGCGCTATCACCCACCATCTCTCCACACTCGAGGTGAATCACCTCGCTGTTACTTCCAATGAGATGGACATGACGGACACCTTCACAGGAGAGTTCTGGGACCTTGAAGACCAGTTCGATCTTTCCCTGATGATTGGTGCGATTGACAATCACGATGCCATCGTTCTCGATGTGCACACTGGAGCCGCCCGCGTTTGGGGTGAGCTTTGCGAGGAGCACGATCTTGAAAACCTACTCGCTGAACTCGATACCGAGATGACTCTCGTCGTAACTGACACACGCACTGAGCGTTGCAACGAAGAGATCTGCGACATTGCTGAGCTTTTCGCGGACCAAGCCGACTACATCATCGCTCACCTTCCCGGTGACGAGCGCACTGAAATGGTTTGGAAAGGAAGTCTCGCTGCCAAAGCACTCAAATATCTCGGTGGAACTGAAGTGGAAATCCCCGCCCCTTCTGACGATCTTAAGACTGGCCTCTCCACCGCTGAGGTGGAGCTTGCTAAAGCACTGAACAATCCAGCCGGCCTCCCCCGTTTCACTGAAGTGCCTCTCACCCAGTGGCTCGAGCGCACCTCAGTCTCACTCAACAACGCCCGCGAATACCTCATTCCAGAAGAGGTTGGGATTGTTGCCCTCGATTACTAATTTTGTATTTGTCTGGCAGGCAAATCCCCGAATTAAACGACGAAGGCTCTCCGGAAACGGAGAGCTTTTTTTGTAAAGAAACGCCAGTTCTGCAGGTTTTACTTTAATCCAAAAGTGCCTCAGCAATGCGGCGGCGCAGTTCTTTTCGCACGTTCTTTAACTGTGACTCATGCTCAGCGGAGCCAACCAGATTGGTCTCCTCTCCAGGATCCAAATCCAAATCAGTGAGAACATTCGCTTCGTGCTTCTTCGCTCCATCCCGATACCATTCCGTGTAACGAAATGCTCCCATCCGGATGCTGTGGCCAGTCACGTCACCATGTAGGTAGGAGCTGTAGGCGCTTTTCCGATGTTGCTTAGAGGGATCATTAATGAGCGGGACAAGACTCCTTCCCTTGACGTGGTCCGGAACGGAAATCCCGGTGAGCTCGCACAAGGTGGGATAGATATCGATCAATTCAGTCGGGGCACTCGTTGCCACGCCGCCTTCCTGTCCGGGAACTCGCAGCATAAGCGGGACCCGCGTATCGACTTCAAAATTCGTGTGCTTACACCAACTCGAATGATCTCCCAGTTTCCACCCGTGATCTCCCCAGAACACGACGATGGTGTTATCAGCCTCACCCGATGCATCCAACGCATCGAGAAGCCTGCCCACGTTCGCATCCATGTAACTGACGCAGGCGGCGTAACCGTGAAGGAGACGCTTGTTCAGATCATCGGGAAAATCCTTTGGTGTTTTCCCCTCGTAGTCAGCGTATTTTCTCATTTCCCCCGCCGTGACATTGACCGCATACTCGGGATATCCCGGGGGAATCCCGAGATTCGCCGGCATTGAAAAGTCGTCCCGCTCGTAAAGATCCCAATAGCGTTTCGGCGCAATGAACGGGAGATGGGGCTTGATGAAACCCACCGCAAAAAAGAACGGCGTTTCTTCAGCCGCCAGTTCTTTGACGCGCTTGGCAGCAGCGACCGCCCTGGCCCCGTCTGAGTAGACATCGTCCGCTACATCGGCCGACTCAGTCGTCATCCCCCGAAAATCCTTCGTCGTCTTTCCAGGGTTCGCGGCGATACGGCGGTCTCGTTCGGCGACACTTTCCGGAAGGACGTAGGACGAGCCTTTCACCATGAGCCACTCATCCCAGTTCTTCGGATCGATCCCAGCGCCTCCTGTTCCATGATAGATTTTCCCGGTTCCGACAGTACGATATCCCGACGCCCTGAAGTGCTGATTCATCGTTAGCAAATCCGGATGTCGATTCCTCCAACCGGTAACGTGGTAACTTTGCTCCATCGTTTTAGTTGGATAAAGCCCACTCATAATTGAGAGGCGTGATGCCCCGCAAACGGCCTGCTGGCAATAAGCCCGATCAAAGCGAATCCCGCTCGCAGCGAATCGATCGAGATGAGGCGTTTGAACTTTCGCTCCGTACGGCGCCAACTCGGGACGAAGATCGTCCACCGCGATGAAAAGAATGTTTGGTTTATTTTCGGCGGCCCCGGAAATAAAAGCGCTAAAAAGAAGGAGCGTGAGCAGGAGGTAATGTTTCATTTAAAAATAGCATCGAGGCCCATGGCGCTTTTACGCGCGATTTTCGGAACGACCTTGGGCCGGGTTCGCTTCAAAGCAAAGTAGAGGATTGAGAGCAACCGCAGCCCAATAATCTTATCGATAAAACGGTAACCCGGCTGCTTCCTGAGGAGATAGTTTTTAAAAAATCCAATGTACCTGCGATTCAATTTAAACGGCTTAAAATCGAGCTTCACCGTGTAGCGATAGCGAGAACCTTTAGGGTAGCGCTTTTTGTATTTTTTCTTCGCTCTCTCAAGTCGCTCTTTTATCTCGTCGTCGAAGGGACGGAAAAAATACTCACGCGCCAGGGCAACGATTCCGAGAGTGTATTCCATGTACTCGATGTCCTCCTCGGGAAGATTGCAAATGAGGGCGAGCGTTCTCATTCGCTTAATTTTCGCCATCGCAGCGGAAGCCGAACGAATGCTGGCTTCTCCGTCGTCTACGACATGTTCGAGCATCTTTTTTAACGAATGAGCCACAAAAATGTGGTGCCAATAGACGCCAATGAGCGGTGGAATCCGCACCCGCCGAAAGTAAAAACGCTGCTTCGCGAAATCCGGCAAATAGAGCAACTCGGTGATCACTTCTTCCGAAAGACGCAGCAACTCAATCAGGGCCGGCCGATTCTCGACATTCGGTAGATGAGTCAGCGCTTCCTCCACCATCTCACCGTGCTTGAACAAACGCAGCGTTACGAAGGTATTGATCTCGGTCCAAATCGAGGACTCATCAATGAAAGCAAGACGACGAAAGGGTGTCCACCCTCCTGTCTGACACCACACCGAAATACCGATCACATTCGGAGCATCTCGCAATTCAATCGCAAGCTGCTCGTAGTCACGACCGATGAAACTTGGAAACTCGCCGCACCCCTCATACTCGCGCCGGGACTGCAACTCAACGATGGTGGGAATGTTAGTCACGAAGAAATTCCGATTGAGAGAGAGATAACGGAAGAAATCGGACTCGCCGTATTTCATCGAAAGAACGAGCGCCGGGCTTTCGATCCCGGCGACTGTTTTCTCCAAAGTCGGTTCATGCCAAATGAGGTCTCCAACGGAATGCGCCCCCACCGTCCAGGTTCGAAAAATGCAGCGCCTTCCGTGCTTCTCAAAAACGGGCAAGACCGATTTCAAAGTTCGATTCACCATCGCGGGGCTTTTAAGAACGAGCTTGCTCCGGAATTCCTCTTTAATGTCGACACCGTCACTTTCACCGATTCGAAAAACGACTCCTGCCACTTCGGGATAGTCCCGAAAAAACGAGTCGAGCAAAGACTCCATGAACTCCCGCTGATCCTTTTCTCGATTCCCGAGGCGTCGCTCCAGCGCCGGCGTAAACGTGAGAATATCCATCGTCAGGTATAGGTTAAGGCCCTCCTCCCTGATGATCTGAAAAAGCATTTTAAAATACTTCCGGTAGAGCTTGATCCGCTTTCTCACCGGCGCCTCGTAGAAGCTGTGATCAGCGAGATGAGGAACATCATCCAGTGTCACGCCATTGTAGCCAATTTCAGCGACACTGCGGCAGAACTTGCGCATATCGCGGCCAATTTGCTCGAAAGCCTCCCCCAACTCCTTCTCACGCATTTTTTCAAAGCGCATCCAGGGAAGCTTCGACCAGTTGATTCGAAAACGATCATAGCCCGGAAAAAACGGGCCGATCGCATCGATCAGATAAAGCGGAGAATGAAGAGATGGCAGTTCCACAAGAGAGACTGTTTTAATGTATCAAACCTCATCCCGCAAGAGGCACTTCCGCCGAAACCACTCATGCCATCGCAACATTTTTGACACATCAATGCCTCTCAGGAAGCCGCCACCACGCCACAGAAAAACTGGCCGAACCTGAAATGATCAGCGATAGTCCCGCGTATGCATCCGAAGACATCATTTATGCGCTGGTTAACCAACCCACTCATCATCACCGCCTCCATCGCTCTTGCGACAGGGGCTGCCATGGTTTCACTGACGTCCTGTGGCAAACCGTCTCCGGAGGCGGAGGCAAGTTCTCCAACTAAAATCATATTCATTGCCGGCCTTCCCAGTCACCCCTCCGGACAACACGAATTTTTTGCGGGCGCCACAATTCTTGCCCGCTGTCTCAACGAGCAAAGCGAACTTCCGGTTCAAGTCGAAGTCGTCCGCAACGGTTGGCCTGAAAATGAAGCAATCTTCGATGGTGCCAAAGCAGTGATCATTTATTCCGACGGCAACGCCAAACACCCCGTCAACGGACACGAAGAGAAAATGGACGCGCTCGTCAAAAGCGGCGTCGGTCTCATGCATATGCACTACGGCGTCGAAGTGCCTCCCGGGCCTCAGGGGGAATACTTCAAAAGCTGGATTGGCGGACACTATGAAGCCGGATTTTCCACCAACCCTCACTGGACCGCCGCGGTCGAACTCAACGAGGACCACCCCATCAGCACTGGTGTTCCCGGGTTTAGTGCCAACGATGAATGGTATTACAACATCCGTTTCGCAGACCCTAAAGCCGCCAGCGATATTCTCACTGGCGTCCCGAGTCGTGAGCGCATCAATCGCTACATCCACTGGACTCCCGCTGGAGAAAAGGGTCTCGGCAAAAAACAGACTATGATGTGGGCAGTCGAGCGCCCTGACGGAGGTCGCGGCGTCGGCTTCACCGGTGGCCACTGGCACCGCAACTGGGCCATCGATGACTTTCGTAAAGTAGTTCTCAACGCCATTGCATGGACGGCGAAAATCGACGTTCCTGAAGGCGGCGTGAAAAGCGCCGCCGTCACCGAAGCCCAGCTCAATGAGAACCTTGACGAGAAGAAAGAGATGATTCACGTGAACCTTCCATCCGAATCGGACCTCACCCAACCAGCCGCCGAAGCGAAAGAATTTGGCTGGCCCGGAAAGGCTAAAGAAAAGAAGTGAAGAATCGCAGAAATAAAGAAGTAAAAGAATAAAGAATGGACGCGCGATCCCCGAAGATTGGCATACTCGATTCGGGAGTCGGTGGGCTTTCTGTTCTCAAGGAGATTCACGATCTCCTTCCCCATGCTGAGCTTTACTATGTCGGCGACTCTGCGTGGTGCCCCTACGGCAACAAGTCGCCTCAAGTGATTCTTGGTCGGGTCACCACCATCACTGACTACCTTCTCAACAAGGGCGTCGATATTATTGTCATAGCCTGCAACTCTGCGACGATCCATGCCGTCGGCGCGCTTCGCGCTTCCTACCCCATTCCCATCGTGGGCATGGAACCCGCCGTTAAACCGGCGGCGGCGCTAACGAAAAGCGGCGTCATCGGGGTTCTCGCGACAGAGGCGTCGATCGCCGGGGAAAAATTTCACCATCTCGTGAACCAGCACGCGAACGGAGTCACCGTCATCACACGGCCATGCCCTCGATTCGTTGAACTCGTTGAAAAGGGCATTCTTTCCGGACCCGAAGCGGATGCTGCGGTCAAGGCAGCGATCACCCCTCTCACCGAAGCGGGGGCCGATGTCTTCGTGTTAGGATGCACACATTACCCATTTCTCCGCTCCGTCGTCGAAGAACATGTCCCTCCCGGAAGTCAAGTCGTCGACACCGGCCCCGCCGTCGCAAAACGAGTCGTCAGCCTCCTTCCCGCGGCTTCCGATTCCTCGAAAAACCCGCCCGAAATCCACATCGAAACGACAGGTGAAATAGACCAACTGAACTCACTCTTACCCAAACTCCTGCCAGGCATCAAAGCTCTAACCTCAGCAGCAAAACTCCCATGAAGCCCATTCTCTACGTCTTCACTACTTTACTTCTTTTCTCCTCAGCGGCGCTAGCCGCGCCCAACTTCCTCATTATCGTTGCCGACGACTGCACCTACAACGATCTTCCCCTCTACGGTGGAGCCAATGCGAAAACGCCGGGGATTGATCAACTCGCCTCCGAAGGATTGACTTTCAATCAGGCCTACCTTGCCTCAGCGATGTGCCAGCCCTGTCGTGCCGAACTTTACACAGGCCTCTATCCGATCAGCAACGGCTGCGCCTGGAATCACTCCGCGAGCCATCCCGGAACAACGAGCCTTCCCCATTTTCTCAAACCCGCAGGCTATCGCGTCGGCATCGCTGGAAAAGTTCACGTCAAACCGGCCCAGTCATTTCCTTTTGATGACGTGGCAGGCTTTGAACCCGTTTGCGTTCGCAACCCGACCCGGCCGCATGATCTCGCAGGGATTCGCGATTACATGACCGCCGGGGGGCCCTTCTGCCTCGTCGTGTCTCTCGTCGAACCGCACATCCCATGGGTCATGGGAGATGCTTCGCAATACCCTCCCCAAAAAATCAGTCTGCCGCCTAATCTTGCCGACACGCCCGAAACAAGGAAGCACTTCGCCGACTATCTTGCCGAAATCACCTACATGGATCGCCAGGTGGGCGATATCGTAGCGACACTCGACGAAACCGGGAAGCGCGAGGAGACGGTGGTAATCTTTACCTCCGAGCAAGGCTCACAGTTTCCCGGCTGCAAATGGACGAACTGGAACACCGGCCTTCACACCGCACTGATCGCCTCATGGCCCGGCCAAATCCCTGCATCAGGAAGAACCGACGCCTTGGTCCAATACGCCGATGTCGTCCCGACGCTCCTTGATCTGGCAGGAGCCGAATCAAACACCGCATTCGACGGCACCAGCTTCGCGAAGGTCCTCACAGAAGGCAAAACAACCCATCGCGATTTCGCCTACGGGATCCACAACAACCTTCCCGAAGGCCCTGCCTACCCGATCCGCTCCATCACCGATGGAAAATTTCGCTACATCCGCAACCTAAGCCACGGAGAGCTTTACATCGAAAAGCACCTCATGGGAGGCGGGAAACTCAACAATCCCTACTGGGCCACCTGGGTGGGAGATGACCCCATGAAATCGCCCAACTCATATGACATGATCAAGCGCTACATGCTCCGCCCCGAAGAGCAGCTCTACCATACTCTTGAAGATGGCTACGAACTCACGAACATTTCTCAAGACACCGGTTACGGCGAAATCAAAGCCCGTCTCAGCGGCGCCCTCGACGAATGGATGACCGCCGAGTCCGATCCGGGAGCAGCCGTTGATACAATCGAAGCACTGGAAGCGTCTCGTCAGGGAAAGCATTTGCACGGAGGCACCGAGTGAATCCCCTCGCCGCCGCCACAGTCGAAGTGCGATGAATTCGATTAATAGGCCCTATGAGAAATTCGGCTCATGGGATTCGCCTATTCAATAGCGATTGGCTGCAAAATCGCTTGGTTAAAAGCTCAATGAAAATGTTACACAAATTCACCCTTGTTGCGATTGCCCTCAGTATTTCGCTAGAATTGGGACAGGCAGGTGAGCCCTCCGATAAAGGGCTCGTGTTGAACGATGAAGTGCCATCACTGGTAAAAATCTCGCTGGATACCCGGCTTCGCTATGAGTATGGAGACCAGTCTCTACTGGCTCCTTCCCATGCCACGACGATACGAAATCGCGTTGGCTTACTCACACGGGAGATGGGAGGATTTCAGGGATTCGTAGAATACGAAGGAACACTCGCGGCCGATCACTTTGACTACAACGACGCCACTGGTCGTTTTCCAGGAGGAAAGACGGTCATCGCAGATCCTGAGTCCCACGAGCTCAATGAAGCGTGGATTTCCTACAAAGATCCCAACGGGATTTTTGCTATCAAAGGCGGCCGTCAGGGAATTAATCTCGATGGCCAACGCTATATCGGAACTGTTGGATGGCGTCAAAATTCACAGACCTTTGACGCCGCCACTCTCACATTCTCACCGAACGATGATCTTGAGGTGTTCTATGGGTACGTCTGGCAAGTGAATCGTATTTTCGGCTCCAACGTGATCAATCCCCGCGGAACTGATTTCGAGGGAGGAAGCCATCTTTTCAACACCAAATTAAAGAACCTTCCAATCGGAACCCTTACGACTTATGTCTACTCATTGGATTTGAAAAATGTTGCTGGATCGATCAACAGCAACAACAGCTTCGGGCTGAGCCTTGCGGGTGATTTCTTTGCTGGAACCAAATACTACGCTGAATATGGCTACCAAACCGAAGCCTATGACAGCCCGCTCGACTACGGGGCAAGTTACGTTCACACCAACCTTTCAGGAGACGTCATCCCCGGTGTGACCGCGACAGTTGGCTACGAGTATCTGGGATCAGATAACGGAGTGGGATACAAATTCCCTCTTGCGACACTCCACAAATTCAATGGCTTCGCAGATCGCTTCCTCGGAACACCTGCCGGGGGTCTCTCCGATGTGTATGTTTCAGCAGCGACCAAAGTAGCAGGAATTAAATTTTCCGCGGCCTACCATTACTTTTGGGATGATGGCATGAACGTTTTTCTGGGGCAAGAAGTGGATATCGTCGCAGCAAAAGCGCTCAACGAACATGTCTCAGTGCTCGCAAAGGGTGCCTTTTTCATGGGAGAGGGAGCTCAGCCCGATGTCACTCGGGCGAGCGTCGAGATGAACATCAAATATTGATTTCCTCCGATTTTATACCCGAAAAAAATTTAATCAAAAGGCGAGGCATTTGCCTCGCCTTTTCTATTTCATGAAGCATCGCGATCTGAATCGATCCGGGCTTTCAGTCGCTCAGTGCGAAGCATCAGAGTATCGACAACGTTTCGGCAAATCCCCGCAAACACAGCCTCGATCATTTGCGCCTTATGACGTGGGTCTCTATGCATAGACCAACTGCGCTTCTGATTTTTCCAGGGAAGCGGTTTAAAAACAAGGCTCCCATTGGCGATTTCCTGCTCAGCTACCCAGGGAGAAAGAAGGCCAATTCCCATTCCAATTTTAGCCATCTCCTTAATCGCCGCCATGCTCCCTACTTGCAGAGAGGTGTTCAGCCGTATGCCGCTGGCAAGTGATTCCTGCTCAAGCAAACGGAAAGTCTCACTTGCCTGACTATAGAATATAAAGCTCTCGTTCAAGATATCCTCAGGCCGAATGCGAGGAAGTCGTGCTAATGGGTGCATCGGGGAAATCGCCATCTGAATGTCATCGCGAAAGAGGGGTTCTTTTTTGAGCTTCGTCGAAAACGAAGTATCCAAAGCCACCGCCACATCAATCTCGCCCGCCTCCACGAGGGCCATCAAGCCTCGCGAATCGTCAGTCATTACTGAGATATCAAACGAGGGAAAACTCTCCCGCAACTCCCTGAGGACCGACGGGAGCACATATTGGGAAATCGTCACGGTCGCACCAATTCGCAAACGCCCATGCCCGGGACGATCCAACAACATCAGCTCATCTTGAGCCCGCATCATTCGGGAAAAAATTCGATTGGCGTGGGGTAATAGTGATTCCCCTGCCCGCGTCAGTCTCACCGTTTTCCCCAAACGCTCAAAGAGAACCACATCAAGTGATCGCTCCAATGCCTTAATAGAGTGGCTCACCGCCGACTGAGTAAGGCACAACGACCGCGCCGCCGCCGTAAAGCTTCCCTGCCTCGCAAGTTCCTGAAATGCCCTGAGTTGTCTACTATCGAGAAGTTCCATTATTTGGCAGTATTAAGATCATTCATCGTTTTCATGAATTCATTGAAAGCAACTTCTAGACCAATCTAGCCAGAATGGCACAGAAAGGGCTTTAAAGGGTTGGCGTGACGAAAGCCAATTACAACAACCCTGCACCCGTACGAATCGGATTTGTTCCGCTCGTGGATTGCGCCCCTCTCGCCGTCGCATTCGAGACGGGGATATTTCGGGAACGCAGTCTGAATGTGGAACTGATGCGGGAACCCGGATGGGCAACGATTCGCGACAAAATGGCCTACGGCGAACTCGAAATGGCGCACGCACCAGCTGGAATCGCCTTTGCTTTGAACTGGGGACTCGGCGTTTTGCGCCATCCCTGCTCAACCGGCTTCCTTCTTAATTCGAATGGAGATGCCATCACCATTTCAAAAGAGCTTTCCGATCAAGGCGTCAAAGATCCAGATACTCTTGCTGAACATATCAAGACGTGTCAAAGGGAAAGTCCAATTACTTTGGGCGTGCCTCATCGATTCAGCACCCATCACTTTCTGCTGCGACAATGGCTGCGACCGTCAGGAATCATGCCGGGAAGAGACGTTTCCATTGTCGTGCTTCCCCCCTCCCTCATGACATCGTGCCTCGCTTCAGGAGACATCGATGGCTACTGCGTTGGTGAGCCATTCAATACGATTGCGGTTCGCCATAACGATGGAGTGATCCTCGCGGAGTCTGCCGACCTCTCGCCGATGCACCCGGAGAAAGCGCTCATTGTCAGTGAGCACTACGATCAGCGAAATCACGAAGTCCATCTCGAAATCATCAGGGCAATCGCCGATGCCGCAACCTTCTGTGAAACGCCCGAAGGACGCATGACGGCACTCGAAATATTGGCACGACCTCACTACCTGGGACTCGATTCAACACTGATCCACTCCAGTCTTTTCGCCGGAGACAAAAACGAATCAAGTGAATTCTCGAGCGATACATTTCACATTTTTTCCCATCCCGAAGTCAACCGACCCACCGCAGCAAAAGCGAACTGGCTCGTCTCGGAGATGCGGAGCGCCGACTTACTTGACAGCATCGATACCAAGCAAGGCCCACCCCTCAGCCAAATCTTTCGAGAGGACATTTTCGATGAGGCAATCGCAGCCAATCAAGCGGTTGCCTAATCAAGACCCATTTCATTCCACCCACCGAACGAAAACCAAATGAAAACCAAACGAACCACATTAATCGCCACCGCCGCTGCCGCCCTCGTTGCTGCAACCGGCACCCTGAAAGCCGACCTCCTTGATGTCGAAAAAGGGACCCTTAAATTCGGCTTTATCAAACTCACAGACTGCGCCCCCATCGTCATTGCAAAAGAAAAAGGCTACTTCGATGACGAGGGCCTCAGCGTCACCGTCGAGGCCCAGGGTAACTGGAAAGAGCTGCTAAACCGGGTCATCACCGGAGACCTTGATGGCGCGCACATGCTCGCTGGCCAGCCGATCGGAGCGACCGTCGAATTCGGAATTCAGGCAGACATCATGACCGCCTACAGCCTCGACTACAATGGCAACGCAATCACCGTATCCAACGATCTCTGGGCAAAAATGAAACCGAATGTCCCGATGAAAGACGGCAAGCCAATTCACCCCATCACTGCCGACAGCCTCAAGCCGATCACCGATGCCGCCGTAGCAGAGAACAACAAGTTAAAAATGGGAATGGTATTTCCGGTCTCCACCCACAACTACGAGATCCGCTACTGGCTCGCTTCCGCCGGAATCAAACCGGGCTTCTACTACAACCCGGCTACAGGCCAGGTCGACGTCCCCGGATTCCTGAACGGCGATGTAGAGCTTTCCGTGACACCGCCGCCTCAAATGCCTCAGACCCTTGAGCAAGGTACTATCGTCGGCTACTGCGTCGGAGAGCCCTGGAATCAGCAAGCGGTCGTCAAAGGCATCGGCGTGCCAGTAACCACCAATTACGATATCTGGAAAAACAATCCCGAAAAAGTTTTCGGAGTCTCCAAAGAGTGGGCCGAAGCCAACCCCAACACTTGGATCGCAGTAACAAAAGCGCTTATTCGCGCAGGACACTGGCTCGACGCCTCTCCTGAAAACCGAGTCGAAGCAGCGAAGATCCTCTCCCAACCAAACTATGTTGGCGCACCCTTCGAAGTCATCAGCAGCAGCATGACGGGGACCTTCGAATTCGAAAAGGGTGACAAACGCGAAATGCCGGACTTCAACGTCTTCTTCCGCTACAACGCCAGCTACCCCTACTACAGCGACTGCGTGTGGTTCCTCACACAAATGATCCGCTGGGGTCAGATCACTGAGCAAAAGCCTGATAGCTACTTCAAAGAGATGGCTGAGAAAATCTACCGTCCTGATGTCTATATGGCGGCGGTAAAAGAACTCATCGATGACGGTGCCTTCACCGAAGAAGACTTCACTGATGCCACCGCAACATTCGAGGCAGGTGGATACAAGCCCGAAACGACTGATTTCATCGATCGAAAGCCTTACGACGGCACCAAGCCAAATGCCTATATCCAGTCATTCAATATTGGGTTGAAGTAGGTGGCACGATTTGAGCTAAGCCCTTCTAACTCATCCGGAGACACGGAGCCTCCTGATCCATTCATCCTTTCAAAAACACAAACTGGAAAACCTATGGAAACGACTGCAACAGCCAGCACCGCAATTCAAGCTGGCCAAACCACCCCAAAGCGCAAGTTTTCCTACAGTCCCAATCGAGTCGCACACACGCTCAATAAACTGGGACTCGGTTACTTCGCTCCTTTTGCCCGGCTCATCGGAAAAGATGAACCCGCAAAACAGATTCGCGAGATCGTGACGAACACGGTCCTCCCCGTTGTTGCATTCCTTATATTCGTGGCGCTCTGGGCCATTACTGCCAGCACCGTAAAAACCGATAGCGTTCAGATTCCGACCCCGCACCAATCCTGGTATGCGCTTACCGGAACCGCGATCCCAGGATTCCCCCATCCCTTCCCCGAAAGCATCGACGGGCTTACCAAGCCCTATTTCTCGGAGAACGACGGATTGGATCCAAAGTCCATCAACGGCTTCACCCAGGCTGAGACCGTTGCCGAGGAGACATACTTCACATCCCGACAGGAACGCGTCGACAAATTCATGGATCGCTCCAAAGAAGCTGCCGCCGAAGGAGACCCTGTCAAAGCCGCTAAGTATAAGGAAAATGCAGAGATGTTCGCTTCGAAGAGTTATGCGGGCAACAAGACCTTTTATGACCAAATCTGGATCTCCCTTCTAACCGTCGCAATCGGTTTCATTATTGCCACCGTTGTCGCCGTTCCTATCGGCGTCCTCTGCGGCGTCTCCCCGATGTTCAACATCGCGATGAACCCGCTCATTCAACTTTTCAAACCAGTGAGTCCGCTTGCGTGGTTTCCGATCGTCTTCGTGATTACGACCTGGGGTATCGACGCGCCTCCATCAGACTCGATTTGGCAGCGAGCTCTGTTCACCTCCGCAGGAGTGGTGATGCTCTGTTCTCTTTGGCCAACCTTGATCAACACTGCGGTTGGTGTTGCCTCTGTTGACAAGGATCATCTCAATGTCGCGAAGGTTCTGAAACTCGGATGGTTCAAGCGAATCTGGAAGATTGTTTTACCCGCCTCGCTTCCCCTTATCTTCACAGGTCTCCGCCTCTCGATCGGAGTCGGATGGATGGTACTCATTGCAGCAGACATGATGGCTCAAAACCAGGGTCTCGGTAAGTTCGTTTGGGATATGTATCAAAACGGAGACATCATGAGCACGGCTCAGATCATTGTCGCCGTATTTGTGATTGGCGCGGTCGGATTTGCTCTGGATCGAGTCATGCTTGTTTTCCAACGTCTCGTCACTTTCGAAGAACAATCCATCTAGTTTCTTAAGACACATTTTCACATGGCCTATATTGAACTAAATAATGTATCGGTAGGATTTGGATCAGGATCCAATCGTGCCGAAGTACTGACCGATATCAATCTCCATGTGGAGAGAGGAGAGTTCGTTGCGATACTGGGCTATTCCGGGACCGGGAAATCGACTCTCATGAACCTAATCGCCGGACTTGTAATGCCGGACAAAGGGGAAGTGATTGTAGATCGTAAAAAAGTTGCAGGCCCGAGTCCCGATCGTGGACTTGTTTTCCAAAACTACTCTTTGCTCCCGTGGTTTAACGTTTACAAGAATGTCGGTCTCGCCGTCAACGAAGTCTATCCGGGACATTCCGCCAAGTCCAAAGACAAGCTAATTTGGGAAGCGATTGATCGCGTCAATCTAACGGACGCACTTCACAAAAAGCCAGGCGAACTGTCGGGTGGGATGAGGCAGCGCAACTCCGTTGCAAGAACGCTTTCGATGAATCCCGACGTCTTACTTCTCGATGAGCCATTGAGCGCTCTCGATGCGTTAACTCGCTCCGTCATTCAAGATCAGATTCTGGGGATATGGAAAGAACTCGGTCAGACGATCATCCTCATCACGAACGATGTTGATGAAGGTCTCTACATGGCAGACCGGATCATCCCTCTGAGCGTCGGCCCACCTGCCACATTTGGTCCCGAGACAGTGGTCCACAAAGAGAGACCTCGCGATCGAAGGGCTATCACGACCGGGTCGGAATACCACCCCTTGCGTCAGGAGGTCATTGAGTTCCTTCTCGACGAAAAAGAGAAGGAGCGCTCCGCCTCAACTCAAAAGGCAGTCTCGCTTCCTAACATCAGCCCAATGGACATTAGCCGGCACAGGCCGAGCTGGTTCGTAGGGCTTCGCCCAAAACCAAAAAAGAGGATCAACGCCGTCTGAATCATGTCCTATTTCGAAGCTATCAATCTGGGTAAAACCTACAAAACGCCTTCGGGTGACGCCGTTATCGTCGAGGGATTCGACCTCACGATGAAAAAAGGAGAGTTCGTCTGTGTCCTCGGTCATTCCGGCTGCGGCAAGTCGACTGTCCTTTCCATGGTCGCCGGCTTAAACGAGATCAGCGAGGGAAGTGTTCTTCTCAACCATAAAGAAATCGAAGGTGCCGGCCCTGACCGGGGAGTGGTCTTTCAATCCCCTTGCCTTCTTCCCTGGATGACGACCTGGGACAATGTCATGCTTGGCGTGGAACAGGTTTACTACCACGCTTCCCCCGAGGAGCGTCACCAGATCGTCGAATATTACCTGGCCGCAGTGGGTTTAACCGAAGCGGCTCATAAGCGTCCCGCAGAGCTTTCGGGCGGGATGCGCCAGCGTGTCGGGCTCGCTCGCGCCTTTGCCCTGAGCCCAAAGATGCTTCTTCTCGATGAGCCATTCGGGATGCTCGACAAGCTCACCAAGTTCGAGCTTCAACAAGTTCTCCTCGATCTCTGGAATCGGGAGCGACTCACCGCAATGATGATCACTCACGACGTCGATGAAGCGATCTATCTCGCCGATCGGGTTGTCATGATGACCAACGGACCCGCAGCCCGCGTCGGAGAAATCGTCACGATCGATTTCGAGCGTCCCAGAGACCGGCGAGACATTATGGCCGACCCCCGGTATCTCGAATATCGAGAGCAACTCATCAGCTTTCTCGAGGAGCGTGTCTACCTGATCGACAAAGCAGCCTAACCGGAAATCGCGATGCCCACCCTTCCCGCCATACCAATCTCCGCACCATTCACCGAGACACAGCGTCTCTGGCTGAACGGCTACATTGCCGGTCTGGTTTCGGAAGCGGATGACGCCCCCTCAATTTCGAGCAAGCCCAAACTCCGAGTTCCGGTCCTCTACGCGAGCCAGTCCGGTAACAGTGAAGCGCTTGCGGAAGACTTCTCCGAGAGGCTTTCAGAGGTGGGTTTCGATTCACCCTGCATCAGCACAGAAGACTTTCAGGAAATTGATCTAAGCAAAGAGAAACAATTACTTCTCGTATCGAGCACCTGGGGAGAGGGCGATCCTCCGGACAATGCGGTCGAGTTCTGGGAGTCCCTTCAAGACACCGATCATCCTCGTCTCGACAATTTGGCATTTTCCGTCCTCTCGCTGGGGGACACGAACTACCTCGAATTCTGCAAACAAGGTAAAGCCTTTGACGCCAGACTTGAAGAACTGGGGGCGAAACGTGTCGCCGCGCGCGTCGACTGCGACACCGATTTCGAGGAGCCAGCCGAAGCCTGGTTCAAGGCAGCTCTAACCGAACTGCAAAAACTCGCTCCGGAATCGGAGATTACTCCAAAAAAGGAGAAGAAAAAGACCGAGACGGGGTGGTCAAAGAAGAATCCATTTCCTGCAAAACTCAGTGCCAATCGCGAGCTCAACGCTCCGGATTCAGCACGGGACACGAGGCACTTCGAGTTTGATCTGACAGGCTCCGGCCTGACCTACGAAGTCGGAGACGTCCTTGGCGTCTACCCAAAGAACAATACAGAGCTCGTCGACGAAATGATCGCGACGCTCAGCTTCTCGCCTGACGAAGCCGTCTCGACGCCAGACCGGGGAGAGCAGCCCCTTCGCTCCGCTCTCATTGAAGATTACGACATCACCACCCTGAGCGCCAAAACAATAGGCGACTGGGCAGCCAAATCAGAAGCCCCGTTTTTGGAGGAGCTCCTTAGATCGAGCGACAAGGCGCCTCTTGAGGATTTCCTTTGGGGCCGCGAGCTAATCGATCTCGCGGTCAACTATCCCGCCTGCTTCGAAAGCGCCGCTGAATTTGTCGGCCTCCTACGCAAGCTGGGCGCAAGGCTCTACTCCATCAGTTCGAGCCCTAATGCCCATGAAGGAGAAGTCCACCTAACCGTCGCAAAAGTCGCCTACGACACCCATGGCCGGTTGCGGGAAGGCGTCTGCTCCACCTACCTTTCCAATCGAGTTGGAGACGAAGATACCGTTCCTGTTTTTTTCCAGCCCGCCGCCCACTTCAAACTTCCGAAGGATCTTTCAACCGATGTCATCATGTGTGGTCCCGGTACCGGAATCGCCCCTTTCCGCGCTTTTCTCGAGGAGCGGGAAACCACTTCGGCCAGCGGACGCAACTGGCTCTTTTTTGGCAACCCGCACGAGTCGACTGACTTTCTCTACAAAGAGCAACTTCTCGCCCAACAAGAAAAGGGCGTTCTCAACCGACTCGATCTCGCCTGGTCCCGCGACAGTGAAACGAAAGTCTACGTTCAAGATAAAATGCGCGAGAACGCTGAGCAACTCTGGAATTGGCTAAAGGACGGCGCCCACTTTTATGTCTGTGGTGACGCGAAGCGAATGGCCAAAGACGTCGACGCAGCGCTGCACCACGCCGCAGCCATCCACGGTGATCTCGGCGATGACGGTGCCAAGGCCTACATCAACCAACTCAAAAAAGATAAGCGCTACCAGCGCGACGTTTACTAATGAGCACGATTCCCAAACAAATCGCAGGAGCCTCGCTCTCTTCGGAACAATCCCAATACCTCGACGGATTTTTCGAGGGCATGAAAAATCGGGGCCTGTCTTTTTCTGACGCGGCACCTGAAGACGGCCCCAAACCCGGGAAGAAAAAGATCACCCCAGAGGAGCGAATCAAAGAGGAGATGAATCCGTTTGATGCACTGGCAGAGTTGCGCGCCAAGGCAAAAACGAACACGCCTCCTGAAAAACCGGATATTTTCCGCTTCAAGTGGAATGGCCTTTTCTGGCTCGCGCCAGTCCACGAAGGCTACATGTGTCGTCTTCGCATCCCCGGAGGCATCGTTACCTCGAAGCAGTTTACCGAACTGGCCGATATTTCCGACGACATCGCAAGTGGGTATCTTCAGTTCACGACACGAAACAATCTTCAAGTCCGCATCATCCAGCCAAAGGACACGCCTGAACTGCTGCAGAGGGTAGAGGCCTGCGGACTGAAGACGAGAGGCTCGGGCGCCGACAATTTGCGCAACTTCACGGCAACCCCGACCTCAGGCATCGATCCCTACGAACTCATCGATGTGATGCCTTACATCTTTGACCTCGCGCACCTCGTACAGAATTCATCAGAGTTCTATGACCTCCCTCGGAAGTTCAACATCTCGATCGACAGTGGCGGCCTCATTGGGATTGCCGAAGACACCAACGACATAGGAATGCGGGCCGTAAAGATGGACGGCGAAGTCTACTTTAGAATTCTGTTAGGAGGTGTGACCGGCCACGAAGAATTTGCCGAAGATGCGGGATATCTCTGCAAGCCTGAAGATGTTGTCGATGTTTGCGCCGCACTCACACGCGTCTGGATCAAAAACGGCAGCCGAGCGAGCCGGGGTAAATCTCGAATGATCTATCTGATTAAGGAATGGGGCTACGGGAAGTATATGGAAGAGACACAAAAGCTGCTCGGATTCGATCTAATTCCTCTGGACGAGAGCAAGCTTGAGCGCGTCGAAAAGCCCGACGAGCCCCACCCCCAGATTGGAGCTTATCCACAAAAACAACCCGGCCTAAACTATCTCGGAGTTTACGTCCCCGTTGGAAATCTTCCGTCTGATGATGCGAGAGCGATTGCCCGCATCGCCGAAGAATTCGGAAATGGGGAGCTTCGCCTCACCATTTTTCAAAACCTTCTCATCCCCAATATACCGGACGAAAAACTGGAAGCAGCAAAAGCCGCCCTCACGGCTTCCGGGATTAGCTTCGAAGCCAGCTACGTTCGTGGCGGTGCCGCAGCCTGCACTGGCAATCAGTATTGCCAGTACGCGAGCTCGAACACAAAAGACAATACGATAGCGCTCGTGGACTACCTCGAATCTAAACTGACCCTCGATCAGCCGATCAACATTCATACAACAGGGTGCCCGCATTCCTGCGCCCAACACTACATCGGAGACCTCGGCCTTCTCGCCTGCAAAGTCAAAATCGATGAGCAGGAGGAACCCGTCGAAGGATACCATGTCTTCGTTGGCGGTGGGTTTGGCGCCGATAAAAAGAAGCTTGGGCGCCAACTTTTGAAGAGTATTCCCGCCGGCCCAGCCCTCCACAAAAAGGTCGAGTTTTTGCTCAAAGGGTATTTGGAAAAACGAGAGAACAAGGAAAGCTTTCAGTCTTTCACGACACGCCACTCCATCGATGAACTGGAAGCCTTGCTCCCCGCATGAGCCTCGTTTCCACGAAAAACCTGATCGACGAACTGCTTGAGGATCAACAGTCCCTCACCGCCGTCGAGCGCTTCTCGCAAGCCCACGAAAAGGCGACCACTCCGGTTCTTGAAACACACTACCGTAGCCTGATCCCTCTGAGCAAACCCGGCGAGGGAGAGCAATACAATTTCGAAGTCGATCTCGATGCCTGCAGTGGGTGCAAGGCCTGCGTGACCGCGTGCCATAGCTTAAACGGCCTCGATGACGGGGAATCCTGGCGTGATGTCGGTGCTCTGATCACCCCCGACCTCACGCAGCCAAGCCAGCAAACCGTAACCACCGCGTGTCACCATTGCCACGACCCAGCCTGCGCCAACGGCTGCCCGACACTTGCCTACGAAAAAGATGCCGACACCGGAATCGTTCACCATCTCGACGACCAGTGCATCGGTTGTCAGTATTGCACGATGACCTGTCCCTACGACGTGCCAAAATACAACGCCCGACTTGGGATCGTCCGAAAATGCGACATGTGCCAGTCACGACTCAAGGAAGGAGAGGCACCGGCATGTGTTCAGGCCTGCCCTAACGAAGCCATTCGCATTCGCATCGTCCCTCTTGCCGTGGTCATTAATCGCGCTCGCGGTGGCAGCACCCTTGTCCCCGGCGCTGCCCCTTCCCGCATTACCAAACCTTCGACCACGTTCTTGAATCTTCGAGAACACGAAGGCACCGCGACCGTTTCTGCGGATGACGGCAATCTCACCCCCGCACACGCCCATCTTCCGCTAGTGATCATGTTAGTGCTGACTCAAGTCGCCTCCGGCATTCTCCTCTTTGACGTCATTTCGAGATTCTTCGCCGGAGACGCTGCCTCCCCCGGCCTATGGCATGCCGTACTCGGCGCGGGCCTCGCGATCGCAGGTTTAATCGCGGCAACACTCCACCTCGGTCGTCCACTGCAGGCATGGCGAAGTTTTCTGGGATGGAGAAAGTCATGGCTCAGTCGGGAAATTCTCGTTTTTGGAGCCTGGTCAGGAGCCGCCTTCGCCTACGTCGCGACCCTTTATCTGGAGTTACCGGGATTCATCGATAACAGCATTGCCTTGGGTGCCGCCACGAGTGGTCTCGCGGGCGTCTTTTGCTCGGTCATGGTTTACGTCTTCACAAAACGCCAATTCTGGAGTCTGCCTCAAACAGGCACTCGATTCGGTCTCACCTTGCTTGCCGCGGGAAGTTGCTTTGTTTTCCCCTTTATCAGCTTGCTCGCCCTCGCCACGAAGCTCGGGTTTGAGTTTTTCCTTCGATCCGAAACGCGATCCCCCTTCCCCCATTCGGCAAAGGTCATCAATGGGCCTCTGTGGAGGATCTGGTCAGGACGCGTCATTCTAGGATCACTCGCGCTCGCTTTGATTGCGGGATCCACCGTCATGCCCACGCTCGCCTTTCCCGGGTTTGTCGCCTTGGTCGCCGGAGAAATGCTCGCCAGAGCCCTCTATTTTCAAGCGGTCAAGGAACCCAAAATGCCGGGAGGAATCACCGGATCATGAGTTCCTTTTCCCGCGCCACAGAAGAGATCAAAAAACGTGTCCGCACTTTTTCCGGCCCCCTTACTGAATCGCTAGTCCGGGAGCGAGGGGTTTACGGGCTCGGCCAGGTTCCGTCGTCCGTTGCTCCCGAAGCGACTACTTCCATGATCTGCGGTTTTTGCGCAACGGGGTGCTCACTCAACCTTCACCTTCGCGAGGGAGAGGCGTCCAACATTACTCCCAACTTTGACTACCCGGTCAATCAGGGAATGGCGTGCCCCAAAGGCTGGGAAGCACTTGCTCCTCTAAAATCGAAGGACCGGGCAACGACCCCACTGCTGCGCACGGACCGGGGAAAGGCACCTCAAGCAGTTGACTGGCAAACCGCTGCCGAAACATTTCGAGATCGTCTCAAACCTATCATTGAAGAGCACGGCCCTGAATCGGTCGCCTTCCTCAGCACCGGACAGATCTGCAGTGAGGAAATGGCCTTGCTGGGAGCCTTCGCCAAATTCGGGATGGGAATAACCCATGGTGACGGCAATACCCGCCAGTGCATGGCAACTGCAGTTCGCGCCTACAAAGAATCTTTTGGATTTGATGCACCACCTTACACCTACAAGGACTTTGAAGAATCCGACGTCATCGTTCTGGTCGGTTCAAACCTGTGCATCGCACATCCCATCATGTGGCAACGCGTCCTGCAGAACAAACGGAACCCGGAGATCATTGTGATCGATCCCCGGCGGACCGAAACCGCAATGCAGGCGACGCGACACCTCGCCATCAAACCCAAATCAGACCTCACATTCTTCTACGGTCTCGCTCATCTTCTGATCGAGAAAGGCCTCATTGATAAGGATTTCATCACTGAGCATTGCGATGACTTCGACGCCTTTTCTGATCATGTGAAAGATTTCGACCTTGCTTCCGTTTCGGAAAGAAGCGGAATCACAGAGGAAGAGCTAACGTCAATGGCAGAGCTGATAGGCAGTGGCAAGCGGGTCTCTTTCTGGTGGACGATGGGGGTCAATCAAAGCTACGAAGCAACGAGAACAGCGCAGTCGATCATCAACCTCGCGCTCATGACCGGCAACATCGGCAAGCCGGGAACCGGAGCGAACTCGATCACCGGACAGTGCAACGCGATGGGATCCCGCCTCTTCAGCAACACGACCAATCTCCTCGGCGGTCATGATTTTGAGAAAGAGGAAGATCGGCGGAAAGTCGCCGAGATCTTAAGTATTCCGGAAGAGCGCATCCCCACGCAAAACAGCCTCCCCTACCACTCAATTATCGACGGGGTCAAAAGTGGAAAGATTAAGGGCCTCTGGATCATCGCAACCAATCCCGCTCATTCCTGGATCGGCCGTGAGGATTTTGCCGGTGTTTTGAATCAACTCGATTTTCTAGTCGTGCAGGATATGTACGACAACACCGAAACCGCGGCATGCGCGGATCTGATTCTCCCGGCAGCCGCCTGGGGCGAAAAAGACGGAACCTTTATCAATTCCGAACGTCGTATCGGAATAGTCAAAAAAGTTGCGAAGGCCCCCGGTAAAGCGCTCAGCGATTTCTCCATTGTTCGACTCCTTTCCACGGTATGGGGCTGCGGAGAATGGTTTGATGAATGGAAGACACCTGAAGCCACTTTCAAGATTCTTCAGCAACTCAGCAAAGGACAACCCTGCGATATTTCGGGAATCGACGGCTATCGACAAATTGACGAAGAGGGTGGCATCCAGTGGCCCTATCCAGAGGAAGCAATTGATACAGATCAAGAACGCCGCCTCTTCTCAGATGGTCATTTTTTTACCGACAATCAGAGAGCGCCCTTTATCTTTGATACGATTCAGGCGGATCCCGAACCACCCTGCGAAGACTATCCGCTTCGCCTTCTAACAGGAAGAGGCAGCTCATCACAATGGCATACCCAAACGCGAACACGACAATCTGCGGTTCTACAGAAACTGGGAGCCAAAGAGAACTATGTCGAGATCCATCCCGCCGACGCCGTTGCCCTGGGAATCAGTTCAGGTCAAAAAATTGAGGTCGCCTCCCGTCGCGGTAGCATTCGAATCAAAAGTTTTGTTAACTCAATCGTCCCGAAAGGAAGCGTCTTCATTCCGATGCATGAAGAAACCACGAATCAGCTCACTTTACCCTCCTTTGATCCCCACTCGCATCAGCCAAACTACAAAAGTTGTGCGGTGAGAATTCCTTCCGTTTTCAAGGACAATAAAGAGCTTGATTGAAGCGTCTCCGGCGGCAAGTTTTTCAGTATGAATCCTGACACCACCGTATCAATCCACCCCTATTTCAAGCCCCTCGAAGGGGAGCTCGATGAGTTCATCGCAGGCATGGATGCTTTTGTCGAACGCACCTCAAGTGAGGCCGGCGTTCTTTTCTACAGCTTCACGGTGTGCCGCGAAATCGTTTTCTGCCGCGAGGCTTATATCGGAGGCGAAGGCGCACTCGCTCACCTTGAAAACGTGGATGACCTACTCAAGGCCGCATTGGAGATTTCAGAGCTCGTTCGCCTTGAGGTTCACGGTGCAGCCGCAGAACTGGACAAGATGCGTGAGCCTCTGAAGGACCTGCCGGTGGAGTGGTTCGTTCTCCAGACAGGCTTGGTGAAGTGATCTTCACCCATTGAATATGAGCAAAGACGACCTCCGCTTACTCCAGAACCAACCGAACATTCCCACCTGGCGACTTCAACTTGCCGAGTGGGTTGAATCCACTGCGGTGCAGCGGGTCATCCTCTTGGCGATTCTGGTTAATGCGGTGGCTCTGGGACTCTACATTGATCCCACGCTCCTGCCGGGATGGGGCGGGGTATTGCATGCCATTGACCTGGCTTGCCTCGGGATTTTCGTGATTGAGTTAAGCATCAAGCTCACTGCCTACCGGCAGCATTTCTTTCGCAGTGGCTGGAACATTTTCGACCTCATCGTTGTCGGAATCGCGTTTATCCCCGGCAATGGGGCCCTTTCCGTATTGCGGACGCTTCGTGTCTTACGAGTGCTTCGAGTCCTCACTGTCGTCCCGAGCCTGCGAAAGGTCGTTGCCGCTTTTATCCACGCGATTCCCGGACTCAGCAGCGTCGTAGCCGTCATGGCCATTTTTTTCTACGCCGCTTCCGTCATGGCCGTCGGATTCTTCGGTGAATCGTTCCCTGACTGGTTCGGCAGCATCGGCAAAAGCCTTTACACGCTGTTTCAGATTATGACCCTGGAAAGTTGGTCGATGGGAATCGTTCGTCCGGTCATGGAAACGCACCCTACGGCCTGGGCTTTCTTTGTCCCGTTCATCATCCTCGCAACCTTTACAATCCTGAATCTATTCATCGGGATCATTGTATCGACGATGCAGGAACTTTCCCTGCTTCCTGATCCGGATGAACCCAACCCGGAAGTGATCGAGCTTTTGACCAGAATCGAAACCGATCTGGCCGAACTGAAACGAAAAGTCCGCAAGTAAACCGTCAATCGAAGAACACTCGCGGCATCACTTATCCACCCCGCAGAAGCGCTGAGCGAAGAACACCCCCACGGCCATCATGGGGACAAAGATGAGCGCCTCGGTTTGGAAGGCGGCGAGATTCGCAAGCGCCGGGCCGGGGCAAAATCCTCCGAGGCCCCAGCCGATCCCGAAGAGGATCGATCCGATGATCAGCTTCTTTGAAACGGAATCGGATTCAGATTCATTACCGGGAAGGTGACACTTCTTCCTAAGCAAAAAATAACCGGCTGAAAAGACGACAAGAGCGCCTCCCATCACGAATGCGAGAGTTGCATCCCAGTCGTCTGCCAGATCAAGAAATCCAACGACGCGTGAAGGATCAGTCATCCCGGAAAGGGCGAGACCGGCTCCAAAAAGAAGACCGGCAAGAAAGGTGAGAAGGGCTTCCTTCATGACGCGAGAAGCAACGAGTTAAACAAGAAGACGGTGACAAAACCAGCCGCCATGAAAACAAGAGTCGCGACAATCGAGTCCTTCACGCCCATTCCCATCCCACAGACGCCATGCCCGCTCGTGCAACCGCCACCAAGCCGCGTCCCGAATCCGACAATTAATCCAGCGAGGGCGAACACAAACAGATTCCGTCCTTCAGGAATTATCAATCGCGCGGCATCATTACTGATTTGAAAGAGGAGAAACGCGCCGGCAATCAGGCCTGACAAAAACATAATTCGCCATCCTTTGTCTTTCGTCGAAGGGCGAAGCAAGCGGCCAAAGACTCCGGAAATTCCGGGCACCTTGCCGCTAACTATCATCGCAAGGAGACTTCCGAGGCCGATGAGACAACCTCCGAGCAACCCATTGATGTGCGAGTCAGGCATGATTTCAAGTTAGCGAGTCGCACCCGCTTTGCAAGCGGCGGCAACGGCACGGGCGACGAGGTAAGCAACCGTTGGGTCCAAGGGTGAAGGCAGAATTTTCTCCGCGCTTAAATCATCGACCGCACCGGCAAGCGCATGCGCCGCCGCTATCTTCATTTCGGGCGTAATCTGCTTCGCCTGAGCATCAAGAGCACCCCGAAAGATCCCCGGGAACGCGAGCAAGTTGTTCACCTGATTCGGAAAATCACTGCGCCCCGTTCCGACGACAGCGGCACCTCCAGCTTTCGCTTCATCCGGCATAATCTCTGGAGTGGGATTCGCCATCGCGAGAATGATGGGATCTTTTGCCATCCGTTTCACGTCGTCTCGATCAATGAGATTCCCTTTGCTCACGCCCACAAAAACATCCGCTCCTTGAAGCACCTTTTTCAAGTCTCCACTTTGGTCATCGCGGTTCGTAAACCGAAGCAATGCCTCTTTTTGTGGATTCAGATTATCACGTCCGCTGTGGATGGCCCCTTTGCTATCACAAATAATCACATCGGTAACCGGAGTGCACACACTGGGATCCTGATCGATGCAGCGCAGCAACTTGGCAATCGCGGTTCCGGCAGCACCGGCGCCATTGATGACAATGCGCAAGTCGGCAGGATTTTTCCCTATCACTTTCGCGGCGTTCAACATCGCGGCAAGAAGGACAATCGCGGTGCCATGCTGATCGTCGTGAAAAACAGGAATCCCAAGGTCCTGCAATCGGTCCTCCACTTCAAAACATCTTGGAGCGGAGATATCCTCGAGGTTGATTCCACCAAACACGGGAGCAATGCGCCTCACCGTTTCAATAATTTCATCAGCATCCTGAGTATCGAGGCAGATGGGCCAGGCGTCGATATTGGCATACTTCTTAAAGAGGACTGCCTTCCCCTCCATCACCGGAATCGCAGCAAGAGGGCCAATATTCCCCAAACCGAGGACGGACGATCCATCGGAAACGACCGCGACTGAGTTACCCTTCATCGTTAAATCTCGCGCCCGCTCAGGATTCTCTGCAATCACTTCGCAAGGCCTCGCCACCCCGGGAGTGTAGGCAATCGAAAGGTCATCCTCCGTATCGATCGGAAGTTTGGAACTGACTGCGATCTTACCGCGAAGCTGTTCGTGAATGATGAGTGAGCGTTCGCCGTAATCCATAAGAGGATTGTAGTGGGAGCGCTCCGGGGTGCCAGCAAATTGTCGAAGCGGCACTCATTGCGCCATCCATTTGCGAAAAGTTCCGATCACTTTGTCCATATCAGAAAGAGAGACGTCCAGATGTGTCACGAGACGAAGCTGTTCTCCTACATAGCCGCCAATTTGAATACCGCTTTCAGCGAAAAAGGGAACCACTCCTTCCTTTTTCTCCGAAGGAAGGGAAACAAAAACCATATTGGTTTGAAGAGGATCAATCGAAAGCCCTTCGAGGTCCTGAAGCCCTTTTGCAAGAACCCGCGCCTTTTCGTGATCCTCTTCGAGCCGCTCAATATGATGGCTCAGGGCATAAATTCCGGCCGCCGCGAGAATTCCGGACTGCCTCATTCCGCCCCCTAGCATTTTCCGCCAGCGTCGCCCCTCTTCGATAAACCCGGCACCTCCCACGAGAAGCGAGCCAACGGGAGCCCCGAGCCCTTTTGAGAGACAAACGGAAATCGAGTCGAAGGGAGCCGCAATCGAATCAGCACTCTCACCGGAAGCGACCGTGGCATGGAACAGGCGGGCTCCATCGAGATGCATTTTCAGGTCGTTGGCATCCGCAACTTTGCGTGCCGCCCCGCCATAGCCCTTCGGCAAAACTTTGCCCCAGCTCGTGTTTTCCAACGAGAGCAGCCGGGTTTTGGCAAAGTGGAAGTCATCCGGCTTGATCACCTTTTGAACCTGATCGAGGTCGAGGGTTCCGTCAGGTTCCTGCCAAAGCGGTTGAGGCTGAACCCCACCAATCGCGGCACATCCCCCTGCTTCGTAAAGATAGTTGTGAGCTTCCTGCCCCACGATGAATTCATCCCCTCGCTGACAATGAGTCATCAGCGCAATCAGATTGCTCTGGGTCGCACTCGGAGCAAACAGGGCAGCCTCCTTTCCCAGCATCGCCGCGATCTTTTCCTCAAGCTGAATCACGGTCGGATCGTCACGCATCACATCATCCCCCACTTCTGCGGATGCCATTGCCCGACGCATTTCCGCAGTCGGTTTCGTGACGGTGTCACTTCGAAGATCAATCATTCTTCAAATTTAGAGACAAGACTGAAAAACGAAAGGATTTCTATTTCCTGAGTTTCATCCCTCTTTCTCAACAATGAAGCCGAATGCAAGACTGGCCAGTTTTTGATAAAAAGCGTCTCGACGCGACAAGACAAGCGGCAGCAATCACTCTAAGATCTCATTTACTATGAAGCTCTTTTTCTACTTTGCGATGGTCTGCTTGTTTCTCTCCCCGCTTTGCACCAACGCGACCGGAACAGAAACCGAAGACGGTCCGATTCGGGTTCTTTTCGTCGGTCACCTCGCCGAGAATCATCGCTCTGACCTTTATTACCCAATGCTTCAGACCGCCCTTGGACGAGAAGCGATCTACTTCGACTACGTAACCAACACAGAGGAGGCATTCGGCGATAGAGACTACCTTGCCAAATTTGATGCGGTCCTGCTCTACGCCAATCACAAAACCATCGAAGCGGGCGAGTGGCAAAATCTCAAAAGCTTCATCGAAGCCGGAGGAGGTTTCGTTCCTGTTCACTGCGCGAGTTGGTGTTTCCAAAACATTCCTGAATTTGACCAAGTCGTTGGCGGGCGTTTTGCAGGACACAAAACAGCGATCTTCAGCCCGAAAACGCTGATTCCCGATCACGCTGCGATCAAAGACGTCCCCGCTTTTTCAGCTTGGGATGAGACCTACAGGCACACGAACCACAACCCGAAGAACCGCACCGTTCTCCAAGTCCGTGAAGTCGCAGAAAATGACAACATCACGGAACCCGAGCCCTGGACCTGGATTCGCACGCAGGGCAAAGGGCGCGTTTTTTACACGGCATCGGGACATGATGAACGCGTCTGGAGCCAGCCCGCCTTTCAGGAACTGCTGAAAAAAGGGATCCTCTGGTCTGTCGGAGAAGAGCGCCTCGCGAGCTACGAGACCTTCCTCAAGAGCCGCACACCTCTCACCTACCAAAAAGCCGACAACATTCCCAACTACGAAAAGCGACCCGAGCCGCTCCCGAAACAAGACCCGCTCTCGGCGGAAGAATCGATGACCTACACGCGAGTCCCCGTCGACTTTGATCTCGAACTCTTTGCCGCGGAGCCAATGATCGTTAATCCCATCTATCTCGCGTGGGACGAGCGCGGTCGACTCTGGATCGCGGAAACAGTCGACTACCCGAACGATGTCCGTGACGGCAAGGGAAATGACACGATCAAGATTCTCGAAGACACCGACAACGACGGCAAAGCCGACCAAGTCACCGTCTTTGCCGAAGGCCTCAACATCCCCACCTCTCTGACTTTTTGGAATGGGGGCATCATTGTCGCCCAGGCTCCTGATTTCCTTTTCATGAAAGATGAAGACGGAGATGACAAAGCCGATCGGAAAGAAGTTCTCTTCACTGGTTGGGGAATCAATGACACTCACGCCGGACCGTCGAACCTCCGCTATGGACTCGACAACTGGATCTACGGGACCGTAGGCTACTCCGGCTTTTCGGGTGAGGTCGGAGGCGAGGCTCATGACTTTAAAATGGGAGTCTTCCGCTTTCGTCCTGATGGATCGAAGATCGAATTCCTCCATCAGTTCAACAACAACACCTGGGGCCTCGGCTTCAACGCCGCCGGAGATGTCTTCGGGTCCACCGCGAACAACAATCCTGCCTTCTTCGGAGGAGTTCCCGCGACGATTTACGGAGACGGTACCAAAGGCATCAGCGCAGGAATGATCGCCGACACGCCCACCTTTCACCCCATCACTCCGAACATTCGTCAGGTTGATGTTTTTGGCGGCTACACCGCCGGCGCGGGATTCGCTCTCGCGACCTCTGCCAATTTCCCGGAATCTTTTCGGGACCGCGTCGCCTTCATCGGAGGCCCAACCGGAAACCTTCTCGGCACCTATCAACTCGATCGCGAGGGGACCAGTTTCACCGCGACCAACCACTACTCGTTTCTCGCGAGCGCCGACGAATGGTTTTCACCGGTCGCCGCCGAAGTGGGGCCGGACGGAAATCTTTGGGTCGCCGACTGGTATAATTTCATCATCCAGCACAATCCGACGCCAAAGCCGGAGCGGGGAGGCTACGAAGGCGTCAACGGAAAAGGGAACGCCCACGAAAACCCGAACCGGGACAAACAGCACGGACGAATCTATCGCACCGTCTGGAAAGGGGCCAAACCCTCCGGCATCACCTCTCTTCTCGATGCCTCGGAGGACCAACTCGTTGCCGCGCTCCAGAGCGACAATCTCTTCTGGAGACACACCGCACAGCGAATCCTCGTGGCCGGGCAGAAAAAATCAGCGGCTCCGGCCTTGCGGGAATTAATGAAAAGCGGAGGCATCGGCAGCAGTCATGCCCTTTGGACTCTGGACGGACTCGGCGAACTCGACCGCGAGTCCCAGCAACTCGCTCTTCTGGGATCGGATCTCGATCTGAAGCGCAATGCGATCCGGGCGATTCAGCCCAGCGAAGAGGGCATTCAGCTTTTCTTCGATACCGCGGTCGTTACGGACAAAGATCCGGTGATTCGTCTCGCCGCTTTTATTCAAATGGCGTTGTTCCCCGAAAACGAAAACATCAAGCTCGCCGCTGAGCAGCTCATGAAACTTCCGGAAAACCGAAAGGATGAATGGCTTTCCACCGCCCTCGAGGCCGCCGGAGCCAATCAGAAAGCAAGAGGTCCCGCAACTTTAGGACCGAACCTTTTTCCCAACCCATCCTTTGAAGAGTTAACGGAGGCAGGCACTCCCAAAAACTGGAACACGAAGATCTTCCGAGGTTCCGCGCTGCACGCGGTCGACAGGAAAGCAGCCAAATCGGGGGAAAACAGTCTTCGCATTTCCAGCGAAGTCGGTGCCGATGCGGGATGGTACACGGAGGTGAAAGTGAAACCGAACACAGACTACCGGCTCAGCGGTTGGATCAAAACCGAGGCCGTCGCCGGAGCAAACGGCGGACTGCTGAATGCCCATGGCTACCCCGCCAAGGGCCCCGAGGGAAGAACCCGCGGACTGCGAAAACGCAACGACTGGACCCGGGTCGAAACCGATTTAAATACCGGCAATAAAACTCAATTATCCTTCAGTGCTCTCTATGGCGGCTGGGGCACTTCCACGGGAACGGCGTGGTATGACGACCTCGCCCTTCAGGAAGTCAAATTCGCAACGGTGTCCGATTCCCCCACTGATCCTCCCGAGGGCGACGCCACCCGGGGTGAAACGATCTTCAACACCCATCAAGTCGCCGCCTGCATTCGCTGTCACAAGGTCGACGGCAAAGGAGAAGGCATCATCGGACCGGCTCTCGATGGCATCGCGACCCGCAAGAGCTCCGACTACATTCACGAAAGCCTCGTCGATCCCGGTGCGACGCTCGCCGAAGGATTCCTCGCTCAGGTTTCCCCGATGCCGCCCATGGGCGTCCTCCTGAAGCCACAGGAACTCGCCGACGTTATGGCCTATTTGATGACATTGACGGAGTAGAAAGACTAATCAAAAATCTGAGTACCAATTCATTTCACCAGAGTTTTTGATAAGTTGAGTTAAGATTGCCACATGGCAAAAGGCTATCAGGCAAATCAGGAGCGTGTTGCGATTATCAAGTCGTTTGGCAAAGAACTCGCGAGGCGTGCCCGCTCGAAATGTGAACTCTGCGAAACCGTTGGCGCCGCCCTAACCGTGTTTGAGATTCCACCCGAATCAAAAAACGAGCCGGAGGTCGACCGATGTTTATTTCTTTGCGAGAACTGCCACGAACAGGCCAGCAATACGAAACGCTTCCGCCCGGGAGAACACTGGCGCTGCCTTGCCCAGACCGTCTGGAGCGAGACACCCGCGGTACAGGTTCTCGCCTCACGAATGCTCCGTCGACAAGCCAAGAGCCAAGCCTGGGCACAAGACGCTCTCGACGGCGTCTTTCTCGACGAGGAAACGGAAGCCTGGTCGCTCGAGGCAGAGTGAGGTCATCACTCTGGCGGACAACTTCAACAACTTAAGATTCGACCACTGGTCGAGCTGCCATTAACCTCAAAACTTGTCCAATTCCCAACCTGCGTCGCCCTTTCAACAAGAGCGGCATAAACCCGGATCAGCTTCTCCCCAACCCGGAGAACTGATCATTGCCTGTGTGCCGATGCGCAGCAATATCAACATTTCGGGGATTGCCCGGACTGCCAGCGCGAGCGGCGTTTCCCGATTAATCCTCACAGGGAATGCGAAACTCATCAAAAAAATCGCGCGGGATGGAGCCGATGAACTCTCCGTCGAAGTCCATCGCAGCCTCAGCCCGGTTCTACGCGGATTCCGCGAAGAGGGCTTTCATCTCGTGGGCCTCGAACAGACGAGCCATTCCAGCGACCTGAATCACTTCACTTTTCCCGAACGCACTGTTCTCGTCATCGGGAACGAACGACTCGGCATTTCAGAAGAGATCCTCGCCGAGCTTGATGAGGTCATCGAAATCCCTGTCTACGGTCTCCCTCACAGCTTCAACGTCTCATCCGCCACCGCCATGGCCCTGTATGAATATCGCCGACAGCGGAATACGGGAACGAAGGCGAAGTAAAACGGAGGTTCTCTCTCCGAGAATTCACTCCACAAAAAAACCCGCAGGAGGCGGGTTTTAAAAAGAAAGGAAGTGGCTCGACCCAGATTTGAACTGGGGACACAAGGATTTTCAGTCCTCTGCTCTACCAACTGAGCTATCGAGCCATCCCTTTTTTCCCTGCGATCTTCCAAAGGAGTTTCGCGGGGACGAAAGTAATACCCATATGAGCGGGAAAAACAACCGGAAAATTCAGCGATTATTGGCTGAATTTTTCCATTTTCTTAAACTTCACGCACTAGAGAAGCTTTACCGCAATGCGCTCGTAGTGAACTTCGCTGTCGGGATCGTGGGCCTGAATCGCAAATGTTCCGCTCGAAAGCTTGCGTCCGGGAGAATTTTTAATGCCGGGGCCGTCCTCGGGCTCAGTGTATTCCACGGTGGTCTCGCCGTTCACTTTGATCGTGATCTGCTTGCCTTTCACCACGATGTGATAATCAAACCACTCACCATCCGTGCTCGGAGCGGCTTCACGCACTTCGCTCTCTCCGCCCTTGGGTGGCGCCTCGCCCTCCTTTAGAACGATGATATTTTTGACAGCATAGAGGCTTCCGGTCTTCTTGGGATCTTTGTGGGTTGAGTTAACCTGTGCTTCGAAGCCTCGGTTAGGCCAGCCTTCGTCCTGAAACTCGGTATGAAAGTAAACGCCGCCGTTGGCGTTAGGAAAGGTCTTCGCACGAACCTTGAGCTCGAAATTTTTAAAATCGGCTCCGTTCACTTCACCAGTGTAGAAAAGGTGGCACTTTCCGCCTTTGGCGATCAGTTCGCCGTCTTTCACGCTGAATGATTCCGGATTCTCTTTGGAAGTGGTCCATCCGTCGAGATTCTCGCCGTTAAACAATTCGGTAAATCCGTCGCTTTCTGCTGCGGGGACAGGTGCTTCGGAGCCAGATTCAACTGTTGGTGCGGGCGAATCACAGGAAGCCACAAAAAAGGCCGTGATCGCGACAAAGAGGAAGGACAGTGGGAGTTTCTTCATTCCGCTAAGAAACACGCTGGATTTCAGGGTGCAACAGTGAATATGCGTGACTCAGAATATGCGTGTCAATCGCAAGAATCTGTTTGCTTACCAGCCTCCTAAGCTCTTCTTTTCAGAAATGTCGAAATCCACCCTTCATATCGGCCTCGCAGGCTTCGGCAACGTTGGTGCCGGAGTTTTCAAGAACATCGAAAAAAATCGCGCCCTGCTGCGTGAGCGAACGGGACGGGAACTGGTGATTACTAAAATCGCGGTTCGGGACCCATCGAAAATCCGCGAGGTTGAGCTTCCTGCTGATCTCGTGACCACCAATCTTGACGATCTCGTCAACGACGACTCGATTGATCTCATCGTGGAACTCATTGGTGGAACCGACCGCGCTTTTGATCTAGTCAAAGATTCGCTGGAAAGCGGAAAAACAGTGGTGACGGGAAATAAGGCGCTTCTCGCCGAAAGAGGACAGGAACTTTTCGCAATTGCGGCAGCGAATCACCGACCGATTTTTTACGAAGCCGCGGTCGCTGGAGGAATTCCCATCATCAAAACGGTGCAGGAGTCTCTCATCGGAAATCATATTCAGTCTGTCGTCGGCATTATTAACGGCACGTGCAACTACATCCTCACCCGGATGACCGAAGCGGGGCTGGACTATCCGGAAGCCCTTCAGGAAGCGATGAAGCTCGGCTATGCTGAAGCCGATCCCACGCTCGACGTGAATGGATGGGACGCCGCCCACAAGGCGATCATCCTCGCCTCACTCAGCTACGGGGCCTGGGTTCCCTGCGATGAAATTCACGTTGAGGGAATCGAGAAAATCAAAGCCGAGGATATTATTTTTGCCGAAAAGCTCGGCTACACGATTAAATTGCTGGGAGTCATTAAATTGCACGAAGAGTCCGGCGCCATTGAGGTGCGGGTTCAGCCTTCACTTATTCCCGAAGACCACATCCTTTCTTCGGTGAAGGGGGTCTTCAATGCGATTATGGTGCGCGGCGACATCGTCGGCGATACGCTCTTCTACGGCTCCGGTGCAGGACAGGACCCGACCTCCAGCTCGGTCATCGCAGACATCGCTGATGCCGCCGCTCGAATCGATTCCCTATCGGTTAAGGGGATCAGCGAAACCGGTTTTGTCTCTCACGGCATCTACGGTAAACCATTGCCAATCGCAGACAGCATCTCGAAATACTACCTCCGTGTCGAAGCGGAAGATCGCCCCGGTGTCCTTGCCCGAATCGCGACCGTCCTCGGCGATCACAATATCGGCATTCTTTCGGTGATTCAGCCTGAAGATCATGACGAGGAAATCGCTCCTATCGTCCTGATGCTCCATTACGCACCTTTCGGCATTGTTCGCGACGCAATCGCCAAAATCAGCGCTATGGATTGCATTCGTGACGAACCCGCGTTGCTTCGAGTCGAAGATGTACGCTAGTTAAAATTCACAACTTTTAGAGAAATTGGCAATGAAACGCCATTTTCGTTTTTAAACTCTCCAAATCGCTCTTACCCTCTCTTATGGAATTTGTTTCAACTCGCGGCCTCAGTGAGCCAGTCGGCTTTTTCGACGCATTCGCAAACGGTCTCGCACCGGACGGCGGGCTTTACGTCCCTAAACATCTCCCGCTCCTTCCGAGCAATCATCTCGTCGATGAAGCGCTGCCCTACGCGGCTCTTGCCTGGGATTTTCTGAGCCTTTTCGATTCGGACCACGATTCGGATCACCTCATCGATCTGATTGATCGCAGCTACGGTAGCTTCAGCGAGGACATGAGCGCTCCGCTCCAGCAAGTTTCAGAAAACACTTTCATTCTTGAACTCTTCCACGGACCGACTTTGGCATTCAAAGACTTCGGCCTCCAGTTGATGGGGAATCTCTTCGAAGAGCAGATCGAGCGCACTGGCGAAACGATTAACGTGATTGGTGCGACTTCCGGCGATACCGGAGCCGCAGCGATCAGTGGCCTTGCCGGGAAGAAAGGCGTCAACGTCTTCATTCTTTATCCGAAAGGCCGTATTTCCGAACTGCAGGAGCGCCAAATGACCTGCACCGGCGCGAAGAATATTTTCCCTATTCCTATCGAAGGCACCTTTGACGATGCTCAGGCGATCGTGAAAAAAATGCTCGGCGACGCTGCTCTGAAGAAGAAGCTTCGCCTCTCTGCGATCAACTCGATCAACATCGTCCGCATTCTCGCCCAGTCGATTTACTATGTTCACGCCTACATGCAGTTGCCGCAGGAAAATCGGGACGATGTCCGCTTTGTCGTTCCGACAGGAAACTTCGGAAACGTCTTCGCCGGCTGGATGGTTCACCAGATGGGCTTGCCCGTCGATGAGTTCGTCGTAGCGACGAACAAAAATGATATCCTTTATCGCCTCTTCGAAACCGGAAACTACTCCTCCGACTCTGTCGATTCAAGCGCCGCGCCATCCATGGATATCCAAGTGGCATCGAACTTCGAGCGATTTCTCTACTACCACAACGAGAAAAACGCCGAGAAGACTCTCTCGCAGATGGCTGAATTCGCCGGTTCCGGGGCGATCAAAGTGCCTGATTTCAACAGCAGTAACTTCTCAGCGACCCGCTGTAGCGATGATGAAATTCTCGAAAACATCCGCAAGGTGAAAGAAGAGTTCAACTACGTCGTTGACCCTCACACCGCCTGCGGATTCCAGGACCTCGATCTCAAGAGCACACACGTTATTTTGGCAACGGCGCATCCTGCGAAGTTCCCGGATGTGATTGAGAAAGCGATTGGCGAAAGACCGACCGACGATTCTCTTGAGGCAATCAAGAAGAAGAAACAAGTGAACTACCCTGTCGAAAACTCAGTTGAAGCAGTTCAGAAGTTCGTTGAGGACAATGCGCTGTAGCAAAAAGGGGGGTGCCGAGAGCGCTCGCGCTTCACCCTCTAGCTGAGTAGGTGAGGACCTCGGACCTCGCATTCAGGGCAATCGGGTGACCGACATGATTTGTCCCCGGCGCGGCGACAGGCTCGCGCCTGTGTTGGTTGGATAAAAACCTGAAACCACCTCAGGCAGCTTCTTTCTCAGCGTTCTTATTCGCCTTTTTGTCGGTGACGACTTTGGGCTCTTTCTTGCCTTCGACGACATCACGGTCGACGAGGACTTTGGTGAACCCTTCGCGACTCGGTGCGTCGAACATCACGTCGAGCATCAACTTTTCAAAAATCGCTCTGAGCGCACGAGCGCCGGTGCCGCGATCAATCGCCTCATCGGCGAGTGCTTCGAGGCCGTCTTTGGTAATCTCTAAATTAACACCGTCCATCGCGAGGAGCTTGCTGTATTGCTTCACCATCGCATTTTTCGGCCCGGTGAGAACTTTCACGAGTTCCTCAGTCTTGAGTGGCCGCAAGGTTGAAACAACCGGAAGACGTCCGATGAATTCGGGAATAAGGCCGAAACTATGAAGGTCTTCGGGAGAGACATTGCGAAGCTGCATTTCGATTTCGCTTTCGCTCGCAATCGTAGTTTTTTCCTCACCAAATCCGAGAACTTTCTTTCCGAGGCGGCGGCCCACGATTTCATCGAGTCCGACAAAAGCACCACCGCAGATGAATAGAATCTTCTCCGTATTGACTTGGATGTATTCCTGCTGAGGATGCTTGCGCCCACCCTGCGGAGGAACGTTGCAAACGCTGCCTTCAAGCATCTTTAAAAGGGCCTGCTGCACGCCCTCTCCCGAAACATCACGGGTGATGCTGACGTTTTCCGTCTTGCGTCCGATCTTATCGATCTCATCAATGTAGATGATTCCCATCTCCGCTTTCTTCACATCGTAATCAGCGGACTGGAGGAGACGTAAAATGATATTCTCGACGTCTTCACCAACATACCCGGCTTCGGTCAGAGTGGTTGCATCAGCGATGCAGAAAGGAACATTGAGCACCTTGGCGAGTGTCTTCGCGAGAAGCGTCTTTCCAGAACCGGTCGGCCCGATCAGGAGAATATTGCTCTTCTCGATCTCAACATCTTCAAATTCAGAAAAGCGCCCATGGGCCCGCATCGAAGCCGGAGCCGAAAATTGATTAAGTCGCTTGTAGTGATTGTGCACCGCCACCGAAAGCACCTTCTTTGCGTGCTCTTGAGCAATGACGTATTCATCCAGTTTTGCGCAGAGTTCCTGCGGCTTCGGCACCGACATATCGGTCGAAGGGACTTTTTCCTCGTCCTCGTGAAGCTCTTTCTCGAGAATACCGCGGCATACATGGATGCACCCATCGCAAATATAGACCCCCGGGCCGGCAATCAGCTTTTTGACCTCCGAATGACTTTTGCCACAGAAGGAACACATAGTGAGATTGGACGCTCTTGCCATGGGAATAAGAAAAGGGGGAAATGTGGAAAATCAATGTCGAATTGGTCTCAAAAGGGAACGATCCGGAAGTTTATTTTATTCAGATGAATAATAAAAGCCAGTAAGAATTTAACTTTTCAGAATTATATAATATATTCAACTTTTCAGGAGTTCCACTTATCTCCCGCTTTGCCTTGTGAGACGCAGAAGATTCTCTTTCCTGACAATAAAAAATCAAGGGAGTTCAGCCCAACTCTTCCCGCACCTGCTCCCACTCATCTATGGTGTCGACATCGATTCGGGATCCCAGCTGAAAGCTTTTGAGGTTTCCTGCCTGAGCAGCTTTCAAGCTCGCTTCGAGAGTTTCCTCAGTGCTCCAGGGAATATCGCGAAAAAGGACCTCCTGTGACTCTTTCAGCCCGATCAGATAGTAACCGCCATCTTCAGTAGGCCCGAAAACCACATCAATTCCTGCCGCAAGGGCTCCCCAGGCTTCTTCGAAAAGATTGGGATCAAGGTGAATGCAGTCTGTTCCAATGATGGACAACAGCGTGCGGGGCTCACTTTGAAAAATCGCCGCAGAAGCCGAATTCAGGCGATCGCCAAGGTCACCCTGCGATTGCGCCAGCCACGACACCTCACAACCCAAGCTCTGAACACGCGGAGCAAGCCAGTCTTTCACCTCATCCATTTTTTCCGGAGGATCATAAGCAATCACGATCTGATCCGCAGCCGTCTCTCCACAACGCTCAAAAACACGGGAGACAAGCTTTTCGTAGGCCGCCGCAGCCGCGACATCACCAATTGACTTAGCGAGGCGGGTTTTCACCTTCCCCGGCACCGGCAGCTTCAAGAAAACAAGGATGGCCCGATTCATTCAGCCTTCCCCTTTGAACGGCAGCGAGTAAGACTTCACCATCGTTGATTCCTCCGTAAAAGTGATATGATTAAAGGGGATCGCCCCTCCTGCGAGGAAGTCGCAAAAATCGTCATTGGGCCCCGCTGAAAATTCACAGGCAGGACTCGATACTCCGGACTGAAGCACGCCGTGGTGAAAAAGCTGAAGCCCTCGATGAAGGTGACCTGAAAAGATTCCCCGCAGATGATCCCCCGCCTTTTCACGAATACGCTGATGAAGGTCATCGCCGTTGGCCACGAGCAGATGCGCATCGATCCAGGCAGAGTTGATCGGCGTAAGCGGGTAATGCAAAAACACCGCGACGGGCTTTTCTCCTGAAATCCGACCAAGGACCGCTTCAATCTGAACATCCGAAACAAATCCGTGCGGACCGTCCTGAGGGGGGACCTTCCCATCGATAACAAACATTTCCATCGCCCCCTCTACCGGACCTCCAATTTGATAGCAGAGAAGATCATCATCGGAAACGAGTGATTCATACTCTCCGAACGACAGCACCGATTTCATCATACCGACATCATCGTGATTGCCGGTGGCATAGTAAACTGGTGCCTTTAACCGGGAGAGGACTTCGGCCGCAAGCGAATAGGCGCCCTTGTCAGGATCATTGACGACATCACCGGTGTGAACAATGAAATCCGGTTGAAAAGGAAGCGCGTTGATCTCCTCTACAAGCGCTTCACTTCGAGCACACACGTTGGCTCCCCGGATTAACAAAGACCGATCCGGGCCAAAATGGGTATCGCTAATATGAATGACTTCCAACACGGCTCCCAGGATCACTTATTTGGAGTTAGAGAATGCGACAAAAACCACTTGTACAACGCGGGGTTGTCGTAAGTTTCTGTCCACGAATCATGGTTCGCTTCCGGATAGACGGTCAGCTTTGCTGCGCTATTCGGCTTTTTCTGTAGAATCGTAATGAGACGGGAAGATTCATCGAGCGGAACCACCGAATCTTTGGCTCCATGAAAAGCCCAGACCGGCAAATGGGGAATAAAACTCATCTTGTAGGGAATCCCCCCGCCGCATACTGGAGCAACCGCCGCAAAGCGATGAGGAGCCTTTGTCGCGAAATGCCAGGTTCCGTAGCCCCCCATACTCAAGCCCGTGAGGTAAATCCTATTTTTGTCGACTCGATACTTAGCTTCGAGATCGTTGATCAACTCGAGCACCGGCTGATCACTCCACCAGTCATCTTTCGGACACTGAGGCGAAGCAATTATAAAAGGAAACGCCTCCCCCGCCTCAACCCGTTTCGGAGGTCCATGCCTCTTCACTAAATCGAGACTATCGCCTCGCTCACCGGCACCGTGCAGAAATACGATGAGCGGCCACGTTTGATCTGGGGCGACCTCATAGCTCTCGGGAAGCGATAGCAAATAGTCGAGAGCACCCGCCTTCTCGACATGCATTTCGAACCGCTGCGATGTTTGATCGGCGTGCAGAGTCGGGACAAAAACAACTAACAAGGCGCTTATCAACGTCAGGAAGAAGGGGGGCTTCATAGGGAAAACCTAGCGTAATCAGAATTCGACGCCACCAAAAAGGTCCCGAAGATTATACTGAGCTCACTCGTGGGCTTGGGGCGGGCGACACAAACGCCTCGCTTTTCCCTATCGCCAACCCGGCGACCTCTCCACATTTGCCGAAATCAACGTTGATTCCGTTGCCATATTCCCCGACTAACCTAGATGAGCGAACACAAAGCAAACCTGACCTGGAAACGTAGCGACAGTGGATTTGGTTACAAAGAATTCCCCCGCAAGCACACCTGGGATTTCCCCCGCAGTGGACAAAGCCTCAACGCCTCAGCCGCTCCCGCCTATTTGGGCGATGCCGACTGCGCCGATCCCGAAGAGGCCTTCACTGCCGCGCTCACGAGCTGCCACATGCTGACGTTCCTCGCGATCGCCTCCATGAGCGGATTCATCGTCGACCGCTACGACGACAACGCCACCGGGCATCTCGAGAAAGGCGAAAACGGAAAGCCCTGGCTCGCAAAAGTCGTCATGAATCCAGTGATCACTTTTTCAGGCGACAAAATGCCCTCCGCCGAAGACATCGAAAACCTTCACGAAAAAGCTCATCACGAATGCTTTTTGGCCAATTCAGTGAAGACTGAAGTGACTTGGGGGTGATGGGGTGATGGGGAGGCCGGGCGAACGGTGATTGGCCAAATTAAGTCGAGTGTTTAGAACTCACCGTGAATCGATGAAAGCAGTATCACGACTGCAACGGCCCAAAACCAAAACCAGACAATTCCGACAAAGAACAGGAGAATTAGATTTATGGCCAAAAGACCAAGGCCCCAAATCAGGCGGTAACGCCCCTGCATTTCGGTGAAAAACTCAAGCATAGAGTTCTTTGATCATGACCATATCTAAAATGATCGTCAATTCCCGATGCCAAAGGTATCGCGTATTCCAGCCCGGGGTTGCCGAGCGAAGCGGGAAACCCCGGGGAACCGTTTCGTAGCAAACGCCAAAGGTGTTGCGTCCACGTCGCTGGCCCGGGGTACAGGATTCACATCCGATGATGACGATGGTCCCAGGGTTTGCAAAACCAACCTTGGCCTGGAATACAGAATACGGTTGGCATTCAGAAATGCCAATCCCGGCTATGACGATCATGACTCTGGATCATCACACTCAGCCGAAATCACGTTCACTCCATGCGGAAGAATCACAACAATCGAGCCGTCATAGACAAGCTTGTTCCCAACCGCTTTCCATCTTGGATAGCCCTCTCGCACAACGACCGAGTGGCGCATGAAGAACAGAAATGCGACAGAAAGCACAACCAACAATGCACCGGTGATTAAGATGCTGCGTTTCATTTCTCAATCCAACAGGGTCAGGTCATGCCCCTAACCCCGTTAAGTCCCATCGCGCCTACCAGGCAGCCCCCAACTGAGGTTGTAGGTTCGTCCGATACGGCATCCAGACGATTCCGACAGACTTGGCGGAACAGTTTTTCTTGAGCGGGGAAAGACTGATTGTTTCGAGTTTTTCAACCATGGGATTCATCGCCTCTTTCAAGTCCTCAACGGCCTCTTCGCATTCGCGCTCGAGATCGTCGAGATCGTCTTTGTAATCGCCCACTTTCTCCTTCGCCCGGGAAACATCACGGCTCTCTTTCCACGCTCTCGAAGCGCCGCTCATGGCACTGCGGCTTCGGGAACTGACGCGACGGCCTAACACAGCACTCAAAATTGTTCCGCCGATCCGCATTGCGGTGTCTATTTTAGCACTGCTCGCCTGAGCGGCCTGCTCGTCGACGTCGTCGATCGCTTTTGCGATACGGGCTTCCACCGCGTCGATTTTCTTTTCGTAAGCATCCTGAAGTTCGTCGACTTTCTCGTCGCGCAATTCGTGAGCGGCATGAACGAGGCGGGCCCGGAAGTCACCTTCACGTTCACCTAGGTTCGAATACATCCCCGTCATCGGACTCTTGAAAATCGTAATCGTGTGATTTCCGTAGAGGTAATCGACGAGTTCTTTTTTCAGCGAGGTCCACATTTTCGTTTCCAGGATCGACTGAGGAAGCTCGGAGAATGCAGCTCCGGGAAGCGGTTCACGTCCGAGCTGGCTCACTTGAAGCCCGTTCGGAAGCTCGATCGACTGCGACCATTCAACCTCGCCCGACTCACGATCGAGCTTGTGGATCATCGCAACCGCTTCGGTTCCTGAAATGCCCTTTTTGCTATCTTGATAACGCACCGCTCCGACTTGAATCACCGCAGGCACATAATTGATTTCCTCAGCCGGAACATTGGGGCCCGCAGGGATAAAAAAGTCTTCGGCACCACGAGGCAATCTCGGGCGCAATTTCCGGGGAGCCTTTGGCTTAGGTGCCTCGGGGGATGGAGTGGTTGCGGCAGCGGCAACCGCAACCGCCGCAATCTCTTTGCGTTTTCCATCCATCAGCTTCTTGATCTGACGTCGTGCAAGCGGCCCCGTGAGGTAACTCATGACCCACCGCACGTGAAAGACGACCGGCGAATCCTCATGCACATTGTTCATCAGAAAGACACGACTTCCGAGTCCTGCTAGAAGCTGCTCCATTTTTTTCCTATCAAAACCACCGTCATTGCCTGCCGCGGCACCTTCAAGACCATCAAGGACGCGCGCCTTGTCGCGTTCCGTTTGAAGTCGTCCGAGCCACCAGGTTCCAATATTGGAAAGGGCTTTGTAATCGAGATCGACCGGATTCTGCGTCGCAAGAAGCACGCCGAGACCGAAGGCTCGTGCCTGCTTCAACATCGTCATCATCGGCTTCTTGGACGGGGGCATCGCCGACGGCGGGAGGTAGCCATAAATCTCATCCATGTAGAGAATCGCTCTCAAACTCGTCGTTCCCGACTGAGAACGCATCCATCCGAGCATCTGGTTCAGGAGAAGCGAAACGAAGAACATCCGCTCAGAGTCACTGAGGTGAGCGATCGAGAAGATGGAAATACGCGGCTTGCCTTCTTCGGTGTGAAGCATCCGCTTGATGTTAAGCGGTTCGCCTTCGAGCCAGCTCGAAAAGCCGGGTGAGGCGAGAAGGTTGTTCATCTTCATCGCAAGGGCACGGCGGTCTTTTTCAGGACAAACGGTGTCGAGATCCATGACACCGATCTTGTCGAAAGGCGGCACCTGAAGGTGTCTGATGAGGCTTTCCAGCGTCACTCCCTGCCCCGCTTTCCAGCAGTGGGCGAAAATGTTCGACATCAGAATATGTTCAGGATCCTGAATCGGGTCCGCGTCCCTTCCAACGAGGGAAAGAAGGCTCGAAACAGTCGACTCGATTCGATCGCCAAAAGCTTCTCCATCATCGAGAACTTCAAATTCAGGAACATCGAGCGAGCTCAAAATCGAAACAGACAATCCCGCACTCGAACCCGGCGTGTAGACGGCCATGTCCACCTTGTCTCTGAACGATTGAATTCGCTCAGGACCCTGCCCCCAGCTTGCGAGCCCCTTTTTCCACATCTCAGCGGTGTTGGCAGCGTGCTCATCAGGGGTGACGCCTTTTTTCTGTGCGTCGTCTTCGTTGATCCACGGACGAAAATCCTCGGGAGCAAGATTCGGAAAAGTGAGAAGCAAATTCGCGATATCCCCTTTTGGATCGATCACGATTGCCGGAATGTTGTCCATCGCCGCTTCTTCAAGCAAACCGATGCAGAGACCGGTCTTACCCGAGCCGGTCATTCCCAGAACAACGCCGTGAGTGACGAGGTCTTTCGAGTCATAGAGAACCAAATCGTCTTCCAGCTCTTTCTCTCCAATATCGTATTTTCTTCCGAGGTAAAACTTGCCAAGTTTCTCGTAATCTTCGGTGCAAATCCCCATGATGACAAAAAGGTGAAGGCGTTTAATTCAAAGTGTAGCCAATCGATTCCCCGTGGACGGACTGGTGGCCTCCCTGCCCCTGCCAGGCCCAGAGTTTAAAGCCCCTCTTGATTTTAGCGAGATCAGCAGATGAGAGCGTGAAAGTCCCCTCCCCCGAGCGTGATTGGCCGACAGGGATGGTTTTGACGACTTTGAGCCCAGAGCGAATTTCAATTTTTGAAACCCAGCCACGCTTCACGTAGAAGTCATAGGTGTGCCGTCCGCTCGCAGCGAGTCCACGATCAGCCCCCCGCGGACGAACCACTTTGATCTGCGGCCGATAGAGTTGGCGATGCAGCATTTTCTGTTGCTGCTGGAAATTTCTCGAAAATCCGAATCGAGACTGCGCCTCTGAGGAAACGGGAAAACAAAGCCCGGAGGCGCAAATCGCGAGGGCAAGGGAGAAGAGATAAGGTTTCATAACTGAAGTGGAGTTGCTTCGCCAATCCAGCACCACGGTTTCCCGTGCTTTTGATCCATCGCGGAGAGGTTAGTAGTATGATATAAACTCCGACCACGTTTTCCAACATTTCTTATGACCAAATTCATTTCCCTACTCATCGCAGTATTTGCCTCACTCGGCTTGAATGCACGATCCGAAGAGCGCCCGCCGAATGTCGTGATTATTTTCACCGATGACCAGGGCTTTGGTGACATCGGACCCAATGGAGCCATTGGATACGAAACGCCGAATATTGACCGAATGGCCGAAGAAGGTCGGCTCTTTACTCAGTGGTACGCTTCCCAGCCAGTCTGCTCCGCCTCCCGAACGGGCCTCCTTACGGGGTGCTATTCCAACCGCGTCGGGATTAACGGAGCGCTCGGACCGGGAAGCCGCATCGGAATCAACCCCGAGGAAACCCTTCTTCCTGAGGTTTTTAAATCTAAAGGCTACGCCACGGGGATGTTTGGAAAATGGCATCTCGGTGATCATGAAAAATTCCTTCCTACCAACAACGGATTCGATGAGTACTTTGGTATCCCCTACTCCAACGACATGTGGCCGCAGCACCCCACGTCGAATGCTTTTCCTCCCCTACCTCTCTTCGAAGGTACGAAACGCCTCCGGGCCGCCGATGAGCACGATCAGAAAATGATGACGACCTGGCTCACGGCGAAAGCGGTTGATTTCATCAATCGGAACCGGACCACCCCGTTTTTCCTCTACGTCCCCCATCCGCAACCGCACGTGCCGCTTTTTGTCAGTGATCGATTTGCCGGCACCACGGAAAACGGGATCTACGGAGATGTCATCGCCGAGATCGACTGGTCCGTAGGAGAAATTCTCAACGCCATCACGACGAACGGACTCGACGAGGACACCCTCGTTATTTTTACGAGCGACAATGGCCCATGGCTCTCTTACGGAACCCACAGCGGCTCGAGCGGTGACTTCCGCGAAGGAAAGGGCACCGTCTGGGAAGGCGGCGTTCGCGAGCCCTGCGTGATGCGCTGGCCCGGGAAAATCCCCGCGGGAACGATCTGCAAGACACCCGCGATGAACATCGACTTGCTCCCGACGATCGCCAATCTCATCGGAGCAGATCTGCCCGAGCGCAAAATCGACGGCAAAGACATTTGGCCGATTCTCGCGGGGAAAAAGGGAGCTGAAAACCCTCACGACGCCTACTGGTTTTACTACAAATCAAACGAGCTTCAAGCGGTCCAAAGCGAGAACTGGAAACTGATTCTTCCGCACACTTACCGAACCGTTCCCAAAGGTCTTCAGGGCGATGACGGGCTTCCTGTCAACTATGTCAACCTCAAGACCGATTTCGAGTTGTACCACCTCGCACTCGATCCATCAGAGACGAATGACGTCGCAAAGGATTATCCCGAGAAAGTAGCGGAGCTCATGAAACATGCTGAAGCGGCAAGAGCTGAACTGGGAGACAGGCTCACCAAGTCAGAAGGATCAGAAAGAAGGCCTTCCGGAAGGCTCACTGACGAAGAGCACGCCGCTCTCGAAAAGATCCACTGGCCAAACGGCAGACCCGAAAAAAAGAAAAAATAGCGAAAGACTATTTCCCTCTCCCCGTATCCATTTCCCACCTCATTATGGCAGAATACGAAGATAGATACGAAGAGAACGCAGCGGGCCAATTTTATGTCGATGACCTCTGCATCGACTGCGATCAATGCCGGCAGGACGCCCCTGACTTTTTTACCCGCGAAGAAAATGGCGGCTATTCTTACGTGACCAGACAACCCGTCACGGCCAAAGAAGTAAGCCTTTGCGAAGAAGCCCTCGACGGATGCCCTATCGAGGCGATCGGAAATGACGGCCCGAAAAAGCCAGCCCAATCAGCTAAGGGAAATTCTCTCGCAAAAGTCGATGCTTGAGAGGCGGTTCCGTGCGAGCCTGATCCAGCATGCATATCAACGACATCATCGCAGAGGGGAAGCCCACTCTTTCATTCGAATTTTTCCCTCCTAAAACGGCGGAAGCCTCCGAGGCACTCTACACCACCATTACTGAACTGGAGGCTTATGCTCCTGATTTTGTGAGCGTGACCTACGGTGCAGGAGGCACCACTCGCGATCTTACCAACGACCTCGTTGCTCGTATTAAAAACAACACGACACTTGATCCGATTCCCCACCTGACCTGCGTGTGCCACCAGGAAAGTGATATTGAGGCGATTCTCGCCCGCTATGCCGAAGAAGGTGTAAGCAACATCCTTGCACTCGGCGGCGATCCTCCTCAAAGCATCACCGACTACAACCGATCCGACGACTCCTTCCAACAGGCCGCCGATCTTGTTCGCTACATCCGACACTTTAACGCTCATCCCAATCAACGTGGATTTGGTATTGGCGTAGCAGGATTCCCTGAAGGCCATCCCGCGACACCCAACCGGGTCAAAGAAATGGACTACCTGAAAGCGAAGGTGGACGAAGGTGCCGACTATATTGTGACGCAGCTCTTTTTCAGCAACGACGATTTCCACGACTTCCGTGACCGCTGCGAACTGGCGGGAATCGAGGTTCCCATCGTTGCAGGCATCATGCCGGTGACTTCGACAAAAGGAATGGCGAGAATGGCCGACCTCGCCGCAGGGGCCCGCTATCCCGCCAAACTCCTACGTGCTCTCAATCGAGGCGGTGACGATGCCGATGCGGTTGAAAAAGTGGGCATCCACTATGCGACCCAGCAATGCTCCGATTTGCTCGAAAACAACGTCGCTGGAATCCATTTTTACACCTTGAACAAATCGCATGCCACTCGCGAGATCTACGCAAACCTTGGACTGAAACCGGTCGCTGAAAAAGTCGCCTGAGCATCGGAGCCTCGCTGACCCGCTATGAAGAACTTCCCCTGGCGGATTGTCCTTTACCTGGCATTTATTCTCTACCTTCTCATTGATCTCAGATGGTGCGGAGGCCCCTTAAAAGAGGCCTACGAAGGTCGGCGTGATGCCGCGGTCAAAGCCGCGGTGAAAAACCGTTGGGTCGCGATTGTGAATCAGGAGCCCATCACCGGAGACCAGCTCGATCTTGCGACTTTCCGTCACCTCTATCAGCGAGGTAAACACGACGATGAAATTCCGAAGAAGAATCTCCAGATGATTCGACGCGCGGTCCTGCAGAGGCTCATCGATGACACACTCGTTCGGCATTATGCTGACGGCGAAAATTTCACAGCCCCACCCGGAGAAATCGAGCGCTACATCGCGTCCTGGAAAACGCAGTTTTCCGGAGAAGATGAGATGGCGAGCCGGCTTGAAGATCAAGGTCTCACCGAAGCAGAACTCGACAAGGAGCTTGGGAGAGTTTGGAGCCGCAAGCGCTGGTTGGAAAAGAGAATTCATCCAGCGGTCGAAGTCACCGACGACGAAGCTCTCGCCTGGTTCAACGCAAATAACGAAAACGGTGAGCGTTTCTTCGAGCCTGAGAAGGTTCACGTCAGGCAAATCTTCCTCAGCACAATTGAAGTCGAAGACGATTCAAAAGAAACACAAATCCGCGACCTCTACACCCAACTAAGGGAGGAAAACGCCGACTTTGTCGAGCTGGCAAAACAATATTCTGAAGACGAACGCAGCAAGAAGCGTGGCGGAGATATCAACTGGATCGCCGCAGATCGCCTTCCCGAAGATTTCACCGAACCTGTTTTCAAACTCAAAAAAGGAGAACTCAGCGAACCGTTTCAAACGAGCATTGGCTGGTATCTTGTTGAAATGTTAGATCGTCAGGCAAAACGCTCTCAAACCTTCGACGAAGTGGCAGAAGAAATTCGCGATCACCTCGAAAGCGAGCGGACGATCGAAACGATCAAGTCACTCATGAAAAAGCTTCGCACCGTCGCGAACATCCAACTATTCCCGGAGCATATTTAGGGCTGAAAGATCGCTGAACGAACTTCGATCTGCTACTCAAGGATTCAGCCTTCTCTCAATCAGGAAGGTGACGCTTAAAGTCCATCGAACTGTGCAGAACTCTCGCAATCTCAAGACGGTCCTCCTCGACCCGAAACAAAATGACATGCTTTTCGTAGGCACATACCTGACACCTCGCTGATAAATCGCTGATAAATCGCGCCGAAACCGCCACCGGCCCGGATTGTCACGGATTTCTTCCAATTTGTCCCAAAGGCCGACCAAATACTGCTCCTCCTGCTCCCCACCCCATCTCGATAAAGTGCAGTCACGAATCGATTTAAGATCTGATTTAGCAGCATCGGTGAAATCAATTTTCATTTTTCACCACGAGCCATCGCAAAAAATTCCTCACGACTCGTAACGGAGGTTACTTCACCCGCATCAAGCTGTGCAAACCCAATTGCAGCCTCGCGCTAAATCCAATTATTTTCCTCTTCGCGAACAATAGACTGGCGCAGTGATTCTCGAATCACTTCCGAAGCATTGTTATAAAGACCGCTCTCAACTTTGTCTTTGACCAACTTTTCCAGCTCCGGGGTGAGGGATATATTCATGACTCGAATAATCCCACGAATAACAAAGATTATCAATCTTCGTTAAACCCTACGAAGGAAGGGACCCTCAGCCAACAGCCGCTAAAGGCAGTCACCCTTGACTGCATTCTTCAATCCTTGGGAGGCCTGTTCTTCGATTTGAAATCGGTTCGCCGCTTGCTGATCCATTTAACGAACTTGATGATTTCCTCATTTTGGCGCAGGGCATCAATCGTATTATAGACCCTTGCCAGTTCCGTTTCGGAAAAGAGGCTATGGATTTTGCTGTGGCAAATTGTGTGAACCACCGCAATGGGTCCGTGCTTTCCACCCCGGACCTTCGGCACAAGATGATGCCGACTTTCCAGTTCCGGTGGAATGGGACGATCGCACAATGGGCAGATCAGCCAGTCGGCGGAGTCAGTATTCGGCGAACTTCTCCCCCCATTTAAAATGAAAGGTAAGGTGCGAGGCCCTGCAAACCACCTTCGCGCCCGAAACCACTTTCTTTGAATCCCCCAAACGGACTTGTCGGATCAAATTTGTTGAAAGTATTGGCCCAAATCACACCTGCCTTGAGCTGATCAGCGATCGCGAAAATCTTACTGCCCTTGTCCGTCCAGATCCCTGCGCTGAGTCCGTAGCAGGTGTCATTGGCGCGGGCAATCGCCTCAGCGGGTGTTCTGAAAGTGAGGACGCTGAGAACCGGGCCAAAAATCTCTTCACGGGCAATGCGATGACTCGAGGTAACACCAGTGAAGAAGGAGGGACGAAACCAAAATCCTTCATCGGGCAAAGGGCAGCTCGATTCGTGAAGCGTGGCCCCCTCGTCGATTCCCGATCCTACCAGCTCGGTGATGCGACCCAATTGAGTCTTGGAATTGATCGCGCCAATGTCGGTATTTTTATCCAGTGGATCTCCTACACGCAGCGTCTCGATGCGCCGCTCAAGGCGGCCCACAAATTCGTCGTGAATCGACTCTTGAATCAAGAGTCGACTTCCCGCGCAGCAGACCTGCCCCTGATTGAAGTAGATTCCGTTGATGACACCTTCCACCGCCTGCTCAATCGGAGCATCTTCAAAGACAATGTTTGCCGCTTTACCACCCAGCTCCAAAGTAAGTCGCTTCTCACTTGCGGCTGCGGATCTAGCGATATGTTTTCCGACACCTGTCGAACCGGTGAAAGCAATTTTATCGACCCCCGGATGCTCAACGAGAGCATTTCCGGTTTCGCCCGCGCCCGTCACAATATTCACGACACCGGCAGGAAGCCCCGCCTCCTGAAAGATTTCAGCGAGGTGCATCGCCGTCACCGAGGTCGTCTCGGCCGGCTTCAATACGACCGTGTTCCCGCACGCGAGAGCCGGCGCGATTTTCCACGCGGCCATGAGTAAGGGGAAATTCCAGGGAATGATCTGCCCTGCGACACCAATCGGTTCCGGCGTGCGCCCCGGAAAAGCATACTTCAACTTATCCGCCCAACCTGCGTAATAGAAAAAGTGAGCGGCAACGAGCGGAAGATCCACATCGCGACTCTCCTTGATTGGCTTGCCTCCGTCCATCGACTCGAGAATCGCCAGTTCACGTGACTTTTCCTGAATGAGTCGCGCAATCCGGAACAGGTATTTCCCCCGCTCCGCCGGCGCCATTGGACCCCACACTTTTTCATAGGCACGACGCGCACTCTTCACGGCCGCATCGACATCATCCGCATCTCCCTTCGCAATCCGAGCATGACGCTTCCCCGTCGCCGGATTCACAGAGCTGAAATACTTACCTGCTTTCGGCGCGACGAATTCCCCATCGATAAAGAGCTCATACTTTTTCCGCATCGCTACCGGCGTCGTCTCCGGAGCCGGCGCGTAGTCGAAAGCACTTCCAAATTTCAAATCACTCATTACAAAAAAGATTCTCTCCACTCTCCACTCTCCACTCTCCACTCTCCACTCTCCACTCTCCACTCTCCACTCTCCACTCTCCACTCTCCACTCTCCACTCTCCACTCTCTAC
>Ga0208903_1000024_pt1 | contig 149791 bp, 123 predicted proteins | sample AntAceMetag02UKJ_FD_184769 | JGI IMG/M metagenome (GOLD analysis project Ga0208903, IMG submission 184769) | Saline lake microbial communities from Ace Lake, Antarctica - Antarctic Ace Lake Metagenome 02UKJ (SPAdes) (version 2) | ecosystem: Environmental > Aquatic > Non-marine Saline and...
GGCCCTGATCGTACGCAAAGGCGATTCCTCACCGGTCGGCTCGCGGACCGGCAGGCTCCAGAGCGGCAGCCAGCCAATTCGCTCCCGCTCCGCGACCGGACCTCTCACCGGAACACCCGGAAGAAGTCGCCCGAACATTAGAAAGTCAGGTGAAGAGGGCAACTCGAAACTGAAGCTCTACATTTTCGCCGGAATCGGAGCGATCATCCTCGCCTTCATCGGCATGAAAGTGGCCGGCAGCGCCAGCGCAAAAAAAGCCGAAGAGCGAATCTCGACCCTCGCTTCCTCTGATCCCGACGGGGGAACCGCCGCCGACATCAAACTTGCGCTCGATTTCCTCGGGGACAAGGACACCTCAATCCCCGCACGACGGGATTCTGTCACGATCCTCGAAGCGGCAGGAGCCGACGGTGCTGACGAAATAATTCTCAACGCGTTGAAAGAGTCGGATTACCCGCCTCTTCAATCGCAGCTCTCCAAAATCCTCACGGAACGAAATTATGTCGAAGCCGTCCCGACTATTATCTCCAGTTTTGGAAATGCAGCGACAGATGACCAACGCCTTGAGTTTCTCCGATTCCTGAGATCTCTTGCCGGGATCGAACATATCGAGCCGCTCCTCGGCTCTCTCCTCGGAAGTCACAGCCTCACGGTGAGACGTGCCTACGAAGATGTCGTCCTCGCCGTGCTGCGAAAATCCGACGTTTCGCCATCGCTGGTCGATGACCTCCTCACGCGCACTTCGACGACGAGCGGTGCTCCCCGGAAAAGTCTCTTTCGCCTTCTCGGCGTCCTCGGGGGAGAGAAAGTGCTGACCCGCCTCACCAGTGTTTACGGCAAAACTGATGATCCTGAGTATCAGCGCGACGCCATGATCGCCTTCCTCAACTGGTCTGACGGCAGTGTTATTCCCCGTGTCGAAGAAATCATCAACTCCACCTCCGACGATGCCCTCCGCTCTGCCGCCGAACGCTCCTACGCGACCCTTGCGATCCTCCCGGCACCCTCACCGATTGAAGAGTTGGTGCAAAAATGGGACAAAGCTTTCAAGATGGTCGGCTCGTCGAGCGATATTCAGCGACTCATTCGCACCGTGATTTCCCATCCGTCGCAAGAGTCACTCGCGCTGCTTCGGCAATGGGCGCAAAACGAGACCTTCGGAGCCTACGCGAGAAGTTCAATCCAGACGCTGGAACGCTCCATGAAAAGTGTCCCCACGATTGCTCCCGGCGAAGAATTGAAAGGGAACAAGGCGCGGGTCCAGGGTGACAATGGTGCCGCAATCGATTCTTCAGTCGGTTCCCTCACGAGTTGGGTTTCACCGGAAACCTGGTTCACGTGGAATTTCAAAGTGAGCGAGCCGGGAGACTACCGCATCGAAGTGAGCGAGGCGACCCTCGAGACAAACCCGAGCGAGTTTGAAGTCTATCTCGCCGGTCAAAAATTTTCAGGACGCTCGCAAACGACCACCGGCCTCAAGAATTTCACGACCGTGAAAATGGAAGGCAGCGCAACGCTCCAGCCTGAGAAGATCTACACTCTCGTCTTGAAAGCGGGAGCCAAAGTGCAGCCGAGAATGATGGATATCGGCGCGGTGAAGCTGGTGAAGTGACGCTTTGTTTTCGCGACGATCTTCTAAACGAGCGGGCCGCTCGTTCCTACTTTTTTGGTTCGGAAGCTGGTTTGAAATCGAGAGCCTTGCCGTCAGTGAGTTGAATCAGGGCACCGCGCATCAAATTCCCCCGCTCTTCCCTTGGCATGTCCGGATACGTCTCCATGACATGGCGGATGTATTGCTGAAAGACTTTTTGCTTCTCCGGCCCCAACTTCTGATAACGATCCATCTCCTCCTTCGAAGGCCCGCGTCGTTTCTCGCCATCGCCTCCCTTTCCTTTCCCGTCTCCCCCTCGTCCCTGACGGGGTGCCGAGGCAAATTGCTGAGGATCATAGATGAGTTCAACTTCCTCACCCGCAAAGGAAACCCGTGCTTTAACGCCTTCCAGTTCCCAGTTCCGTTCGATCTCAACCAACTGAATCCCCTCCTCCGATGAAGTATCCGGAGTGACGACAAAAGTCTTCTTCGTCTCCCGATTGTAGAGCGTCGCGAGAGCCAGATCATCGACATGAGCGACGCCGCGCAGTGCATAAGTCTCTGCGGGATTTAAAACCCTCGCAAAAGGACTCGCCGAGCGCAGCGCCGAAAAGTCCCCTTCTGCAGTCGCGTTCGGCGCTTCAATTTCGGCAGACACCAAGCCGGTTCCCACTCCGGCAAGGACAACCGCAAACATCAGATTCAACCCTGTTCGCTTCATGATCTAACCCTGTTGATCCGTCTCGACACCGGTGGACTCTTTGGTCAAAGGCTGTCCATCATCCGCCGCATACCAACGCGCGATCGTGATCTCGCAAACGGCCTGAGGCTCTTCCTCTTTGGCTTTTGAATCGATCTCCAGTTCCATTGCCTTAATGACCCGGAACTCCTCCGGTCCCTGAAGCGAAATTAACCAATCGATGACATCGGCTTCATTTCCGCGAACCCGCAGACGAACCGCAACCTCGGTGTAGAAATTGTCCTGCTCGATGTCCTGCAAACTCTGTTGCTCGATCGTCAGCTTGCGATCCAGCACCTCATCCTGCATCAGCTGAAGAAGATCACCCTGCTCTTTCCCGAGAGTCGTCCCCGAAAGAGATGGCATATTCTCATTTAGCCAATGCTCACGGGCATCGGCCCTTTCCGCTTCGTCGAGCCACATCTCCTGATCGGCGAGTTCACTCTTCATCGCCGCGATCTTGTCACCGCTCCCTCTCAAATTTTTCACGATAGAACGCGCCGCAAATCCATTCACGACGAGGAAGATCACTCCAAAACACAAACCGAGGAGGATTTTTTCTCTAGCTGTCAGCTCCCGCATTAGACGGTTTCCCTTCTATCTCAAATGTTGCGGTGTTGTTCTTCTCCACCTTTGGGTTCGGCATGCTCCACTCGTAGGCGGAAAATGCCTCCATCGCCTTAAGATCTTCCAAAAGGCGGTTCGCCAACTGAACATCTCTCGCCTGTCCCCGAATGCGAAGGCTTCGACCTGTCGTGCGAAACTCCCGCACGACAACACCACTTCCCGGTAATGCCGAGGTGAACGAATTCAGCTGCACGAGAGGGAACCAAGATTTTTCAAAGGCCGGCTCGAGCCGGATCCATCGCTGTGATATCTGCTGAATCCTCGTCACGTCAGGTTCGACAATGGCAATTTGACGCTCCAGTGATTCCAACTCCCGCACCGTTTGCTTGCCCTCGACCCACAGCCACGCCGCCACGACGAGATAGACAACGAGAAGGACACCCATGACCGCAGCGAGCTTCTTTTTTGAAGCACGGCTTCTCCGAAACCTCGAAATCCGCGCAGGCAACAAGCGTGAACGCCCCACTGGATTCGCGCTCCCTTCGACCCCATCGCGGTAGGAGGTCACCGGGAGAGTTAGCCCGGACTCGAATTCCTTCTTTGTCGAATCAGAAAGATCCCCGACTGCCACTTCGATACCGGTAGGAAACAAATGCGAAAAAGCATCATCACCACCAAGACTGAGCAAGAGCAGGGAAACTTCCTGAGCGGTGATCACATTCACTTCGGAACCACTGCTCAAGGCTTGAACGTGGACCGGCTCATCATCCTGATAAATCCCGAGCACGAGTCGATTGTGTTCCTGCCAAAGTCGAGCTCCACCTGCTGGTGGCGACTGCAGGGCGGCGGCGGGCGCATATCCCTGCGCCTGATTGATGATCCATTCGTCATCGAGAGGAGAGACCACGGAGACCGCGAAGGTTTGCCCTGAATCATCACTTTTCACCGGCACAAAATCGTAAACCGTTTCAGATTTCGAGGCCGTCGCGAGGCCCCGCTTTTCGATCTGCGCAAAGATCATGCTTTCGTGAAGCGACGAATCGGTCACGGGGAGCTGGACGCAGAAAGTGGACACCTTTGCGGCGGGCAAACCGACGACGACATCACTCCGTTTCCCGATGAGGGAGGACAGAGTTGCCTCCTCTGTTCGCGTCTGGCCTCCGGAGATGAGGATCCATCCCGAGTTCGAGGCGGGAAGCGCTGTTAGGTTAACGGGCATGTCGGTGGATTAGGCATCAAGCAGACGCGGATCGTTGAACCCCGCGAATCTCCGCGAGTTTCTTCATTTTTAACCCGCAATTCAAGCCCTCATCTACGGTTCATTCAAAAGTCTCCGATGAGAAAATTGGCGACGATGACAAACCGCTCGTGCCATTCAAGCTTTCCGGGTTGCAGCGTGATCGCCTCCGGAGCCGCCGCGACGAGGAAAGAACGGCCGTTGAGCCACTCCCCGCCAGGCTCGACCCCTTTCAGGGCGCGAAAGGATTGCGCGCCCTCGCGATAAAGATAGATCGCGATTTCCCGACCTTCCCGGGGATCGAGGGCCGTGAGCATAAACCCTGAGCTCGCCTGAAAGTCCCCGACAGTGGTGACGACAACGTTGTGATGAGGACCAGTTTCCCACGCCGGCTGTCCGTCCTTATCTTCCTGCTGACGAACATAAAAAGCCCGCAGACTGAGAATCGGTGAAACGCCCCGCTCAACGGAACGCCTCATCATGCCGTGGATTCTCTTCGCAAATTCCAGGCTGGCCTTTCCCTCAGCCCGGTCGAGATAGGCACCTGACAGCTCACCGGCCCCGCGGTCGAGAAGCAACTCATTCATCCCCGCGACCACATTCATCCCCGCGACCAGGTCCGCAGTCGCGACCACGTGAATCCCCCAGCGCCTTTGCCCCAGGTAAACGACCGAATCCCGAAGACGAAAATATCGATCGTGCACGAACCGCATTTTCACTCCATCGTCGGAACCGAGAAGACCTCCGTAAATCTCACGAAACTCCGGGCGACTGAATTTCAAGCAATTCAGAATCGAAGCCGGTCCGCAGGCATCGTTCGAGTCAGCATAGTCGCGCTGATCAACGATCAAATTATCCTGCGACTCTGCCCGTCCTAATCCGATCAGCCCAAGAAGGAAAGTCGCGACCAGAAAAGGCTTCATGAGAGTGGTTATATCTCGTCACTGCTCTCTCCCGCAACCAAACCTCGCAGTTTTGCCTCAATGAACGGGTCGAGGGCACCGTCCATGACCGCCTGGATGTTCGCGGTTTCACAGCCGGTGCGGTGATCCTTCACCATCTGATAGGGCTGGAAAACGTAGGACCGAATTTGACTTCCAAAACCGATCTCACCTTTTTCACCGTAGGTCTTCTCCATCTGGGAACGCTTTTTGTCCTCCTCGATCTGAAGGAGCTTCGTTTTCAAAAGCTTCATCGCGACCTGACGGTTTTTGTGCTGGCTCCGCTCGACGGTGCATCGGATTTGGATGCCGGAGGGAAAGTGCGTGAGGTGAACCGCCGTTTCGACTTTGTTCACATTCTGACCGCCTTTGCCTCCGCTTCGTGCCGTCTTGATCTCGATGTCCTTTTCATCGATCTCCAGCTCAGGCTCCTCCTCTAAATCCGGGACGACATCGACACTCGCAAACGAAGTATGACGCCGCGACTGGGAATCAAAAGGGGAAATCCGGACGAGTCGGTGCACACCCCGCTCGCAACTGAGGTAGCCGTAGGCATTTTCGCCCTCGATTCGTAAGGTTGCTCCGCGAACGCCGGCCTCCTCGCCCTCCTGCATATCGACGATTTCGACATTAAACTCCTGCTGACGCGCCCAGCGCTGGAACATGCGCACGAGCATCTCGGCCCAGTCGCAGGCTTCGGTCCCGCCCGCTCCGGCATTGATCGTGATGAAGGCGCTCTCGGCATCGTGCGGACCGTTGAGGAGGGTGCGCAGCTCGATCTTATCGAGTTCGCCATTGATCGCTTCCAACTCCGGCCCTAACTCAGCAAGAGCGGCCCCTGTGTCTTCCTCCTCGTCGGCAAACTCAACGAGAACTGCAAAATCATCAATCCTGCCCGCGAGTTTGTTCACCGGGTTGATCTTGTTTTTCAGAACGGAGACCTCCCCCATTCTCGCCTGTGCTTTGTCGTTATCGTCCCAAAACCCGGGCGCACTCATCTCGGCCTCGAAGGCCTCTAATTCCCGCTCCAGCTTTTCGAAGTCAAAGATAGTGGCGGAGCTTCTTCAGCCGCGCCTGTATAGATTGTACTTCCTCGTTCATTGTCGCTAAGTTGTTCCACAAATCTGGAAAGTTTCAATCCTTGGATTACGAGTGTCCTTCAACATCTTCATGAAAGCCCGCGGCACGATCATCCGACGTTCACCTCTCACCGAGACGAGCCTGATCGTGCATTGGTGTACGCATGAGAACGGAATCGTGAAGACGGTCGCGAAAGGGGCGCGCCGACCCAAGAGTGCTTTCGCCGGAAAGCTCGACCTTTTCTTTCTCTGCGAAGTCGAGATTCACCCGGCAAAAAGCGGGGACCTCCATATTTTGAAAGACCTCAAGCTGGAGCGGTCGCGCCTCGGCTTGCGCAAAAATTACCTCCAAACCCTCGTCGCGAGCTACTTCGTGAAACTCGTTGATCGCGTTTCCGAACTGGAAACCCCTCTCCCCGAAATCGCGGACCTGCTTGATCGGGGACTCAATTACCTCGAGGAAAATGACGCGGACTGGCGCGCGATCGTTCATTTTGAAAAGCAACTCGCTGAACTGGTCGGAGTGATCGAACCGGGAATCGACCCGATCCGTTGTCTCGATGATATCTTCGGCAAAATGCCGCCCCAGCGCAAAGAAATCGGCGAAGCCCTTGAGCGTCAGCGCCCGACTCAAGGCTGATTTTCTCATCGCTTTTCGAAGCGGTGACGCGATATAAACGAAATCATGAAAATTCGTGCCGCTATTTTTTCTCTCATCATCCTCTGCCTCTCAACTCCGGAAGCAAGGAGTGAGACCCGTGACTGGACCAATTCGGCCGGGAAAACAATCATCGCTGAGCTGCTCGGCGTTGAAAATGGATCTGCGACGCTGAAGCTCGGGAACGGACGGGAATACACGATTCCCCTGAACACGCTTTCGGAAGGAGATCAGGCCTATGCGAAAACCTGGCAGGATGAGCAAGCCTCGCTCGCCGAAGCCCCTTCACCCTCGACCGAACCGCTCATGACCGTCCCCGGCAAACTGCTCTACCACTCCGACCTCACGACGATCGACAGTGAGTGGAGCATCCCCTGTGGAAAATGGGAAGCCACCTCAGAAGGACTCACCGGCGCGGAGCTCGAAGCCGACAACCACGCCGCCGTCTTCAAGCGCGCGCAGACGCTTAAGGACGTCATCATCGAATTTGATATCCAGATCGGCGAATCGAAAAGCGCGATGTTCGGGATCGATGGCAACGGCCACCTCTGCCGCGTCAGCATTTCACGACGGCTCTTTCAGGCGCGAAAGGACGACAGCGACAAGGAAGGTCCTGACACGGCCAAAATGTTCAACGCTGCCGAAGCCAACTTCGAACCGACAGAATGGCAGACCGTTCGCATTGAACTGCTCGGTGAAGAAATGCTCGCGCAAACGGGAGAGCACATCAGCATGGGAAGTGACCCCTCGCTCGCCGGTGACAAAGCAAAATGGGGCTTCGTCATCAGTGGCGAAACGGTCGGCTTCCGCAATCTCTCGATCTGGGAAGCGACTTTGAATGAGGACTGGGAAAAAGAAGGCCCCCGCCTCAGACGCAGCCTCGATATCGAAGAGTAGACATCACTTCAACGAAACGCCCACAGCGTTTTCTCCGTCCGCACATAGATCGTTCCTTCGACGATCGCGGGTGTGGTGCGGCAGAGTTCGCCGAGGCGATTCACGGCGACCGGCGCGAACTCCGGCGTGGCCGCGAGCACGTGGAGATTTCCGCTTTCATCGGCAAAGAAAATATTCGTCCCATCGCTGACCGGGGATCCCATGACGGGGCCTTCGACACCGGGGATGCGTTTCATCCAGAGCGGCTCACCGGTCACCGTTTCGACACAGGTCGCGATCCCGGAGTCATCGATGAGAAAGGTATAATCCCCCACCGCGATGACTGACGGAATGTGCGGAACGCTGCGCTCGACGCGCCAGACTTCCTCCCATTTTCCATCGGTCATTTTCATGGCGACACAGTGCTTTGGATTCGCGGTGAACCCGCAGGTTCCGATGACAAGGCCCTGCGTCACGATCGGAGAACTGATCGCCCGCTCGTTGGTTTCGAGATAGAAGACCGACTTCTCATCGACGACCGAACCATCCGCCGGATCGATCGCGGTGAAGCCATGCTGCCAGTTTGTGAAGGCGAGAAGCTCACGTCCCGCCACTTCGTAAAGACAGGGCACCGAGTAGGAAATCCGCTCACTGCGACGTTCAACTTCCCAGGCGACTTCGCCGCTTTCAGCCTTCAGCGCGAGGAGGTTTCCGTTCTGGTTTTCCTGATCGTTGTTGATCACGACGAGGTCACGATAGAGCATCGGCGACCCGCCAAAGCCATGACCACCAACGACGGGGCCGAGATCTGACTCCCACTGCAATTCACCGTCATGCGACAAAGAAACGATCGTGAGCTGCTCCGCCGTTCCCCACGCAAAGACGACGCGCTCCGCATCGACCGCCGGGGTCGACGTCGCGGCACTGTTGAAGCGATGCCCTTTGAATTTGCCCTGCGCGAAAGTCTTCGCCCAGAGAGTCTCGCCGGTTTCGCGATCCAGACAAAGCGCGAGCCACTCATAAGCAGTCGGGCCACTCTTTTTCCCTTTGGCTGCTTTTTGCTCTGACTCCACCGGAACCGCGCTGAGGAGAAAAAGGCGGTCGCCGAAAATGACAGGTGAGCCATGACCAAGGCCGGGGATTTCGACCTTCCAGAGGGCTTTGTCCTTTTCCAACGCGGTCGGCACGGATCCCTCCTCACTCACGCCGGAGCCATTGGGGCCTCGGAATCTAGGCCAGTGAGGTTCGGCGAGTGCACTCGAAACGCATGCCTGAAGAGAAAGGCCGATAAGGAGAGAGAGGACAGAAAATCGTTTCATCGTATATCTGATTAAACCGCAGAAACCCCGGCGCGGTCAAAGGCGGCTTTTAGATTTCGGAAACAGGTCTTGGTTGCGGCTTCGGCATCGTAGCCCGGATCACTCTTCCAGATTTGGCTGCTCACTTCGCAGCAGAAATCGCCGCGGTATCCGCCGTCGTAAAACGCTCTGATAATTTCGGCATGATCCCAGCTTCCTGCCTCACCCACGAGATCGAAGCGGACTTTGTCATCGACGATTTTTGCGTCTTTCACCGCGACGTAATTCGTGATCAGCAAGGCGGCAGCGACAGTTTCATCGATCTCTCGTTCCGGCGCAAGAAAGGCGTAATGACTGAAGTCGTAGACCATGCGAAGGCGGCGCGGATTGCCGAGCTGATCGAGGAGCCACTTCGCATCCTCGGGCACTCCCATGGCATGACTGCGATGGGGTTTGATCGAGAGATATCCCTTCTGATCGGCGAGGATCCGGTTCCAATCCGCAAGGCGATCACGGAAGAGGTTTTTTGATCTTTCCCAGTCTTTCCCACCAAGGATGGTCTGCAGGAGCGGCGGATCTTCAGGCGCGAGGGCGCGAGCCAGTTCAATCATCGTGCGCAGTTCGGAAAGCTGCTCGAGGTGCTTCGCATCATCCTCTTCCGGTCTCAGGTCAGCCATGAGGGCACTGAGTCGCAGCCCCGAATCGGCGATCTGGTCCCGCACCTTTACGATCTGGTCTTCCGTCTTTAAAAACTCGGTCAGATCTCCGGTCGTTCCCGGAAAGACAGTGATCTCGAAGGCGTTAAATCCCGTCTTCGCAATGAGATCGATTGCCGGGGCGAGCGGCATCGATTGCAATCCGTAGGTGCCGATTGCGATCCCGCAGCCACTTTCCTCAGCCTTGGCGAGGCCAACCACCGGCGCGGCCATGAGGCCGGTTTTGATCCAAGTTCGTCGTGATAACATGGTCTGAGCTTGCGGCCTGACCGCTTGATCAGCAATTCCGCGATGAGGGAATTGGGGCGGTCCGCTGAGTTTACATGATCTCTGAAGAACCCCGATTTTCGACTCTGACGGCGGAAGCGGTAGTGGTGATTTGTAATCGCCACCCCATCAAGCCGGGGCATTGCCGATGGCGATTGAAAATCACCACTACAGCACAGCATGATAACGAAGAGCCCCTCACTTGAAAGATCCCTTCACTGAACCCGCAACAAAACCTCATTCCGCCGCAGCAGCGCCGGAGTCCAGGGCGGATCATAACCGGCGAACATCGGGGAACCGGTCGCCGTGAGACCGCGAGCTTCGATTTCCTCGCGCAACTCCTTGAGCTTTTTCTTCCGTTGCGCGGCATCATTGCGACCGCTGTATCGGATCACGGCCATCTTACCACCAGCGACCTGCTTCTTTTTCACCTTGCTGTTGGAAGGATCGGGCGCTCCCGCTTTCGTAACATCCTCGGGGATCACGAACTGCATTTCCTGCGTCTGTCCATCCGCAGTCGCGGGCATGAAAACCGGCGTCGTCATCTTGATCTTCTGCGACTCGTCATTTTCCCCGGAGATGTATTGAAAAAGCTTTCCGAAGCTACCGTTCTGGTTTTCCCCGTTCATCGCCGTCGCGACGACTTCGTGCGACTCGTAGGTTCGGATTTCGAAGGAACCGTCTTTTTCCTCGACCTTGTAGCGGGCGGTTTCGTAGCCGGCGCGTGAGGTCGTGCCGAGAAACCCGACGGTGATAGCGAGAAAAATGAGAGCGACGATCCAGCCAATGCGTTTTGGTTTCATGCTTTAGGTTACGCTTTTCGACAGATGCTCAGCTATGCTCTCTCGCCCGCGTGATGACAACACTGACACTCTCGCAGTCGGCGAGGATGAACTTTTCCACCTCGAGGGTGACGGCGCAGACTCCGTCAAAGGCGATCACAGCGGCGGCTAACTCTTCGGCAAGCGTCTCGATCAATTTCCTCTCCCCGGACGCCGCGACATCGCGCAATTTTTCCGAAACCTTATAGTAGTCAATTGTGTGCTCGAGGCGGTCATCGAAGCCTTTGAAAGACTTTGAGAGCGTGATCGCGATACTCACCGAGACCGTTTGCGGACGAGCCCGCTCTTCTTCCGGCACGCCCACGGTCGTGACGAGTCGGAGGCCTTTGATATGAATGTGATCGCCCATGTGATAAAACTGTTTCCGCCATTGTCCGAACTCAGTCCACGAAAAGCAAGCGGCACTTGCGTATCAAGGTCTGCTTTCTGTCCCTGAAAGGTTCACCGGTTTGCACTTGAAGGAGAGAAAAAAGACCGCATCATATCAGCAACCATGTTTCACTCTATCGTCGCAGCGGCGGGACCTATCAGCGTTGATCCAAACGCGACCGGGTCCTGGACCATGCTGGCCGTTTATTTCTTCGTCGCTATCGGCGTCTCGTTTTTCTGCTCTGTCTGGGAGGCTGTCATCCTCAGCGTGACGAATCCTTACGTTGCCAATCTAAAAAAGCAGCGTCCCAAAGTCGGGGCACGCCTCGAAGATCTCAAGACGCGGATCGGTCGCCCTCTCACCTCGATCCTGACGCTGAATACGATCTCCCACACCGTTGGTGCCATGGGCGTCGCTGCTCAGATTGCCGTGCTCGGAGGTGGCAAATGGGACATGCTCGCGGGAGCGCTTATGACCATCGCGATCCTCATCCTCTCGGAGATCATTCCGAAAAATCTCGGGGCTCGTCACTGGCGTGCCTGGGCGCCGTGGGTGAGTTTCAGCCTTCTCTGGCTGACCCGCTTCATGACGCCGGTGGTTTGGTTCATTGAGCTTTTCAGTAAAGGGCATCACGGGGAAGCCGCCTTTTCACGCGACGAGTTAAAAGTCATGGCCGAGCTCGGGACGCGCCAGGGCAAGCTCAAGGAGGACGAATCCCGCATTCTCGAAAATCTCCTCCGACTCGGCGAAATCTCGGTGCGCGAGGTCATGACGCCCCGCATCGTTGTTTTTGCGCTCACCGAGGACACGACTGTTCAATACTATCTCGACCGCCACAACAGCTCCCCCTTTTCGCGGATTCCGATCTACAGCGAGAACCGTGACGACATCAAAGGCTTCGTTTTAAAACACGACATCCTCCTCGCCGCCGCGAATGATCAGTATGAACTCGAACTCAGTGAACTGCGCCGCGACATCGCCGCAATCCCACACACGACGAAGCTGACGGATGCCTTCCAGCACCTCGTCGCGAATCGACACCACATCGCGATCGTCCTCGACGAATACGGCGGCATGAGTGGACTCGTGACAATGGAAGACGTCGTCGAAACCCTGCTCGGCCTTGAGATCGTCGACGAGGCGGACACCCGCGAAGACATGCAGGAATTTGCCCGCAACATGTGGAAGACTCGCGCGACGAAGATGGGCCTCGAAATCAGTGAGCCCTCAGAGACGATCATTGGCCCTTCCAGTTAAGGACGATCACGCCAAAGAGCATCAGGGCCAGCGCCGCTGCTTTGCGGGGAATGTTTTTCCGTTCCCCGAGGATCAGGATGCCTCCGATGAAGCCGATGATCACCGACGTCCGCCGCACCGGTGAGATCACCGAGATGAGCGCGCCGTCCTGCGCGATCGCGAGGAAGTAAAAAGCATCAGCGATGAGCAGTCCAATCCCGACGGCGGGAATGACCCATCGCCATTGGAACGGCGTCCGCACTTTCATCCCGAACCTCCAGACGAGGACAAAGGGCGTCATGACAACGACGAGATAGATCGAAAACCAGAATTGGAGCGTCGCGACGCGGATCTCGAGAGTTTGCAGGAGAAACTTATCATAGAGTGCGCTGAAGGCACCCAGCACCGTCGCGACAACGAGAAAGTAGACCCATTTGTCGCGATGAAAGACGATCCCCTCCGCTTTTCCGAGGAGGGAAAATCCATAAAACGCGACGAGAATAGTGGCGACGCCCACCCATTGCCAGGCATTCGGCATTTCCCCCATGAAGAGCACCGCAAATAAAATCGTCCAGATTGGAGCGGTTGAGCGAATCGGGCCGGCGATGGTGATCGGCAAATGCTTCAGCGCAAAATAGCCGAAAATCCACGAGCCCGAAACGAGGACGCCTTTTCCAAAAAGATACCAGTGCTCCGCGACAGTCAGCGTATCGATCACGAGTCCGCCCTGCCAAACCTGCGGGAGAAACGGCGTCACGATTCGCAGGATAAGCCAAGACCCCGCCCCCGTAAGGACCCCGAAAAACAGCACCGGTGGCACCGCATTGTCACGGACCGCAAGTTTCTTAAGAAGATCGTAAATCCCGAGAACGATTGCCGAGCAAATGGAGAGAAAAATCCAGGACATCAGATCAATTTCTCTATCTCTGCGATGAGATCGCGACCGCCGATCTCCCCCAACGCCGCGAGTTCCTCTCTCAACACCTGCCAGGCCGGCTCCCCCGTTTCCTCGGTTCGTCCGCAATGCGTCCGACAAACAAACCCATCGTAATCTTCAAACCGCTGCGGGTCGGTCTCCGTGCTATAAAGAGTCAGGACCGGTTTGTGATTCGGACCCGCCTTGATCGAGAGCGGATGCAGCCAGCACGTGAGCGGTTTCCAATGCCAGGGATGCAGCCCCTGATCAACCGAGTAGGCCTGCAAAGCGCAGCGCGCATCCGGCAGGAGAAAGACACAGCTCGTCTCGGGAAAATGCGAGGGGTAATCAACGACCGATTTTCTCATCGCCGCTGGCTTCGTCGCCGTTTTCGGACCCGAAGCAATATCGCGCCACTTTCCGTAAACCACGACCTGCTCAGGGAGTGGAACTCCCGTCTCCTCGATTTCCTTGCGCTCATCCTGAACCAGGGTCCGAATTGCAGCGGCCTCCTCGGAGGAAAGGTAAACGCCGTCGTGGCAACAAGTTCCGCCACAAGCACCAAGATCGCAGCGCGTCAAAGGTCGAGAGAGAGCCTCCCGGTCCAGCGTCATCGCCCGAACCGTCTCCGCAAGGAGTTCCCGGGTGTTCGGGTAAGCCGCAATTGCGTGACTCATCGATCAACGTTCTTTCGTAAGAAGCTCCTCATTCCCGCTGTTTCTAGGTAAAGTCGTCAAAGCCCTCCATCATGCGCGCCGCTCTTTTCATTTTCCTTTCCCTCGCCGCCAGTTCTCTCGTCGCGGAACCGATCGATTTCAATCGCGACGTTCGGCCGATTCTTTCCGACAAATGCTTCAAATGCCACGGCCCCGACGCGAAGAATCAGAAGTCCGACTTCCGCATCGATACCTTCGCACACGCCACCGAAGACCTTGGCGACTACGCCGGGGTTGTTCCCGGTGATCTCAAAGCGAGCGAAACCCACTGGCGGATCCACTCCGACGATCCTGTCGACGCGATGCCCCCGCCCGACTCGAAGATGACTCTGACAGAGCGTCAGATCGAGATCCTCGACCAATGGATGCTCGAAGGGGCAAAGTATGATGAGCACTGGTCCTTCGTCGCCGTTCCCGAAACAATCGAGGTTCCCACCGTCGATTCGGAATGGGTCAAAAATGACATCGACCGTTTTATCCTCGCAAGACTGGAGAAGGAAAATTTCACCCCCTCTCCCGAAACGAGCCGCGAAAAGTGGCTTCGCCGCGTCACCCTCGACCTCACTGGCCTTCCCCCCACGATTCCCGAGCTCGACGCCTTCCTCGCCGACAAATCAGCGGATGCCTTTGAAAATGTCGTGACCCGCCTCTTCGATAGCGACGCCTACGCCGAGCGCCTCACCGGCGAGTGGATGGATGTCGCACGCTACTCGGACAGCTATGGTTTCCAGGTTGATCGCGACCGCACCGTCTGGCCATGGCGGGACTGGGTCATCGACTCGTTTCGCGAGAACATGCCCTTCGATGAGTTTATTACCCTCCAGGTCGCGGGCGATCTCCTCCCCAATGCGACGCGCGATCAAATTATCGCAACGACCTTCAATCGCCTTCACCCGCAGAAAGTCGAAGGCGGCAGTGTCCCCGAAGAATTCCGCATCGAGTATGTGTCCGACAGAATTCACACTTACGGCACCGCCTTCCTCGGCCTCACGATGGAGTGCTCACGCTGCCACGACCACAAGTATGATCCCATCACCGCGAAGGATTACTTTCAGCTCACCGCCTTTTTCGACAACATTGACGAAGCCGGGCTTTACTCCTATTTCACCCCGTCCGTCCCAACCCCGACCCTGTGGTTGCCCGATGACAAGCAGAGCGAATCCCTAACACGCCTAGAAAAGGACATTAAGACCGCCGAAGCAGAACTGGAAAAAGTCAGCACCGATGCCGACGAGGCCTTCGCTCAGTGGCTCGACGGAAACGCTACCCTCGCAGTGCCCTTCCCCATTGCCGCCTTCAGCTTCGAAGACGAAAAGCCCGCTGCGCTCGCGAACAATGTAGAAGGTGGCGACCCCGGAAAGAGTAATGCGAACAATCTCTTCGTCGCCGGAAAACAAGGAAATGCGATCAAGCTCACTGGTGACGACGCCGTGACCCTGCCGGTCGGGAACTTCACCCGCGACGACACCTTCTCAGTTTCTCTCTGGATGAAAACTCCCGAGTCGCCGAAGCGAGCCGTCATTTTCAGCCGTTCCAAAGCCTGGACCGATGCCGCGAGTCGCGGCTACGAACTCCTCCTCGAAGACGGCAAGCTGAGCGCCGCCCTGGTCCATTACTATCCCGGGAATGCGATACGCGTCCGGAGCAAAGAACCACTCCCCGTGAATGAATGGAAACACGTCGCGATGACCTACGACGGCTCGAGCCGGGCCGAAGGTCTCAAGCTCTATCTCGATGGAAGAGAAATCGAAACCGAAACCGTCCGGGACAAACTCACCCGCGAGATTACCGGGGGCGGGAGTGACACTCTCGTGATTGGACAACGCATGCGCGACAACGGATTCAAAGATGGGCTCGTTGACGAATTCCAGATCTTCCCCCGCCAACTTGCCCCTGCCGAGATTTCCCTCCTCGCCGGAAACGGTTCCGCGAAGCCTGACAAAGCCACTTTTCTCATCACTGCGTACGAAGCTTATCAGGCCCGGCTCGAAACCCTGACCTCGCTCCGCCGTCAGCGTAGCGAACTCGTCAAAAAGATCCCCGAGATCATGGTCATGGAGGAAACGCCCGAGCCACATCAAACCTACCTCCTTGATCGCGGGCACTACGAAAACCGAACCGAGCCGGTCTCCGCCGAGACTCCACATTTCCTCCCGGCGATGCCGCAAGGCGCACCCAGGAACCGCCTCGGACTCGCGCAGTGGACCGTTTCTCCGGAAAATCCACTCACCACCCGCGTCACCGTGAATCGCTACTGGCAGATGCTCTTCGCGAAAGGCCTCGTCGCCACGAGTGAAGATTTCGGAGCGCAAGGGCAACTCCCGACTCACCCCGAATTGCTCGACTGGCTCGCGCGTCGTTTCATCGACAGTGGCTGGGACCTGCAGGATTTACTCAAGGCGATGGTCCTCTCCGCGACCTATCGACAAAGCTCTCACATTTCTTCCGGGGAACTCACGGAACGCGACCCGGAAAACACCCTCCTCTACCGCTACCCCGCCCCGCGCCTTTCCGCCGAGGCAATCCGCGACAACGCCCTTGCTGCGAGTGGCTTGCTAGTCAGCAAAGTCGGCGGCCCTTCCGTGAAGCCCTACGACATTGCCGTGTCTTTTAAGCCGTCCGAGCCTGGCAAGGGCGATGCCCTCTACCGCCGCAGCCTCTACACCTACTGGAAGCAAACCGCGCCCGCCCCTCTCATGACGACATTGAATGCGTCAAAGCGCGACGTCTGTCGGGTCCGCCTTGAAAAGACGGACTCTCCGCTTCAGGGACTCGTCCTCCTGAACTCGCCGCAATTCGTGGAGGCCGCCCGCACTCTCGCGGCGACTCTCGTGACGCAGCATGGAGGCAACGATGCCGCGATTGTTGAAGAAGCCTTTCGACGCTTAACGAGTCGGCACCCCGACGCCGAAGAATCGGCCCTCCTCACGCGACTCCTTGTAGAGCAGAGCCTCCACTTCGAGGCGCAACCTAAGGAAGCCGCTAAACTCCTCGAAATCGGCGACTCTCCCGCTCCGACCGGAGAAACCCCTGCCCGCATCGCCGCCGTCACCACCCTTGTCTCCACCCTCATGAACTTCGACGAGTGCATCACGAAACGATAACTACACTCTAACGGCCTTCAGAAGCATCTCTTCTTCTTACTCCTCATCTTCTTCTTAATCTCCATGTGAAGCGGAAAGAGTAAGAAGAGGATTAAGATGAAGAAGAGGAGCCCGATTCTTCCTACCTTCCCCCTTTTAACATTCCCGGCTGAAAGCCGAAAACCGCCATGAATTGCACCGGATTTGAATCACCCCTCGGCATGAGCCGACGCTCCGCCCTCGCCGGTTTTGGCGGTGGACTTGGAAGCCTTGCCCTCGGCAACCTCCTATCAAACGCACAAGCCGCTCCTTCGGACAGCTACCTCACCGGAAAAGGAAAAGCAAAGCGGGTCATCTTTCTCTTTCAGGCCGGAGGCCCTTCCCAGGTCGAACTCTTCGATCACAAACCACGCCTCACCGAAGAACAGGGCAAAGAACTTCCCGACTCCGTCCGCTTGGGGCAGCGCCTCACCGGCATGTCAGGAAATCAGGCGAGCCTTCCCCTCGTCGGATCCGCCTACCCCTTTGCCCAGTACGGTGAAGCCGGCACCTGGATGAGTGACCGTCTCCCCTACACCGCCAAAATCGCTGATGACATCGCCGTCGTGAAATCGATGTACACCGAGGCGATCAATCACGGCCCGGGCGTCACCTTCATGCAGTCCGGCTCGCAGATTGCGGGGCGTCCCAGCATCGGCTCCTGGCTCTCCTACGGTCTCGGCTCGATGAATGAGAATCTCCCCTCTTTCGTCGTCCTTGTCACCAAAGACAAAAAGGGACAACCGCTCGTGAGTCGTCTCTGGGGCAGCGGTTTTCTCCCCGGCAAACATGACGGTGTCCGTTTTCGCGCAGACAAAGATGCTGTTCTTTATCTAAACAATCCAGAAGGCCTCGACCGCAAATCCCGTCGCATGATGCTTGATCGCCTCGAAGAGCTTCACCACCTTCAATTGGCAAAATCAGGTGATACCGAACTCGAAACCCGTATCGCCCAATACGAAATAGGATTCCGCATGCAGTCATCAATTCCTGACGTAACCGATCTATCAAAAGAGCCCGAACACGTTTTTGACCTCTACGGCGAAGACGCGCGCACTCCAGGCACTTACGCCGCTAACTGCCTCATGGCCCGTCGCCTTGCCGAGAAAGGCGTCCAGTTCATTCAGCTCTACCATCAGGGCTGGGATCATCATGGCGGGGTTCCGGGCGGCATCAAAAAACAGTGTCAGGAAACCGACAAAGCTTCCGCCGCTCTCGTCACCGACCTCAAGCAGCGCGGACTCCTCGACGACACTCTCGTCGTCTGGGGCGGAGAGTTCGGTCGCACCAACTACTGCCAGGGGAAATTTAATCCTGCCAACTTCGGTCGTGATCACCACCCGCGCTGTTTTTCCATCTGGATGGCCGGAGGCGGCGTCAAAGGCGGCATGACCTATGGAGAAACCGACGACTACTCCTACAATGTCACCGAGGGCGGCGTTCACATTCACGATTTCCACGCCACAATGATGCACTTGTTAGGGATCGACCACGAGAAGCTGACCTTCAAATACCAGGGCCGTCACTTCCGTCTTACCGATGTCCACGGTCACGTCGTGAAAGACATCCTAACGTAGCAGCGAACGTAAGCGAGTAGTCTCTTCGACCGTCCGCCCCCATCTCCTCGCTCACGCTCAGAGCTACGCCGCCGATTTACCCGTAGCAGCGAGCGTGAGCGAGTAGCCTCTTCGACCGTCCACACCCATCTCCTCGCTCACGCTCAGAGCTACGCCGCCGATTTATCTCCCGATCCTTCATCGCGTCCTATTCGGATTGTCCTCCCATGCTAGCATCGCTGACATGCGACGAATTTTCTGCTGCCTCCTTTTCCTAACCGCCACTCTCGCCTCGGCTCAGCAAAGCCAATGGACGGCGCTTGAGATCGCGCCTCTGATCGGGAAAGACAATGCCCTCGCCGCGCAGAAGATCCGCAGCAGCTACGGGGCAAAGGGACTAGCCGAAGGCAAGAACCGCTGGATCGAAGAAACGACGCTCCTCATTGCAGTCACCTCGGAAGAGCCCGTCACCGCGATCAAAGAAGACGACAGCGAGCTCGGTGCGCTCACGAAACTCGACGAGGACGGGCTCTACGCTTTCTGCGCCGACATCGGAAATCATCAGGACTTTTCCTACCGCCTCGAAACTGCCTCCGGTAAAATCATCGGAAGCAACACGGTGAAGATCGAATACTACCCCTACGCGAAGGATTCGATTCACAACCCGCATCACCCGCAGGGAACCCTCCACGAGCACCGCTGGACAAACTCAAAAATCTACCCGAACACGGAGCGCGATTTTCTGGTCTACATCCCTGAGCAATACGACGGCTCGAAACCGGCGGCCCTCATGATCTTCCAGGACGGCCTTCGCCACGCCGACACGGAACTTAGCGGCGGCCTTCGCGCACCCATCGTCTTGGATAATCTCATCACGAGAGGTGAGATGCCGGTGACGGTTGGACTCTTCATCAATCCCGCCAATTTTCCTGATCAGCCCAAGGGAAGCAAGCCTCGCAACCGCAGCGTCGAGTATGACTCCCTCGGCGACACCTACGCGACCTTTCTTCTCGAAGAGATCATTCCATTCATCACCGAGAAACATCAGCTCAACCTGAGCGATAATCCCACGCACTGGGCGCTCGCCGGAGGATCAAGCGGTTGCGCCTGCGCCTGGACTGCAGCCTGGGAGCGGCCGGACAAATTCGGCAAAGTCCTCGGCTGGGTCGGCACCTTTGTCGATATTCGCGGGGCCAACGCCTACCCGAGCCTGATTCGAAAAACGGAACGCAAACCAATTCGTGCGGCATTGTTAGGGGAACGCAACGACCTCGACAATCAGTTCGGTAACTGGCCTCTCGCAAATCGACAGATGGAAACCGCGCTCAAGTTCGCTGACTACGATTATCGCTACTGGTGGGGCGACGGTTTTCACGGGAGCCGCCACGCCGCTGTCATGCTGCCGGAAATGTTGAAATGGCTATGGAAAGAATAAAATTCCTGACACTGCTCTATCTCTCCTTCAGTGGAGTCGTCGTGGCCGAAGCCGAACCGATTTTGCCTTGCTGGATTTGGACGGAAACAACGACAGATGAACCCGTCGTTTTCGATCACGAATTTGCTAACGATAGACTGCCCGAAAAAGCCATCGTGCGGCTCACGGGAGATTTCTGCCATGTCGAGTTGCGAGTCAATGATCAAGTCGTCGGCTTCGTTGAAGCGTTTGATCCGGTAACGGAGTTTGATATCCTCCCTTTCTTCCAGTTGGAGATCAACAAAGTCAGCCTCGTCGCCTACCCCGTACTCGGCCCTTCAGCCGTCGCAGCCACCCTGACAACCCGCTGGGGCGACGCGGAAGGCACCATCGATACTAGCAGAGGCTGGAGTCATAATGCGACGATTGAGCGCGGACTCGTCACTGCAGCCCGATGGGGTGACAATGAACTGCGCGACATCGATCACTCCGCCGAATACAATCAATGGAAAGAAGCCTTTGCCGACGCGTCCGCGATTCAGCTTTCTGATCTCCCGAAAGACTTTCGTATCGAAAAAATCAAGTCCGCCTCCGAAGAGGAAGACTCCTGGGTCAGCCTCGCGATTGATGAAAACAATCGCCTCTACCTTGGGATGGAAAAGAAGGGCATCCTTCGCCTCACTCCCGGAGGCCCGACCCAAAAAATCAAAGACGCAGAAGTCATCAACGACAGCCTCGAGGAATGTCGCGGCCTTGTCTTTCACGAGGGTGCTCTCTATGCCAACGCCAACGATTCAAAAGCGCTCTATCGACTCCGCGACACGACCGGCGACGATCAATTCGACGAAGTCACGCTCATCCGACAAACCGAAGGCTCCGTCGGCCATGGCCGCAACGATCTCGCCCTCGCGCCCGACTGGACGATCCACGCGATTCATGGGGACTCCGTCGAAGTTCCTGACGGAGCCACCTTCGACACCGCGAGTGAAGACTCCGCATCAAAACCGCTTGGCCACTGGCTCAGCCTCGGACGCGAAGCCGACGAATGGAATATTCATTCCCGCGGCCTCCGAAATCCTTACGGTCTCGATTTTAACGACGATGGCGAAGCCTTCACCTACGATGCCGACAACGAGGGTGATGTCGGCCTGCCTTTCTATCGTCCCAGCCGGATCAACCACCTTGTTCGAGGAGCGAACTATGGGTGGTGGCAGCGTCCCGGTAATACCCGGAGCATCCCCGTCTACGCGCCGGATTCCGTGCCGACGACTTTTGACATCGGCCGCGGCTCACCCACTTCCGTCAAGTTCGGATACCGCAGCCGTTTCCCCGCCCCCTGGAGCGATGCCCTCTTTGCGCTCGATTGGGCCTATGGTCGCATCATTGCTGTTAACCTGACCCCTCGCGGCGCGAGCTACTACGCCAGCGGATCCGAATTCCTCACCGGTCGTCCTTTGAATGTGACTGACCTTGATTTCGATTCCTATGGCAGGATGTATTTTATCACCGGTGGTCGCAAAACGCGCTCCGCTCTTTTCCGTATCGACTACCAGGAAGATCATGAGCCGCCCGAACGTGCTTCACGACAGGCCGCGATGAGAGAGAGTTTTTCCCTCGGGCGTCGCGAGATTCGAAAACAGCTCGAGACCAACGCCGCCCCAATCACTCCGGAGTCAGAGTGCTGGACTCACCTCAGCAGCGCCGACCCCTGGCTGAGAAATGCGGCGAGAGTCCGCCTCGAAAAGCGCCCCCTCGAAGAATGGCGCGACCTCGTTTCGCAGCCCTCCGACGACCTTGGCAAACTGACCGCGCTCCTCGCGCTGGTTCGTCAGGGTGAAAAAGTCGACCGCAACAAAGCGCTCAGCCTCGCTCTCGAACTCCCAACCGACTCGTGGCGGCGCACCGACAGGCTTACCCTCCTTCGCATTACCGAACTTGCCGACCCCGCATTGATTGCCGATCCCCTGCGCTCGAAATTGTTCACCCTTGCGACCGGCTGGCTCGACACCCCGGATGACCCCATCACCCGCGAAGCGATCCGCATCCTCGCCCTCTACGAAAACAACGAAGCCCCGCGCCTCGCGACGGATCTTTTCACGACTTCGGAAACGCAGGAAGACAAACTTTTCTACCTCGAACGCCTCTCCGAAATGTCGGCAGGGTGGACCGAAGATAAGCGAGTCCAGTTTTTCAAAGCCGTCGCCGTCGCACGTGACACCTCACGGGGCGACCGCTTCATGCCGCCATTTTTTCAAGGCATCGAAGAGCGTGCCCTCGCCGCTCTGCCGGAGGAAGATCGACCAACCTACGCTACCTTGCTACAGATGAAGCCGCTTCCGCGCGGAGAAGCGGAAACCGATCCACGAGAGTTCGTTCAAAACTGGACGAGCGACGACTTTGATCCCCCTTCTTTCACCACATTCACCGTGCCGACGCATGAGGAAGGACTCGCCCTCTACCGTGCCGGGCTTTGTCATCATTGCCATACCTTCGGGTCTGAAGGCATTCCCATCGGCCCCGATCTGACCCGCGTCGCCAGTCGCTTTACCCCTCTCGATCTCGCCGGTGCGATTCTTCATCCCTCCGAAGTGGTCTCGGAAGTGTATCGAAATACCGAAGTCGCGCTGAAGGACGGAACACAGGTCCTTGGCCGTCTCATGCGCGACGACTTCCGTGGCTCGACCCTCCATTTTTCAACCAACCCCTTCGACGCTTCGGAACAAGTCACGGTGCCGAAATCAGAAATCGCTTCGATGAAAGAATCCGAAGTCTCCCCGATGCCAACCCACCTTCTTTCGACCTTCACGAAGGAAGAGGTCGTTTCCCTGATCCAATGGCTCGTCAGCGGACCGGAATCGCCGTGATCCTCTCCTCACTCACGCTCAGCCCTACACTCCCGATCCAACCGTAGCAGCGAGCGTGAGCGAGCAGCCTCTTCGACCGCAGCTCATCTCCTCGCTCACGCTCAGAGCTACAAACTAGCAGACGCAACAGGGTTAGGTGACTGACTCAACCCTGTTGAGTCGGCCCTTATCACGTCCTCATTGCCGTTGGAATGAGCGCTCCGCGCCCTTAGAATCTCTCCCATGAATTCCCGCTTCACCTGGCTCACCGCCTTTCTTGCTCTCTTTGCTCCCCTCTCGCACGCCGACACGAAAAATGTTGTTCTCTTCTTCGTCGATGACATGGGTTGGACCGACCTTGGCTGCACCGGCAGTGACTTTTACGAGACTCCTAACATTGATGCATTGGCTGAGAGTGGTGTTCGCTTCACGAGCGGATACGCTGCCTGCACCGTCTGTTCCCCGAGTCGCGCTGCGCTCATCACCGGTCAGTCGCCGGCGCGACTTCGAGTGACTGATTTTATCCCCGGGCACCCCTTTGTGAACACGCCCCTGACGATTCCGGATTGGACGAAAGTCCTCAAAAAGGAACACCTCACTCTTCCGGAGTTACTTAAGCCACATGGCTATGAAAGCGTTCACCTCGGGAAATGGCACCTCGCCCATCGCACCGGAAAGGGAGGCAATGACCCAGCCGACCCTGACAATTATCCCGAAGCGCACGGATTCGACATCAACATCGGCGGCAATGAAAGAGGTGCGCCCTCGAGCTACTTCTGGCCCTATGCCAAAGGCAAGACACTCGAAGAGCGGAAGAAAAATTCAATCTACGCAACCCTCCCGGACCGCGGCAAATCCGACGAAGAACTGGAAGGTGAGTATTTGACCGACCGTCTCGCCGAGGAAGCGGAAATCCTCATCGACCGATTCGCAGCGGAGGAGACGCCCTTCTTCATGAACTTCTGGTTCTACAATGTTCACACTCCGATCATGGGGCGACCTGACCTCGTTGAAAAATACGAAGCGAAGCTCAAAGAGAATCCCAATCGAAAGCACACCAATTCCGGCTACGCGGCGATGGTTGAGAGCACCGACGCGGCGGTCGGGCGGGTCATTGCAAAACTTAAAGAACACAGCCTTGAAAAAGATACCCTCATCATTTTCACCTCAGACAACGGCGGCCTCAGGCCGCAGGCGACAGACAACACCCCAATCCGTCAGGGCAAGGGCGGCATCTACGAAGGCGGCGTTCGGGTGCCCTTTATTATCCATCTTCCCGATGGCGGCGCCTCCGATGTGCTCTGCCATAAACCGGTCATCACGATGGATCTTCTTCCGACAATTTTTGAAGCTCTCAATCTCGATCTCCCTGAAACGGTCGCGGCAGTTCAGGACGGACGTTCCCTTCTTCCGCTCGTCAAGGACCCGAGGGCCGAGACCGAACCGCGGAGTCTCTACTGGCACTACCCACACTATCACTCCATGGGGGCACAGCCCTACAGCGCGATCCGAAAGGAAAACTGGAAGCTAATCGAAGTGATCGGTCAGGATCGACTTGAACTCTACGATCTGAACAGCGACCTCCACGAGAATCACAATCTCGTGAACGCGGAACTCGATCTCGCTCGTGCCCTCTACATGGAGATGGCTGCTTGGCGAAATTTAGTGGGCGCGCAAATGCCAACCCGTAATCCTGACTTCAACCCCGACCAACCAACCGGGGTGGATCGTGCGGGCAATGGAAACGTGAAGCCCGCGGCGCCACTCCGGGAATAGCGACTACTTGTTAGCAGACTTCACTTTCTCCTTCAGGATCTGCTCTAGCTCCGACTTCTTTGCGACGGCATCTGCAGTCGCCACAAGATTGGTGAACTGCCCGGGGTCCGCCTCCATGTCGTAGAGCTCTTCGCTGCCGTCTTTGTATCGGATGTAGGCCCATTGGTCCGTCCGAATCGACTGCCCTTTCTTCCCGTCGAGTGAGAAAGTAGCGTCGCGAACCCTCGCCTTCGAATCCAGCAAAACCGGACGTAAACTGTGCCCTTGCACCGTTTCCGGAACGTCCACCCCGAGGAGATCACATACTGTCGGGTAAACATCCATGAGTTCCACGAGCGACATCGTTCTTCCACTCTCAAATCCGGGAGCAGAGACGAGAAACGGAACACGTGTCACCTCCTCGTGGAATCTCGATTTCTGCCAGAAATGGTGTTCCCCGAGATGATAGCCATGATCACTCGTGAAAATCACAAGCGTCGAATCGCGCAAGCCCTGCCGATCCAACTCCGCGATTACTTTACCCAACTGCTCATCCATGAACGTGACGGTCGCGTAGTAGTCGGACCACATTTTCTTGATATTGTCAGGGTACTGATCAATCCCGTAGAACTGCGATGTTGAACCTGCTGTCGCGGCTTTAGGCATGTCCTCCCAGTCTCCCTCCGGCACCTCGGGCGCTTTGATCTTGTTGATCGGATAGTCTTCGAAATAACTCGCCGGAGCAACACTGGGATAGTGAGGCCTCACGAAACCGGTCGCGATAAAAAATGGCGTCTCGCTTTTCCCATGCGTCTTCAACAACTCGACCGTTTTCTCAGCCGCTTTCCAATCGGGCTGCTCCGAACCATCTCCGTCCGACTCGACACTGGCAAACATCCGAAACGGCATCTTCGTTGACTGGCGATTTTCGAGCGCGCGCGTCTCGATATTCTGATTCAAAAGACGATAGAGGCCCGGCGTGTGCGCCTCTTGTCCCTGACAATTAAAACGCTCTGTCCAGGTGTTGGCGACATCGAGCCCGTCCGTCCCGTCGATGATATCTCCGGGCACCCGCATGTGAAATATCTTCCCGACGCGAGCGCTGTAGAATCCTTCATCGATGAGATGTTTGCCCAGGGTCGGGCCGCGGTCACCCGTGTAGCGGCTGTGCATGAAGGACTCGCGCGACGGTGCGCACCAGGTCCCCTGACAATAGGCCCGCTCGAAGACCATCGACTCGGCAGCGAGAGCATCGAGATGCGGTGTGGCGCAGACTTCATCTCCATAGCAACCAAGCACACTGGCTTTCAAGTCATCAGCGATGAGAAAAAGGACGTTTCTGATCTCTGTTTCAGCCCGCAGAGGAAGAACGGCAATGAGAAACAAAAGCGTGAAAATTCGACAGGTCATGTCGCGAGGCTAAAGGCAAGCTCTCACGAAGACAACGGCGATTTCGCGGTAGAACGCCACTTCCGTATTCGATACAGCATTTTCCGGTCGTTGCATCTTTCCGGAATCCGTGCATGGTCCTGACTCCCTTTCAAACCTGCTCTTGATCGACATGCAACGCTTACTTTTCTGCCTCCTCCTCACCTCCCACTTTGGCTACGCCCAGACTCGCGCTGACAAGGTCGAGGCTACCATACAAGAGAATCCGAATGCCGAATGGTGGGAAGTCATGGACACCGGGAAGTTCATCTCAGACACCTTCCGCAGCTTTGGAAATGAGGGTGAAATTGCCGTCTTGAAAGGAATCGCGATCAAACTGGGTGAAAACGAAAACCACACCGTTGTGTTTGATACCGAGACGATGCGGATGGTCGCCGGATTCGAAGGAAACGTCGCCCTTGGCGGGACGCCCTGGGATGGAAAGCACGGCGGAAATTCATCGCTTCCGACGGAACTGGCGCACTACTTTTTCACGACAAATTGGGGGCTCGGCTGGGCGGTCGATGGCGATTGGTCCGACCCGCGAGAGTTGGACAATGATCTTCCCAACGGCCCCCTTCCTGATGATCATGCCGAATACATCGGCCTTTACCGTCACGCGGATGCTACCGTTTTAAACTACACCGTGGGCAGCACCGCGATTTTTGAAATTCCACGACTGCTCGATGGACAGCTCGTTCGTTCCTTCGAGCTTTCAACGGTGCTGAAACCAATCCAGCTTCTCGTCAGTGATCCCATCGATGAGGGAGCAGGCGCAGGCGAGTCCCCGGCGGTGCAGGTTTCCATTGAAGGCTTCAAAGGCGCGAAACTGAAGACGCTCGATTCCGGTCGGCAGATCGTCGAAATCCCCGCGGGGAAATCCGGACAGCTCCACGTGATCTACACACGCGGCGAAGCAAAGGCACCCAACCCCGACGAAGTGAATTTTGCGGCCTACACCAAGGGCGGCCCACGTCTTTTCCCCGAGACCGTCGAAGTCTCCGGCCGCCTCGGTCCGGACGACAAAGCCTACTCCGTCGATTCAATCCCCCTCCCCACCGACAATCCCTGGAAATCAGAAATCCGCTTTGGAGCCTACGATTTCTTTCCCGACGGAAAGCGTGTCGCCTGCTCGACCTGGAACGGCGATGTCTGGATCGCCGACGGGATCGATGGTGACCTCTCTAAGGTCACCTGGCATCGCTACGCATCCGGACTCTATCAAACTCTCGGCCTCAAAATCGTCGATGGTGTGATCTACACCCATGGTCGCGATCAACTGACGCGACTTCACGATCTCAACGACGATGGTGAAGCGGACTTCTACGAATGCTTTAACAATGACGTGAACATCACGGACGGGTTCCATGAGTTCGCCTTTGATCTCCAGACGGACGCGGAGGGAAATTTTTACTTCAGCAAGGGGCAGCCCGTCCTCGGCGGCGGTCGCGGGTTTGCCCCGTGGACCGAGCACAACGGCACGATCATGAAAGTGAGCGCCGACGGCGAAAAGCTCGAGCGGGTCGCCTGGGGATTGCGCGCCCCCGGCGGAATCGGTCTCGGCCCTAACGGAGAACTAACGACCGGTGAGAACGAAGGCAGCTACCTGCCTCGCTGTAAGATCACCTGGAGCAAACGCCCCGACCTCGGGCGCGATGCGGAGATGAGTTTTCACGGCGTCGTTCCTTCGGTATGGGAAGACCGCCAATTTGTCGAAACCCTCCCCGGCGCTCCGACAGACTACGAACGCCCGCTCTGCTGGCTTCCCTACTACGTCGATAATTCGAGCGGCTCTCAGTTCTGGGTTCCCGAGAACAGTGCCTGGAAAGATCACGCCGGGCAAATGATCCACCTCTCCTATGGCAAGAGTTCCGTCTACCGGGCAGTCGTCGATGAAGTCGACGGTCAGGTCCAGGGAGGTGTCTACCGACTCCCGATCGAACTCACGACCGCCGCAATGCGAGGTCGTTTCAATCCTGTCTCCGGCGATCTCTACCTGATCGGATTTCGCGGGTGGCAGACCAACGGCGGGACCGGCTTTCAGCGTGTTCGTTTCAACGGAGCAGACAAGCCCGTTCCGCAGGGTTTAAAGGCGCACGAGAATGGAATCATCGTGGAATTCAGCGACGAACTGGACCCGACCATCGCGAGCGATCCCCGCCGTTACTCCGTGAGCAAGTGGGACTATGTCTGGGGACCCCAGTATGGCTCGGGTCGTTTCTCGATCGACCACTACGACGATGAAGCCCGTCGTCTCGCCCTGACCGAACAATCCAAAGGCTCACAAAACCAGATCGATGCCGTCCCGGTTCGGGCTGCCTCACTTCTCCCCGACGGAAAATCCGTTTTCCTCTACATCCCTGAGATGACCCCGGCGATGCAGATGGAGATCAAGATGGACCTCGCCGCGAAAGACGAAACCTCTTTCCGCGAAACAATCTGGAACACGGTGCATCAGTTGCGTCCCGCGTTCGGCGAGCATGGCCTCGACCTCACGAACCTCCCGGAGATTGACACCGAGCCGATCGGCAACCCCGGTGTCATCCTGAGCATGGCGCATGGATCGACCGATGACGCTCTCATCGTAGACCGCCTCGCCCTGACATTAGGAGAAAACCAGGCAGTGACGCCCTTCATCGATCCGACACGCGGCAACGAAGTCGTCTTTGAAAGCAACCTCATCGTCGAGTCGCGCGACGAGCTTGCCTTCAAACTTGATGGCAAAGGCTGGGCCAGTTTGAAGATCAACGGGGAAACGATCCTCGAAGGTGATCTACCGCTCGAGTCCAGCGCAATCGAGCTCGAGGCTGGACCTCATCAGCTCTTCTGCAACTTCCGCCGGACGATTCAGGGTGGAGGCAACAAAGCGGTCCCGATGCCGGCAAGAATTCAGCTGCTCTGGAGCGGCGGCGATTTCATCTGGGAACCGGTGAAACCGTCCTCCTTTCGCTATCTACCCGACGACTTACTCGAAGCCAAAGACAAAACCCGCCATGGCCGCGAACTCTTCGCTTCGAAAAATTGCACAACCTGTCATACCGCCGACAAGAAAGTGATTGATCCAGCTCTCGCGATGCCTGAGCTACTTGAGAAGGCACCGCGTTTTACCAACATCGGCAATCGCCTCGAACAAAGCTGGATCGAAGAGTGGGTTCGGAAACCGCAGGAAGACTGCCCCACCGTTGCGCCCGACGATGCGCAACACATCGCTGCCTACCTTGCCACTTTGAAGTCGCAGCCGCTCGCAGGGAAAGCAGGAGATGCCGCCGTCGGTGAAGAACTCGCAAAGACGCTCCATCTCGCATCGTGGGCCGGGCAACTCAAAGCCGGGGCAAAATTCACCGAAGGAGGACTCGTTGCCTTCCTGAAAAACCCGGCCGAACATCACGCCGCGACGACTTTTCCAGATCTGCATCTCGATGAAGAAGAGGCATCCAATCTCGCCGCCTGGCTCCGCGCCGGGCAGCCTGACACAGCACCCCCGACCGCGGGGGATCCAGCAAAAGGTAAAGCGATGGTCTCACAACGATGCCTCGTTTGTCACGGCGATGAGCCGGGAGCGAGCTATGAATTCACCGCGAGTCCGCTCTCCGAAATGTGGGAAGCCGAGTGGCTCAACGAAGGATGCCTCTCGACCGAGGAATCCGACCAGCCTGAACTACGACTTGAGTTAGATGAAAAACAGGCTCTCCTCGCGTTTCGAAACATCGACAGCAATCAGGGATTGCGATCTTTGAACCGCTTCGTGCCGCACGAATATGCGACCCGCTCTCTGAAAAAACTTAACTGCTATGAGTGTCACTCCGGGGACAATACCCTGCCTGAGATTACCCTCGCCGGGGAGAAACTGCGCGACAAATGGCTCGCGGGACTATTCCACGGGGATGTCCTGAAAATTCGCCCCTACGAACAAGCCAGAATGCCCGGCTTCGTGAGTCGCGCCGACAATCTCGCGAAAGGAATCGCTCATCGCGCCGGGGTCCGAACCGGCATCGGGATTGCCGAGCCTGACGAAACGCTATTGGAAGAAGGCACCAAAGTCGCCGGGCTTACCGGTTATGCCTGCACGACATGTCATGCCGCCGGATCGACCGGCGCATTGCAAGCCTTCGAAGGTCAGGGTCCGAATCTGCAACTCTCTGCCGAGCGCCTTCGCGAAGATTACTACCAAGTCTGGATGCATTGGCCACAGCGATTCATCCCCACGACGATCATGCCGAAGTACACGGCGGACAAAACAACGGCCCTCAATCCGACCTTTTACGAAGGCAATGCCGGAAAGCAATTTCAAGCCGTCTGGGAATGGATGAAAACGCTGGAAGGCGCGGAAAACGCTCCAGTTGGGGAGAAACACTGAGAAGCGCGAACGCCATCCTTCGGAGACGGGTTAGGCAACCCATCCTCCTCGACAGCGAACCAGGTCAGTCTTTCATCCCTGTCGAGTGCCCGCGTCTACTTCTTCTCGGTATCCACGACCCTCTTTTCAACGAGACCGTCGATACCGCAGTTGCTCATCTCGACATTCAGGCCCGCCCCGTTGCAGGTTCCCACGATCGTGACCGGCTGACCGACACTGAGAAGAGTTTGCCGGTCGTTCCGACTCAGGAGGCGCCCCTGTGAAGGGAGGACATCGACAAAGAGATTGTTCCCGGTTGGCACGACGCATCGGACTTTCGTATCACTGCTCTCTGATCGCAAAAACATCTCGACTGACTGGGTCCCCGCTTCAAACCGCTCGATGTAGCCGATCACTTTCAGATACTTTCCCCGATACTCTGCATCTGCCGCAGCGGGGTCAGCAGCGTAGGCCGCGACGAGATCAGTCGCACTGATCTCGGTCGGCTTCATGAGATCGGTCAGCTTCTTTTCCTCCACGTTTCCGCCCACCGCTTCACGGAGGACTTCGTTCTCTTTCCGCAGCACATACACCTGATCCCGCAGGACCTGCACTTCGGAGCGAAGCTCTTCGACTGTCTTCGCTGTATCGAGATAGGCCTCCTTCAACTCGGTAATCTGCCCCGGCAACCCGGAGACTGAATCCGGGACTTTGATCTCCTTCATTTTCTTAAAGAGATCTCCGAGAGACGGCGGCTCGTCAGTGGCGGGTTCCTGCCCGTGAACCCACGAACCGAAAATCAAAACCGTCGCGAGAAAGCAGGGGAAAACGGATTTCATCATGCCGCATCCTGCGATCAAAATGCGAAGCCGACAATGGCTTTGTCATCAGAAACGCGCCGCCAATAGAGCCATCCGGGCACCGCTCATGTCCAGACCTTCCGATCTATCACCAAAAATTTTCGGAAAGAGAAGGCGTTATGCCGTGCCCCTGCGCGACGATTGAGCTTTTCAGAACCGTCTTCTTCTGTGCTATGTTCCCCCTCTCCAAAAATGAAAGCCCTCTATCTTGTTTTACCAGCCGTGTTTCTTCTGTCTTCTCCGGGCAGGGCCGAGACCAAAAAACTGACCGTCGCACAAGGCGACAACATCGCCATCATCGGTGCGGGCATGGCGAGCCGCATGAACCACTTCGGCCATTTCGAGACGGAACTCTACCTTCGCTTCCCTGACAAAGACCTCACGATCCGCAACATGGCGGACGAAGGAGATACTCCTGCCTTCCGTCCTCATCCCGGTCGCAACTATGAAGATCAATTTGCTTTTCCCGGTGCGAAGGCGCTTGTGCGTAAGGAGCTTCAGACCGACTCGAAGCCACAGGGACAGTTTGAAACGCCCGACCAATGGCTTACCCGCCTCAAGGCAGACACGATCATCGCCTTTTTCGGATTCAACTCCTCGTTCGAAGGCCCGGAAGGACTTGATCGCTACAAGAAAGAACTCGATGCCTTCCTCAAGCACACCCTGAGTAAGCAATACAACGGGGAAACGGTCCCGCAACTTGCTCTCGTTTCACCGACCGCGATTCAGGATCTCTCGGCCAAATACAATGTCCCTGATGGGAAAGACGCCAACACGAACCTAAAAGCCTACACCGATGCTTCCGCAGAAATCGCGAAAGCCAACGGAGTTGTTTTCGTGGATGCCTTCTCCGCTTCCCAAAACTGGTATGCCGACGGCGAGGAATACACCCGTGACGGCGCTCTCCTCAACGACCTCGGCTACACCAAACTCGCACCGGTCCTTGCCGACCATCTTTTTGGTGAGGCCGAAGTTGATGAAGCAACCCGTTCCGGCATTCACGCTGCCGTTATGGAAAAGAACTGGGCCTGGCTCAACGATTTTAAAATCCCCAACGGCGTCCATGTTTACGGTCGCCGTTTCAATCCCTACGGTCCTGAGAATTACCCCCACGAGCTTCGCAAAACGCGGGAGATGACTATGATCCGTGACCAGGCAATCTGGGCAGCACTGAAAGGTGAGTCGTTCGACCTCGCCGGCGCCGACGCAAAAACCTACGAGCTCCCTCCCGTCGAGACCAACTACCAACCCAGCGTTAAGAACGGCACCGTCGATTACAAGCCGGGCGAACTCGCCGAAACGAAACTGACCCCGGCAGAGGGATACGAGATCAGCCTTTTCGCTTCCGAGAAAGAATTCCCCAATCTCGCCAATCCTGTCCAACTCGCTTTTGACAACAAGGGGCGCCTCTGGGTCGCGACGATGGCGAGCTACCCGCATTACCGCATTGGAGACCCCTTGCCGCAGGACAAACTCCTCATTCTCGAAGACACTGACAACGACGGCAAGGCCGACAAAGAGACCGTCTTCGCCGGTGATCTCCACATCCCGATCGGGTTCGAAATCTCTCACGACGGTGTTTACGTTTCGCAGAGCGGAAGCCTCGTTCTTCTTAAGGACATCAATGGCGATGATCACTACGACACCAAAGAAGTCTTGCTGAGCGGTTTCGATGATCACGACACCCACCATGCCATTTCCGCGTTCTGCGCCGACCCCTCCGGAGCGATCATGATGGCCGAAGGCCTCTTTCTTCACTCCAATGTCGAAAGCGTCTACGGAACCTTCCGCGGCAGCAACGGCGGCTTCGACCGTTACAGCCCACAGCGGAAAAAACTTGAGCGACACGCTCAGTTCTCGATCCCGAATCCATGGGGAATAGCCTTTGACGACTACGGTCAGGATTTTTTCCTCCACACCTCCGGAACAAAACTCTCCTGGATGCTTCCCGGATCAGTCCAGCCCGTCTACGGTGTTAATCTCGAAGCACCCGACCTCATCACCTCGAACAGCGCTCGTCCGACCTCCGGTTTGGAGTTCGTCTCGAGCCGCCACTTTCCCGACGAAGTGCAGGGCGACATCCTTCTCAACAATTCGATCGGTTTCCTCGGCGCGAAGCAGCACAAAGTGATCGAAGACGGCTCCGGTTTCACCACCGAGTTCCGCCACGACCTCTTTGTTTCCGAAGACCTCAACTTCCGCCCCGTCGATCTTGAGTTCGCTCCCGACGGCTCCCTCTACGTCGTCGATTGGCACAATGCTCTCATCGGCCACATGCAGCACAACGCGCGTGATCCGCTCCGCGATCACGAGCACGGTCGCATTTACCGCGTCACCTACCCTTCCCGCCCTCTCGTCGAGCCGGCAAAAATCGACGGTGCTTCGATCACTGAGTTGCTCGACAATTTGAAACTCCACGAATACCGCTCCCGCTATCGCACCAAGCGGGAACTCCGCGCCCGCGACACTGAAGAAGTCCTTTCCGCCCTCAAAACATGGGTCGCGACCGTTGATGACGAACACCACAAACTCGAAGCCCTTTGGGTCGGTTGGGGTGCTGACCAGGTCGATGAAGACCTCCTCAAAGAGCTACTCCAGTCCGGCGATCACCGCATCCGCTCCGCCGCAGTCCGTGTCCTTCGCCACAATCCGAAAGTCGCCGGTCGCGATGACCTTCTCCTTGCCGCTGCGAACGACGAGCATGGTCGCGTTCGACTCGAAGCCCTCGCCGCCGCGAGCCGGGAGTCCGATGAACTTGCCGAAACCGTCCTCACCGCGCTCGAGGCCAAAGAAGTCGATGCTCACGCCGCTGTTTCCGTGACCGCAGTGAAATCGAGACTGGCCGGGGAAATCCTTCCCGGCGAGACGAAGTTAAGAATCGATGCCCCGAAACATCTCACCGGAAAAGACAAAAACCTCTACACCAAAGGCGCCGAAATCTACGCCCGTGAAGCCCACTGCGGCACCTGTCACCAGGCCAACGGCAAAGGCCTCCCTGATGCCGGATTTCCCCCGCTTGCCGGAACCCGGTGGGTCAATGGTGATCCTGAGCGACTCATCAAGCTGACCCTCAAAGGCCTCATCGGCCCGATCGAAGTTCTCGGTAAAGAGTATCCCGGACAGGTTCCAATGACCCCGTTTGAATACATTCTCAACGACGAAGAACTCGCCGCGACCCTTACCTACGTCCGGAATTCATTCGGAAACAAAGCCAGTCCAGTGAGCGCCGCTGATGTCGCGAAAATCCGCGAGGAAATCAAGGACATGAAGATGATGTACACGCCCGAGGACCTCCTCAAAGAGCATCCGCATGCGGAGTAACCTGCCTCAATAAATACTGGCGGCGGGACTTGAACCCGCACGGCCCGAAGGCCAACAGATTTTAAGTCTTTCTATTGCCTGATTTCGTCTGATAAGGTATAGGTATCTCTAGGAGGGTTTACCCCCCGTCATAAAAGGGTTTCAACCCTTTCAACCTATTCGGACTTAATCAAGCTATGGCAGAGGTAAAGAAAAAAAGTGGCCCTAAAATGGCCCTAAAAAATACAGGGCCACTTCGCACGAAGGGGCGAGACCTCGATTTCTGGAAGGGTCGCCTCGTGAAACACAATCCCGGAGACAAGGAATGGAGCGTGAGAATTCAGCACGCAGGGAAGCGCCAGTGGTTCGCACTCGAAACCCCGAACAAGACAACCGCCGGCGCGCGGGCGAAAGAGCGGTTCGATTTCATCAAGGCTCACGGATGGGAGAAGGCGCTTCAAAAATTCAAGGACGGTGAAGAGAAGGCCAAGATCGAAGCGGAAAAAAACGCTCTCACGGTAGGCGAGTATATCGACGAGGTGAAGAACCTGGCCACAGAACAGAGTCCCCGGACGCTTCACGGCTACGGAACATGCCTTCGCCTTCTCCTTTCTGAAATCCTCGAAAGCGAAGGAAAGAAGCCGACAACGGAACGTGTGAATTCCGTTCCCCTCGAAAAGATCACCGCCGCTCGTGTCGAACGATGGAAGGCCGACCGACTCCAAAAGGTTCGCGGGAACCCTCAAAAGGAGCGAACCGCAAAGATCACCGCAAACACGATTCTCCGACAAGCGAAGGCGCTTTTCGGCCGCAAGATTCTCCCGATACTCAGGAAAGCGGAAATCTCGATTCCGGAACCGCTCCCCTTCGCCGGGGTGAATCTCTTTCCCGAAGATACCAGCTCGAAGTTCAAGCGGAAGATTGAACCGGAATCACTAATTGCCGCCGCCGTGAAGGAACTGGACGCGCCGCAGGGCGAAGAAGAAAGCAGCGCCGAACACGAAGCAAGACGGCAACGCTACCTCGCGTTCATTCTCGCGTTTGCGACCGGCCTTAGAAAAAGCGAGGCCGATATGCTTGAATGGAACTCCGTGAATTTCGATGCGAACGAACTCACGGTAGAGACGACGGAATTCTTCAAACCGAAAACGAAGGCTTCCGAAGCGGCGATTTCGCTCGATCCGGAAACCGTCGAAATTCTCCGGGGCTTCCGCGCTCAGTATCCAAAGGACCGCTTCCTTCTTCGCTCGAAGCGCAAGCCAAAGGCTTCCGCAACTTATGCCTACTACCGCGCCGAACCGACTTGGAAGGCTCTTCAAGCGTGGATTGTGAATCAGGGCGTCTCCGACTCGAAACCGATTCACTATTGCCGCAAAGCGATCACGGATTACATGGCAAAGAATCACGGAATCTTTGCCGCAATGCGCCACGCACGGCACACAACGCCGCAAGTGACCGCCCGCTATTACTCAGATGGGGAATCCCTCGCTCCGGGAATCGGGGGACTCTTCAAGGCCGATCAAGGGGAAGGGAAGAAAGTTGTTGAGGGAGAGTTTTCGGTGGCGAATGAGCTGAATTCTGAAGGCAAAAAAGCTGGGAAGTGAAATGGACCCGAAGGACAAAGACACGACGTGGAAAGGAAAGAAGTATCTCGAACACGTCGGAGAATTTCAGCAAGTGATTCGTCCCTCGTCGCGTGATGAACTAGATCGCTTGCGCAGCACCCTCGAACGTTTCACGGACCGCGCCGAAGTAGTTGCTGGGGAATTCCGCGCCGCCGTACTATCAGATACGGGGAAGACAACCGAGTTCGCGGAAAAAGACCAAGACTCCCTCTGGGAAAAGCTCTCAGCCCACTTACTGACTCCCGAAGCAAAGTGGCTAGAGTTTACCGTCTTCCAACCTTCAATCACGCTATCTGGCGTTTCAGAATTCACATTCAAGAACCCTAACATCTCAACCCAAACCTTTGAAACGGACGGAACCAGTTTAAGGCGGAATATATCGGTTCCATTGAAGAAGGGTGATCCCCTGCCTGTATTCGAGAAGCCATCGCTCGTGGAGTGGTTGATCGAACTAAAGGCGAATTGTTCCGTTCCGCTTCCCTTTGAATTTGGAGACAACTACTACTCAGAGGAGGAACTCCGAGAACGTGGAATCCATGATTATGAAGCGTTCGATAAGCACTGGGAGGAAACATGGGAAGAAGAGCGTTTTCATGCAACGATCACTGATCGTGACGGCGCAGAAATTTGGTCTGCGATTTCTAACAATGAAGCAACGCTGAATGAAGAGTTGTCTGCACGATGGGAACCAAAAGCCGGTCAAACGTGCAACTTCGGACGCCTTAACCGGGAAGTTCACCCAAAGATGCACCCGCTTGAAGAGTTTCGTATCAAGATACTATCCGATGTAACTCATGCTCTCGAAGTCGTGGAGAAGAGCGGAGAGGACTCGCCGATTGTTGAGGTTCTCGAACTTGGCATCAGGCTCTCAACAACCGTAGAAGCAATGAAGTCCCGCGCCTGCGCTCACGAGACATTGAAAAATCCAAACCGGAAAGTCCGTCCGGCGGGAATGCAGAAGCACGAATCAAAGACCAAGAAAACGGAAAATCTCAAACGTGTGACCAAGGAAATTATTCGAAAATACGAAAAGGCAGGCAACTCGCTTAAACCTCGCGAAGTAGTGAGGAAGCTCAAAGCCTTGGAATCGGAAATCGAAATCACCGAGGAAAATGAGATAAAACACCGCGATGACGAGAAAGGGCTTAGCCTCTCAAACTTTCCAAAACGGATCATTCCGAAGCTTCGAAAAGAAGTCTTGGCAGAGTGACTTTTCCCTCAAGTGGAGTTGAGGGAATCCGAAACCGGCCTTTCGAAGAATCCAAGGAAAGACACCGCTCTTTTCTATGCTGAACCTTTGTGTGTTCAGACATATGAAGAGACAATACAACCCTGATACCGGCCCGATCAAACAGGCGCTTTCTTACGCAGAATTCGCCGAACGTGAGGGAATCTCCATTCCGACCGCTCGCCGCATGGTGAAGCGCTACAACCTTCGCGTGATGCGCTTTTCAGGAACGTGCGTTCGAATTCCGCTTGCGGAGATTGAACGCTTCGAGGCCGAAGCCACTTGTTGAGGGAACCGGAATGATTGCTCAAACTGATCCTCCGTATCTTCATGGCTTCGCTGAACTATTTCAGCGGGAAGGCTATCACCTTCGAGACGATGGCAGGAAGTGCCCTCGTGGTCACACGGGACCGTTTCGAGACTCTCGCCATGATTGCGCGAAGTGCCGAACTCTCTTCTCCCGATCATGGAAAACAATTCAAAAGGCAGTGAAGAGCGCCATTCATGGAAGCGTCATAACTCCGGGGTGCTCACGGGCAATCGGTGCCACGTCTCCGGAATTCGTTACCTTCCTTCACGAAGGGTGCCGGCGAACGGGATACCGCCTCGCCGATCACGGTCGAACCTGGGGAGTCTATCACGAGAAACCCCTTCATGAATTCGACCTCGAAACGGAAGCCGGATTCCTCGCCGCGAACCGTCTCGAAAACCTTCGCGTGAGACGGCTTCACAACGGCATTCATTGCGCATCAACCGAAACGGAACTCCCCGAACTCTTCTCAAGATGACAACTGAAAACCGCGCTCTCGCCTACGTGCTCACGCTCCCGCCTTCGATGGCGAAGCAGGGCGGACACAATGCCGCTTTCCGTGTGGCCTCATGCCTTCTATGGGGCTTCGATCTCAGCCGGGAAAATGCGCTCGCGATCATGCGGGAATGGAATCAGCAACGGGCCAACCCTCTCTGGAGTGAGGCCGAACTTTCCCACAAGATCGACTCAGCCGCCGCCGCTCCCTCGAAGTATGCACGGGGCTACCTCCTTCGCGAGAAGGGCGAGAAGACCGCGCCACAGAGCGCCGGCGTTGCAGCCCTTCCGACTGGACCGGAAAGGCCACGGATTCCCGCTTATGATCCCGCGAAGGCCGAACAATTCGCCGCCGCTTGTCGATTCCCGATCACGCTCGATTTACTCGCGAAGCGTTCGCCCGTCGCGATCCCTTCGCCCGCCGATCAGAACGCCACGACCTCCGAGGCGTTTCTTTCCGCACTCTATCCGGAAGGGGAAAGCGTTCTCGTGTTCACTGATTTTCGCTCGCAGGGGGATTTCCTTTGGACCGTAGGCAAGGGCGGTTTCCGTCTCGCACGGCAACGGCAGGTTGCGCCGGTATCGTCCCGCCTTCCCGGAAGCGGTAAAGAAGGCGTTTGGTTTCTGATTCAGCCGGTAACAGGCGAATGGACGATCCAGAACACGGGAGACGGCACGCGCTACGGGAGACGGCACGGCGCTTGTGTGTCCTCATGGCGGTATCTCCTGCTCGAATCCGATGACGCGCCCGAAGCGATTTGGCTTCGATGCCTGGTTCAATTACCGATCAGGATTTCAGCGATGTATACCAGCGGCGGGCGAAGCGTTCACGCGCTTGTCAGGGTAGACGCCAGCTCGAAGGCCGATTACGACGCAAGCCGCGATGTGATCCGAAGCGTTCTCCCTGTTATGGGTGCCGACCCCGCCGCGATGACTGGCGTTCGACTTTCCCGCCTTCCCGGTTGTCTCCGTGGCGACCGGCTTCAACGGCTCGTGTGGCTCGATCCCGAACCGCCCGCAGACCTTCCTATTCTCGACCGTATCGCGCCATGAGTGACCCGAAAGAACCCAAAGAACCAGCGAAGGGGAAGAAGGCTCGCCAGCTCGCCGCAAGCCTTGCGCCCGTGGCTCAATCCGTAGGCGCGACCGTCCTCGAAGGCGATAGGCTCGCACCGCAACTCGACACGCGAACAACGGTTTCCGCACTCGCCCGCCAATGCGGGCAACTTCTCCGAAAGACTCCGCTCTTTCTCCGGGGAAACTTTCTCGTGACCGTAAACGACGAAACCGGGCGAACTGATCCCATGGACGCCACGCGCTTCGTGTCGTGGGCAGAAAGTTTCCTTTCCTTCGGGCAATACGAAGGAAGCGGAAACGAACAGAGCTTCAAACCGAAATCCATTTCAACGGAACTCGCCTCGAAGATCCTCGCCGCCGATCCTTTCCGCCGTGAATTGCGCCCGCTCCGTGGCGTTCACGACGTGGCGCTTCCAACGTGGGCAAATGAAGGGAGAACCGCCGTGAGACTTCTTCCCGCCGGATATGATGAGGAAAGCGGGATCTTCACCGCCCCGGCCTTCGAGTATGCAACCGACATGCCGCCCGATGAATCCTGGAAATTCTTTCTCGATCTCTATTCACAGTTCCCTTTCTCCGAGGGTAAGCCGCTCGAAAAGAACCGCTCTTTTGCCGTCCAGATGGCCGCGCACTTCACCGCCTTCGGGCGTCTCCTTCTCACGGATACCTTGCGCCCCGGCTTCGTGTATCTGGCGAACCAGTCGGGGAGCGGGAAAACGCTACTCGCTCGACTCGCCCTTGCGCCGGTTTTCGGTCCCGTTGCCGTCGAAAGTTTCCCTCGTGGCGAAGAAGAGCGAGGAAAGCAACTCACAACCCTTGTGGCGGAAGGCCGCTCTTTCGCCTTCTTCGACAACGTGAAAGGCCATCTTTCCTCAGCGGAGCTGGAAGGCTTTCTAACAACGCCACAACGCACGGGGCGAATTCTAGGGCAGAGCGTCACCGTGACCGCACCGAACCTCGCCGCCATCTTTATCAGCGGGAACCAACTTAGCCTTTCTCCCGATCTCAAAAGACGCGTTCTCGTTTGTGATCTCTTTTGCGCCCGTGAAGCCACGGAGCGGGAATTCTCTTCTCCGATCACTGATACCTGGCCTTCCCGCCGGGAAACCCGCGCCCGCTTTCTCTCCGCTCTATGGTCCCTCATGAATCACTGGCAGGCGCAAGGGTGCCCACAACTCACGGAGCGTCTCCTTCCCTCGTTTGAAACCTTCTCCGCAATCATTGGCGGACTCGTGACAACCGCGAACTTTGCCAACCCGATTGCAGCGCCGGAAACACAGATGGACGAAACCGAACAGGCGTGGCGGATTCTTCTTCAATCGCTCGCCGATCCCGTGCCAACGGGTAGCACTCACGATTACCCCGTAGACGACGCCATAAAGGTAGCGGACGAACTTGGCGTTCTTGATCTCATCACCGCAGGGGGGCGAGACGAACGAAAGACATTCGGGCAACGGATACGCCAATGGAGAGGCCGGCGCTTTCTCGACAATCAAGGACGGGAATTTGAATTCGGGAAGAAGCGGAACGGGAACGGAGCGCTCTACCCAGTGACCGTATTTGAGCAGACGGGCGAAGCGTAGAAGGCCAATGGCTTTGAATGCCGTTTTCGTGCCCTTGCGATGTCGTTGCCGTGCTATTCCCGATCCCCTCGAAAGCTTATAGGACCGGGAATCGTGTAGTTGTGACGTTGTGCCCTCCGGTCCGCTCGCCCGCGCCTGAACCCGTCCTATAAACCGTTCCCCTTTCTTTCATCATGGTTTCCAACTCCTACAACTACACAACAACACAATCCTAAGCCTGATAAGGCCCCGAACGATGTAGAGGCAATGCAGTTGTGACGTTGTTGCGGCATATTTCCGCGCCGAAGATTCAGACCGTCAAAGAAGTCAGGCCGTTACCGTCATAAAAATATTTTGGGGGATCGCTCGTGCTTATCGGGTCCTTGAGCTACCGAAGGAGGCGAAACCCCGGACAGGAGACTCCTTAGCCCCCCTTACCAATGAGGGGACCCTAGCAGGTGACACAAAGTTTTCAGAAACTCCGCGCAAAGTGGCGATAGGGGCGACATGACCCGCTTTAGGGGACAGGAATAAAAAAGATTCCTTACTTCGAGGACGGAAACGACAAAAGACGGGGCATAACGTCGAATGTCGCATTGTCGTGTCGTTTGGGAGAACAACGCGCCACAGCGAACAAACATCGCGAGACTTGGAAACCGTTCCAAGATCGCACCGGGTAGAAGTCTCCTAAAGTGACGAACTGGACAAGAACCCGGTCAAACGCTGAGGGGGCGAGGGGGAACGCTTCGAGGAGAACCGCTCCGCTTCGCCCTCGATCAGGAACGCAAGAAAATCAGGCTCTCAGATTTGCACCTAACGCGCCGCAGTATCTTCCGAGGGTGACAACAACCGGGAACGCCACAGCACGCGACAAACGCACGGCAGCGCCGGCGCAACCTCGCCCGCTTCTCGGAAGTGACCGCAACCCGGAACCGATCAGGCCAGTGAAGCCACTTTTCAAGGTGCCAGCCTGTCTTGAATTGAAGACTCAAACCGAGACGAACAGAGCGAGGTAAAGGAAAAAAGTGGCCCTAAAATGGCCCTAACTCGTTTTTTGTGACCGGAAAAAAAGCGCTCTAAATCTTTGTAACTCGTTGATATACTGGCGGCGGGACTTGAACCCGCACGGCCCGAAAGCCAACAGATTTTAAGTCTGTTGTGTCTACCATTCCACCACGCCAGCGTATCGGAGGAGCGTTATTAAGGCGTCTTTGGAGAGAAAATCAACTCGCTTTCGGCAGGAAAGAATGTGCCCGTGTCATTCGGGGCTTGTCCTAAGTGGTCTCCTTTGCTTCGCTCTCCCCATGCGCCCGTTTTTTCTCTCTCTGCCACTTTTCATCCTTCTCATCTCTCCGCCCTTTGCGACCGCGCAAGAGAGCGGAAAAGCCTCGCTGCCCAAATTTTCATGGGTCTCTCCTCTTTCGAAGAACCAAAGTGCGAGCCTCGCAAAGGGCCTTGAGCATCGGACTTTTCTGAGTCCTTCGATGGGGGTTGAAGTGGGCTATTACGTCTACCTTCCCGCAGCTTACGCCACGAATGAAGATCGTAAGTTTCCGCTCGTGCTGCACCTCCATGGGGGGCGTCCCGGTTCAGAATCTAAAGCGGTGCGACTCGCTGATCATATCGCTGCAGCGATTGAAGCGAAGGAAATTCAGCCGACGATTTATGTGTTTCCGAACGGAGGACCGGTGAGTTGGTACAACTATCCCGGCCTCGAAAACGGAAGCGGCGAGGATGTCCTCGTGAAGGAGTTGATCCCCCATCTCAAAGAGACGCTGCGCACCCGCGAATTTGGCATTGAGGGATTCAGCCAGGGGGGTCGGGGCACGACGAGGGTGATGTTTCGTTACCCGGAGCTCTTCGCAAGTGCCGCGCCGGGAGGCTCGGGATACAGCAATGAAAAGAAGGTTCAGGAAAATGATGGCAAAGAGAGCGACAAGGTAATTTTCGCGAAGGGCGATAACACCTGGGATCTTGCGACGGAGTATGCGAAGCGGGAAGATAAATCACGTCTCCCCATTTTCCTCTGGGTCGGGACGAAGGGATTCAACTTTGAGAACAACCTGGAGTTTTCAGCCTATCTGAAGTCGCTGGAGATTCCTCACGAGATAATGAAAGTCGATGGCATCGATCATTCGGCGATGCGAATTTATGAGAAGCAGGGGCTGGATTTGATGAGGTTTCATCAGAGGCATTTCGCGCCGCCGGCCGAGTAGCGCAAGAGGTGAATTTTTCAATCGCGCGAGACGGGCAACCGGCCCAACGCGAACGGGAGGCTGGCGCCATCCGCTACGATCCGCTCAGATGAGCTGACGGTTCTTCACATTGAGATACTGCGTGACCGTTTCGGTGCAGAGTTCTTCGTGGTCCGGAAGCCCGAGTTCGACCCCGAGGTGCCTGAGCTGGTTACTGAGTTCTTTCAGTTCCTGCCATTGCAGGTGTCCGCCAATTTCATCGTAAATTTCCCCGGTAGAGACTGGCTCGCTCTGGCGGGAAAAGAGTTCACGGGAATGCGACGGGCGCACCATGTTCACCAGAACGAGATGCTGTCGGCTAATAAGAGGGAGCACCTCAAAAAAATGCTCGGCGGTGAGGGGGTCGCTAAGATCGATGAGCATGACAATGAGGGCACGCCGTGTGAGCTTCTGCCGCAGCGCGATCATAAGAGGCTCAAAATCCGGTGCGACTGATTCCGGTTCCAATCGGTAAAGAGCATCACGAATCACGTTGTAGTGACCCTTTCCCGACTTCGCGCGAATGAATTGATCAACTCTCTCAGAGAAACTAACAAACCCAAAACAATCACCCTGCTTTTCCGCGACGGAGGCGAGAATCAGAGAGCAATGGAGAAATTTTTCGAGCTGCGTCGTGATCATTTGCCCGCCACCGCTTGAGGTCTCGGAATAGCTCCAGTCCGCTCCGGTTTCATCGCCGACCGGCACCCTGATCTCGCGCCCACTGAGACGCGAGTGATCTACGACGACGTAGACCTCCTGCGTCTTTTCAATCTGGTATGTCTTCGTCACCGGCATCTGGCGACGGGCCGTCGCCTTCCAATCGATATCAACGTAGTCGTCACCCGGTTGATACTCCCGAAGTTGCTCAAAATCCCTCCCCTTGCCAACCTGTCTCACGAGGTGGCTTCCATCGTGCCCACGCATCAGAAAGATAGAGGCGAGCCGTTTCCTTTCGATGCTTAAGTCGGGGTAGATTCTTAACTCGGTTTCGAGAGGAAGTTCACGGCGAAGCAACCAGAGTCGCAGTCTCGACGGGGTTTCGATAAAAACGCTCGCAAGCTGATAGTGCCCCCGCTTTAGCGGAATTTGGAGAGAGGTCACCGAAATTTGCTTTCCCGAATCAAATGGCGTCAGCGTTCCCTCCACCTCGTTTTCAATGCGGAAAAAACGGGACACGGGAATGCCATATCTGAGCCGCTCCAGTTTGGGGCCGGTATTTGAAAACGAGAGAGGTAATTCCATTTCCCTCCCCGTCGTCCCGCGAATCAATTCAGGCGTCTCACAGGAGATCGCCAAGAGCCTCGAACGGGAGCCAAGCCAATCAATGATCGCGATTAGAAAGATAGAAAAAAGGACTCCGGCAGCGACGAAACGAAGCGCCTCCTGATCGTAAACCAGAAGGGTTGTCGCGGGAATTCCGACCAGAAAAGCCACCCACAAAAGCGGTAAATGGGGCACTGGTCTCATCTCAAATCGCAGACTGAATCAACGCGGCACGGAGACCGACTCAAGCAGCTTATCGACCGCCTCGCTCACGGTCATGCCTTCGATTTCATATTCAGGACGTAGCAGGATCCGATGGGAAAGCACCGGATGAACCATCGAACGAATGTCGTCCGGGGTCACATAGTCCCTCCCCTTGATCGCTGCGTAAGCGCGACTCGAAAGGAGCAACGCCTGCGTCGCTCGCGGACCGGCCCCCACCTGAATCGGATCGGCTTCGCGCGAGGATCTCACCAGCTCCACGATGTAGGAAACCAGCTCGTCTTTGATCGTAATGCCCTGCATCGCCGCCTGCACGAGGGCGATCTCAGACTCTGCGAGAACCGGCTCCATCGTCCCGCCTTCGAGAATGCGCTCCGGAGTATCCTGTCCGAGGCTTTGAAAAGCGAGCTGCTTTTCGTCGTCCTCACCCGGGTAGCCCATTTCCACCTTGAGCAGAAACCGGTCTTTCTGCGCTTCCGGGAGAGGATAAGTCCCTTCATACTCAATCGGGTTCTGCGTCGCGAAGACGGTAAAACTGTCAGGCAAATCATGGCTCACCCCGTCGATCGTGACCTGTCTTTCCTGCATCGCCTGAAGCAAAGCCGACTGGGTCTTGGCAGGGGCGCGGTTGATTTCGTCGGCGAGCAGAAACGAAGTGAAAACCGGACCCCGCACGAGATGAAAGGCACCTTCCTGGAGATTAAAGACATTCGTCCCCGTGATGTCGGACGGCATCAAATCGGGGGTGAACTGAATTCGTGAAAATGGCGACCCGAGCACTCTTGCCAAAGTTCTCACGAGCAGGGTTTTCGCCACTCCGGGGACTCCTTCGATAAGGATATGGTTCCCCGTAAAAATTGCGATGAGACAGTGATCGACGACCTCCTCCTGTCCGATGATCACCTTCGCAACCTCGGCGCGGGCGCGGGCCAAAATTTCAAGGACTGAGGAATCGAGATCGGTCGAAGGAGGATCTTCCATAAGCGGGTTCATCGCATAGACTTGGGTAATCACGCAAGCGGAATCCCACCACTGCACCCGCCAATTTCCTAGTCTGCCTTGACGATGCGAAAGATGCCGCCGCGCCAATCAAGCACGAGGGCCTCACCGTTCTCATCAGGATAAAACCCGGTCGGTTGGACCGTCGGATCTTTTAAGTCAGCCGGCTTCTCGAAATGATAGTTCGCCACGACCTTCCCCTCTTCCGGACTGTAGTGAAGCGCCCAGAGATTTCCGAAACGCCAGTCGCCATAGAGAAAATGCCCCTGAAGCTCAGGGATCGCCTCCCCACGGTAAACATAGCCGCCGGTAATGGACAGCCCGTCAGCGCGGGAATATTCGTGAATTGGCTCAGTGAAACCGGTTTCCTCTTCCGGCTTGGGCTTTCGACCGAGAGCAGCCAGCATCGCGTCGCGTGGATGGAATTTCTGTGTCGCCTCACGAATCTCCCACCCGTAGTTGCCGCCCTTTTCGATCAAATTGATCTCTTCATACAAATCCTGCCCCACGTCAGCGAGATAGAAAAGTCCGGTCTCGGGATCCATCGCCGCGCCCCATGGATTTCTCAGGCCGTAGGCATAAATTTCAGGGCAGGCATTCGGATCATTCATAAAAGGATTGTCCGACGGAATGCCATAAGGAAGCGAAGCGGTTCGCGAATCAACATCGAGGCGGAGAACCTTGCCATTCCAGCGGGTCAACTTCTGGGAGAGCATGTAGACCCCGTTTTTCATGCCACCGTCGCCTACGCAGAGGTAGAGCAAGCCGTCTTTCGGCCCGAAGAAAACATTGCCTGAATTGTGATTCCATTCCGGCTGCTGAACTTCGAGAAGGATTCGCTCACTGTCAGGATTCGCGGCATTGGCGTTTTCGCTCGAGACTTGATACTCAGCGAGAACAAGCCGCTTAGGACCCTGGCGGGAAAAAGTGACGTAGAGCTTTCCGTTCTCGCCATAGTCAGGGTGAAAGGCAAGACCAAGAAGGCCCTCTTCAAAGTCCTTCTCGACCTCGATCGAATCGGTTAAATCGAGAAAGATTGCACTGTCCGTGCTGTTTTCACCCTTCGGGAGCAGTTTGATCTTCCCGGTCTGCTCAACCAGAAAGCGACGATCCGTGCCATCATTTGGAATCTGCACCGAAATAGGGCGCTCAATCTCCAACTCCTTGTAAATGGGCTGCAAGGAGAGAGGCGGCAACTCTGCCATCGCCGGCAGGGTCGCGAGTAAGGTGAGGACTGAAAGAAGATGACGGGTCATACCGGGAGATTACGAATTCCCTTCCTTGAATGCAACCCTTGTCGCGGTCGTGAAAATGCCATAACTTCGCGCGTCACTCCTCTCGATATGCTGCCCCTCAAGCCCGCTCAACTTGCCCGACTCTCTCGTGATCGGCAGTTTCTGATCAGAGCGTCGCTCATTTTATCGTTGGCTTCAGTCGTGATCGCTTTTGTCGTCTCGCTCATTTCCCCGTCGAAGCCGGATTTGGAGAAGGAAATGGCTGCCTTGCAGGAAATCATCAACGATGACCGCGAAGAGACTATTCCGAAGACTTTCGAGAGCTGGGTCTTTTTCCTGAGAACCGGCATCGCGATGGAAAACCCCGGTCCCCTGCGGGACTGCCGCGGCATCAATACCGACATCGAAGGAGACGCCGGAGAACCTATCGAACCGGAAGAATTCCCCGATCCAGAAGCCGAGCTGCTTCACGCCCTCGATCTGGGCTTGCGGCTCAGCGATCCGGAATCCGCATTGCAAAATCTGAAGGCGATACCTGAATCGCAGCGTTTCCGGAATGAATTTCTCGGCGACATCGAGTTCAGCCGCGAGAACTACCTCGAAGCGCAGAGCCACTACCTCAGAGCGGCCGAACTCCAACCCGGGTCCCACTACAATCGACGCAGTGCTGTTGTGGCGGGCTGGCGAACCGGGGATCGAATCGCGCTGGAGAATCTTTTAGAAGACCCTCTCCTCCGAAATGTTTTCAGCCCGGCTGAACAACTGGACCTCTTCACCGATGCCCGCGATTTCAAAGGCCTCGCTCTCGCTGTCGCGCGTTATGAAATAAGTGAGTTTCTCTCACCCGCTCTCGTTCCGGCCCTCTTCACCGGAACGATCTGGTTTCTCATCCTCATGCCATTCTGGCAGGTCACACCGCAGCGAATCATTCTTTCACTGCTCGCCGTCGCGGCAGGAATTTTTTCCGCCGGCCTCACGATCTACGCCGTCATGATACAGGAAAGGATGCAGGGCTTCACACAGAACCTGACCGATCCCCCTCTCTTACAAGTTCTCTACTACGTCGCAGGAGTCGCCCTCCGCGAAGAAACCCTGAAGCTCCTCTGCTTCCTCCCCTTTGCAATCTGGGCGGGGCTTCGCGGAAAGTATCTTGACGGCTTGATCCTCGCGGCACTCGTTGGTCTCGGTTTTGCCTTGAAAGAAAACATCCTCTACTTCGACGACGGCCTCGCGACTTTCACGGCCTGGATGCGTTTCCTCACCGCCAACGTTCTCCACTTTTCCCTTACCGGGATCGCCGGATTTTACCTTGTGAAAATGATCCACCGAAAGTTCCATGGGCTGGAATCTTTCCTCTTCAGCTTCATCGCCGTGGTCGTCGCGCACGGACTCTACAATTCAGTCATCGCAGTTCCGGGTCTGATGAGTTACTCGCCGCTCAGCACTATTTTTGTCGCGGCGATGGCCTATCAATTCTTTGACCCACTTCGTGGACAAATGGAATCCCAGGGGATAAACAATCGCATCTCACCACTCGGCGTCTTCGTCTTGGGATCGGCTCTTCTCGCCTGCTTCCTCATGGTCGCCTCAGCGTGGAGCACCCCGTTCCGCTTTGCCCTCGGCGTCTTTGTCTCCGGCGTTGCGGGACTGATTCCTTTGGCCTTTGCCTACATCAGCCGATTTCGGGATCTTTGACACAGTAGGTTTCGATCGCGGTTTTCTCGACGAAATCCTCAGGCGTTCCCTCAGCAAATCGACCGAAGAGACCGAGCTGGGAGGCATGGCAGTTGAGTGCTTTCATGCGGCGGCGATGCAAATCGGAAACATCAAGAGTCAAGTCAGCCGGGTCGTCCATGTTCACTAACTTTGGAATCTCGTGATCCGCCCGGTTGGCGAGGAACGTCATCCATTGGCAGTTCCCAAGGCGGCGGACTGCTTTTCTAACCGCCCCGTGAACGAGGAGATGTGCAGGGTGCCAATATTCACCGGCACTCCCGTGTGAGATCACCAGATCGGCAGTCTTCAGATAAGGCATGACTTGCTTCGCAAGATCTGTCTCGCTGACATCGGGGGCGTAGACCCGAAACTCTTTTGCGACCGGATCAATATGCCCGAGAAAAGTCAGTTCATTCACGCCAAGAACATCGCAAGACTTCCACATCTCTTTCTCGCGGGCTGCTCCGAGTTCCTCACGCTTGAGGCCACCCGTAGGGCCGCCTTCACCACGAGTGAGGCAGAGCATGTCAACGGTTGTTCCCGCATCAACTAAGTGACAAATCAGTCCTGAGCAAAAAACCTCATCATCAGGATGAGCGACAAAGACGACAGCACGTTGAAAGTGCCCTAGTTCCTTGATTGAGTTCATACTGCCTACTTCTACGGGCTCTCTTACGGAGCGCCCAATGATTCGGAGGCGTTTCCGGAAGAAAACGGGATCAGTGAGTCGCTGCCAGATTTTGAATAGATTTCGCATGATTGGATGTTTTATTCAAGCCTGTAAACTTCATGAGATGCTCGCGAAGTTCGGACATAAAGACTTTCGGTCCGAAGCGGGAGACACTCGATGATAATTCTTCACGCAATGCGGCAACCCGTTCAGGGTTTTTCAGTAGCTCAATAATCTTGGCGCAGCACTCCTCATTGCTTTCGAATTGCAGCTCCGGGAACGATACGATTTCCCCGGCTCCGCCGCTGCTGGGAATAATGGGAACGCATCCCATCGAAGCCATTTCCGCGACCGCAATTCCAAAGGCCTCGATACGACAGGCATGCAGGGCAAAACTCTTTGCCGCGAGAACTTTCTGCTTATCCCCCAGGGTCAAAAACCCTTCCGGAGTGATCCATTCACGGCTCGAAATCATTTCCCGAATCCGGCAGCTGTAGGGAGAGTCATCAAGCTGACCAATGAGGCTGAGCGTCACCGGGAAACCCTCTTCTCTAACCATCTCCAAAATCGAAATGATGCGATCAATCTCCTTCTCCGGCACGACCCGACCGAGGCACACAAACCCAAGCGGATCACGCACCGAATTCACGGGAGCCTCAGGAAGAACCACGGGAGGATGAATGACCTTCGCTTCTGAAACATTGAAATGCTCGTCCAGTTGTTTTGCGCTCCATTCTGAATTGGCGAGAATGAGGTCCCCTCTTTCCGCGAGGGGAATTTGAGGCATGGAAATCAGTTTGACGAAAGTCAGGTAAAGCCTCCTGAGGATCGTCTCCCGGTGACAAAACTTGTCATCTCCATAGATGTAAAGACGCTTTCTCATTTCCTCGCTGAAGCTGAAGTCACCGATCAGCTGGATCCCGGGACGACCAAACTGCACCGGATTATAAGTACTGAGACAGCAGTCTACTTCGCGGGCGAGCTTCTGACAAAACCGTTCAAAATAGCGGGCCTGCAGATGAACAAGGCGGAAAGGACTGTTCACGGACGGAATACGGGGTGCGCGGATAAATCGAATCTTGTCAGGATCGACCTTCGTTCCGAAGGCTTTATTCAACCCATCAAAATCAAGGGGGGACGCAGTTGAAAACGTGACCTCAAAATCGTCCTGCAAGGCTTCGAGGGTCCACATCGCAGTGGCTTCGGAACCTCCGCGCCCCACCCATGGATGAGTGATGAGCAATTTAGGTCGGTTCATGTCTTCGCCGTCTCAGTTCGCTTTTTCTTTGGCATCACATGTTCGACCCGCTTGGTCGGCTTCCATGCACTGTCAAGAACGCCTCGCCGGAAGGCAAGCAGTCCCAACCAAACGGCGTAATTCATCGCATAGAAATACCGGATAAAACGGAACAATTTAATGTGCCGACGACTGGGTTTGAGACTGATGAAATAGTCTACTCCAGCAGCGAGCCCAGTGAGTAGGATTCCCCCGAGAGCAGCCCAATAGAGAGGATCAATGAAAGACAGAATGATCGCTGATCCGAAAATGAGCATCACAAGCTGAGGCCCGAACCAACGGATCCCCTTGTGAGACCAGAAGGCAAATGAGATCACAGCAGGCCCCCTCCACGGCAAGAGAAAGTGCTGATAGTATGTCAGGTTTTGAAAATTCCCCATCGAAATTCGGGTTTTCCGCCGGAACTCCTCCGCGATCTCGAGGGAAACCGCCTCGTAGACTTCGGCATCTTGATCAACAATTGCTTCGTGCCCCCCTTCGAGACAGGCCATCGTCTGAAAGAAATCATCGTTAACAAAAGTTTCCGGAACTGGCACGAACAGGCTCGCCCGCATCGCATAGCATGCGCCAAAGGCTCCGATCATACTTCCCCAGAGAACGCCTTCATTGAACTTGGTCCGATTCTCACCACTCACGTAAGCTTCCTCCTCATCACCAATGCCATCGTGCTCAGTGTGCCGATCCTTGACTCTCGCCCCGACGATACCGACTCCGTCCCGCTTAAAATGACGGACCATGTTTTTCAATGCCAGCGGGGACCAGGCGACATTTGCATCGCAGATCACAAAGGCAGCGGAATCGCCCCCTTCATCGCCGGGCACTTCAGCGGCCAATTGATTGATTATTTTGATCTTTCCGTTTCGCCCCGAAAACACGTGTAGTTTCAATTCAGGATACTTCTCCTGATACGCTGCGATGATTTCATGGCTTCGATCAGTCGATCCGTCAGACCCAATCCAGAAGCGAAGCTTCCCTTCCGGGTATTCTGATTGGAGGATGCTCCGAACGGTTTCACCGATCACGGCTTCCTCATTGTAAACCGCCATCAGGACAGTGACCTCCGGAAACTCCTCATCTTCGAGAAATCTCTCTTCGGGTAGGCTTTTCCCACGCGCGAGAGAGGCAAGCAGTTTTGGATATACTGCATAACTGTAACCAATGAGGAGAATCGAACTCCAGAAAGTAACGCTCAGAATTACATGTAGAATCGTCTCCATTATCTTTTCGCTTCCCCTTTCCCCTGCGCCTCAAAACTGAAACGGGAGCCGACGAGGTGGTGTCCCTTTCCACCGGGCCCTTCAGACCCTGAAGGCCTTCCCTGAAAAAGTTCGTCGTCCTCGAGCGCGATCTCAAGCTCCTCGTCGATGACCAGTTGAGGCACCTGCTGTCCGATTGCTTCACGGTAGTTCAGGAAGCAGGCGCGGTTGTAAAAGAACTGAGGCAGAGCCATCATAAATCCAAAAAGGACTCCGGTGAAGCGCTCGTCGAACGGGTTTCTGGTAATACTTTCGCTCAATACCGCCCACATCGCGACAAAAGGCAGAAAAACAAGGAACGAATCCCAGGCTCTGGGCCCCATCACGGTTTTCGAGTTGAGCCACGCCGAGTGTAAACTCAGCCCCATCGGAATAAAAATTGCAAGCAGCGTCAAGCCGATCCCCACGAAACCGGTCGAGAAAAGCGTGTAGGTCCATATACTGTGTCCAGCGGTGTATATTTCATCGGGGAACTGGTGGCGATCGTCGGGATAGACTAGGAAAAGTTCGGGGTAATAGCTTTCGTCCCAATAGTAGGAGGCCCCGAGACCTCTCCCATAAATAAAACTGTGAGGCTTCTCTGCCAGGATATCCCACATTGACTTCGCTTCGGCCTTCCGCATCAGGGAAGATATATCCTCGCTCATGGAACCGTCTCCACGGTTATCGAACATCCGCTGATACCAGCGATCCGCCAGGTTCGGCTGCACCAGTGCTACCCCCAGAATAAGAAAAATCATCGCAACGCCCATCGCGAAAAGTGGCGCTATCTTCTTCATGGGAAAGGTCAGGTCGTACATCTTCCAGAGGATGCCAAGAAAGAGACATCCACTCGCCATGATGAACGAGATGACGATCGGGAAGGCGAGACTCCGCGTAATCGAGATCGCCGCTACCGCCAGAGGCAGGGCAAAAATTAACAGGCTCCACCAGGTGAACTTACGGCGCAGAATGAACGCACACCCAACCCACGCAAAGAGAAAACGCATCGAGGGACTGAGAATCTCCATCCGAATTTCAGAGAGGGGAATCCCGGTTTGGGTCGCGCCGAAAAAGAAGCGCCACAGGACATTCGTAATTCCGGCAAAGAGGAACCATCTTACCGCCTCGCCCGGACGCATTCCCACAGCCGCGCAAATCAAGGTGGTATTGAGACCGAATCCGACCAGAAGCATCGGGATTACCATTCGCAGAACCCTGCCTGTCTCATTTCCCCACGCAAATGAAACACCAACGCTGGCTATCGTATAGCCCCACCAGAGAATGACAAGGTAGACTCCCGGCCGCACTAACAAATGCTTAAATCCGAACAACGAGCTGAGGCCGCCTGCACCGAGGGCGACACCGAGAAAGATGAACTGCCCAAGGGACCCCCCCGTTCCCGGCGCTCCGAACCCGATGTCAGGAGCTCGATAATCGAAGACAAATGAGAAGAGGAAGAGGACGAAAAAGACGCGGAACCACCTCAACGCTCCTGTCACGGGGGCATCAATCTCGGCCTGCTCGTTTGCCGTCACTTTCCGAAATAGATTCAATTGACTAACAGGCTCCTTCCCGCTTGATGAATGTTAGGAACATGATCTGAAAATCGAAGATCACATTCCAGTTTTCAATGTAGTGGAGGTCAAAGCGAACCCGCTCCGAGAGATCAGTATCTCCACGCAAACCATTGACCTGCGCCCAACCGGTAATTCCCGGCTTGATGTTGTGCCGCGCATTGTAATGCGGAATATCCTCTTTGAATTCCTCAATGAGTTCAGGCCGCTCCGGTCGCGGACCAACCAGGCTCATGTCTCCCCTGAGAACATTCCAGAACCGGGGAATCTCATCGACATTCCAACGACGCATAAAACCACCGACTCGCAGAACGCGAGGGTCCCCTTTCACCGTCCAGCCAACGCCATCCTTTTCCGCATCGAGCGTCATGCTGCGAAGCTTGACCATGTCGAAAGTCTTCCCGTTGGCACCGAGGCGGCGCTGGCGATAAAAAATGGGGCCGGGGCTTTCCTTTTTGATCATCAATCCGAACAGTGCAATTACCGGCGCTGCGAGACAAACCCCTACCAATCCGCCAAGAATATCGACGCCCCGTTTCAACGCCTGGTTCACCGTGGAATGCAGCGGAAGCCGTGAGATACCGAGAATCGGAACGCCACCGACGGACTCGAGATGGAGACCGCTGAGGAGGACTTGGAAGCAGGTCGGGACAAGCTTAAACTCGACCATTTCCTTTTCACAAATCAACGCGATTTGCATGAGATTACCGGTTTTGACCGCGTCGTCGGCAACGATCACGGTCTGACAAACGCGAAGTTGCAGGAGCGCTTCCAGTGTTTCATAAGAACCCATCACCGGCATATTCGGCGGCACTGGCGTCTGAAAAACTCCATCCGGAGGTGAGATCACGCCAACGACATCAAAGGGACGGTCCGAGGCATGGGCGAACATCTCAACCGCCTTCGCGAAATCAGCACTCCACCCCACGACAAGAGCACGATGACGAAGACTGCTCGCGGTTTCCTCCCGATTGATGACCCGCCAGAGAATTCCACGCCAGACCGGCAGAATCGTGACCATGAGAATTAATCCGATGCCGCAAAAGATTCGGGAAATGGGAGGATCAAACTTAAGTACGAGGGTGAGACTGAGATAGGTGACGATCCAGACGACGCAGGACTTCACCACACCTTTTAGCGTTGCGGTGTAGGAAAGGAGACTTTCCCGCGAGTAAACGCCGAACTTCACGAGCGCAAACATCATGATCACCAATCCGAGAACGATATGCCCGAAGTAGTCCATTCGTCCGATAAGCCCCTCGGCCTGAACTCCAACCGTTGCAACAAATGTGTCAAAACGAATCCAATGCGCCAACAAAAGGGCAAAGGCCACCGCGAGCAAATCACAGACAAAAGCACCGCTTACCAGTTTGTGATACTGCGCTGCCGAAGTACTGGCCGACTGCCTCAGCGGTAAAGCCGTGGGATTAGTGCTGCCTGTTTGAAAGAAACTCATTAATGAAAAACGCTGTAAATACGAAAATTATAAGATTAGGCAATGGACTGGCAGGGGGAGGAAGCATCGAGCTATGAGGAAGCAGGGACGTTTGCCGGAGTGTTCCCGGCATTCATCGGGAGCGAGCGAACTGTTCCCTCCACATAAGCTCTTTGGGCGGCATTCGATTCGGTGCTGCCGTTGAGGACACAGCCGACGAGGTTGGCTCTCATCCGCTGGAGTTCGCGCACCGCGCGAAGTGCCGATTCGGTTTGTGTCTCTCCGGCCCGCACCACGAGAACGACCGCGTCCGCATGTCGGGAATAAGTGAGACCGTCGGAAACAATGTTCACTGGGGAAGTGTCAATAATCACGCAGTCAAAGGAGGTGTAGGCCTCGTTCAGCATTTTGGCGAAAATCTCACCACTCATCGGCTCACCGGTATTCGACGTGTATCGACCACAGGAGAGAAGGAAGAGGTCTTTAAAGATCGTCTCTTCGCACAGGTTCTGAGAAGTCAGCCCGCCCTCTTTTGCTTTGCCTCTGAGAGGATCGACAAAAATCTCGGCCATCCGCGGCTTGCAAAAATCAGCATCAACAAGAAGCGTTCGATAGCCCATGTTGGCCTGGAGAACCGCAAGATTCGCCGCACAAAAACTCTTCCCTTCCCCCGGCAGCGCACTCGTGACCATGACGCTTCGAGGACTGTGCGCGGACAGAGACGTGCGCAGCGAACGGAATCCCTCACTCACGACCGAACTCGGTTCGCGAGTCACAAAGACGGTGTCCTTGAGATCGAGGTTCCGCTCAAAAGCCTTTGGAACTTGTGCAAGGACAGAGAGCGCGAGCGTCGATTCGAGCTGTTTCCGGCTGTTCAAGGTCCGGTCCAGCAATCCGATCCCTACAATGACGGCGAAACCGCACATCGATCCAAAGATCCCCGCAATCGCAAGGGTCAGCTTCTTCTTTGGCGCGACCGGCTTCGCCGGAACAAGCGGCTCGCTGAATACGCGGATCACCGTCTCATCAACACTCTGAGTGACGTCCGTGTCGTTCATGCGGTCTACAAGTCGCTGATAGGTGGAATAGGCCGCATCGACCGCGCCTTTCAGAGTCCGGAACTCCTTCCGAATCCCGTCTGAGACAATGAGCTTCTCCTTTTGCTCCTGAACCGTTTCTTTAAGACGCTCCTCATGCTCGGCCGCGCGCTCGTAGGATTTCACAATGGAATCACCCACCGTTTGAGCCACGATTTTCACCTGCTCCTCCTGACCCTGGAGATCGAGAAGGTAGTCATTGTAGGTTTGGTGCTCCGGCTGATACTGCGCCTTAATTTTCGCGAACTCAGCCCGCTTCAGATTGCGAGCGAGAAGCAGTTTCTGAATATGATCCTGCGAGCCGAGCCCTCCGATTTCGAAAACCCCTTCGATTTCCTCTTTCGGAATCTGCCGATACTGCTCGTACTCTGACTTGCGAAGCAGGGTCTGATTTTCAGCCTCGCTCAACATCCTGTCGAGATCTGAAAGCTTTGTCCCGACATAGTCCTTCGCATCATCGAGCGCGACCTCGGAGTGCTTGATTCGAAATGCCTGGAGCTTTCCCTCCGCGACATCGAGCCTTCCGAGTTGCGCCGCCGCCTCCTTCTCCAGCATCTCCCGTGAGTCTTGCGAGGAACCCTCATTCTGTTCACGGATCAGTGCCTGGAACTCTTCGATGAAACCAGCGGTCATCTTCTGAGCGCGCTCCGGAGAGAGATCTTTCACCGAGACATCGATGAGCCGGGTTCCCCGGCGCAATTCAGCGTTAACCCGCTTGCTGACCAGCTCGACAATTTCCGCGTCTGAGTAGCCACCTTCCTTCGATACTAGAAAATCAGGATCATTCCGCAAATCGAGACGGTCAACGACACGAAGAATCACCGCGCCGTTGCGAATGCCCTCTGCCATCGACTTGAGCGCATCGAGCGTTTCCCAGCTCGCCTGCTTCACTCCTTTGATTCCGGCGAAGGCTGCCCCGTCATTCTTCGGGTCCACGTAAATAACCGCCGATGACTTGTAGACTTTCGGAGTCACCACGAGGTAAAGCACCGCGAGGGCGATAAAACCTCCTGCGACCGCAGCGGCCAGCCAGAGACGTTTCCGCACGACATGAAAAAGCCGCCCCAAGTCCAGGGTTGGAAATCCTGGAAAAAGACTGTCGGAAGACGCGGGTTGGCTTGGGCCTGCACCAAATTGATTCATTCGCTTGTATTCAGCGTCACGGGAGAGTTTCTGTTATTTAAATAACTAAAATTATTGATTTTATAATTTAAGGGCATTTTTAACCCCTTTCAAGGCGAATCTTAAAATTATTATAATTATCATATTAAATAAAGGAAGACCATTCCAACTTCTTAGCAGTCTCAAATTCTTTGGAATAGGAAGAGCCAGTGTTTGCAAGGGATTGGAGAGCGAGTAAACTCAGAGCTTCGGTGCAGACACCGCTTTTCTGAGTAACCGGATCTCCGTTTGCAGAGCGGCGTTGCTCAGGCCACTCAACTGTCAGGATGAATAACCGTTTCCTACCTCTCGCCCTTCTCTACGCATTCTTTGCCGCTGCTCCTTTGTCAGCTCAAGAGGCCGCACCGGCACCCGCAGATCCCTCCGCTGCAGCGGAGACGATGGAAGCGGCCCAGTCGATTCTGGATTACCTCCTCGAAGGCGGACCGTTTTTAATGATCCCCCTCGCCGCGCTCTCGTTCATCGCGGTGCTTCTGATCATTTTTTACAGCTTTACGATCCGCCAGGGAGCCGTTGTCAGCGATAAATTCATGAACGCCGCCGACGCCCTGATTCGGAAGCAGGACTACCTCGGCCTCATCGCCGTCTGTAACCGCGAAAACGAATGCATCGCACGGATCGTCTACAAAACGCTCGATTTTGCGACGAAAAACCCGACGGCGAGCTTCGATGAAGTCCGCGAAGTCACCGAAGCGGAAGGCACCCGTCAGGCGAGTATTTTGAATAACCGCATCAGTTATCTCAACGACATCAGCCGCGTCGCTCCCATGGTGGGACTTTTCGGCACCGTCGTTGGCATGATCAAAGCCTTTGAGAGCATCGGAAAATCATCCGGCGTTCAGCACATGGAACTGGCCCCCGGCGTTGCCCAGGCACTCGTGACAACTGCCGCCGGCCTCGTTGTCAGCATTCCCGCTCTGATTTTTTACTCCATCTTCCGCGGTCGGGTTCAGAAATTGATCGCCGAGCTGGAAGCCGCGATGACTCATATCATGGCGCTTCTCGCCGCTCAGTATAAGCGGGCGAACTACCGTGCCAGCAGCCGTCGCGAAGGTGGCGACGCGGAATAATCTGATCCCCTCCTCACCATGAAGTTCCGGGAAATCAACAGTCAACAGGGAGCCGAGCTCGAGCTCGCCCCGATGATCGATGTCGTTTTCCTTCTCCTCATCTTCTTCATCGTGACCTGGCAGTTTGCCCGATTCGAACGGGACATGGACATCTCCGTCCCTGCTGCCGAGGAAGCCACGGACACTGATCGCCAAGCCGGGGAAATCATCGTCAATGTGAAGAAAGACGGATCCATCGTCCTCAACGGGCGCGACGTGAGCCAGGAAGAGCTGCTTTCCAAGCTCCAGGCGATCTCGGAAGCGTATCCCGATCAGGCCGTGATTCTCCGCGGCTCCTCCGAGGCAAATTTTCAGGCAATCATTAATGTGTTGGATCAAATCAAGAAGGCCGGAATTTGGAATGTCGCCTTTGCGACAACGAAACCCCAGTAGTAACCTTCTGATCACGAACCCTGTTGACCCCCCGGCATGACCCTGTTGACTCGACTTTTCTCTACCTCCAGTCCGGGTCCCGTGCTGGCCGGCCTCTTGCTTTTTTCAGCATTGGATTCCCCGAAAGCTGAGGCCCAGGCCCCGGCGGCCAATGTCGAGGACGTCCTCTCCTACGCCGATCTGCTCTTTGACCGTGAGCAATACAGCATCGCGGCTCAGCAGTATTCTGTCTTCATTCAGGAAAATCCGAGTAGTCCGAATCTCCAGATCGCGTGGTTCCGCCTCGGGGAATGCTATTTGAAAGTGAACCAGGTCGAGGACGCGACGACGAGTTTCAATTTCCTCATCAATGAGTTCAAGAGCGGCCCCTTTGTCGGCTCGGCCGCCTACCGTCTCGCCGTGCTTCGCTTCAATGCTAAGGACTTCCGGAACTCCCTCGCCTATTTCAAGAAGGCAAAAGACGAGCTCAGCAACGAAGACGCGAAACTGCAGGCCCAGTTTTACTTCGCACGCTCCCTGCAACTGACTCAACAGCCGAAGGAAGCTCTCGGGGAATTCGAGCAAATCATGGCTGCAAAACCAGCCGCCGAGAATCCGTTTTTCGAACGCTGCATGCTTGAGTCGGCGCGACTCGCCTTCGAACTCGGCGACACCGCGAAAGCGCTCGAACAATTCAAAGCTCTCGCTGAAACCGCAACGACTCAGGAAATCAAAGAAGAAGCGATCGTGAGGGGTGGTCTTCTCGCGGCAGAGGCAGGGGAAACCGCCGCCAGCGAGGAACTCCTCAATCAGGCGCTCCGCTTCTCAGACACCAGCCCGTGGAAAAACCTCGCCCAGGTTGGCGCGATCTTTAACGCCTTCACCCGCGAAGATTATGATCGCGTCATCGGGCTCTACAACACCGGAGCCTACTCATCACCCGATGAGTCGCGGGCCAAGATGCTCCTCATCGTCGGCCACTCTTTCCGCCTCAAAGGCGATCTCGATTCGGCCTCGCGACTCTATGCGCTTGTCGAAGGCAAGTATCCGGATCAAACCGAAGGAATCGAAGCCGGGTATCGCCGCCTTCAGATTCTTCATCAACAATCCGATCCCCTCCTCCCTGAAGTCGCGACCCGCTTTGCTCAGAATCAGCGAAAGATTGATCCGGAAAGCTTCTACATCGATATGGCCTTGCTCATGAAAGCGGAGTGGCATTTTATCCAGGCCGAAAATTCAGCGAGCGGCTCGGGCTCTGACTTTGCCAAAAAACACTTCGGAGACGCCGCCTCAGCCTACAAGCAGGTCCGCCTCGACAATGTTGATGAAAAATTTCGTGAGACGGCGCTCTACAAATTGGGATGGTCCGAGATCGAATCCGGTGACCTCCAGGAAGGAATTCTCAGCCTCTCCCGTTTTATCTCCCGCCATCCTCAAAGTACCTTTGCGTCGTCCGCTCTCGCCAAACGGGCCGTCGCCTATCAGTCGCAGGGCGATCATCAATTTGCACTCGGCGATTACCAATCTATTGCCTCGCGCTACCCTGACGCGCCCGAAGTCGAATTCTCCCTCCAGCAAATCGCGCTGATCTACGCCCACCAGCGGAAGACGACCGAAATGATCAACGCCTACAATGATCTCCTTAAAAAATTCCCCGACACGAACGGTGCCGGGGAAGCCCACTACTGGATCGGAGTCGGTTACTTCGATCTCGAACAGCATCAACAGGCGATCCCGAATCTCGAAAAGGGGCGAGAGCTCGATGTCAACCTCGAGGATCAAGCCACGCTTCGACTCGTGATCTGTCACTACCAATTGGAGAACATTGGAAAGCTGGGCGTCGAAGCCAAACGCTATATCGAGGGTGAGCCCGGGGAGGCGAACGATGACGCCACCAAAAAACGGGCTACCATTCCCCCCCCTGTTCTGGAATATCTTGGTAAGAAGCTCGCCGCACAGGACGACTGCGAGGAAGCCGAGTATTTCCTCACCGTCATCAGCACTCCTGACGAGCCTTCAATGACCACCGCCTCGACCTGGAAGCTCATTGCCGAATGCCGTCAGAAGTTAAAAAAACATGTCGAAGCCATCACCGCTTACGATCATTTTCTTCTTCAGACGGAACGCCCCAGCGACCGCGCCACCGCCTACCTTGAGCGCGGCACTTCCCAATTCTGCCTCCGCGATTTTGAAAACGCGAGAAACAGCGCCCAAGAAAGCCTCCGTTCTCAGAAAGAAGGCCGAACCAACGCCGAGGCCCGCCTTCTCCTGGGTGACATCGGAGCGGCGGAGGGAAATATCGAAGAAGCCGCCCGCGAGTATCTCGTCGTCAGCCAAATCTTTTCCGACCCCGAGGTGACCCCAAAAGCACTCGCCAAAGCGATCAATGCTTACCAGTCTCTCGGCAATCGCGATAAAGCGCAGGAACTTCAGGATGAACTCTCAGCCCAGTTTCCGAATTATAAAAAGCCGGACACGTTCGAGGTCGATTGTTAAAAGAGCCTAAGCCACTTCTCCCGCGAGCAGGTAGAAACGCTAGCCCGCGTCCGATGAAGTGCCGAATCACTCGGTCGGGGACGCCTCACCTTCGAGATCGTTCACCGGATTTTCTTCAATAATCTCGATTTCTTCACTGATCGGCCACCGCTCCGGATCGATCTGAATCTTCTCAGGGGTTCGAACCTTGATGAGGGCGTTCTCGTTGAACTCGTATGTCTTCGGACCGGGAGGCTCCTCCGCCGATGAAGACGGCGTCTTCGTGACCAAAGGCACCACCGTGAAAACCATCGTCGTGTCCTGAAGTCGCTTCACATTCAAGAGTGCCGCACACATTTGCGATTCCTCGACTTGAAACATCCCCCCAACAGGAAGCTCAAAAACCTCGGGCGTTTCATCCGAGGGGAGCGCGAGATCGAGAATCACATCGGGAAAGGTAGAGGAGCGCCCCCGAATCACGATCCCGCTCGTGAAGACATCGTCCTCCCCCATCTCCTGAACCGACTCAATCACGAACTCGCCGGAGAGAAAAGTCACATCGTCCCGCTCCAGATAATTCTTCAAATAGTAGCGCTTCAGAATGCCGTTGTAGGCACGAAGCTCGGATTCGTTGAACGGATAAACTTGGGCGTAAAGATCCTTCGCCGAATTGAACTTCCCCCGCGGTGCCGTGAAGGAGAGAAAGCCGTGAATGGGATCAAGCTTCTCCAACCGGTTCAGTAGCTTGTAATTCATGGGATGCTCCGGCTGGCCGAAGACCCACATACAAAACGACCACGAGGCAAAATTCAGCCCGATCAGAACAGCGATCGCCGCGATCCAGAGGATCAGATTCCCGCTCGTGTAGCGTCCTTCATCCTGCTCCCGTGAATTCCGGGAAAATGAACTCTCACCCGAAACAGATTCCATCTTCAGCTCTTGTTACCACCACAAACCTCGCCATCCATCGTCTCAGGATCATACTCCGGAGCCTTCTCAGCTGAAGCCGGCTCAAACGAGGTCCCGCAACCACAACTGCGGGCTGCGTTTGGATTCTCGATCTTAAAACCGGAGTCATTCAGGGCGTCGACATAATCAAGATGGCAGCCATCAAGGAAAGTGAGACTTTCCTGATCGACGAAAACGCGGGCTGTCCCGTTCACAATGACGAGGTCCCCCTCATCCTCCGCACCGATCTGCATCGCGTAGGACATGCCCGCACACCCCCCTTTTTCAACGAGAAGACGGAGACCTTTCTCTTCGGGCGAGAAATCTTTTTCTTCCAAAAGGGCGAGCAAATGTTTCGCCGCTGAATCGGTGACCTTAATCATGAAATCTGAGTGTTTATCTCTAAACTATACGTTCACCGAAGCGGTTTCCCAACTCTTTTCGGGTTGCTTTCCCTCTCTGCCCGCCTTCAGGTTAGGCCTCTTTCTGCCATGGGTAAAATCCGTCTCCTCCCCGAAGCCTTAGCCAGTCAGGTCGCCGCCGGCGAGGTCGTCGAGCGTCCCGCCTCGGTTGTCAAAGAACTCGTCGAAAATTCCATCGACGCAGGGGCTACGAACATCGAGGTCCTGATCCAGCGCGGCGGGATCGCTCTCATCCGCGTCTCAGACGACGGCTGCGGCATGAACCGGGACGACGCCCTCATGTCGCTCGAACGCAACGCGACTTCGAAGATTCGGACAAAAGAAGACCTCGCCGCGATTCACACTCTGGGGTTCCGGGGCGAAGCGATCCCGAGCATCGCCAGCGTCTCAAAATTCCGCCTCACGACGCGCGAGGCCGATTCCCTCACCGGCACCGAGATCACGATCAACGGCGGCAAAGTCATCAATGTGAAAGATTGCGGCGAGCCTCCCGGCACGCAGATTGAAGTGCGCTCCCTCTTCTATAACCTGCCGGCGCGGCGAAAATTTCTCCGCACCGAGAACACCGAGTATTCGCATCTCGAACAGGTCATCAAGACCCAGGCCATCGCCCATGAGAACATCCGTTTTTCTCTCGTCCGCGGAGACCGTCTCGCTTTTCAACTCCCTGCCACTTCCAGTCTCCGCGAGCGCATCAGCGGGCTCGTCGGGAACGATCTCGCGAGCCGACTTCTCGAAATCGAGCCCTACGAACACAAAGGCGTCCGCATCCGCGGCTTAATCGGTCCGCCCGGGATGGGGCGCAGTGACCGCCGCCAGCAACTTAGCTTTTTAAACGGTCGCCCCGTCGAAGCTTTGATCATCAGCCGGGCACTGCGCGAGGGCTACCACACCGCCCTCATGAAGGGTCAATACCCGGTGACTTTCCTTTTCATCGAGACCGACCCCGAAGCCGTTGATGTGAACGTTCACCCCGCGAAACGCGAGGTTCGCTTTCACGATGGATTCGGCGTGCAGGATGCCATCATCGGTGCCGTGCAGCGGACCCTGCGCGAGCGAATGACGCGTCCCGTTTCCGGCGTCGGCCTCACCGGGACGAGAACTCCCGCGCCTACCCCTGACGTCGTCCAGGAAGACCTGATCCCCGAAGCCGAGCAGCGATCCCTGCGGACCGATTGGGGGCAGCTCCCCGGGAAGGGGGAAACGCCCAAGGTCGCGGAAACACCGGCTCTCTTCACCGCGACCGAACGCCAGCGCGTCGAAGCCGAAGGAGTCTCCTACCTCGAGACCCCGACTCAACAGGGTAAAGTTCCCGACCCAACCCTCTTAGGTCCCGACCCGACTCCCGAAGAGGAGGAAAAACCCAAGGCTTCCGACTATCGGCTCATGGGCGTTCTCGGAAAGCTCTACGTTTTGCTGGAGAGTAAAGAAGGCCTCGTCCTCATGGATCAACACGCCGCGCATGAACGGGTCCTTTTCGAGGAAATGAAATCCCGCATGGAAAACGAGGACGTCCCCTCGCAGCGGCTCCTTTCCCCCATCATGGTCGATCTCACCCCGCGCGATTTCGACCTCATTGAAAAGAACCTCGACACCTTGAACAAGCTCGGCCTTTCCGCAGAACCTTTCGGCGGCAGCACGCTGAAAATTGATGCGCTCCCCACCTTTCTCAAGAGCGACGACCCCGAAAGCTTCCTTCAGGATGTCATCGAGGAAATCCGCTCCTCAAGTGACCGCATGTCAAAACTCCGCCTCGGCGAAGACATGATCGCCACGACCGTCTGCCGCCACGCCGTGAAAGCGAACGATCCACTGCACAACGCCGAGCTTCAGAAACTCCTCGAAAACCTCCTCGTCTGCGACATGCCGTATTGTTGTCCGCACGGAAGGCCCACTCTCATCCAGATTTCCTACGGCGAGCTGGAGCGAAAATTCGGACGGCGGACGTAGAATCATCCTTTCGAAAAGATCGCCCCCTTCGCGTCATTGCTCTCCCTTTTGGATTTCTCTAAAACTCAGCGGCATGAATCCTGATCGCCGCCGCTTCCTCACCGCCGCCGCCGCTCCTGCGCTGGCTTTTGCCGCCCAACCCGGCAAGGCACAAGACGCGAGTCCCAACCTCATCCGCGAAGAAAATGCAAAACCGGGCACGACCGACTGGCAACTCACCCGGGTCCGCATCAACAGTGGCAGCTACCGGACCAAGTTGATCGAGGGCTATGTCTCTCATCAGTCAATTCGCGCCGGGGAAACACTCGATTTTTTCATATCGACGGAACCGGAGCGGCCTTTCACCATCGACCTCTATCGGCTCGGCTATTACGGCGGAACCGGCGGTCGTCACCTGCGGCAGCTCGGGCCATTCGAAGGCAAAATTCAACCAACCCCGGAGATGCAGCCGGAGAACCGCCTCTGCGAATGTCAGTGGAAGAGTTCCGCCCGGCTTACCATTCCCGACGACTGGGTCAGCGGCGTCTACCTGGGCAAGCTGACGACAATTCCCAAGACCGAATCGGAACCCTACTGGCAGAGCTATGTCATCTTTATCGTGCGTGACGACCGCGAGGCCGACGTCATCTTTCAAACGAGCGACAACACTTCCCAGGCCTACAATCGCTGGCCGGAAAATGAATCGCTCTACACCGACCCTCGCGGCGCTCACGCCCCCGGAGTCGCGGTGAGTTTTGATCGCCCCTACGGTCTCTATCCGCAGTTCGGCGCCCTCCCCCTTTCGATCGGCTCCGGCGAATTCCTCCTCTGGGAATTTTCCCTCTCCTTCTGGCTCGAAAAGGAAGGCTACGACGTGACCTATCTTGCAAATGTGGATGTGTTAGAAGCCGGCGCAATCGAACGGGGCAACGTTTTTCTCTCCGTGGCCCACGACGAATACTGGGACCGAAAGCAATTCACGAGAGTTGCCTCAGCGATTGAAAGCGGTCTCTCCGTACTCTGGCTTTGCGGAAACTCCGTTTTCATTGACTCCCCTTTTTCGTCGTCTACGCAAGGTCAGCCCAATCGTGTCATCACGCGCCGCGGATGTTTTGGAGAACTGCGAGAAGACGAAAGCGACTCTTACGCCGCTTTATTCGACAAGCTCAAATCGACCGCGCCGGACGAACGGGAAATCATGGGGGTGCGCTCCGTGGTTCCCTTCAACGGCGGCGGCGACTGGACCTGCCGAAAAGCCGATCACTGGGTGTTTGAAGAGACGGGAATGAAAAACGGTGACTCTATCCCCGGCCTCGTCGGATGGGAACACCATGGCGAGCCCGATCCGGATCGCGAAGGCCTCGAAGTTCTTGCCGAAGGTTCCGTCTGGGCCGGCGGAACGAGGGAGGGCCGCTACGCCTCCGTCATTTTTCCCGGTCCGAAAGGTAATTTTGTCTTCAATGCCTCGACCGTATTCTGGAACATTGGCCTCTCTTCCCCACCCGGCCAATGGGCTCCCTACACCCATTTTTCCCGCCCTCATGGACCCGATCCAAGAGTGCAGCAAATCACCCGGAACCTCCTCAACCGGGCGATTTCACAAGGTTCAGAAGCAATCCCTGATGCGAAACCATCGGAAGACTAGCCAAAGCTTCGGAGCGACGGGACGGGGTGTTGCCGCAATTCCCTACCTTGACCCTCCATGATGGAACGATCACTATGGCGGTCATGAAACCCTCCATTTTTGCGGCAGCAATTGCCTTCTTTTGCAGCACCCTCGCCGCGACCGAAAAGAACGTCATCTTCATCATCACCGATGACGAATCACCCACCCTCGGCTGCTACGGCGATCCGATCGCGAAAACTCCCGCGATCGATGCCATTGCCGCTGACGGGACCGTATTTCTCAACGCCTTTGCCACGACCGCAAGCTGCTCCGCGAGTCGCTCGGTGGTCATGTCAGGATTACACAATCACCTTAACGGTCAATACGGCCACCAGCATTCCTATCACAAATTCGAGTCCTTCCGCTCCGTCGCAGCCCTCGCTCTTCCGCGAGTAATGCAAGGCGCTGGGTATCGCACCGGACACATTGGAAAATATCACGTCGGGCCCGAACAGGTCTACCGCTACGAAACCTACATGAAGGGAAATGGTCGTAACGCGGTCGAGATGGCAAACAACTCGAAAGACTTCATCACTGCCGAGAGTGATAAGCCCTTCTTTCTCTACTTTGCCACCTCAGATCCTCATCGCGGCGGAGGAAAAGACGAAACCTCGGAACTTGAATTAAAGGCCGACCTTTTCGGTAACAAGCCCAACAAGGGTTCGCACAACGGCGTCGATGAGGTCTTCTATGATCCGGCAGACCTTCCCATTCCCCACTTCCTTAGCGATACACCCGAGACTCGGGAAGAACTTGCCCAATATTATCAGAGCGTCTCCCGCATCGACCAGGGCGTTGCCCGCCTCGTTGATATTCTCAAAGAGGCCGATCTCTACGACAAGACGATGATCATTTTCACGGCTGATCACGGCATGGCCTTCGCTGGTGGAAAAACGACCGTCTACGAAGGAGGCCTCCGTGTTCCTTTCGTCGTCCGAAATCCCTACGAAGAGAATCGTGGTGTGAAGCACGAGGGCATGATCAGCCACGTTGACATCACGCCGAGTATTCTCGATTTCGCCGGGGGCTTGAATCAGAACGCGAACCGCCCGAAAAAGATGGAGGACATTAAAGCCCTGTTTAAAGAGAGCGAAGTCGCAAAAGACAATCTCGGCCCTGTCATCAAGGCCTACCACGGCAAATCCTGGGTCCCCATTCTCGGCCGGCCCGACGCCGAACATTGGGAAACGATTTTTGCCTCCCACACCTTTCACGAGATCCAGATGTATTATCCGATGCGTGTCGTCCGGGACAAAGAATACAAGCTGATCTGGAATATCGCCCACGGGCTCCCCTACCCCTTCGCCTCCGACCTCTGGGCCGCGAGCAGCTTTCAGGCGCAGTATCAGCAGTCACTCGATGCGCCTTACGGTCAGAAGAGCGTCGGGGAATATATTCACCGCCCTGAGTTTGAGTTTTACAAAATCGGCGAAGATCCCTATGAAGCGAAAAACCTCGCGAGCGATCCTGAGTATCGCGAAGAAATGATCCGTTATCAGGAAAAACTGAAGGCCTTTCAGAAAGAAATGAAAGATCCCTGGATCATGAAGTGGGACTACGAGTGAGATTTAAAGCTTTTTTTTTGAACACTTTACTTATCATCTGGAATGCCGGAGTTAATTGTCGTCGGAGGTGCCAACGGGGCCGGTAAATCGACCTTTATTCGCGAGTTTCTCAAAAGAAGGCCGTATCGCTATCTCTGCGCCGACGAAGCGGCTTTCGAGCTTTGCCCTGAGGCACCTGAGACCGTGGGCGTCGCGGCAGGGCGACTCTTTCTCAAACGGATGGCCGAAGCGAGAGAGGAAGGAGTTGATGTCATTATCGAGAGCACGCTTTCGGGGAAGAGCTTTGCGGGGCAGGTGCGGAAGTTTTCTGAACGAACCTACACGGTGAAAACTCTCTTCGTCACTCCACTGGATCTGAAAATTTCGGTCGAGAGAGTGACTCTTCGCGTTTCAAAAGGCGGACATTCTGTTCCGGAAGAAGACATCCGGCGCAGGTTCAGCCGAGCCCATCAAAATTTTTGGCACCACTATCGTAATTTGAGCGATGAATGGCAAATCTACTACAATGAATCCGAAGAAGGACACAAGCTGATGGCTTTTGGGCGCAAATCACGGCTTGCAGTTCGAGACACAGAGCGCTTTGACCTGTTTTTAAAACTCTGCTATCATACCAATCCATGACAACGACCGAAATCGAAGACGCCAAAGATGCCAAGTTGATGCAGTGGGTTGATGAGTGCGACGACATCATGAAAGTCGCCGTCGCAAACGCCATCGCTGAAAACAAGCGCCTTGGTCTTTACACTAGTGCCGAAGACGAAATCAGATCTCCCCGCGTCGCCGAAGAAGATTGATCAAATCACGGTCTCCCGAATTGCCCCGCTGAGGGTCTTATCGAGAAACGGAGTCACCGGGCTTTTCGTCTTGAAGTAGTTCCGGCTGAGGGTCGTCTCCCCTTCCGGATCAAAGACGAAGAATTCCGCCTTTTCGCCTTCGGTGATCTTGAGCGAACTCAGGCCAACGATTTCCCGGGGTCGATCCGAGTATCGTTCGATGAGAAGATCCCAGCCGAAGACGCCGGGACGAATCAGGCCGTCATAAATCGCCAGAACGGTCGTTTCCAATCCCGCCACGCCAAAGGGGGCGCTCCCAAAATCGGCGGCCTTTTCAAACTCCGTGTGCGGGGCATGATTCGAGGCGATCACATCGATCGTCCCGTCGATGAGTGCCGCGACGAGCGCTTCGCGATCCGCCTCCAGTCGCAACGGTGGTGACATCTTGAAATGCGTGTTGTAGTCCACGATATCCTCCTCTGTAAGGAGAAGGTGATACGGGGAAACTTCGCAAGTCACCGGCGTTCCAGCCTCTTTCGCGCAAGCGACAGACTTCACCGCATTGGCCGTCGAAACCTGCTGGAGATGCAACTTGGCACCGGTGTGCTGGGCGACGCGAATATTCCGATCAATCGCAATCTCCTGACTCATCGCCGGAATTCCCGGGAGGCCGAGCTGGTAGGAAATTTTTCCCTCGTTGACCGCTCCCGCCTTCGTCAGCGCCGCCGTGTCACAGGAGGTCGTCACAAGGAGATCAAAATCTTTCGCATACTCCATGCAGCGACGGAGTAAATCCGGGCAGGGAACACTGCTTCCGGAATCGGTCAGCATGACGACCCCGCGACTCGCCATTCCGGAGAATCCGGCGAGGCGCTCCCCCTTTCGCCCTTTCGTAAGACAGCCGGACGTCAGCATCGGAATCGGACTGACCTCGGAAATGAGGTCCTGCAAACTCTTGACCAAATTTCCGCTATCAATCGGGGGCGAGGTGTCCGGCATGAGAACAAGCCCCGTAACGCCGCCATGAATCGCCGCTGCAGCGCAACTCGCGAGCGTTTCTTTATGCTCATCTCCCGGCTCACGACCGTGAACATGCATGTCGAACATCCCCGGAATGAGGAGGCAACCCGTGCAATCGGTCGTCGCCACTTCGTCAGGGACGGGAAGTCCGACACCGACCACCTCGATCATCCCCTCGTCATTCACGAGGATATCACCGGTGACCATCTCGAGCCGGTCGGAGTCCCAAAATTTCCCGTTCTGAAAAAGACGCGCCATATCAGTCGAGTTGAGTTTCGGGTTTCAGCCAGTGGAGAACCGCCATGCGAACCGCGATTCCATTCTCGACCTGGGTGCTGATGAGACTCTTTTCGTAGCCCATCGCTTCATCCGTGATCTCGACGCCACGATTCACCGGCCCCGGATGCATCAGGTAACAGCCCAGTTCACGCATCCGCTGGACCCGGGTGCTGTGCATCCCATACATTTTGTGATACTCGGCGACACTGGGGAAAAACTGCCCCTCCTGTCGCTCCATCTGAACCCGCAGGAGGTAGACCGCATCCGGCTTCCAGTCGAAGACTTCGTCCCAACTCGCAAAGCGCTGCATGAATTCATGACGACCCTCGGGAATGAGCGAACCCGGCCCTAACACACCCACTTCGATCCCGAGCTTATGGAACAAAGTGCTCGTCGAGCGCGCCACCCGTGAGTGAAGAACATCCCCGACAATAACCACTTTCCGCCCCTGAAAATCCGGATAGACCTCACGGAAGGTCATCGCATCGAGCAGGGCCTGGGTTGGGTGAGCATGATACCCGTCCCCGGCATTTAAAACCGAAGCACGGGTGTGTTTTGCGACAATCCCCGGCACCCCCGCCGCCTGATGACGAATCACGATGTAGTCGGAACGCATCGCCTGAAGCGTCTCGATTGTATCAAGAAGAGATTCCCCCTTCACGACTGATGAAGCCGAGATCGTAAAATTCGTCACGTCGGCCGACATGCGGTTCGCCGCCACCTCAAAGGACGAACTCGTCCGCGTCGACGGCTCGTAGAATAGATTGAGGACAGTTTTTCCGCGCAGCGTCGGCACTTTCTTCACGGATCGTTGAAAAAGCTGCTTAAACGGCACTGCATTTTCGAGGACATACTCGATCTCATCGAGCGAGAGGCTTTCGATATCGAGAAGGTCTTTCCGGGGCTTGAGTTCACTCATGCTGAGCCCCCCTTTTCTTTCACGAGAAAAACACCTTCCTTCTCGTCGTTCTCGAGGAACCTGACTTTCACATAGTCGTCGAAGATCGTCTCAACTTTCCTCCCGACATAGTCCGGCTGAATCGGAATCTCCCGATGCCCACGATCCACGAGGACGGCGAGTTCGATCTTCGAAGGGCGTCCGTAATCCATGAGTCCATCAAGCGCCGCCCGAACCGTCCGGCCCGTGAAAATCACTTCGTCAAAAATGATGACCCGGCTCCCGTCGATCGCAAAAGGAACGTCCGAACTTTCCAGTCTCGGCAGGTCGGTGCCGCGGTTGTCGAAATCGTCACGATAGAGTGAAATGTCGAGTGTTCCGACCGGGTAATGAATCCCGCGCTCCGCCAGGACCGCCGCGACCCGGGTCGCCAGCGTGACCCCACGGGTAAAAATGCCGATGAAGGCGACGTTTTCCCCTTCACACTGTGTCGCAATTTCTTCCGCGAGAAAAGCAATCGCCTCCTCAATCCGTGCCGGGCTGAGAATTTCCTGGGTCGAAATGGCGGGAGAATCACTCAAGTCTAATTGGCCAAAGTGGGGTGGGACAGTGCGTCGGCCTTCTTACCCCTAATCACGAATCGACTCAACGTCATTAAAAATTTCGCGTCCCGATGTCAGAACGGCGCTGCATCCCGTCAAACGAGACCTTGTCGCTCTCCTCATAGACGCGGGCGACGGCGGCTTCGCGAGACTCTCCCTTCGCCGCGACGACGAGAACCCGTCCGCCTGCGGTCGCAAACTGGCCGGAGTCATTGAGCTTCGTTCCGGCATGGAAAACGCGCGCATCAGAGACTTCATCGAGACCCGAGATCACGTCACCGCTTCGGGAAGAGGCCGGGTAACCGGCCGAGGCTGAAACAAGGCAAACGCTCCAGCCATCGGAAAACTGAATCAAATCCGGCTTCAGGATGCCGCGTGCTCCCTCGGCAACGTACGTCGCAAAATCACCGGTGATCAAAGGAAGCACCGCTTCCGCCTCCGGATCGCCGAAGCGGCAGTTATATTCGATGACCTTCGGCCCCTGCGGCGTGAGCATGAGCCCAAAATAGAGAAATCCACGATAAGGAAGGCCATCCTTTTGGAGCCCTTCGACCGTCGGCTTCACGATCGTGGCGTCAATGACCTCACGGAGATCGCCTTCGAACATTTCGAGAGAACTCACTGCGCCCATGCCTCCCGTATTAGGACCTTCGTCAGCATCGTAGATCCGCTTGTAGTCGCGCGCCGGGGCGAGGATTTGATACTTGTCATCCACGACCGAGGCGAAGATCGAGATCTCCGGCCCTTCGAGAAACTCCTCCACCAGCAAGCGTCCCGCCCCGAACTTCCGCTGCACCAGCACTTCATCAAGAAACTCCTCCGCCATCGCTTCGTCGAGACACACCGCGACTCCTTTTCCGGCGGCAAGACCATCAAACTTGAGCACCGTCGGATAGGATCCCGCAATCGCGACCCGGGCTTCCTCGATCGTCTCCACCGGCGTGTAGCCTCCTGTCGGGATCTCATGGCGAACCATGAACTCCTTCGCAAACTCCTTGCTCGCTTCAAGCTGGGCCGATTCCTTGTGTGGCCCCCAGCAGGGAATCCCGGCCGCTTCGCAGGCATTGGCGAGCCCTTCGTCTTTCACCAAATAACTTTCCTCACCGGCGACACAGAGATCGATCCCGTTCTCCGTCATGAAGGTCACCAGCGACGCGACCCCATCCGCCTCGACCGGCTTCGCCAATTCAAAAATCGCATCCGATCCCGGAAAAGAATGAATCTCAGCCTGAGACGGAGACTCTTTCAATGCCGTGATGATCGCATGCTCGCGACCGCCCTTCCCAACAACTAACACTTTCATAGAGATTTCAAAGGAAGTGATGATGCACTAAAGCAAAATATCGTACGGCCGCCCGCCGGTCTTATCCATGTAGGCGACGAAGGCTTGATTGACGACTTTGTAGCCACCGGGGGTCGGATAATTACCCGTGAAATACCAGTCACCGTTGTGCATTGGAATTGCATCGTGCATCGCATCGACGGTTTGAAAAATCACTTCGACCTCCCCTTTCCAGGTGATGTCTTCCGGTGTGACGAGACGACTCACTTCGGCAGAGAGTTCCTCTTGCGTGAAACTCGCGTAGACGCCCTTGACGGGGTTGGTCATCTCCTCGACCGGCTTCTTCAGCTCTTCCTGACACTGATAGTAAATGTCAGTCAGGAGATTATGCTTTCCTCCCCGCTCAAGAAGATTCACCGCAGCCTGAAAAACGATGAATTTACCAAGGTGGGACATGTCGATTCCGTAGCAATCCGGATACCGAATTTGCGGGGCGGTCGAGGCGATCACGATCTTCTTGGGATTGAGTCGCGAGAGGATTTTGATAATCGAATCCTTCAACGTCGTTCCACGGACAATGGAATCATCGAGGACGACCAGGTTCTCATGAGGCTCGATCTGGCCGTAGGTCACGTCGTAGACATGCGAGACCATCTGATCGCGACCCTTTTCCTGAGCGATAAAGGTCCGCAGCTTGATGTCTTTATGAGCGATTTTTTCACCCCGCGGCCAACTCTGAAGGATCAGCTTGTCGATCGCGTCGGTATGACCTGACTCCACTGCCTCGACAATCTGGTCTTTGACCTGGTCGCGACGCATTTTTCGCAGGCCATGCATCATTCCGTAGTAGGCGATCTCCGCGGTATTCGGAATGAAGCTGAAGACGGTGTGTTCGAGGTCCGCATCGATGCGCTCGACAATTTTCGGGACGAGGTTTTCGCCGAGTTTCATCCGCTCGCGATAGATATCTGGATCATTGCCCCTCGAAAAGTAGATCCGTTCGAACGAGCAGGGCGTCGGCGTTTGCGGTTCCGCAAATTGCTTGATCTCAAGACCCCCGGCATGATCCATGACGCCGACATGGCCGGGAGGGAGTTCCTTCACCTCATCCACATCCGCATTGAACACGGTCATGAGAGGAACCCGCTCACTCGCAAAGGCGATTACTTCCTCATCCTCATAATAAAAGCAGGGACGAATCCCCCCGGGGTCGCGGAGAACAAAGCCGTCACCGTTGCCGATCACCCCGGCGATGGAGTAACCACCATCCCAGATCTCTCCGCACTTTTCGAGAATCCGCTGAATGTCGATCTCTTCGGAAATAATACCGGGAATAAGCTTACCGTCCGTGCCTTTGTCGCGCTCACGCCGGTAAATCGCATCGTGCGCTTCATCGAGATGATACCCGATTTCCTCAAGCACAGTCTGCGTGTCGGTATCAAAAACGGGATGCTGACCGCGATCGATGAGATGGTGGTTCAGATCCCTCGCATTCGTCATGTTGAAATTACCGAGGACCATCATGGTCTTCGTCGTGTAATTCGTCCGGCGAACATAGGGGTGACAGCCTCCTTGACCAAAGGAGCCCGACGTCCCGTAGCGAAGGTGCCCTAACAAAACCTCACCACCGAAGTCGAAAGCACTCTTGAAAGACTCCGCATCTTTCGGGTCGAGCTTGCCTTCACGAGTCAGCTTGCTGATTTTTTTGAGCTGACCCTCCATGAGCTTGATGAGGGAATCCCGCTTCGCATTGCGCTCCCGAAAGAGGTAGGCCTGACCGAGCGGCATATCGAGTTTGCAGCACCCGATCCCGACGCCATCCTGGCCGCGGTTGTGCTGTTTCTCCATGAGAAGATAAAGGCGCTGAAAGCCCCAGAGGCAGGTGCCGTATTTTTGAAGATACCAGCCAAGGTCCTTCTTCAGCCTCACCATGGCAACGCCACACTCGTGATGGATGGGGTCGCTCATCTTGTGAAGTTAACTGGAGACTTCAACCTTCACCTCGCCGGAGGAATCGACCTCCCCGAGGATTCGGGCGCCCTCGTGGAAACCGGCGGCGGCTTCCGCTTCGGCAGCGGGAACAATCGCGACCCAACCCCAACCCATGTTGAAAGTTTTCACGGCCTCAGCGTCTTCAACGAAGGCGAGAACCTTCGCGACGGCTCCGAGATTCCAGCGCGGGATCGTGATGTCTGCACCTTTCTCATTGAGGAGGCGTTCGAGATTCTCAGGCAATCCGCCTCCGGTGATATGCGCCATCGCCTTGATATCGATGGAGCGCTCACGAAGTCCCGCGACGACATCATGATAAAGCCGGGTCGGAGCAAGAAACTGCACCCACTCGTCGACTTCGATGAGACCGGGATTGGCTTCGAGAATACGGCGGATCAAACTCCAGCCGTTCGCGTGAAATCCATCGGACGGGTAGCCGATCAGTTTGTCCCCCACTTCGATGCGGGTGGGATCGATGAGGTCCGGCTTCTCAGCCGCCCCCACACAAAAACCACTCAGCTCGATGACACCTTCCGGAACGATCCCGGGCATCTCGGCAGTTTCCCCGCCGGCAAGAATACAGTCGCAGCTCGCGAGGTGTTCGGCCATGCCGCCGATGAGACGTTTGATCTTCGTTTTATCAATCGCGCCGATCCCGATGTAATCGAGAAACATGAGTGGATCACCACCCGTCGTGAGAATGTCATTCACATTCATCGCAACGAGATCTTTACCCGCGATCTCCAACTGATCGTGTTCGAGAAGCAGTTCGATCTTCGTTCCGACGCCATCACACCCTGTCACAATGACGGGCTGTTTGTAGTCGCTGAGATCGTAGCTCGCCGCGAAGAGCCCGAAGGACTGCATCAGGGATCGCTTTGCTTCTGTGCTTTGGCGGAGTTCACCGATGTCGCCAACCAGAGCGGCAGCTTCTTCGATGTCGACTCCGGCGCCTTTGTAAGTGAATTCGCCGCTCATTCTGAAGTGGATGTTACCGAATCGTAAAGAGAGCGAAAGAGATAATATCCGCTTCCGAGCGTTTCATCCCCCTCCTTGCCACTACTCCAGTCCGGATCGTAGTGGTCTTCCTGACGAAGAAATCGCTCGGGATGAGGCATCAGTCCGAAGACCCGGCCCGTTTCATCCTGTAAACCGGCGATCTGCTCAAAGCTGCCGTTCACGTCGCTCGAATAAGTCAGAGCGGCTGCTCCACTCTCGACGTAGGCCTTTGCCTCACTCGAATCAGTCGTCACGAGGCGGCCCTCGGCATGGGCGATGGGAAATTCAAAACTCTCAGGGAGCTGCGACAAAAACGGGCTCTCCGGCGCACGATTTTTCAACGTGACCCACTGGCATTGAAAACGACCGCTCGTGTTCTCGATGAGACTTCCTGCCGGAAGCAGATCGAGCTGCGTCAGAATCTGAAAGCCGTTACAAATCCCGAGAAGATAGCCGCCGTTGTCGCGGAACTCCTTGAGGGTGTTGCCCACCTTTTGCTCGGTGACAAGCTTGGCGAGACGACCCGCCATGACGTAGTCGCCGTAGCTGAAGCCACCGGAAAGAACGACGAGACTGACTCCGACGAGCTTCTCCGGCTTGAGCACCGAAATCGGAATCACCTCGGTGACAAATCCGACCGTCTCGAGAGCGCGGGCGGTTTCCTCGTCACAGTTCGTGCCGGGAAATTTTAGTAATACTGCGCAAGGCCGTTCTTCCATAGCGATTTCAGCTCGTCGATTGGTTCGTTGATGAGGATTTCTTTGCCCCAGACCACATTCAAATTCTGATGCTCAGACGCAGCGCGTCCGAGTCCGGCAAAAGGTAAGCCGTCAAACAAGTCGGCCACTTTCTCCAAATTTTCTGGAGCGACTTCGATGACGAGGCGAGAGGCCGATTCCCCAAAGAGCATCGCCGCTTTTGAAGCATCGTCATCCATCGGCAGCGAACTGAGATCAATCTCGAGACCGGCTTTTCCGGAAAAAGCCGCCTCCGCGAGAGTGACCGCGAGCCCACCCTCACTGACATCGTGCGCGGAAAGAATGAGCCCTTCCTGAATCGCTTTGTAATACTGGCGATACATCTTCATCGCCTCGTCCAAATCGGTGCTCGGAACCTCGGCGTCACTCAGGCCTGTCTGACGGGCAAAAACAGAGCCGCCCAGCTCAGACTTCGTGTGCCCGATGATCGCAAGGACGCTATCGTCACGACGAAGCGAAGCCCCCGTAACGTGCGAAGCTTCTTCAATAATTCCCATCCCACTGATCAAAATCGTCACCGGAATTGAGACCGGACCTTCTTCCGTTTCAAAGTAGTTGTAGAAGGAGTCCTTCCCTGAAACAAAAGGCGCGCCATAGGCGACGGCTGCATCGGCAATGCCCTTGACCGTCTCGACGAGCGCTCCGAGTTCCTCCTCGGCCTCAGGATTGCCCACACAAAAGTTGTCGAGGATCGCGATCCGATCCGGGTCCGCTCCCGAAGCGACGAGTTGACGCATGCATTCATCGACACAGGCCGTGCCCATCGCGTAAGGATCGGTCTTTCCCCACTCCGGCAGAATGGCGACGCTCATCGACATGAGGCGCTCACTGCCATTGATGCGAAGCACCGCCGCATCTTGGGGCGCATCGCCGGAAGCACCGGCGAGAGGTTTAAGAACGGTGTTGCCCTGAACTTCGTGATCGTATTCACGAATGATCGGCTCGCGGGAAACGATCGCAAAATCCGCGAGAAGCTCTTTCAGAGTCGTGCCCGGATTTACTAAAATTGGAGCCTCGACCGGCTTCGTCTTTTTCTCCCACTTCGCCTTGAGATGACGCGTTGGAGCATCGTGCAATTTCGAGCAATCCAGTTGGCAGACCGTCTCGCCGTGATGCGTCACCTTGAGAATTCCGGAGCCGTCAGCCTCACCGAGAATCGTCAACTCAGTCTCGTAAAGATCGGCCAGTTCCTGCAGCGCGGGGAGATGCTCTTCCGCGACCGCGAGAACCATTCGCTCCTGACTTTCGCTGATGAAAATTTCCCAGCTCACGAGACCTGGCTCTTTTAACGGAGCGTTGTCCAAATTAATCGTCCCGCCGCAGTCCTCGAGCATCTCGCCGCAGGCACTGGAGAATCCGCCGGCACCACAGTCCGTAATAAAACCGATCAGCTCAGCATCGCGGGCTGCGAGGACAAAGTCGGCGGCCTTTTTCTCTTCAATCGGATTCCCGATCTGAACCGCCTGCTGATCCGACTCGTGACTTTCGGTGTCGAGTGCTGCCGAGGAAAAGGTCGCCCCGTGGAGACCGTCGCGTCCGGTGCGTCCGCCGACGGCAATAATTTTCATCCCCGCCTCGACCTTTTTGTCGATGTCTTTGATCGGAATGACCCCGGCGGTGCCGCAATAGACGAGCGGGTTATAAATGTAGGAATCGTCGAACTGGATTGCCCCGCTGATCGTCGGAATCCCCATGCGGTTGCCGTAATCACGAACCCCGCGAACGACACCACGCATGATCCCGAGCGGGTGAAGGACATCGTCCGCCTTGATGTTGTCCATCGAAGTATCCGGCGAGCCGAAGCAAAAGACATCAAGAGAACCGATCGGCTTCGCTCCCTTGCCCGCCCCGAGGATGTCGCGAATGACGCCACCAAGTCCGGTGTTGGCGCCCGCATAGGGTTCGATCGCGCTTGGGTGATTGTGCGTCTCCGCCTTGAGACAGATCGCCAGCTCATCATCGAGTTTAATGAAACCGGCATTGTCATGAAAAGCGGAGAGGACAAAGCCCGGCTTGCTGTCGAAAATCTTGTGCGAGACGTTGAAGATGTAGGTCTTGAAAAGCGATTTTACCGACTCCTTTTCGCCATCCACCTCGTGCTCGATGTCCGCGCCGAAAATCCGGTGCTTGCAGTGCTCCGACCAGGTCTGGGCGATCACCTCGAGCTCCACATCGGTAGGCTCACGGTCCCACCCCTTGTAGATCTCCTGCACCGCGAGCATGTCCACTTTTGAAAGCGAGAGGTGCATGAACTGACTCAGCTCAAAGAGCTTGTCGCCATCGAGATCCGAGATCTTGAGAATCCGGAAATGGTCTGCGGGCGCTTCCGCAATTTCGTCGAGAATGGTTTTTTCAGACATCTTCGTTAGCTCCCTGAATCACGCTCCAGTTATGGATCGCTCCGTTGCAAATATCGCGAATAAAGCGGTCAGAATGGGCCGCTTTGGCGTCGAAAACATACAGTTGCTGGCGGATCTTGAGATCTTTCAGCTCAAACCCGGGCTCAGCAATACCGCGGTAGTAGGTCAAAATCGCCTCCTTCTCCAGATCGAGCGCTCCAGGTCTCATCCCATACTCAAGGACGAAGGAGAATCCTTCGAGAGCCATGTCCTCCCCCTCGTGGAATTCCTGGCTGATCTCATCGAGAAGCGTCTTTTTAATGAACGCCTCCATCGCTGACTTATCGCCTTCAAACTCAAGCTCATACCGACGGGTGCGCCGAAAGGTGACCGAGCCATCGAGCGGTTCGTAAAGGAGTTCGTTTGCGTCGGCGGCTTCGATGAACCGGTCGCTGATTTCAAAAAATTCCCGCATCAATGAGAGGGTTGGGGTGTCGAGTTTCGGCCAAACGCCATCACCTTCCTAGGCTCGTTTCGGGGCGAGTCAACCGCCCAATAGTTAAGAGATCCCGTTTATTTTCCGAAAGCCATCCAGCTTTCCCTTGGCCTTATAAAATTCAATTTCACCAGTACCTGCTGTAATCAGCAACTGCTTGACGCTGTTTGCCTCAGCGGCACCCAGCATATAGTCACGAATCGCGGTCATCTTATCCTCCTGCAGCGAGAGAAACTCCGGATCAACCTCGGGTGTTTTTGCGTAACGCCCCTCCACCTGCCCGGCTTGGAGAAGCTCGGTGAACGCGACGCCCTCCTCCTGGCCGAGTGCCTTGGCCTTCTTGATGTCCTCGATCCAATCGCTGTGCAGAAGCGTGAAATAATCGCGCATCGCCTGTTTGTTGTAATGATTCACAAACCGCTCCCCTTCAATATCGAGGAACATCGTCGCGCGGAAGGAGTCGGTATCAATCGTGTCGACAAAGACGAGATCGTCTCCATCCTTCGCGAACTCCCATTTGATGTCCCACATCAACAGCCCGATTTCTTCGACGAGTTGCCGCACCGCCCACGCCCCGAGAATCGCGAGCTTTCCGCTGTCGACAAACTGCGCGCCGGAAAGGCCGCTCATAACGAGTGCCTCCTGCTTGCTGACCATGCGGTCTTCGGGCTCGAATTTACTCGTGAAATCCCCGACCGGTTTCTCCAAGTACTGCCAGGCTTCAAGCGGTCGCGTCACCCCGAGTTCCTTCTCGAACGCACGGCTTGATTTTTCGTCCATCGCCTCATACTTGCGGTAGACCGAGCTCGCGCTCGTGATCCCGAAACGGACGATGTATTCGAGCGGGACGACAAAACCGTCTTCGCGGGGAAATTGCGAGTAGTCGAAAAGATGAGCGCCGAGAAACTCCGAGCGGACCGGTTTCAGGATCTGATACTTGCGGACGACGTTGTAAGAGCTTGGATTTTCCGGAACCCTCCCGTGACTGACTTCGCCGGAGATAGCGTCGAGCATGCCTTCGTGGTGGGTTTTAGCGCCACGGACACAAGCGTCTTCAAGCGCACCGGAAATCAATTCATTGCGATAGTCAGCCGTGAGATCGGGAGAGGCCTCGATCGCCGCGCGGACCCGCTGCCAGACCGCCGGGTCCGCCATTTTCGAATAGAGGACATGTCGAAAGAGCGCCCGGTTCACATCGTTTCCGGAAATTTCAAAGAGCGCACCGACATCGAAGACCGATCCTTTCGCAGTCGTCTGCGTGACCATGACCGAATCGTCTCCCGGCACAGCAAAAAGACGCTGCACCGATCCTTCATAGAACGGCTCGACGAGGGCGGAAGGAGGGATGACCATGGTGAAATGACCAAAGCCTCGGCAAGAGGAATGTCACGCGGAAATGTCGGGAAATGATGAGTATTCAACCGCGCCCCTGCCCCGTAGCAACGAGCGTGAGCGAGTAGCCCCGCGCAAGCCCTGTCGATGTTCCCGCTCACGCTCGACCCTGCGTTTCACCACCGACCGCGTCTCTCGTAGCAGCGAGCGTGAGCGAGCAGACCCATAAGCCCCGTCGATATCCCCGCCTCCGAAGCCGGGACCTCACCCTCGCGAAACTCCCAGCACTTTTCCGGCTTCGACGACGAAATTGACCCGGTTCTCGCGGAGATCGCGGGTCGCCGGCTGAAGCTTGCCATCAAGTATCGTGACGCGATAGAGAAGCCCCCGTTTCACGGCGAGTTTCTCCGCTTCGCTGAGGGAGAGTCCGATCATGTCTTCGTCGCGCTCTTCTTTTTCCTCCATGCTGTCGGATTGAGGTGCCTCGTCCCGGCATCCGCTGACGAGAAACCCGAGAGCGAGGATGAGAATGAGGTAGCGTTTCATCGTTTTAAAATAGGAAAGCTCAGCCGCGGTTCACTTTGACGATTTTACCCTGCTCGACCGTGAAATTTACGCGGTCCGCCAAGTAGTCCATTGTCACCGGACGATTATCCCCGTCCACTGAGATGATACGGACTTTTAAGCCCCGGTCGGCGGCCATTGCTTCCGCTGCTGCGACGGTGAGTCCAACCATGTCTTCATCCTTAGGCTCGGCGGCGGCCTCAGCTTCCTCTTCCGCTCCCTGCGTCGCCTCCAGCTCAGTCGAGTCAGAAGTGCAACCGGCTAAAGCAAACGACGCGGCGATAAGAGGCAGGGTGAGAAATTTCATTCCTCAGTCTCCACAGAAACCTCGCTGGAAGCCAGCGAAAACAGCGCGTCGAGAAATTCGAGATCCTCAAATTTTCGACTCTCGCCCTGGCGGATCACCACCATTTCCACCGCCGGAAGGATAAACAGACGTTGCTTTCCAGCACCGGCCGCCATGTAGGCTCCCGCCAACCACGGGCGGCTTTCATCATCCCCCTCATCGAGAAGCCAGAAAGTAAGCCCGTATTTGGACGTCACCTCATTCTGCGGCACAAGCGATTTCGCGAGTGTTGATGGGTCCAGTAACAATTCCTCCTTCCATTCTCCTTTTTGCAGGAGAAGCTGCCCAAACTTCGCCCACTCGGGAGCGGTGATGAAGGCTCCGGAGGGAAGGAGCGGGTTGCCATCACTGTCACGACGCCAGTCCGTGTATTCGAGGCCGATGTGATCGAAAATTCCGGCTTCCAAATACGCGAGGGGATCCTCGAAGGGAAGATCTTCACGCTTCTCCAACTTCCGTTTCAACAGCTCGCCGAAGATCTGAAACGCATTAGGCCCATATCGAAACGCTTCGCCCGCCGGAGATACCGCGGAGGTATCTGTGGCTTCATCATAGGAAGGAACCCGGCCAATTTTTCCCGCTTCGATCCCACTCGTCAAATTCAGGAGCTGACGAATCGTAATCCCCTTGAGTTGTTCGTCGGCATTCCATTCCGTCAGTGTATCTGAAACGGTGTCATCGACTGAAAGCAGCTCATCTTTCACCGCAAGGGCAAGGAGTGCTCCGGAGAAACTCTTTGTCCCACTTGCCAGTCGATGACCTTTTGTTTCATCCCAACCATTTGCATAGCTTTCGTGAAGCGCCATTCCATGGGCCATGACGAAAAAACTGTGTCCCTCACGATCTGCCGAATACTTTTCCGCCGCCCGGATTCCGGCGCTTGTCACCGGTGCCGCCTCATCCGGGTTGAGCGATTTCACTACTTTGATTTCGGTAGACGGCTCTTTACTCGCTGTGTCTATTGATCGCTGAAAATATTGGCGAGCTTCATCACGATCCGCCATTCCATCTCCATCACGGTCCGCCTTCTCCAACCAGGTTCCCCGGCGCCCGGCGTCTTCGAGTTCCTCCTTCGCAACCTTGCCATCTTCGTTTGAGTCCACTTCTGTGAAAAGTGCCTCCAGTCGTGAGGGAGGATCCTGCGCTGGTGAAAGCTGAGCCCACGAAACGGTAATCAGAAGAACAAAAAATCGCATGATTTGAAGAAACCCCGCTGAATGCGTCGAGTTGCTTCGCTCAAGCGGAAGCTTCTTCCACCGTGTCGGGCTCGGAGTCACCGATCCCCTTCCCCATGAGAGCGGAAATCCAACGGAAGTCAGAACTGTTATCGAGCATTACTTTGACCAGCATCGTGAGCGGCACGGCAAGAAGCATCCCGACAGGACCCCAGATAAAACCCCAGACAAGGACCGAGAGAATCACAATCACCGTGGATATTCCGAAGCGGTCTCCGAGAAGCATCGGCTCAAGGAAGTTTCCGATCGTGATATTAATCGCGAGGTAGCAGGCGAGCACCCCCGTCGCAGGCCAGAACCCATGCAGAATCAGGGCCAGCAAAACCGGGGGGATACCGGCAACGATCGATCCGATCGCCGGAACGTAGTTGAAGAGAAACGCGACAAGGCCCCAAAGGAGTGGGAAATCGATTCGAAACACATAGCACGCAATCATCGCGAGCACACCGGTAAGAGCGCTCACCGCCGTCTTGATCGCGAGGTATTTCTGAATGTCCCGGGAGATGTTTTGAAAGCGGGTCAGATCAGGTCCTTTTGCTTTCAGAACATCCTGGAACTTGTGAGCATAACGCCCGGATTCAGCGAGCACGAAAATCATGATGATCAGGGCAAAGAATGTCTTTGAAGCAAGTGAGGTGAACCGGGAAACCAAATCAATCTGACCGAAGACGCCAAGGATTCTATCCGGATCAAAATATAACCGAACAAGCTCACCGAAGGTAATCACGGGAGCAATTTCGAAGGCGTTCTCCCGACCGGGATTCAACTCAGGATTCTGTTCCGGACTTTCCTCGACCACCACCGGTGCCTCATCGACAGTCTTGCTTTCAGGACCGACAACGCTCAGCTCCTGCCAATAGCCTTCGAGCTTCGCAATTCTCTGATCAATATTTTCAGAGAACTCAGTGGCCTGCTCGACCATCCGTTCAACGTATTTTGGAGTCTTCTCCTGAAAATCTCCAATCACCCCGGAACCAAGAAGAACGATGCCGCCGAGAATCATGAAATCGACAAGAATCGTCATGAGAACGCAAAGAGGACGTGGCAGACCTCTCCGATCAAGCCAGTTGAGGATCGGGAGTGACATCATCGCGAGAAGAAGCCCCAGCATGATCGGGATGAACAACTCCGCCGACGCCTTCAATCCCGCGACAATAATCATGACACAAGCGAGCGAAAGCAGGACTCTGATTCCGCTTCCGCCCTGTTTTATTGCTAACCTTTCCTCGCCGGACATAGAGCGCCAAACATCCCGCAGCGTCGGATCTTCACAAGGTAATTTTCGCGCTGATTCGGCCGATGTGCTACCTTTGGATTCCTTCCTCTGATCATGAAATCTTTTCTGCGCCGTGCGTCTCTCGCCCTCCTCGCGCTCCTTGGTCCGGCGATTTATTTTTGGATCCAGCTCAAGGAAATGAGCTACCTGAATTGGTTTCTCGCTGTTGCTGTCCCGATCTGGGCACTTCTCTTTGCGATTTGGTATCTTATTTTCGGTCGGCAGCAGTTTTGGAAACGCCTCGTCCGGATTCTTTCCACCACCGCCGGTATCGTGGTTATCGCTTTAATCCTGAGTCGCCTTCTCCGCTACGAGGGGTCAGCATCCGGATCATCCTTTCCAAAACTTTCCTGGGTATGGCAATCGGAGGCGGCGGGAGATGGCGAGCGCGGCGCCCTCGTTCAAACAGTGTTGAGCGAAGAGGAGGGGCGACTCGCCCGCGCCATGGGCGATTCATTGGACTTTCTCGGACCGGATCGAAACGGAACATTCCCCTCCCCGACTTTTTCCATGCAATGGACGGAGACTCCTCCGGAACTGCTCTGGAGACGACCTGTCGGTAAAGCATGGTCAGGCTTCGCCGTGAAAGGAAGATTTGCGGTAACTCAGGAACAGGCCAGAAACGCGGAACAAGTTCTCTGCCTTGATCTTTTTACGGGCAGCGAAACCTGGGCTCATGCCAACGAAGACACACGCCTCCTCCTCGTGAAAGAGGAAAACCAGGGTGCCGCGATGGGAGGTGATGGCCCCCGCTCTACTCCCGTCATTTACGAGGACAGAGTTTACGCTCTCGGTGCCACCGGGATCCTCAATTGCCTTGACCTTGCGACCGGCAACGAGATCTGGACCCGCAACGCCATTTCCGATTTCGACGGCGAAGTCCAGAAATGGGGTTCGGCCAATGCCGCGCTCGTCGTGGCGGAAGAAGGTCTCCTCATTGTTCCGGGATCAGACAAGGCTGGGGCAACGCTCGTTGCCTTTGACTTGAACTCCGGAGAAGACCGGTGGGTTTATCAAGGAGACGGAGCCAGCTACAGCTCTCCGCGCCTCATGGAAATCGAAGGGACTGCAATGGTCGTGAGCGTGAATCAAAAGGACGTCACGGGTCATGTTCCGGCAACCGGTGAGTTGCTTTGGAAATTCGATTGGCCCGGCAGCTTCCCAAAAGTCGGGCAGCCAGTCTCCGCCGGCGAAAACCGAATTCTCGTGACGGCGAGTTATGGAGTGGGAAGCCCTCTTTTTGAAATATCCAGGGAAGATTCCGGGAAATGGGCAACCTCCCAACGGTGGCAATCAACAAGGATGAAAACAAAATTCAGCAGCGCCTTCGTCATCGGAGGCTATGCCTACGGGATCGATGAAGGACGACTCGCCTCCATCAACTTATCCGACGGGAGCAAAGCATGGAAAAATCTAAAGGTCGGCTTTGGGCAACACCTCCTCTTCGGAGACGAACTTCTCGTTCAGACCGAGCGCGGACCTGTCATCGCCGGCCGGATTGGTCCGCAAGGCTTTGAAGAAACCTCTCGCCTCGAAGCACTGAGCAGCATGACCTGGAACGTTCCCACTGTCGCAGGGAGATTCCTCATCGTGCGGAACGATAACGAGGCGGCTTGCTATCTGCTCCCTCCCCTGCCTTGAGAGCGTCACCCGATTTTCTTCTTCAGCGCCGTGATATCGACACCTCGGGTTCCGAGCTGATCAAGAAAGTCAGTCGCTTCTTTTGCCTCAAGAACAAGAGACAAGGGAACTAAGCCTCCCTGACTGCCACTCGCCGCTGAAGAAAATCCCACGATAAGCTGCTTTTTTTTCGAAGCCCCCTTCTCGGTGGCGGGTTGGCGCGAAGTCAAAAAAGCAATCGCGTCGACGTTTACAATCTTGCCGTTGGTTGTTGAAATAAAATCAGCCATACTAAAATACAAATCCAATTGTCGCGATCCCTTGAAACGAGACGAAATTACTCAAATAAAACCAGAGCGTGACTTCCACTGAGCAGCGTTCCGTTTTCGTTTTCGATGACCAGCCGCGTTCTGATCGTCTCACTTGAAAGATCAATCACCGGCGATACAAACTCGATCGTGCCCTGTGTGTCAATGGCAGAATTTTCGCGGTCAAGACTCAAGCTGCTCTGTTGAAGAACACGAACCAACATTTCCTTCCCATTCGCAAGCTGGTCAGCCCTCGAAGCCGGGACATGCACGACGAGCTTAAGACGCTCAATCTCTGCCACACGAACGAGAGGCTTTTCTGAATTGTTCCTCCCCGTTGCGACTGCGGTTTCTGCAACATCCCGATTAATTTCGAGCACTACTCCACGAATCGGGCTTCGCAGGAATCGCCTCTCGATCTGAGCCTCGATTTCCTCAACCCGAAATCCGGCGATCTTTTTCTCCTCATTTGCGATGCTGAGCTGACCTTCAGCTTTCTTCTTTTCAGCAAGAGCGCGCGCCACCTCGGAGGAATGAGCTGTCCCGCTGCTCCGCAGTTTTGAAAGCTTGGAATACCGTTCGTCGGCGACTTCAAGGTCAGCTTCAGCGACGATTACAGCGGCAGTGCTTTCTGATTGGATTCTCGCAGTCTCTAACTGCGCCTCAAGAACGTTGTTTTTAAGGCTGAGCAATGCTTCACCCTTTTCAACGAGCTCGCCCTCCTCGACAAAGATTTCACCGATCACGCCCACTTCGGCGACATCCATGTCGATATTACGGTATGGCTCAAGATAGCCGAGGACCGTTCCTGGATCCGCCTTGGCGAGGGGCGTCGTAAACAGGGTCACTAAAAGGGTGAAAATCAATCTCTTCATCGGGCGAGGGTTTCTTTAGTTTGCTCGAGCCATTCATCTCGCTCCGCCATGCGGAGACGCATCTCGTATCGGGTAACCTCGACCTCAGACTGAACTTTATCAAAAACTCGTTTTAGGTTCGCGGGAAGCTCCCCCTTCTCATCCGCCCGCATTTCCTTCAGCTGTGCCGCAGTCTCAGGAGCATAGATCTGGAGCAGGTAATCATCCGCCGAGACAAAAGACTGAGCTGATCCCGCCTGCCCCTGACGTGCTCCACGACCGATTAATTGCCGATCAATGCGGACCGATTCATTTCGTTCGATCGCAATGACATGCAAGCCGCCGGCCTGCTTCGCAGCCCCGGACAAGTCAATATGGGTGCCTCGCCCTGCCATGTTGGTCGCAATGAGAACACTGCGAGACTCGCCGGCACCACCGACTATCTCCTCTTCCTCGGCATCCTGCTTTGCAGTGAGAACGCGGTGAGGTAACCCTAATTCGTTGAGTCTTGCCGACAATCGCTCGCTATCTTTGATGGTACGAGTCCCAACGAGGACTGGCTGCCCCTTGCCATACCGCGCAGCGATGTCAGCCGCGACCGCCGTATCCATCGCATCGTGATCCACGAAAATTCTCTCTGGAAGGATATTCCGCTGGCTGGGACGGTTCAGCGGGACCGGTGCCACCGGCATTTTGAAAAAACGCCAAAACTCACCTGCGCTTTCGGCTCCCGTGCCCGTGAGACCGCAAATGCTGCCATAAAGTGCGAAAAACCGTTGCCGGGTGATGCTGGCAGCCGAATCAGCTTCCGGCCTGATTTCGACTTCCTCTTTCGCTTCGACCGCCTGGTGCTGGCCCTCCCTCCAACTGCGATCCTCGAAGCGCCGTCCCGTGAATTCGTCAACGATCACCACTTTATCATCTTCAACAACATAGTGCTCGTCGCGGTAGAAGAGATACTCCGCCTTGAGGGCATTTAGAACATAGGTTTCCCAGGGACGACGAAGGTCATCCCAGGGGATAATCGAGTCATCACGAAACAGCTCGCGCTTTCCTTCAGACGTGAAATCAATCTTTCGACGATTCCGATCCAAAGTGAAATGATCACTTTCCATGAGACGGCGAGCGAGATCCCTCGCCTCGTAGAAGGGCCTTTCCGACCCTTCCCCCATCGACGAGGCCTCACTGATCAGCAAGGGGCTACCGGCCTCATCAATAAGAACACTGTCCACTTCATCGATGATCGCCACATTCAGACCCCGCTGGCAAACTTCAGGCATCGGCTTCTCGCGACCCAAAATGGCGTAACGAAGGTCTTCACCCGGTGCCCCTCCCGGATGCCTCATCCTCGAAAGCTGGTCCCGCATGTAATCAAAGCCGAACTCGTAGCCGACCCCGTAGGTGATGTCGCAATCGTATGCCTCGCGCTTCTTCGCCGTCGTTGCTTCTTTTCCCTCAGGCAGAAAGCCAATGGAGATTCCGAGAAAATCGAAGATTGGCTTTGAAAACTCGTAGTCCCGCTCCGCGAGGTAGCTATTCACCGTCACGACATGGACTCCCTCTCCTTTGAGCGAAAAAACAAAAGCAGGGAGGCTGACCGCGAGAGTCTTGCCCTCCCCTGTTGCCATCTCAGCCACGCCGCCCTTCACCAGAGCAAGACCACCCATGATCTGCTCATCATAATGGAACAACCCCGTTGTCCTGCGTGAGGCCTCTCTAAGCAGAGCGAAACCGGGCTCAACAATCTCATCGACCTTTTTTTCTCCTGAAACGATTGATCGACGAAGCTGATCAACACGGGCGAGAATCTGCTCATCTGAGAGCGCTTTCACTGCCTCAGCAACTCCGTTGATTGAGGCAAGTCTCTCAAGATCGGATTTTCCGAGATGACCGCCAGTGATTGCATCCCAGCGTTGTCGGACCAATCCCCTAAGGAAGCCTGAGCGATCATATTGACGTCTGAGCGAGACTTTCTCCATTCGTTGGCTTGCGAAAAACAGGCCGCACTACTTCCGGCGTATCCGCTTTCGGGAAACAGTCTCCTAGTTGGACGAAACTGGACGGGCCGCAGCAGCAGGAACGATCTGAACAGACTGCGTTCTTGATCCACGCTGCGGCGTCGACTGGATACGGATCGCAGGAGCATCCTGCGTCAAACTCGAAGAACTTGGGGCCGCCTCAGGCCTCGCCGCCGGAGCAGATGAAGCGGCAGGGGTGGAATAGGAAACCACTTCAGTCGCCGGCGCGGCGAAAGCAGCCACTTCGGGAGTGGCGGGACGCGCTGAAGCCGCAGGACGGGCTGCCGCCATGGGCGTTGCACCCACTTTATTCTCGACCGGAGCAATTGACGCTGAAGGAAGTTCAACCCCTTCGCTAAACATTCCCGCATCACCTTCCTCCGAAGCAAAAGAAACATCACGATCACGCGATGGAAGCTCAAAATTCGTCATCTCCGGAACATCTGGAATAGCCCCCTGGTCAGGATAAGCATCAAAGTATCCGGAAGACTCTCCGCCTTTATCGATCCCATTCCCCTTGGTCACTTTGAGCGTCTCAAGCTTCTGACCCGGATGTGTATCATCAGTATCGCGAACCCGCTTAATCTCCACATTCTCAGTCCGGAGGAATGTTCCACGTGCTCGCTCAAGCGAAGCAAACGATGCATTGTAGGAAACAACAGAATCGAGAAACATCTCTTCGGCCGTCTGGTTACGGTCCATGGAGTCGAGAATCAGCTGTAGCTGGGATGCTGTCGTTCTCCCAGCTCCCTCTTCAGTATCAACCTCAAGTCGGTCGCGAAGCTGGCGAAGTTCTTCGCGGGAGGCCTGAAGTGCGGAGTAACGCCCCTGCATGTCACGATAAGCAGTCATCAACTCACGGTAAGAAACAATTGATTCGAGGAGGACGAGGTCAATTGTTGAACGAAGACGATTCGCTTGCTGACGAAGTTCAATTTCGCTGCGCAGCAACTGCGCTCTTTCAGTATCATTGTCAATCGGCTGACTGAACTGAAATCCGACATTGTAGCCAGTGCCGTCTCCAAACTGGTCCTGGAAGGCACTACCCACCCCGTCGTTCGGCTCGATGTCGCTCAGCATCATTTCAGCTACCAAGTTCAACGTCGGACGCTTCTCATTCTTTTGCATGTCCCTCCGAACAATAGCAGCCTTAAGCTCGTCAAACCCCTGCTGAATTTCCGGACGGTTCCTCAAAGCATCGGAAGCAACGCTCTGAACCGCGTCAACATAGCGAGTCAAAATAGGCGGCGTAACAGGAACAAGCTCAGCATTTGATCCGATATCCTGATTCGGGTCGTTCACAAGCGCACGAAGCCTCTCTTCGCTGTTGCGAATCGCCATTTCAGCACGACTTAACATTGCTTTTCGCATCGCCGCCGATGAGCGTGCCCGAAGAACCTCGCTTTGAAGGGCATCGAGGTCGGAACGTTGCTCCAACTGCCCAAGAATTGACTCTGTGTCGGCAACAAGCTGACTGGTTAGTATGTAGTACGAACGCGAGTAATAAAGCGCCCAATAAGCTCGATTCACCTCGATCAAATGCTCCTGCAGTTGTCGAACAAACTCTGCCGAAGCCATGCTCGCATCATACTTGGCCAGTTTAATCTTGGACTGATTGTAGTGGTAGCCGTTTCCATCGAGAAGCGGCTGAACAATCGAGAGAACCAATTCCGAAGAACCTTGGTTCTGAGGCGTCAAAAACGTGGAATTATTATTGAGTGTTGAAACACGGTTGGAAACCGTGGCCTCGGCTCCAGTCGCGAACTTCTTACGAAATCCGCCTTCGAGGTAATCTTGACTCTCACGAAAGCGGCGGGCGTTATTCCCCGTTGTTAGTGAGGAGCCGATAGCCTCATTAGTTCGGATGAGACGACCTTCGAGAAATGCCTCCATATCAAACTCGCCGTCAGCCTCCTGCATTCCCGTTTCACGAATGAGAGGAAGATCCCGAAGCACTTTGACTTGGTTAGAATATTCAAGAGTACGCGAATAAACATCATCAATCCCCTGGTGCACAGAGCGCTGCTCCGGCCAGACAGGCGAGTTTGCCCGGCCTTTCCAAGCCGCTGGGAAACCGGAAGGAACGTGCCCCATCGCAAGGATCCGTGCGCCCCTCAAATCCGGCGGGTCCATTTTGTTGATACGAGCCTCGTAGGCTTTGTAAATGGACTCAATTAAACTCTCAATATCTTTCTGAGGCGTGTTCTTTATTGTGAGGTAACCGGGAATCTGAGGGAATCTCTCAACTGGATCATTCTCTCTCTGCAAACCATCCGTTGCCTGCTTCACCAATGCTGACACGGTATCGGTCTCACGATCCATGTATTCGCCATGAACGGTCTTGTGATCCAAAGGACCCGCAAAGTTCGATTGACCATCTCCGGCAAAAATACGCTTAAAAAAGCCATTCCGCTCAAGGTTCGTCTCCTCTTGCGCATGGAGAACGAAAACCGCTCCGAAAGTCATTCCAAAAAGGACAACTATTGAGGCGTTTCGATCTCTCAATCTTGCGAAAAAATTCATGGTAATCGTGATGTGGCAGTAGAATTCCGGCTTCCATTGAGAACCAGATAACACCAGCACAAAGCTTCTAACCGTCTTTGTGACACAATCTTGTAGGCGCAGCAACCATAAAAAACGAGATACGTTGATTTGATTTCTCATTTCTTTAACTCACCTGGAAGACTAAGCTGTCATGACCATCCCATGAACCTTGAGACACACACCACCGAATTCACCGTTCCAACGCATGGAAAAGGAACCTATGAAATCACCCGGGAACTAAAAAATATCGTTCGCGAGTCAGGAATACGCTCCGGCCAGCTCACTGTTTTTGTTCAGCACACGAGCGCCAGCCTCGTCATCATGGAAAATGCCGACCCCGAGGCGCGGACGGACCTGCACTCTTTCTTCGACCATCTTGTCCCCGAGGATCTTCCTTTTCTCGTTCATACCGACGAAGGCCCCGATGACAGCCCCAGTCACTTGCGCATGGCGCTAACCCGCACCAGTGAAGTCATCCCGATTCACGAGGGAGGACTCGCGCTCGGCACGTGGCAGGGAGTGTTCGTCTTCGAGCACCGCGTCGCCTCTCACCGCCGACATCTTGTCGTCAGCCTGATCGGGACGAAAGACACCTAGATGCTGCGAAGTCCCGCGCGCAGAGCGGCTTTCGTCACCTTCGGGAGACGCGAGACGATGAGGAGTCTTGAAGAAAGGAACGCCGCCGCGGCGAGAGCGGCGAGAGTAAGGATTTCACTTTTCCATCCCCATCCCAGCCCGACGGCCACGAGAACACCGATCAGGCAGGGCAAAGCAATCACCCGCAGGACTGGCTGCGGGCGCGCCAGCAAACGGGCGCGGGTCAGCCGCCCGTTGTCCTTATGATATTCCGTGACGGTGATCACCGCCCAGTCCCAGAGCAGTCCCTTCGAAAGAATCAGATCTGTTTTCCCGGTCTCATCCACCTCAGCACCCGTGAATTCGCTCCTGAGACTTTCGAGGAGATCATCACGCCCGGCTCCCTCTTCGCTCCAGAAGGCTTTTTCGCCCGCCAGCTTCCACCAGCCTGAGGCGACTTTTTTCCAAGTCGCTGTGCTCACCACTTCCAAACCACGGGACCACTTGGCCTCTTTCCAACCCAGCATGAGGCGGGAGCCGCTTCTCAGGAATCCCTGCAGAAGAACGAGTCCCGCGACGCCGACCCGTGCCCGGGCATTGTCGTAGCCCGGATCAATTCTAACCCTCCATGCTCTTTTCTGCGCGACGAGAAGACTCCCGAAGACCATGAGCCCCGCAGGGATGAAACAAAAAGGGGAGAAGATTCCCCCAATGATGAGACCCAAAATAAACAACCACCAAATGCCGTGAAGACAGACCTCACTCATCCCTAGATTTCCGTCAGGGTAAATGAGCTGAAACGGTTCATAACCGTACTGCCCATGATAAATAAAACTGCTCACCGGGGAGCGGCTTGTGTAAACCTGACCTTTCCAGACCGCGCCACCAAGACCTTTGAAACGGTTGCGATGAAGCGGCATCAGCATGGCTTCGGCCTTTCCGTAGCCTAGCTGCTGACGGAAATAGGTCCGATAAGTGAAACGACGATGATGCCAGACAAAAGCCGCCGCGTGAAATCCGAGATCATAGCCGGCTTCCATGACCCGCCAGCAAAAGTCGACATCATCCCCGGCGGTCCGGAAGATCGGGTTAAATCCGCCCACTTTTTCAAAAACATCCCGTCGCACCGCGAAGTTACAGCCTGGGAGATGTTCGGCTTTGGTGTCTGTAAGGAGAACATGAGTCGGGCCTCCCGGCGCTGCCGCGATCAGGGCCGCCTTCGCGGAAGCTGGCTCCGGCGGTATATTCGGCCCACCTGCGCAGCCCACGGCATCGTCCGAGGCGAATTGATGCGCGATCCAGCGAAGCCAGTCCGGCTCCACGATGCAATCATCGTCGGTGTAAACAAAGATATCGCCCTGCGCCTCCGCCGCCCCGACATTGCGCGCCGCGCTGAGTCCAGCGTGAGGGATTGCGATTTCCCGGATCTCGTCATAGTGAGAGACCAGCTCCGAAACCCGCTCGTCACTGCCGTCGTTCACCAGCAACAACTCGAGCTCAGGATAATCGAGGCGGGAAAGAGAATCGAGACATTCCACGAGGGTCGCGCTTCCCTGATAGGTGCAGACAATAACCGACATCTTCGGTGGTGAAGTCAGAGGCAGCTCGTCAGATCCCCGCACGAGCGAGGACCACTTTGCCCTGAGTTGCTCCATCGCCGGCTTCGCCGATTGATCCCGGCGCTTCATCCCGAAACTGTAATCCTCGATCGTCTCTCCGCCGCGCTGCCAGAGATCAGACCAGGCAAACACCGTCGTCCCCGCTGCCCCGGCCCGACAGGCTTCTTCGAGATGCCAGCTCAGCATTTCAGCCTGTTCTTCTTCCCCGTGCGATCCGGAATCAACGCCGAACTCCGAAATCAGGAGCGGCTTGTCACCGGCTAAATTCTGAAGACGCCGCAAGTAGGCGCCAAGACTCTCACGATCTTCCAGATACAAATTGAAAGCTACGAAATCCTGATTTCGCGGGAGCAAATATTCCGTGCTCGGATAATTCGCGTAGGCAAAGAGCGCCCCGGGATCGTTGGCATGCCCGAGGTCGATGAGACGCTCCAACTGCTCGAGGACCTGTCGTTTTCCCATCCAGCGAACGAGCGTCGTCTCGATCTCATTGCCAATGAAGTAGCCACCCAGCGCAGGATGACCCCGGAACCGGTTAATCGTTTCTAAAAGCAACTGATCCGCCTCCGCGAGAACCTGCGTCTCTTTCGTGAAGTCGACGTGCTGCGACCAGGGAAGTGTGATGAAAACCCGCAAGCCGTAGCGGGCGCACTCGTGCATGAAGAGGAGTGTCGGAATCTCGTAAACCCGGATCGCATTCGCCCCGAGCTCATCGCGGATCGCCTTGAGTTGGCAGATTCCTTCATCGGGGAACGCGCCGGCCGGAAACGGGCCGAAGGTCACAATTTTGAGGAAGCTCACCTCATCGCCCGCGCAGAAAAATTTTCCACGCACACGAAGAGGATCATCAATAGTCGAAACAGGATAGTCGAGGGGCGACATAAAAAAGAGTATGGAGCGAAACCTAACCGGGTCAGGTCCGTGACCCAACAGGGTATGGACGATCAGTCAACAGGGTTTAACAGAGAGAAAGCCCCGTTTCCTCCTCTTTTTTCCTTTCCTGCCGGTTTTCCGGACCTCCTCGAAACTCGACGGTGGATAAGGGGAAAGATGCGGATAAGAATGATAAGTCCCCCGCCTGCATGAAAATTCTCCACACCGCCGACTGGCATCTCGGTAAATTGCTCAACGATCAATCCCGCGACAAAGAGCACGGGCTTTTTCTCGAATGGCTCCTCGACGTCGTGAAAAGCGAGAAGATCGACGCCATCATCGTCGCAGGCGATATTTTCGACACCGCCAATCCTCCGCAGAGCGCCCTGCAGCGCTACTACGATTTTGTCTCGCGACTCTTCGCGCAAGGAACCTGCGATCTCGTTATTATTGCCGGCAATCATGATTCCGCCGCGCAGCTCGAAGCGCCGAAGCAGGTCCTGAACTCGCTCAAAACTCATGTCGTCGGTTTTCTCGCAGACGAGCCTGCGGAACGGATTCTTTACCTGCCCGATCAAAAAAATCCCGAGGTCTCGATTGCCTTGATCCCCTTTCTCCGTGATCGCGATCTGCGCGTCGGGCGAGCAGGCGAAAGCGCCGATGAGATCCGGGCACAGCTCTCCGAAGGGATCTCGGCCCGCTACGCGGAAACGGCGGAAGCGCTCCTCGCGGCGAAAGTCGACTGCCCCGTCATCGCGACAGGGCACCTCACCGTCGTCGGATCGGAAACCTCGGACAGCGAGCGGGACATCCATATCGGCGGTCTCGGCTCGGTCACGCCGGGACATTTTCCCGACGTTTTCAACTACGTCGCCCTCGGCCATTTGCACCGCCCGCAATCCAGCGATGAAAACGGCCGTGTCCGCTACTCAGGGTCACCGATCGCCCTCAGCTTCAGCGAAGCGACTGATAAAAAAGAAGTCCGCCTCCTTAATCTTGCCGATGGAAAAATCGCACAGACTTCCCTCCCCATTCCCGTGTTTCGGAAATTGTCGCAGCTTCGGACCACGACCGCCGGGTTGGAAAAAGCGATCAACGACTTCTCCGAAAAAGCAGGAAACCTCCGCACCTGGGTCGAACTCATCGTTGAAGACGCCGCCCTCGAAGACAACCTCACCGAGCGCGTCGCCGCTCTCATCGGAGATCGCGAATTTGATGTCCTCAAAGTGATTCGCGGACGGGCCGATTCGCTCGTGAGCATGTCGGTGGAGGACTCGACCGACGACGAAGCGATCGAGTCACTCCTCGACCAGCCGACCCGAGTCTTTGAACATTTGTTAGAGCAGCAGGAGCAATTCACCGAAGAAGAGGTTGCCGGGCTGAAACTGGCCTTCGCCCAACTCGTGGAAATGGAAGCACACCCTGAACTGATCGACGCGCCATGAAGATCCTCAGCGTCCGCCTTCAAAATCTCAATTCGCTCAAAGGGGAGCACCTCGTCCGCTTTGACGAAGAACCCCTCGCGAGCGCGGGACTCTTCGCCATCACCGGCCCGACCGGTGCCGGAAAGACGACCCTCCTCGATGCGATCACCCTCGCCCTCTACGGTAAAGTGGCACGCTACGGCAACGAATCGAATCCCGAGCATGTCATGACCCGTCACTGCGGCGAATGCTCCGCCGAGGTCGAGTTCGAAGTCGCCTCCGGCCTCTACCGGGCCGCGTGGGAGCGACACCGCGCCGGCAAAAAACCGGGCGGGAAACTCCAGGCCCCGAAGCGCTACATTTACAATGCCGCCGGAGAACCACTCGCGCAGCAAATTCGCGAAGCCGAGCAGAAAATTGAGGATCTACTAGGCCTCAACTACGACCGCTTTCTGCGCAGCGTCCTCCTCGCGCAGGGAGACTTCGCCCGCTTTCTCAAAGCCGACGCCAACGAGCGGGCCGGCTTGCTCGAAAGCCTCACCGGCACCACCATCTACACCCGTCTCGGCAAGCTCGCGCATGAGGAAGCAAATCGCCGCGAAGCCGATCTCAATGCAAGAGCCGCCGGACTCGATCAAATCGAATTGCTCGACGACGAGGCGCGAAAGGAACTGAGCACCGCGCTCAAGGCTGGCGAGACGGAGAACAAAAAACTGTCCGCTGAAATCGAGCGCGGTGCCGAGATGCTCTCCGCGATCCAGCAACTGAAACTGGCCCGGGGAAAGGAAGCCGCCGCGCGTGCCGAACGAGCCGCCCTCGACGAATTGCGGGAGACTGCGAAGGCAAGTCTGGCGCAATTGAAACTCCACCGCGCGACTCTGCCCTTCACGAAACAGCTTTCGGCCTTCGATCATGCCGAAGCCGCCGCGCAAGAGGCCGAAGACAAGAGCATCGCCGCGCGGAAGAATCATGAGGCCGCGAAGGCTCAGCACCAACGCGCTGCGCTCGTCTTCCAAATCTCCCTGAGCGCCGCCCTCTCGAAAGCGAAAGACGACGAAGCAAAAGCAAAGCATGCCGCGCAGGAGGCCGAAACAGAAACCGCCGCCGCCCGCCAATGGCTCGACCAAAACCGTGCCGATGAAACGCTTTCTCAAAATCTAGGCGTCTTGGTCTCCGCCATTGGCGAAACGAAAAACGCCCGCGAAACCGCGACCCGATACTGGACCGCCTGGAAGCATGTTGCCAGTGAAGTCGCCCCTGAAAAGGCGGCGGCCCTTCCGACGACTTTAGTGGGCGTGTCAGGCAGTGAACTCATTGATCCAATGATCGCCGCCGCAATCGAAAAGCAGGGCATCCTGAAAGAAGCCGGCCAAGAAGCGGCGCGGCAACTGAAACTGCGTCAAGATCACCTCGACAAAACCCGCCTCGTCGCGAGTCTCGATCAGCACCGCGCGAATCTCCAACCCGGCGAAGAGTGTCCTCTCTGCGGCGCCGAAGAGCACCCTTTTGCCGACGGCTCCCCCCCCGATACCGGCATCACCGAACTCGAAACCGAGGTCACCAACGCCACCGCTCAACTTGAGACAGCGAGGGATGAATACAAAAAACTCTGGGACGATCTCAAACGCCTTGAGGCGGGACGCACCGAACTGCTCGACGCCACCACGAGAGTCGAGACCAGCGAAGAAGAACTGGCCCGACTCCTCAAGCCGCTCGCCACCGAAGTTCCCACCCCCGGCGGCGAAGCCGCCTTGCAAAATGCCCTTCAGAAACGAGCCGGAGATTTTCGCGAACGCGAAAAACAAAGCGAAGCAGGGGCGAAAAAGAAAGAGGACGCAGAGAACCGTATTCGCCAAGCCTCAGAGGAAGCCGCGCGACTCCTCGCCAAACAAACCAAACTCGGCGAACCGCCGTCAACCGACAACGCCGACCTTTCACCCATCTCCCTCGATCAGGCCGAAGACGATTTCCAAGACGCGGCCTCGTCAGAAAAACTCGCCGCCTCGCAAACCGCCGATCGGAAAAAAGATGCCGAATCTGCCGCCGCGAAACTGAAAGCAGTCAGTGACGCGCTCAACCTCGCGGTCACCGATTCCGACTTCGCCACTCTCGCGGGCCTGCGTGAGGCCAATCTCGCGAGCGAAAAAGCCGCAGCATTCGAGTCGCTCGAAAGCGACCTGAACCAGCACGCCGCCGCCTCAGACGCTCTCTCCAAACAAGCAGGCAAAGACGTTGCCGATCTCCTCGCGAAGCAGGTTCTCGAAAACGAAGCCGCCGACACCTTTGTCGAAAAACAGCGCACGCTGAAACTCGAACGCGACGAACTCCTCGAAGCCCAATCGACGCGTCGCAACCAACTCACCACTGACGACCAAAACCGGAAGCGCAAAGAGGAAAGCGAAAAAGCCCTCGCGGAGGACCGGCAGCAGTTCTCGGTCTGGCGACGACTCAAGGAATTGATCGGCTCCCACGACGGAGCAAAATTCCGCCGCTACGCCCAATCGATTTCCCTCGATATTCTAACCCGACACGCGAACCGTCATCTCATCAAGCTGAGCGACCGCTACCGGATCTGTCGCGACCTCACTGGAGAGTTGAATCTCGAAATCGAAGACCTTCACCAGGCCGGCGCAAAGCGCCCCATGGCGAGCCTGTCAGGCGGCGAAAGTTTCCTCGCGAGCCTCGCCCTCGCGCTGGGATTGTCCGACCTCGCCGGCCGCACCGTGAGAATTGATTCCCTCTTCATCGACGAAGGCTTCGGCAGCCTCGACCCCGATTCGCTTGAAGTCGCGATCGCCACGCTCGAAAGTCTCCAGCAGGATCACAAAACCGTCGGCGTGATCTCCCACGTCGATTTGCTGAAGGAGCGAATCGGGACACAAATCATCGTCGAGAAGAAGCCGGGTGGTGTCAGTGAGATACGGGTCGTTCCGGTGGTTTAAAGTCTCTCAACCTCGGTGAAATAAGCTCCTCCGGCCTCTCCCTTTTCATCGAACAAATAGGTCACCAACTCTGCCTCGCCCTTGGGAAGATCCATCTCAAAAACGACGCCCTTACTCCCCTTCTCAACAGGCTTCTCTTCGACCTGCCCGGCGATTTCAATTTTTGCACGCTCCGCAAGGACCTCTTTCCCGGCCTCTTTTGGAAACTGACGGAGCGTGAAACGATAGCGACCGGCTTCTTTTACTTCGACCATCCAGGGTCCGGTTTCCCGGGGCAGCCTTTTAATCGCTCCGAAATTCCACGGAGGGTTACCGACGTTCAAATACCAATCCTGCGAGCAGAGAACGGTGGGATTATCGCTTGGGTTCCCGAGGTCAATGCGGACCGGCGTCATCCGCGGGGAGACGGCATTCCAGAACGGCAGGTAACGCTCTCGCAGTGCGCTCACGACTTCAGGGTGAGTCGCAGAAAGATCGACGCGCTGGGCCGGATCTTTTTCAATATCGAAGAGACGTTGCCCATCCGAATTAACGAGACGCCACTCCTCAGTCAGGACCGCTGAATATTCAAAAGGAGCCGGAGTCCCCGCGTTAAAGGCACCCCCCATGAATTGAACAACGAGGTGTTCGCGCTCCCATGATTCATCATTTCCTTCTAACAATGGCACAAGGGAGACTCCATCGGGCTCGTAATCCTCTGACACCGGAATTTCACATAACTCTGCCAGGGTCGGCAAAACGTCGAGGTGAGCGGCAAGCGTCTCGATATTGCGACCGCCTTCGAGACCTCCTGCAGGCCAGTGAATGAAGAAGGGCACGCGATGCCCGCCGTCGTAGACCGACGATTTCTTTCCGCGCATCCCGGCGTTGTATCCAACCAGTGCTTCAGAATCGAGGCCGTCGAACTTTGCCCCGGCCGCGGTTCCATTGTCCGTCATGAAAATGAGGATCGTGTTGTCGGCGAGGTTAAGCTCCTCCAGCTTGCTCCGCAAAAGACCGACATTGTGATCAATGTTGGCGATCATTCCGTAAAAATTCGGATTCGCCACTTGGTCTTTCTGTCCCTGGTAGGGTTCCGCCCACTCTTCAGGCACAAGGTAGGGCCCATGGGGAGCATTGAGCGCGAGATAGAGAAAAAACGGTTTCTGCTTATTCTCTGAGACAAAGCGAATCCCCTCGCGAAACCACACGTCAGTGCAGTAGCCTTCGAATTCCTCGAAGACACCGTTCCGTTCGTAAGTGTCATCGAAATAATTGTTTCCCCAATAATCGGAGGCCTGACCAATACCTCCGCAACGATGCCAAACGACATCCTGGAAGCCGCGGTCCTGAGGTCGATGAGGCGCGTTATCACCAAGGTGCCATTTCCCGACCATTCCCGTCGCGTAGCCGGCGTCTGCGAACAAGTTCGCGACGGTTTTTTCATCAGGATGCATCATCGTTTTTCCGGCACTGGTCCGGTAGGCTCCGGTCCGCGCAGGATAGTTCCCTGTCATGAGTGCCGCACGGGTCGGAGTGCAGAAAGGGCTCACATGAAAATCGGTGAATCGAACCGCGTCGGCATGAAGGGCATCCAAATTCGGAGTCTTCAGGATTGAGTTCCCGTGACAACCGAGATCCCCGTAGCCCTGATCATCCGTCATGATCAAAATGACATTCGGCCTCCCCTTCTCTTCCGCACTCAAGTTTGCGAAGGAATTAAAGACGAGAAAAAGGATCGCGAGGAAGTGCCGAGGATGATGTTTCATTCCATTTTGTCAGTTTAAGGAGTTAACAAAAACCGCAGCGACCCGTCTCCTCTTTTTAGAACAGCTACGCGTTACCTGCTTTCCAGTGAGATTTTTCAGAAGCGGGCATGCATCGCGACATGAGAGAGGTGACCGAACTATGGTTTCGAGCGAAAACATCAGGTGGAATCTCTTTCCTTTTCAGGACTTTTCCGCTTCACTCGCTCCTCCATGCGACCGCTCTCCCTTCTCTTTCTCACCGTCACTCTTGGCTTCTCCACCGCTGCAGCCGGGAAACCCAACATCGTCTACATCCTCGCGGATGACCTCGGTTACAACGATCTCGGTTGCTTTGGTCAAACGACACTCAAAACGCCGCACATCGACGCGCTCGCCGCTCGCCGCTCGGGGCATGAAGCTGACGCGACACTATTCGGGCTCGACGGTTTGTGCGCCTTCGCGTTGCGTCCTCATGACCGGCAAGCACACGGGGAATGCGACAGTTCGCGGGAACGGACTCGTTCTCCTGAAGCCGGGCGACGTCATCATCCCGCAAAAGCTGAAAGAAGCTGGCTACGCGACGGGTTGTTTTGGGAAATGGGGCATCGGGCATCCGCCGGAACGCGACGAGCCGAACCGCTTTGGCTTCGACGAATTTTACGGCTACGTGAACATGTTTCACGCCCATAATTTTTATCCGGAATTTCTGATCCGGAATGGGGAAATTGAGAAACTGAACAACGTCCTTGATGATCCGTGGCTCCTCGAAGACGGCTACGAAATGGGCGGACCAAAAGAGGGCGCCGGGGTCGCGAAGGTAAAAAATGACTACGCCCCGCATTTCATCACGAAGGAGGCCCTGGGCTTCATCGACAGGAACGCAGAAAATCCCTTTTTCCTCTACTTCGCGCTCAACATGCCGCACACGAACAACGAAGCGGGTCGCCCTCCTTATCTGAATGGGATGGAAGTTCCCGACTACGGCGAGTTCGCAGAGAAAGACTGGCCCGATCCAGAAAAGGGCTTCGCCGAAATGATGCGAATCGTCGATGATTACGTCAGGCAACTCGTGGCGAAGTTGGAAGAGCACGGCCTCTCCGAAAACACGCTCATCGTTTTCTCGAGCGACAACGGCCCTCACGAGGAAGGCAAGCATCTCGCCGAGTTCTTCGATTCCAACGGGGCCCTCCGCGGGACAAAGCGCGACCTTTTCGATGGTGGGATTCGTGTCCCGACAATCGCGACCTGGCCGGGAAAGATCCCGCCGGATTCGGAGTCTGATGCCCTCTCAGGCTTTCAGGACATGTTCCCGACTTTCGCCGAGGTCGCCGGATTTGACGGTCCGGAAGGACTCGACGGCGTGTCGCTGCTTCCGACCTTGACGGGGAATTCCGGGAAACAGGAGCAGCACGAATTTCTTTACTGGGAGTTTCTGGAACAGGGCGGGAAGAAGGCGGTCACGACGACAAAGTGGAAAGCGATTCAGTTGGATACTTTAAAGGCTGATCCAGCGCCGACACTGCTTTTTGATTTGGTGAATGACCCGGGAGAGATGACCGATGTGGCGGGAGATCATCCAGAGGTGGTGGAGCAGATGGAAAAGTGGATTGCGGAAAGCCACACGCCGCCGGTGCCTTAAAGGGCTAAAGCCCTCACTCCAACCTTGTCATCGGAGGGAAAAGCACACCAATTTTCACCAATTTAAGACTCGGCTATTTTCCCTGTATTCGTGAAAATTCGTGTTTATTCGTGGGCTAACTTTCCCTGAAACTCCCCGCACCCCCAAACTCTCATGAAAAAACTCATCCTCACGCTTCTCGCGTTTCCTCTCCTCACCTCCGCCGCTGAACCCGGCAAGTGGGTCGATCTTTTCAACGGTAAAAACCTCGACGGCTGGACACAGCGTGGCGGGGTCGCGACTTATGAAGTGATCGAGGGTGCCATCGTCGGGACGACGGTTCCAAAGACACCCAATTCCTTTCTCTGCACGGAAAGGGACTACGGCAATTTCATCCTCGAAGTCGAATACAAGGTCGATCCGACTTTGAACTGCGGAATTCAGTTTCGCTCGCTGAGCACGCCCGATTATCAGGACGGTCGGGTTCATGGCTATCAGGCGGAGATCGACCCGTCAGATCGCGGCTGGAGCGCCGGCATCTATGACGAAGGCCGAAACGGCTGGCTCGCTGATCTTTCCAACAACCCGGCGGCCCGTTATGCCTTCAAGCAAAATGACTGGAACCACTATCGGATCGAAGCGATCGGAAACCGGCTTATCACTTTCATCAACGGAGTCCGTGCGGCGGATCTGACTGATGACACCACCGCAGAGGGATTCATCGCGCTGCAGGTCCACGGCATCGGAAACCGTGAAGAAAAACTGCAGGTTCACTATCGGAATATCCGGATTCAGGATCTCGGAGACGAGACGGATTACAAAACCCCTGCCGCCACGGCCTACACGCACGAAGGTCCGCTCGTGAAGGAGGGCGCAGAGTTTACCACGCTCGCGGACGGTTTTAAATTCACGGAAGGCCCGGCGGTGGGTCCTGACGGGAAGATTTACTTCAACGACATCCCGAACGAGCGGACTCACGTTTACGATCCCGCGAGCGGCGAGACGACAATTTATCGCGAGCCGAGCGGTCGGGCGAACGGTCTCTTTTTCACCCCGGCAGGAGCGCTCATCGCCTGCGAAGGCGGAGCACGCCGCCTTACCCGGACCGACTATGCCGGCAAGGTCACGGTCCTCTCTGAGAAGTTCGACGGGAAAATGCTCAACAGCCCGAACGATGTCGCCCCTGACGGAATCGGTGGCTTTTACTTCACCGACCCGCGCTACGGAGGCGATGACGACCGCGAACTCGACGTCGAAGCGGTCTACTACGTCGATCGAAAAGGAAAGATCACGCAGGTCGCAGCGGACCTGACGAAGCCGAACGGCATCCTCACCTGCCCCGAAGGAAGAACGCTCTACATCGCCGATCCCGGTGCTGAGAAAATCTTCGCCTACGACATCGAAAGTCCCGGCAAAATCACAAACCAGCGCGAGTTCGCTGCCGTCGGCAGCGATGGCATGACGATCGACAAGCTCGGCAATCTCTACGTGACCTGGGAAGACGTGATCGCGTTTTCACCCGAAGGAAAAGAAGTCCTGCGCCTCACGCCGCCGGAGAAGCCGGCAAACTGCCTCCTCGTCGGAAAGACCCTCTACGTCACGGCGCGGACGGGATTTTATGCGATTGAGCTGGAAGTCACGGGGGTGCAATAAAACGGAACTGCGGCTCGTGGACAGGGCGGACGAGGTGGAACTCGTCCCTCCATTGTTTTGTGTGACGACGATAGCAAATGACGTCAATCTTTTGCTCCCCTTCGTCACCCCAATCGGAACGTCACGTCCCGGATATGCTCAGCCCCGAATTGGTCCTGCATTTTTTGCAGGATCTGACCTCTCATCCGTTCCAGTTCATAGAAAACGGTCGAGTGGAGCACTTGAATGCTGAGCACTTTTTTTTGCAGCGCAATGGGGCGTGAATGGCTCGCGATGAAGGTGCTCACCATCACATTCCACGCGTCGAAGACTTGCTCTTCGTTGAAGCGGTTATTGAGCCCGAGGCTACTCATCGCCTGCTTCACGGCCGTTTCGGCGGTGTGCTCGAACTCGGAAACATCCTGCGGTTCCCAGTAGCCACGCAACTGAGCGAGGGCCCGCTCCTTGTGCGTGCGCTTCGGTCGGTAGACCTTTTTATCCCAATTCCCCATCGCCGTCACGGTAGTGGTAAATTTTGACCCTGCCCACAAAAAAGGCGTCACCCTCGCGGGAGACGCCTTCGAAATTTTCGATACCGAATGGATCAGCCATCTTTTCCGTTGCTCCCGATCGCCTCGACAGGGCAGCCTTCCATTGCTTCTTCACTGAGAGCACGCTCCTCGTCGGTCGTTGGCTGCTTATAAACGTATGAATAGCCTCCGTCTTCGTTGCGAGTGAAGTTGTCGGGCGCCGTCTCACGACAGAGATCGCAGTCGATGCACTGGTCATCGACGTAAAACTCTCCAGCCACATTGTCTTCGTAACGGTCTTCGATTTCTGCCATGGTATAAAATACGGTCTTGTCTTCTTTCTAAGCGGCAAAAACTAGGATTTTTTTTGGCTGGACGCAACCGATTTCGTTGGCTTGTTGGAAGCGTTTCCGGAAGTTTCCTTTTCCAGCTAAAATCCCCCGCTCTTTTTTATGAATACCGTTGCCCCCGAAGAAACTGATTCTGAAACTGTGATCCCTTACCAGGGCTGGCACGTCCTCCATCTCTTTTACCACATCGAGCACAGCCAGTGGTCTCTCTTTTCCGACGAGGAAAAGCTGGAGGCAAAGACGCGTCTTTCCGAACTGGTACAGGAAATTCGATCGACCGACTCAACGCAACTGCTCACTTTCTCCGTGGTGACACCGAAGGCAGATCTCGCCTTCATGCTCCTGACTGACGATCTCCACAAGGCAAACGCATTCGAAAAAAAGCTCACCCTCGCGCTCGGGCCGGACGTTTTGACGCCGACCTACAGCTATCTGAGCATGACCGAGCTCAGCGAGTACACGATGACGGAGGAGCAGTATGGCGAGCAGATCAAGGAAGAAGGCGTCGCGGAAGGCAGCGACGAGTTCTCCGAAAAAATCGCGGAATACAATCGCCGGATCGAGAAATACAATCAGGACCGTCTTTTCCCGAACATGCCGGACTGGCCGGTCTTTTGTTTCTACCCGATGTCGAAGCGACGCGGCGAAGTCGAGAACTGGTATGGCGAGGAATTCGAATCCCGTCGCAAGATGATGTCCGGCCACGCCAAGGTTGGCCGCCAGTGGGCTGGAAAAATCCGCCAACTCATCACCGGATCAACCGGACTCGACGAATACGAGTGGGGTGTGACGCTCTTTGCGAATAACACGCAGGACATCAAGGAAATCGTCTACACGATGCGTTTCGACGAAGTCACCGTGAAATACGGAGAGTTCGGCGATTTCCTCATCGGGCTGCAACTGCCGCTCGATGAGCTCTTTCGTCGATTGAGCCTTTAGCTCCAGCGGACTGCCGGTGAGCCATGCGCTCACCGGTCTTTCGACCTCAAAGATCAGCCGTAGGATTTCTCGACGCGCTCGGCAACGTCTTTGTAACCGTAATCGACCGAGTAGATCTGCTTGAGAGCATCCATGTATTTCTCATGGTTCTCGAGCTTCTCGTAGAGCAATCCAACGTTGTAAAGAAGCTGCTTCTTCGTGTCGTCCATGATCTGCAGTTCCTTGATCGCCTCTTCAAACTGACCGGCCGCAAGGTCAGTCATGTTCATGCGCTCGTAGCACTGACCTAGCATGTTCATGACCTTAATCCGCAGACTGGGGCTGCGCTTTGCCTGCTGAAGGTGGGTGATCGATTCGCGATATTTCTTCGCCTCGTAAAGACGTGATCCGAGTTCGAACCGAAGCTCATTATCGGTCGGGTTCCGGTCAACCCGCTCCTGAGATTCGGCGATCAGTTCATCCAACTGCGACTGCGAGGCGTCGATCAATTGCTGCTTGTACTGCTCGATATCGGGATGTTCCGGATTCTCGTCGACGAACTTTCTCAATTCGTCGAGGTGAGCTGAATTCACCAGCTCGCGAATATCTCCGACCTTTTTTTCGAGAGCCGGGTCATTGCTACTGAGATGGTGAGCCCACTCATAAAACTGCAATGCCTGGGGGAATTGCTCGAGCTCTTCGTAGGTCGCTGCGAGCCGCTTCGTCACATCGAGATTGTTTGTGTCCTGAGCATATTCAGCCGCGAGATTATCCGCTTGCGACTGAAGCATTTCAGGAGTCATCGCGGCACGACCGGCACTCTCCAGGTCAGCGGCTTCGTCCTTGTTCTTCAATAAATCACGCCAGTCCCCTTCGCTGTCCCACTTCTGAGAAGCGATCGATCCGCGAGCGGTCGCATCTTTGTATTTCTTGCCTGCCGCGAGATCGGTTCTATCACGCTCTGAAATTTTACCAAAGATTTCCGCAGCCGGCTCAAAGGCACCGCGATCCAGGTAAAAGTCCCCCAGCTTATGGTAGAACTTCATGTTATTCGGATCGCCTTCGATCACGGTCTCGAGGGCGAAACCTCCGGTCATAGGAAGCCCTGCCGCAACCGCCGCCTCATAAAGCAATTCATTGCCCTGGGCATTGTAAGGGTCGGCTCCTAAAACTTCTTTTTCCAGAGCGGCCATCACAGCCAGTGGGTCTTTTTTGACCTGGCTCTGCATTTTCATGACCTTAAGGGCATCACCACCCAGCTTCATGCCGCGCTTGCCTTCGTTTTGCTTCACTGCCGCAAGACGAAGTCGCTTTCGTCCATCGAGAAAACCGGGTTCTTTCGTCAAAATTGCCTGAATTAAGCTGACCGCGTAACTCCAGTTTCGGAGTTCCATCGCACTTTCAGCCTTCAAATAGAGTTTGTTCAAGTTAGGCGGCAAATCCTGCTGCTTCACATCATCTTTGGCTTCGTTTTCCTCTGGTGTTTCTGACATAGTCTTACTCTCTAAAATTCGATACGGGCCGCCATTTTTCGGGCTCCTAAATCCCGCTTTATTCATCGCAGGCCAATCACTCTAACATGATTGGGGGGCCATGATCTAGCGAATCTTCGGGTCCTCGACAACGAAAAAATACCACGAGCATCACATCGATGACTCCATGGACCCGCGAACGCGACTTGCCATTTCTCTTCTTTCCCGCTTAAGTTACTCCATGAAACCATGGTTGCTCATCCTCCTTTCCGTCACGATCGCCCCGTTTGCGAGCGAAGCGGGCGGCAAAAAGTCAAAAGGACTCGCGGTGACTTTCCATGTCGAAGCTGAGCCGAACGACAATCCGAAATTTATCACTCCGGTGAAGCTCGGCAAAGAACACCGGCAGTATTTTTTCGGGAAAGTGCCCACCTTCAGCGATAAGGACATCAAATGGTTCTACCCCTTCACCGCTGCCGACGGCGTCAGCTACGGTGCTGCATTCCGTTTGAAAGATCATTCTGCCACCGAACTGAGGGGAGTGACTTTGACAAATCAGGGCAAACTGATGGGACTGCGTTGCTCCGACGCCCCCTTGCAAGCCGTTTTGATCGATCGCCCCATTGATGACGGGATTATCGTCGTCTGGAGCGGACTTCAACAACGGCACCTCGAAGAGTTTCGGAAAAACTTTCCCCACGTCGATGACCTCGCTCCTGAGGCCGGCCCCGAATTTGCAATGCCGGGAAGGTAAACTGGACCTTAGCTCAGCTTGTGTTAGATCTTCATCGCCCGAAAGGCCCTGATCTTATCATGCGCACTACTGCACTGGCTACGCTCGTTCTCTTATTTTCACTCGTGACGGCCCTCGATGCGGGACCGCTCGGGCTGGTTCTCCCGACTGAAAACGACGCCATTTTCTCAAGCGATCCCTCGCAGTTCTACATGTACACCGACCGGAACTTCGAAGGGGTGCAATCGCAGCCCTGGCAAGGCGGCACCTACGGATTCTCACGAAATCAGCGCCGGACCAGCGTTGGCATCATTTACACGAGATTTCACGAAGGAGTCGATATTCGACCGGTCCGTCGTGACAGCAGCAACAACCCTCTCGATGAAATTCGCGCCATCGCCAACGGGACCGTCGTTTACGTCAATTCCACTTCTTCGCTAAGCAACTACGGCAAATACGTCGTTGTCCATCACGACTGGGGTGAAGGCCCTTTTTTCTCACTTTACGCCCACCTCAGCTCGGCCACTGCCGTCGCGGGACAGCAGGTCAGCGCGGGTGAAAAAATCGCCCAAATGGGATACACCGGTGCGGGGCTCAACCGGGAGCGGGCTCACGTCCATGTCGAACTCTGCATGATTCTCAGCGATCATTTCCAACGCTGGTACAGCCGACATTTCACGAGCGAAAACCATCATGGCATCTTCAGCGGGATTAATATGATCGGATTGGATATCGCCGAACTTCTGAAGGCTCACCGCGCAAATCCGAATATTTCTGTCGCCTCGTTCCTCGCTTCAAGCACAGAGGTGTATTACCGGGTGCTCGTTCCGAAAAGCGGCGACCTCGAGTTTTTGCGTCGCTACCCATGGCTCGGACGGGACCTCAACTCAGTCAGAAATCCGAAGAGCTGGGAGTTCGGTTTTGCGGCAACAGGAGTTCCCCTTGAGGTTCGCCCAAGTTCTAAGTCCCTTTCTCACCCGGTCGTGACCTATGTGAAACCAAGCGGCACCGACCATTCCTACCTCACGAGCGATCGCATCAGCGGCTCCGGTAATACCGCCCAGCTCACGCCGAGCGGCTCGCGCTACATGCAGCTGATCACCGACTCATTTTAAGCTCTCCGGCACTATTCGAAGAGGATTTCTTGAAAAACGCCCCCCCCGAGGAGCTGTTCCCCCTCATAGAAAGCGCAAATCTGCCCCGGGGTTAAGGCTCGCTGCGGAGTGTCAAAATTGATCATCGCCGTCGTTTCATCGAGAAACTCCGCCGTCACCGGCGCTGCCTCACAGCGATAACGCGGTTGGGAAAGAAGTTTATTGGACGCGGACAAGGGTCGATTCGTCACCGAGATGCTTCCGACCCGGCAGCGCGTCGCATACAGCATCGGGGTCTCCGGCTCATCGAAAGCAACGACGAGTTCATTGCTCGCGGCTCGTTTTTCAACGACAACGTAGGCTTTTCCAAAAGTGTTTGAAGGCACCCCGAGCCCCTTGCGCTGACCAAGCGTGTGCAAATGCAAACCCCGATGCTCACCAACCTGCTTCCCGTCGAGCGTCACAATCGGTCCGGGCACATCATCAATATAGTGACCAAGAAAGTCAGCCATCTTGATGTCGCCGATAAAACAAATCCCCTGACTGTCTTTTTTTTGCGCGACTGGAATCCCGAACCGCTCTGCCTCTTTTCTCACTTCCGGCTTCGGAAGATGCCCGATCGGGAACATCGCATTTTGAATCTGCTGCTGTTCTAACAAGGCTAAAAAATAAGTCTGATCTTTTCCTTTCGCACCGCGCCGGATATCGACAGAATCGTCTTCGTTCCGCACCAATTGCGCGTAATGCCCCGTCGCGACGTAGTCGAATCCCTGCGCGATCGCGAATTCACGAAAGATCCCGAATTTCATCTCACGGTTGCACATCACATCCGGGTTCGGGGTGATCCCGTCGCGGTAACCGGCGAGGAGATAATCGACGACCCGGTCGCGATATTCATCCATGAGACTGAGGATGCGGAACTCGATCCCCAGGAAATCGCAGACCTCACGCGCGTCGCGGATGTCCTGCTCCCACGGACAATCCCCCGGAAGCCCTTCCTCGTTCGTAAAATTTTTCATGTAGGCCCCGACGACCTCATGACCCTGCTCAAGGAGAATCCCCGCCGCGACGCTCGAATCAACGCCCCCTGACATGCCTACTAAAACTTTTGCCATCAGTCTGGAAGTCTCTCTAAGTCCTCGAGGTCGGCAAGATCACGAAAGCGTCCACTCGCTTTTTTGTATTCCTTCAAGTCACCAAAAGAGATGAGAGGAAATTCCACGCCATCATAGGTTGCCACCTCGGCGCGTGGCCAGCAGTCTTCGAATTCAAGCCCGTCAATTGCTGAGATGAGTTCAATCCTGTTTGGCGGAACGCCCATGAAATAAATATTCTTTACTTCATCGGAGAAAAAATCACTGGCAATGGGTCCAGGGCCGGGAAATTCATTGAGCGCCTGGATGATTTTTTCGGCATTAGCCGAATCAATCGCCACCCAAAGATCAAGATCCTTCGTCGCTCTCGGCCAACCGTGGAGTCCTACTGCCCAACCGCCGATGACCATATATCTCACCTCGAGACGATTCAGGAGTTCTAAGAAGTCCTTGAAGTCGGGACTCAATGGCATCAGTTCCATAAAATGCGTATCTTAATTCCTGGATGACTGAAGCTCGCTCCTGCATTGAGAGGGCGGCATAGTCTGCCGCAAGGAGATCTCGTTGGTCCTCGAGCCGACACATGCCGGAAACCCATCCCTCCCGCTTCTTTTCCATCTCTCAGCATATCACATGTAGGGGCGCGTCTCAAGCCGCACTCACGATCCGACCGGTCGCGAGATTCATGATCGCTTCCTCGCTCATATCGCTTCGCGAAAGCTCGCCGGTGAGCGCTCCCTCGTGCATGACGAGGACGCGGTCCGCCATTCCGAGGACTTCCTCCATTTCGCTGGAGACAAAAAGAATTGCAACGCCCTGCCCGGCGAGTTCCTCCATCAACGCGTAGATTTCCTGCTTCGCCCCGATGTCAATTCCGCGGGTCGGCTCGTCAAGAAGGAGGACTCCGGGCTTCATCGCGAGCCACTTGCCGATCACGACTTTCTGCTGATTGCCGCCGGAGAGAAAACGTACAATCTGCCGATCCGAAGGCGTCTTGATCCGCATACGGGCGACCATCTCCTCCGAGATCGCTTTCTCCGCTCCAAAATTCAGGAAGCCTTTCTTCTGATCCCGCTCCAGTGAAGCGAGACTGAGATTGTCGGCCACGGCCATGTCAATGATGAGCCCCTGCTCTTTTCGGTCTTCCGGCACGAGGGCGAGGCCTGCCGCAATCGCCTCGCGCGGATTCGAGATTTTCACGCTCACTCCCTTCATCTCGATTTTGCCCGCGACCGCTGGAGCGATCCCGAAGAGGCTTTCGAGCAACTCCGTTCTCCCCGCGCCGACCAAACCGGCGAGGCCAACGATCTCACCGGCCCGCAGTTCAAAATTCAATTCATGAGCCGGATTGACCTTCGTCCGCAATCCTGACACAGACAGAACTTGATCGCCCGGATCGAGAGGCTCGTGAGCGTAGAACTGAGAAAGATCGCGCCCCACCATGAGGCTGACCATGCCTTCGTGAGTGATCTTCTCTTTCATCAGCTCGCCCGCATTCTCGCCATCACGAAGGACGACGACGCGGTCCGCGAGTTCGATTACTTCCGCGAGACGGTGGGAAATATAAATGATACTCACCCCGTTTTTACGGAGGTCCTTCACGACTTCAAAGAGCCGCTCCGTTTCGCGCTGGGAAAGGCTGGAAGTCGGCTCGTCCATGATGAGAACCCGCGCATCGGTCGAAAGGGCCTTCGCGATCTCAACGAGCTGCTGCTTTCCGATCGTGAGATCGCCCACGAGCGTTTCCGGCGACACCTCAAGCCCGACCCGTTCGAGGTAGGCTTGAGCTTCCGCAGCGATTTTTTTCTCGTCGATGAACCCGCCCTTTTTCGGCTCGCGACCAAGAAAGATATTGGCTCCCACACTGAGATTCGTCGCGAGATTCAGCTCCTGGTGGATGAGGGCGATCCCGTGCCCGAGTCCTTCTTCGACCGAGTCGATCCGGATCGTTTTGCCATCGAGCTGGATCTCCCCCGCATCCGGCGGCTGGACCCCGGCGAGGATTTTCATGAGCGTGCTTTTCCCCGCTCCGTTTTCTCCGAGAAGGGCGACGACCTCTCCCTCCTCCACGAAAAACCCTACTTCGTGAAGTGCCCGAACCCCGGGGAATGATTTACAAATGCCTGAAACATCGAGAAGCGCTGCCATCCCGCACGCTACCAAAAGCAGAAATCCCTGCCACTCTTTTTCGGGAAAGAGAAAGTGCACCCCCCGTAGCAGCGAGCGTGAGCGAGCAGCCCGCGCAAGACCCGCCGATGTTCTCGCTCACGCTCAACCCTACCTTTCACCACTGCAATATTCGCGCACCATTTGTCATCCACCAAAAATCCGGCTATGATCGACTATTGTGCAACCGAACACCCCCAAGGTTCTCGAATCCCGTTATTATCTCGACCATTTTCACGAGATGCTCCGCTTTGTGCGCAAACAGATGGAGAGCCTTCTTGAGGAATCCCATCAACGCTTCATTCACGATTTCGACGCGCTTTCATTGGACGGGCAATGCCTCTACGTGAGATTCGCGAACCGCAAAGGGCGCATCTTTTTGCGGGACTGCCTTCGTTACGAAGAGATCCGCTCCATTCCCGCCGCGCTCGCCGATCTCGAAGCGACCGGCTTTGCCCGCACTCCGCAGGCGGACGACTGGTCGGAACTGCTCGCTCTCCACACACGATCGGACCTCCTCAGCCTCGCGCGGGAGCGCAGCCAGGGACCGGTCCCTTCTAATTTGAAAAAGCGCGAGCTCGTTTCCCTGATCCAGACCCGACTCACTTTCGAGCAGTGCTTTGAAAAAGACCTCCCCGCCCGCTTCATCGTTCAGGACCAGCTCGAAGCGCTCGACTATCTCTTTTTCCTCTACTACGGGAAACTCAGTTCCGGCCTTACCGCTCTCGCCCTTCGCGATCTCGGATTAATCCAGCGAAACCCCTACCGGGCCGATTTCCAAAGCCGCTTTGAATCAAGGGATGCTGCCCTCGCCGCCTTTTCCCTGCAAAAAATCGACGCCCTCCTCGATGCGCCCGATCCTGCCTCGGTTCGCGAGCTCGCGGGAACGATCCAGGACTGGCCGAAGCTCGACGACCCTGAATCCGCGACGCTTTACCACCGCGCAGTGCATCGGTTAGGGCGCGAACTGGAGCGCTGTGAAGAACGGGACGACGCCCTCCGTGTCTATCGTTTTTCCGACGAATTCCCCGCCACAGAGCGCACTGCAAGGCTCCTCGTGCAGCGGGGCGAATTGGACGACGCGAAACGGGAACTAACCCGCATGATCGAAAATCCCTCCTGCGATGCGGAACTGCTTTTTGCCGAGGATTTCTACGAGCGAAAATTTCAGCAGAAAAAAGTGGGACGCCTTACCGAGTTGCTCCGCAGCGCCACTGTCTTCACGATCGACGAAACGAACCGCGACCGACCTGAGGCGGGTGTTGCGTCTTTTCTCATCCGGAAGGGCGAAGCAGCTTTCCATACGGAGAACCTCGTCTGGTCGCAGCTCTTCGGGCTTCTCTTTTGGGATTTACTCTTCGAATCCGGCGCGCCGATTCACAATGAGTTTGAGCGAAAACCCTGGGGCCTCGACTCCGGCAAATTCTTCGCGACCCATCGGAACCGGATCGATGAACGCCTCGACTCACTCGCCGACCGTGACGCCGCCGTCGCAGGAATCCGCGCCACCTGGACCCAACACGAAGGCACCGCCAACGCACTCGTCCCCTGGTTTCCGGGGACCTTGGAAATTGTGATCCTCCTCGTCACGACCGCCCCGCCCGACGGGCTCGCGACGATGCTTCGGCTCATGGCGGAAAATCATCGGGCGCACCGCAGTGGCTTTCCCGATCTCATGGTCCATGGGCGGGACGGACTGCGTTTCATTGAAGTCAAAACCGAAGGCGACCGGATCAGCCGGAAGCAGCTCACCCGATTGGAGCAGCTCCGCCGCAGCGGTTTTGAGGTCGAGATCGGGGCCGTTAAATGGGCGGTCGATCCGGAGCAGGAGTACGTCGTCGTCGATGTCGAAACGACAGGGAGCAAAGCGGCGTGGAATCGCGTCACCGAAATCGGAGCAGTGAAATTACGCGGCAACCAGATCATCGGAGAATGGACCACGCTCGTGAATCCCGGCCGGAAGATTCCCAAAGCGATCGTCGCCCTCACCGGGATTACCGACGAGATGGTCGCCGACGCCCCGCCCTTCGAAAAGATCGCGGAAGAGTTCCGTGACTTTGTCGGCGACGCTGTCTTCGCCGCGCACCGCGCCACTTTCGACTACGGCTTCCTCCGCGCCGAATTCGAGCGCCTCGGGCAGGACTTCCGCTGCCCGACGCTCTGCACTGTCGTCACTTCACGACGCGTCTTTCCCGGCTTTAAATCCTACGGCCTCGCGAATCTCTGCCGCGAATTCGGAATCGCACTCGACTCGCATCACCGCGCCCTCTGCGACGCCAAGGCAACCGCCGAAATCCTCATGAAGATCAACCGGCGAAGGATCGAACTTTCCGGTGAAACCCCCTGACTCACTCGCGTTTCAACATTTCCCGAGGCCCCATGCCGTAGGCGTCCTGGAACACGCGGAAAAACTGAGCGTAACTGCCGAATCCGGCATCGAAGGCGGCTTCCATCATTGTCCGCTGCGACGGTCCGCGATATCGTTCCCAAAACCGTGAAAGTCGGAGCGAGTTTCGATACCGCGCCAGAGTCACGCCGACCTGTCGATGAAAGGTCCGGCTGAGGTAGGCGGGACTCACGCCGCACTCATTCGCCAACGCCGTGAGCGGCCCGAACTCTTCGGCCCTCCCCATGAGATCGAGCGCCCTGCGGATCGAAGGATGCAGTTGCCCTTCGCCTTTCCGCTTTCCCGGCTCAGCCTGCAGGCGCCAGCAAAGCAAGAGCACATGCCGCAACCCTGCATTGAGCCAGTCGGGATCGCCATGCTGAAAACTGAAATCATCGTTCACCCCGAAACCGGCTTCACGATTCAGAACATCCGCATCGAGTCCATCATCGAGCAGGGTCATCATGCTTTGCTGGATAAGATTGAAGGCCACGCTCTCAAGGGTTGAGCTCAGGACCTCCTCGTCCCCGATCCGGGGATGCCGCATTCCGTCATAGCGATCACTGCGGCAGGCTTCTTCGATCATGTCGGGTTTGAAAACCGCGACAAAGTATCGCGCGTCCGGCGAGCGATCGACAAGCTGGTGGCGCTGTGATGGAAAAAGCCAAAGGAGTGCTCCTTTCTCAAAGGTGAAGCGCCGCGCTCCCAGCACGTAGGTGATCGATCCCTTCACGACGAGATTCAGCTCTAACTCAACATGGCGATGCGGTCTGAGCACGGGTGGATTCCTCGTCGCATCGGCAAGAAAGATGAAGCCATCGTATTGAGCGTCAATATGGAGGTCCTCCAGCATTGAGGACAAATATTGCAACCTATTAGGTCAATAGCGAGAGGACAGCGGCTGTTTTTTGCGTTGAAATGCAAGGTGCATGGAAATGGCTCCCCAATCGCCTTCTGATCCGATGATCTCGTCGCGTCTCTTCGGCACGCTGCGGAACGGGACGAAGGTGGAGGCGTGGACCTTGAGAAATCGCGGCGGACTTGAGGTCGAGATCATCACCTATGGCGGCATCGTGACCCGTCTTCTCACCCGCGACCGTGATGGCTCGCGGGCCGATATCGTCCTCGGCTTCAATAAGCTTGAGGACTATCTCGGAGAACATCCATACTTTGGCGCTGTCGTTGGACGGATCGCAGGGAGAATTGCCGGGGGCCGACTTCAGGTCGGAGACGAATCGTTTACCCTCGACCGCAACGATCCTCCCAATCATCTCCACGGCGGACCGAACTCGATTGATCGAAAGGTCTGGAAGGCACAAGCCCTCAGCCGCCCTGACAAAGCCCCTTCACTCGAACTGCGCTGCCACAGTCCTCATCTTGAGAATGGATATCCCGGCTCGGTCGATTTGAAAGTCCGCTACACCCTCACCGAAGCCAATGAGCTCATCTTTGAAACCGAAGCCCGCGCCGACCAGACCACTCCGATCAGCCTGACACAACACTCGTATTTCAACCTCGCCGGTGCAGGCAGCGGCACGATCCATGGACACGAGTTGCAGATCAAAAGTGATCAAATTTTTGACGTCGATGAAAACATGACGCTTCTGGATTCACTGAAACCCGTCGATGAAAGCGCCGCCGACTTTCGTGATTCAAAACCCCTCCGCGAAGCGATCCCCAAATTGTTTCAGGAGCATGGCGATCTCTACTGGCTCGGCGAATCCTCGACGCTTCGTCCCGTCGCGGAAGTGCAAGATCCCGGCAGCGGTCGGGTCCTTCACGTATCGAGTGACCTTCCCTGCCTCCAGCTTTACACCTCCGTCTCGCTTGACGGCTCTCTCGACGGAAAATCAGGCCGTCGCTACGCACCCTTCAGTGGACTCTGCCTGGAATGCGAAGGCTACCCACAGGCGATCGACGGCGGAGAGTTCGGCAGCATCCTCGTCAACCCTAACAATGCCCAAACCTCAGTCACCGTTTATCATTTTTCCACCGACTCAACCCTGTTAGGTCAGTGACCTAACCCTGTTTTATCCTGTCCCATGAACGAACTCGAAGAGCCACCGGTGCCGCTCAAACGGATCAAAGATTATAGCCTGAACCGGACCAACTCGGACAAAGCGATCAGCCTCGGCCTCGCCGAAGCGGATTGGTATCAATGTCAGGTTCCGCGCGAGACAATGCGGAAGCTCCTCGTGCGCCGGAACGGCCCCGCGATTCGCGACACCCTGATCTGGTTCGGACTGATTGTTGGTTTTGGCTATCTCACTTTTCTCCTCAAAGACTCCGCGTGGGTTGCGATCCCATACCTCATCTACGCGGCGCTCTATGCCTCCACCGCCGACTCACGCTGGCACGAAGCGGGACACGGGACCGCCTTTCGCACCGATTGGATGAATAACGCGCTCTACGAAATCGCCTCCTTCATGGTCATGCGCGAGGGCGTGATCTGGCGCTGGTCTCACAACCGCCACCACAGCGATACGATCATCGTGGGGCGCGACCCCGAGATTGCGGTGCCCCGACCGCCGGACATCAGGGGTTTGTTTCTCTCTCTCTTCGCGCTCAAGGCTTACCCGGATTATTTCAGCCGTCTCTTTCTTCATGCCCTCGGGAAATTACGCGAGTCGGAAAAAACGTTCATTCCCGAGTCTGAGTATTCGAAAGTTTTTCTCACCGCACGAATTCATCTCGGCGTTTATCTGACGGTGATTGGTCTCGCGATCGCGAGCAGAAGCTTCCTGCCACTGTTCTACGTCGGTCTGCCCCATCTCTTTGGAACCTGGTTGATGCTTGTCTACGGACTCACTCAGCACACCGGCCTTGCCGAGAACGTCCTCGATCATCGACTCAACTGCCGAACCTTCTCGACGAATCTCGTGAACCGTTTTCTCTACTGGAACATGAATTATCACGTCGAGCATCACATGTTCCCCCTCGTCCCTTATCACGCCGTTCCCGCGCTGCATGAGGCGATCAAAAACGACTGCCCCCCGGCTCATCCCTCTCTTTTTTCCTGCTGGCAGGAAATCATTCCAACGCTCCGCAGGCAGGTCAAAGATCCTGCCTATCATGTGAAACGCACGCTCCCTGATTCCGCGCCTGATTCATCTTCAAATCAGGTACCCGCCTCTGGAGCGAAACCCGATTCCGACGGCTGGATCGAAGTCTGTGCCGGCGCCGACCTCGGCCGCGAGGACGTGATCCGCTTTGACTACGGCAACCGCACCTACGCGCTCTATCGGGACGATGAAAATCAGCTCCACGCCACCGACGGCGTCTGCACCCACGGCAACACCCACCTCGCGGACGGACTCGTGAAAGGCAAAATCGTCGAGTGCCCGAAACACAATGGCCGTTTTTATCTCGTCGATGGATCGCCCGCACGAACGCCGATCTGTCGCGGACTCGCGACCTATCCTATCGAAGAACGAAATGGCCGTCTCCGTCTGAATATCGAGAAGGCAGGCGGCGCGGGTGCGAAAGCGGAATCGACCTTTGAATTCCGCGTCCTCGAAAATCGGCGCGTCGCGACCTTCATCACCGAGCTGACCCTGGAACCGATCAATCCTGACACGGCACTAAAATTCACCCCGGGCGACTACCTCCAGATCGACATCCCGAGCTACGATGAGATTTCGTATCGTAATCTGAAGGTGCCCGAACCTTTCGCGTCGGTCTGGAATGCCCACCACCTTTTTGACCTCCGGATCGGGAATCCGGATTCAGGACGCCGGAATAATTACTCGATCGCAAACAATCCAGCGAAGGAAGGCGTCGTGAAATTCAACGTTCGCATCGCGATGCCGCCACCGGGACAAAACTGCCCTCCCGGCATCGGTTCGAGCTATGTCTACGCGCTGGAACCCGGCGACCCGGTCACGGCAATCGGATCCTTCGGAGATTTTCACATCAAACCCTCGCAAAAGGAAATGGTCTACATCGGGGGTGGTGCCGGTATGGCTCCGCTGCGAGCGCATCTCAGTCACCTCTTCGAAAACGAAGCGACGGCGCGAAAGATCAGCTTTTGGTATGGGGCCCGCTCGAAGCAGGAAATTTTCTACGAAAATTACTTCGCGGATCTAGTGGAAACGCATCCCAATTTCCGATTTCACCTCGCCCTCTCCGAACCGCTGCCGGAGGATGGATGGGAGGGGAAAACCGGCTTCATTCACGAAGTGGTGAACGAGCACTATCTCAAAGATCACCCTTCACCGGAGACCGTCGAGTATTACCTCTGCGGCCCGCCGATGATGATTGATGCCTGTAACAAAATGCTGACGGGGCTGGGTGTCTCCCCGCAGCAAATTGCGTTTGATGCGTTTTAACTGATGCCTTTTCAGGCGGACGCAATCGCCTGATCGAGGTCGGCGAGAATGTCGTCGATGTTCTCAATCCCGACGGAAAGACGAATCATTCCGGGAGTGATTCCTCCGGCGGCCTGTTGCTCTTCATTCATCTGAGAGTGAGTCGTCGTCGCGGGATGAATCGCGAGCGACTTGGCATCACCCACGTTCGCGAGGTGAGAAAAGAGACCGAGGCTTTCGATGAATCTCTGCCCGGCTTCGGCACCGCCTTTGATGCTGAACACGACCATGGCGCCGCCTTTGCCATCGAGGTATTTCTGATTTTTCTCATACTCAGAATCAGTCTCCAGACCGGGGTAGCGAACCCACTCAACTTTATCGATCGCCTGAAGATGCTTCGCAACCGCGAGCGAATTCTCGCAGTGGCGCTCCATGCGGAGAGGAAGCGTTTCGATGCCCTGAAGCAGGAACCACGAATTGTCCGGTGCGATACATGCGCCGAGATTTCTGAGAGGCACCGTCCGCATCCGGAGGATGAAGGCGAGCGGAGCGAGACCTTCAGGGAGGTCGTGTCCCCAACGGAGGCCATGATAAGAATTGTCTGGCTCGTCAAAGAGCGGGTGACGTCCACCGGCCCAGTTGAACTTTCCGGAATCGACGACGACACCGCCGATGCCGGCCCCGTGACCACCCATCCACTTCGTGAGTGAGTGAATCACAATGTCAGCACCGTGATCAATCGGGCGGGTCAGGTAAGGAGTGGAGAAAGTGGAATCGACCACGAGTGGCAGGCCATTCGCATGGGCCACGTCAGCAACGGCCTGAAGGTCGGTGACTTCGAGCGCCGGGTTGGAAACAGATTCGCAGAAAAGCGCGCGAGTCTTGTCATCGATCGCTTCCGCGAACGCATTGGGGTCCTGCGAGTCGACAAACTTCACCGTGATGCCGAGCGCGGGAAGAATGTCGTTGAACTGCGTGTAGGTGCCGCCATAGAGATTCCGCGCCGAGACGATGTTGTCCCCGGCTTTCGCGAGGTTGATGATCGTGTTAAAGACGCCGGCAGTTCCGGAGGCGAGACCGAGGCCGCCCATTTCGGGAGCGCCCTCAAGGAGGGAGACCCGCTTTTCAAGCACATCCGTCGTCGGATTCATGAGGCGGGTGTAGATGTTCCCCAACTCCTTCAGCGCGAAAAGGTTCGCGGCATGCTCGGTCGAATTGAAGACAAATGAGCTCGTGCGGTAAACGGGGACGGCACGTGAATTGGTAACGGCATCAGGCTGATGACCGCCGTGAAGACAGATAGTTTCGATTTTCATAAAGTGAGGCTGTGAACCTCTCAAATGGGAATGAGCCTTGCAAGTCAAAGCCGCCTCTTTAGCACGAATCAGTCATAGAAATTCTCGCGCCCTCAGTGCAGCGATACGTTATACTCTGAAACGATGCACTCTCGACGCTCCTTCCTGAATCACTCTGCGGCAGTCACTTCCGGCTTTCTCGGCTTGAACCACTTCCTTTCCGGCAACTTGCAAGCCGATAATCAATTCAGCTACGGCGAATTGATGAAAGACCCCGACGGGCTCCTCGATCTACCGAAGGGATTTCAATATCAGGTTCTTTCCCGAACCGGAGACCGCATGAATGACGGCTTTCTCGTCCCCGGTGCGCCGGACGGCATGGCGACCTTTGATCTCGGAAAAGGCCAAATCGCACTGATTCGGAATCATGAAATCGGACACAGTGGATTCAAGCTGGGGCCTTTCGAAGACAACTCTCGCCTCCCCGACGGAATTTCCCCCGAGCAAACTTATGACCCCGGTCGTTTTGGAGCCCAGCCCTTTGTCGGCGGAACAACCACGGTCGTCTACGATCTAAAATCTGGAAAAATCACCAACCAATATCTCTCCCTCATCGGCACCGATCGCAACTGCGCCGGTGGCCCGACGCCCTGGAATACCTGGATCACCTGTGAAGAGCCCGCTGACATGACAAGTCAGTGGGGTGCGTTTCACGGCTATGCATTTGAAGTTCCCGCCTCGGCCAAAACGAGGCTCGCCGATCCAGTCCCGCTCAAGGCGATGGGTCGCTTCCGCCACGAAGCCGTCGCTATCGATCCGAAGAGCGGCATCGTTTACCTCACCGAGGATCGCAATGACGGGGTCATTTACCGTTTTATCCCCAACGAGCCAGGCAAACTTGCCAAAGGCGGGCAGCTCGAAGCCCTCAAAATCAAAGAAGCCGGAGAACATGATACGCGAAACTGGCCCGGTGGAAAAACCTCGTTTCCGACCGGGAAACGAGTTGCCGTCGAATGGGTCAAATTGGATGACGTCACCTCTCCGAAAGACGATCTCCGACTTCAGGCAACGGCCAAGGGAGCCGTCATTTTCTCGCGCGCCGAAGGCATGTGGTATGGCAGCGCCGCACAGGTCGGCGAAGAAAGCATCTACTGGGCCTGCACCGACGGAGGGGCGAAGATGCTCGGACAGATTTTCCGCTACTTTCCAAGTCCCCACGAAGGAACTCCGGAAGAGTCTTCGGCCCCCGGTGAACTTGAGCTCTTTCTCGAACCGAACAACACCGACCTCCTCAACAACGCAGATAACATCACCGTGGCACCGAACGGGCACCTCTACATTTGCGAAGACACCTCTGGAATCAACCAACTCCGGGGGGTCACACTCGGCGGCGGAATGTTCACCTTTGCGCGAAACCGCGCCAGTGAAGGAGAACTCACCGGTGCCTGCTTCAGCCCGGATGGATCAACCCTCTTTGTGAACATCCAGAATCCCGGCGTGACTTTTGCGGTGACGGGCCCTTTCGCTTAAACGAACGATCAGCTCTCTTTAAGCGGCGAGGCGAACGGCTCAGTGCTCACGGTCGGCCACGATTCCCTCAGCACCTTTCCAGAGACGGCCGAAATATAAACGACGCCTACCGCAACCTGCGACGAATTGATTAAGCTCAGCATCCAGACCGGCTCATGCCCCGCCTCCCGGCAGCGAAGTTGATAGTGTACCGAGTCGAAAGCCGCCTTTCTCTTCACGGCTGCTTTTTCCGCGACAACGAAGGCCTCTTCTGAGCCAAACTGGAGCGTCTTCAGCGAGATCGGTAGATGGGGAAGATCCTGACCGCGCACGACTTTAAACTTTCGCTCTGCGACCACTTTATCTTTCGCGAAAACCGATTCCCTGAGCACTCCTGCTTCCTGCGCCACGTTCGTCAGGATAAGCCACTGAGGCGGGGCGGGATCCCCATAAAAACCGACCATGCCGAGAATTTCCTCCCCCGGCTTGAGGTGCGCCGAACTCGCAAATTGCCTGAGCGATGAAAGCGCCTGATCCTTCTCTTCTGCCACCGCCATGGCGCAAAAAGAGATCAACAGAGCTGCGATCAAGCCGTATGGTGAAGGACGAAACATACTTCCGACACCTTAATTTTATTTGATAGTTTAGTAAACTTAAATAAAGACGTGGAAGGACTTGCGTCTCTCCTCATTTCCTCGCCGTAAAATTCACGATGCCAGTTTCCAAGCCCAACAGCGCCCTTTTGATCCTCGGACATGGTTCGACCGAGAACCCTGACTCTGCACAACCCTCGTGGGATCATGCCGATGTCATTGCCGAGAGCGGTCAGTTCCGCAGCGTGCACTGCGCCTTCTGGAAAGAGGAGCCCAGCTTTCGCCAGGTTTGGTCGATGATCGAGGAAGAGGAAATCTACGTGGTGCCGAATTTCATCTCTGAGGGCTATTTCACCCGCCAGGTTCTGCCGCGCGAACTCGAACTCGAAGGGCATACCACCCATCTCGGAAACCGCACTGTCCACTACTGCGATCCTGTCGGGATTCACGCGACGATGACCGACCTTCTCATCAAACGGGCCTACGAGATTATCGATCACGGAGTCAAAATTGAAGAGACCGCCCTCATTATCGTCGGGCACGGAACCAACCTGAACAAGAAATCCACCGAAGCGATCACCGACCAAGTCGAGGCGATCAAGGCAAAAGGCGAGCCATTCGCCGAAGTGCTCGACGCCTACATGGAGGAAGCTCCCTTTATCGCCGACTGGAAAACCCTCACCGATGCGCCCACTGTCGTCGTCGTTCCGTTTTTCATCGCCGACGCCTTGCACAGCTATCAGGACATCCCGGTGTTGCTGGGCATCGAAAAAGAGATCACCGAGGCCGCGAGCCAACGGGAAATTTTCCGACAAAACCCCTACCGCTTCGGAGATCGAACACTTTACTATTCGTCGGCGATCGGCACCGACCCCTCGCTTGCTCAAGTCATCGTTGATCAGGTCGCTTACTTCGACGAACACTACCTTTCATGACTCTTGCAGAAGAACTTGAGGACCTCCTCCCCGCCAATGAAGCCCGATTTTTCGGGGAGCTCTATCTTTCGAGAATAGAGGACGGAACCTTCGTCGCCTCTCATCGCAACGATATGGAGATACTCGAATCTCTTTCGACCGTTGACTCTCTGCCAGGGCTTCGAGAAATCGCAAAATTCGATGCAAACAACGAATATAGACCGCTCAAAACGGCCCCGGGCTTAAAAGACGGATGGAAAACTGCCGCAGCTTCGGCCGATGAGTTCCTAAAGCGCCTCGATTGCATCTACCCGGGACTTTTCGCGACTTGGATCGCGTATCACCGCGGGACGCATGATCCGACTCCTCTGCGCGACACGCTCGACCGCCAAACCGGTATGTATCGCTTTGCGGGATCGATCACCGATCAAATGGCGAATGAAATCATGCGGGACACCTGCTCTCCCGGATGCCTTCGCAAAATTGCCTGGCCGATCAGTAGTGAATCCCCTGTTAGCCGTCTCAAGCCGGGGATGAAAAGTATTCCCGTCATCTGCACCGAGGCCTGCACTTTTGCTGTCAGCGAAGCGCGAAAGCTGGTGAAAGAAGCCTACGAAAAGGCGAACCCTCCCGCAGAAAGCTGACCTCACGGATCAACGCCGCGCCAGAAGCGGGAAGACTCTCGATCATCGCTCTCCGGATCAGCTTCCGGAATCTGATCAGGGGAAAGTCGCTCCGCGTGCCCGTCAACAAATGCGGCTATAATCTTGCCTCTCTCGCCCCATCGCTCAACACCGGTTTCAATAATCGCTTCCCGATCTTCGAAACGAACGACGTTTGGCTCTGAGCACTCGATGTAGAGCATAGCACGAGGCGAATGCACCAAATTCGCGAGCGTCTTTTCAGTCAGATAGGGATCTGAGGAGTCAACTTGCTCATAAATGCGATCATACTGAAGGTTAGCATTCATCGCATAACTGTGTCGGTGATAATCTCTTTCTTCAGGGTTCTGGGTTACCGAACGAGTATTCTCAAACAATGTTGACCGAAGGTGGGTCCCCTCTTCGTCAAACTCATACCCGCCCGTTGTAGCATATCCTTCATCACCGTAATTTTCTCCCTCCTGATCTCTTCGAGCTTGCTCAGCTACGTACATGTAGGCGAATACCACTCCATCCAACCACAATCCAGTTTCGCCAATGTTCCAATATTCAGGATAATACTCTTCGTCTGTCTTGGGACCGGGATTAATGATTCCGCCTGGATATTCAGGTGAAGGCAGCTTACTCCCGTTGTCTGATGCCCACATAAGAGTCGAAACAGCAATCTGCCGCAAATTGGAAGTATTCTTCAATGCCGTGGCCATTTCTTTCCCTTTCCCCAGACTAGGAACGAGAATTGCCATAAGCACGCCGAGAATCGCGATGACGACGAGAAGCTCTAGAAGAGTCATGGCCTTCGAGGCTCGGATTCGATGGAGGGAGATTTTCATAAGACGAGGGAAAAGGATTTAGATCAAAACCATATCAAAGGGCGAGGTTTTTCGTCAAGATTCAAAAACAATCAACCGGAGCCCAGTTGCCAGATCAAAAATCTCCTGATTTTCAGTGGTTACAGCAAAGTTGGAATTTCACGTTTTTCGGATTCGTTGTCGCCATTAATGTGTTAATCTGGTGGTGCCGAGCAAACAAAGTCTCAGTCCGTTCGTTCTAAAAGGTGTCAGAATGCCTCCTAGATTTCTCCCCCTGATTTTGAGTCTCTGCGCCGGGTTTACTCCTGCGCTGAAGGCTCAATCGATCCAGGCCACTTCCGTGAGCCCGGCGGGAATCGCCTTGCCCGGCGAGAACGAGAGCAGCGAGATCGAAGTAATCCGACCGTTGACCACTTCAGGAGGGCATCATTTACTCCCCGGAGCGCTTCCCGTCTCGCGACCCGGATCCAGCCTCCCGCGCGTCTTTGCGCCGACACAACCGAGGAGCGTCTACACGCGATTCCCATGGAAGCGCAATATCACGACCACCGTCTTCTGGATTGGTGAGCTCCCCACCGCTAACAATCCGACGCCGAATACCGTCAGTGCGTGGGACCGCAAATGGACTTCAAATTTCGGAGGCTACGATAACCCGAGCCCTTCGGCACGGGAAGGCTACATCCCCAAAGCGTTCACTCCCGGACAAAATCCATTCTATTTTGCGCTGCCCTACAATGACATCACCCGGACCGGAACAAAGGCTTCAGCCCGGGCCATGATTCCGTGGTTCAAGAAATCCTTTTACCGCAGCGGTCGCACCGTTCTCAAAGGGCGCTGGATGGCGATTCGTAAACGCGACAAAATTTGCTATGCCCAATGGGAAGATGTCGGTCCGTTTGAAACCGACGACTGGAATTATGTCTTCGGAGATTCCCGGCCAAGAACGAGCAAAAATCGCGCCGCCGGACTCGATGTTTCCCCCGCAGTTCGCGACTATCTCGGATTTGGAGGCGGCTACGGAACGGTCGACTGGAGGTTCGTCGATATCGATGAAGTTCCCGACGGCCCCTGGAAAAACTGGGGGGCAAACAATCCCTTTGCTAACTCCTCACTCACTGAAAGTGGCACCGGAAGCGCCTCGGAAAGCATCCTAAAGGTTCGCGAGCTTCGTGACCGGCTCCTCGTCGGAACTCCTCCGGAAGAATCCGCAGTTAAGCTCATCGAGTAAATTCAAGGGGCCAATTCATCCTGAACCTCGAGGTGACGGAGTGCGGGTTCCATCGACGAAAGAGCGGCATCCTCGCCCTCAAACATCACCGAGATCTCGTCGAATTTGGTCTCTCCCCAGGCTTCGCGTGAGAGAAGCCACGACTGCACGAATTTGGCGACCGCCTCGCGACTCGCGTCGCGAATTTCCTCCAGGGTTGACTCATCTGAAGCTCTCACCGAAAGCCGCGAAGTGATCGTCTTTTCCAACTCCTCCATATTTTCATCGCCATCCCAACGCGCCCAGCCTGACTGACTTTTCTTTTGCATCTTCGCGGTGTCAAAAGCCACCGGGAGTGACGGCCGGACCATCGGCGCGAGAACGAGCAGCCTCGATCCGTCCGTGGTCACAAACCAGTCGTCATTGAGATCAATGTGGTAACGATAGGTCGCGGGAACCGAAATCTCCGAAACCGTCGTACCAAGAGGCAGGGTTTTCCCGAACATCTCCAGATTGGTCTTTCTCGTGAACAGCTCCGTCGAAGTCGCCGTCGCCACTTCAAGAATATTCCCATCGGTCCCGCTCGCTTCGAGCGTCCGCCATTCGTCAAAAGTTTGCACCACCTCGTCAGGATTAAACATTTTCACGATTTCGACGACCGCTTCCGTTGTCGAATCAATTCCCTGCTTTCCCAGCCAGATAAAAGAAAGAAAAACGACCAGTCCGGAAATGATGAGGACGATAAAAAGCCAGAAAACGCGCCCGCCGGCGCTCATCTTCGGCGCCGAATCCTCTTTTAAATTTTCACCGTTCCCGCCTGCCATCACTGCTTTCGTTTGTCGCGGGAGATCTCCCGCTGTTTTTCACTAATGGGCATTCCGAGGCGCTCCATCACTTTCAACATGTCACCCCACACCTTGCGTTTCATGGCTTTTCCCTTTTCCTGGTCCGGCTCACTTTCCTGCCGTAGGAGCTGCCCCGGATGATATGTCACCACAACCGGCACCCCGGCAAATTCATGGGATTGCTCGCGGAGGCTTGAAATCGTCCCCCCTCTCTCAAGCAAACCCTCCGCCGCTGTCGTCCCGAGAGCGACGATAATTTTCGGGGCGACCACGGCAATTTCTCTTCTCAAAAAAGGAAGACAGGCCTCTATTTCAGTCGGGTCCGGCTTCCGATTGGAGGAGCCTTGAAATCTACCGTCTCCCTTTTTAGGGCGAAACTTCACAATGTTGGTGAAATAGACTTCTTCCCGGCTCAAACCCATTGCTTTGAGGATCTGGGTCAATTTCTCCCCCGCCGCCCCGACGAAAGGACGACGCGCCGCTTCTTCCTCCGCATCCGGGGCTTCACCAATAAACATGAGATCCGCCATCGGATTTCCCGCCGCAAGAACACTCGTCTCCCGGAAGGTGCCCAGAGAACGGCAAACTTCGCACGACTTTACTGCCTTGAAGATTGCGTTCAGCTCCCTCCGGGCCCACTCCTCGGTTCGCGCAGGATTCGCAGAAACCGATGCCGCCGGGATCGGAGCGTCCTCCACGCGGGAGGGAGCTTCGACCTCAGCCGGGTTCGCCACTGGAGCGACCGCTTCTGCGCCCCTCACCGGAGGCACCTCCACACGAGCCGCTTGCGAAACCTTCATGAAGCGGAGCGGCATCCCATTGAGCGTCTCTTCTGTCTCCCTGGAAATAGCAAGATGAGTCCGACCCCGAAATTTCTCACGCTCCAGTATTTCTGAGAGCGCCCCGAGAGCAGTTGAGACAGGGTGTTGATCAGACATCATGACCATTCTAACCAAGCTTATCGGCAGAGCCACCCGCAAAAATAAAAAAGGAGCACTTTTGTAATCGAAGTTTCACTGTTTATCCTTTTTGATTTCGCTCTGACCAGTGCCACAATTAACGAAACCAGCACCTTCACCACTCTCACCTCATGTTTAAACGTATCGGCAATCTCATCCGCGGCTTTTTCGGTCTCTTTGTTTCGGACCTCGAAAGAAAAAATCCTGAAGCCCTTCTTGATGTCGAGAAAGAGAATTTAAGGAAACAGATTTCAGAATACAACAAGGGACTCGCCGCTCATGCCGGACTTTGCGAGCGACTCATCTCCCAGGTCGAAAGGGAAACGAGGGAGATCCGGGAAATGACAGCCAAGGCGGGTGCCCATCTCAAAGCGGGCAACCGGAAACTGGCAGGCGAATATGCCCTGCGTCTTCAGAAACTGAAGCAGGATCACGCCGGGAACGTCGATCAACTCGAAGACGCCGAGAAGACTTACGAGGAGCTGAAGCGAGCCCGTGATGTCGCAGTGACCGCCGCTCGCGATAAGATCGAATCGCTGAAGAGAGGAATCGACGAGACCCGCATCGCTAAAGCGACCGCCGAACTCAACGAAATGGCAGCCGGCATGATTAATGAAATCGGAGGTGCCGGCGATACTCTCAATCGTCTTGAGGAGGTCGTCCGTGAAGAGCGGGAGCAGGCCAAAGGCCGCGCCCGGGTCGCGAAAGACAGCATCGACACGTCCGATCTCAACGAAATGGAAGCGGAACGCAGCGCCCTTGAGGAACTTGCGCTCGCCGATTTCGCCGCCGAAGCCGGCATTGTTTTGGATAGTGAAAGTGACGGCAGTGAAGAAACTCCGGCAAGCGAAGACGAAAAGACGATGTGAACCCCTCTCAGGGAGTTCATTTCTAGTTTGAGGACAGTTCTCCGACTTCTCCGCCCCCCCTCGCGACGAGAAGACTCAGTTCCAGCGGGTTATGGCTGAATTTTCCGTAAGCCTGGAGGTGGATGAGCTCAAGCGACAAGTCCACGAGGCTCTCGGCCTGGGTTTGCTTGCATCTCATTTTCTCGATCAACCCGGCCACAATCAGGCAGCGCATCGCGCGGCCTGACTTCCCGTCCGCGTATCCCCGGAGCAAAGCCCCCGCGATCTCGCTGCAGAGTTCGACCATCTCATTTCCGAGCAGGAGTTCGGTGAGTCCCGATGCCTCCTCAGCCTCACGACGGGAGTGATCGAGGGCCGCACCTCCACGCAATGCTTTCGAAACATCGGAATTAATTCGCTGAGATCTTTGATTCATGCTCGCACCATAAACCCCAGGGTAGGACAACCAGGGGGCACACCCTCAAAAAAGATCCCTTTTTCTTTTCACTAAAGACTAATTGAAAATTAAATTTTCTTAACTAAAACGTGGAAATTCGGGATTTCCTCACTATCCTGAGGTGTTTGATGGTCTCCGCAGACCATGTCCCGTCTACCGAATTCCTTTGTCACAACCGCAGCAGAACCGATCATCGAAAAATCATCGAAGAATCCGAGAAGTCACTCCGGATTTTATTATCGTTGGCATCGGTTCACTCTGTCTCGGCTTATTTTCTATCTTCACTTGGATATCGTCCTCGACCGGCACTTTTCTCAATGAAGATCAGGTAATTCTGCCGCTCGAACGAACACCCATTCCTTCTGAAACCGATGGCGAAATAGAACTGCGGACTCAGCTTAAACCGCCATTTGAGATCGACCGTTTCATCAAGGAAGAGTTGAGTCCGGGCGACGAATTATACGAAGGGGGCTCGGTATCAGACCTTGAGTCTCTTCACAATGTAATTGCCCCTTTTCTCCCGCTCGATTTCCATGAAAACACCGGGAGGGAAGTAGTCGAAGTCATTTATTCATTTTCAGGAAAAGAAGTCATAGGGCCATCGTTCCACAGTTCCGGAAAAGAAGTAATCGAATACTTTGGTAATAGCGGCGGCGAAGGTGGGCTGACAAACGAAGCAGGGAATGGTGGCCTTGCTCGGGATGAAATACTCGGTGCCATGGGCGAAGAAGGAAAGCGGGGGGCACTACCCTATTTCCCGGCAGGCGTGGGCGCAGGAGCAGGATTCGAAATCATTGGTGGCAACTCCCTCGGTTCGAATACGGCCACAGGAAATTCAGGATCAAACGGCGGCCTCGATCCACAACAATCTAACAGGATGGAAGAGTTCGATGGATCAGGCGGAATTGCGCTCGACCCGTCGGGAAGCGGAAACTCCGGGACCCGACCGAGCGGCGGGCAGTCGGGCAACGTAAGCACGGAAACGTCCGCACCGGAAGGTCAACGGAGCTTTAGATCAATTCCTCCGGTGCTGACAGCAGATAGTGTTATTTCAGGCAATACTGGAGCAAGTCTATCGAGCGGCTCTTCCGGGATTCAATCCGGTTCAGCAGGAACTCCCGGTTCCATTTTATCGGAGCCCCAACTCCAACCCCTCCCACCGGCATCGATTCCTGCCGCTTCCATCGGAGGCGGTGTTGGAGGAGGCACTCCGGTTTCCAGTGGAAACTCAAACTCGTTCACAGGGACGAGCGGTTCAAGCCAAGGCAATTCCTCCCTCTCTTCGCCGGGCAACCGTCCCGACATCACTCCAATACTCCCCGTCGCCGTTCCACCGCAGATTGCAGTGGGCGGCGCCACAGGAGGTGCTCCTTCTGTCGGCGGCAATCTTCTTCCGATTCCAGCAATTTCTTCGTCCGGAACCCCTGGAAGATCACCAGCCAATCGAGGCTCAACGATCTCACCGGCAGCCAATTCGGCGCCATCCTCTTCGGCTTCCTCAAATTCGAATTCAGGCCTTTCCGGGGAACCTGCCTCACTTGGACTGGGCCGAGGAAATGGAGGGAGTCTCCCTCCTCTTCTTCCGGTTGTTACCCCCATCGCCGGCGGTGGAGCAGCGGGAGGAGGCATTCCCGCAGCAATCCCGCCACCACTCCCAATCAGAGGTAACGAAAATCCGGATCCTAGCAACGAGGAGAATCACGATGATCTTCCTGAACAGTGCATTCCCTGGATAGTTCAAGAGGGGCAGACCATCAAATCACTCGCCGCCGCCTCCGGAACGACAACCGATGTCATCATGCGTATCAATGAGACGGCAATGAGACGGCAATGATCCTGCCCGGACAAACGATACGCCTTCCCGTTCGCCTGGTCATCCCTTGCTGCGATTAGATCAGTATTGAGAGGACGCACGCCTCAACTCCGAGGACACTCTCTCAAGTAATTCCGGCGGGCCGATGACCCTCGCCTGTGATCCGAATCCCAGGATCCATCTCGCAATATCCTCAAGCGCAGAGAGCTGCAGGGTCAGCAGAATCTCACTTCCGTCATCCACAAGATTTACGATCTCCTGACTCGGATGCCACCGGCGTTCTGACACGACTCGCGCCGCAAACCCCGAGAACTTCACCTTCACCTCATACTGACTCCGCCCTTCCCCTTCACCTGCCCAGACCCCGAAGCTGCCCGCAAAATGGTCGTCCAACCTAAAGTCATGCGAGCGCTGAAAACGGGTCTCGGTGAGGTGGACGCTTTTCATCCGCTGCACCGCAAACGTCCTCCGCGCTTCACGCTCAAGGTCCTGCCCAATGATGTACCAGCCGCCATCAATCTCAGCAAGATGATAGGGCTGGAGACGACGTTTCATCGGATGATCATCGCTCAGTTTTTGATAGTCAAAATGCAATTCCCGACTCTCCAGAACCGCTTTTGCAAGCCGCTCAAACACAAAAACATCACGCTCTGTGATTCCTGTCGATTTCACAGAAAACGCCTGATCGATCTCCGACCATGGGATCGTCACCTGATCACTCATCGTCGCCTGCAAGCGCTGAAAACTGCTGCGGAGAGTGGCTTCGAGGGCTGATCCTTTCATGGGGCCGAGGGCATTCCGGGCGAGAATCAACCCCACGAGATCATCGGCTGAAGTTTGCAATAGGGGAAACTCGTTCACCGGTCTCGAATAGAAATAGCCGTGACGGGATTCATCGTAAACGAGCGGCATACCGAGTTCGTCACGCATGAAACGAAGATCCCTCAGGATTGTCTTTCTGCTCACTTCAAGCTCACGCGAGATTTCATTGGCGTTCGGGAGGCGGCCTCTCGAAACCATCTCATGAACCCGGAGAACCCGTTCCAGAGGGCGTCTCGTCCCCCCTGCTTTTCTGGACGCTTCATCCGCCATCTATTTAAATTCTGTGAACGGCAGGCTCCGTCGAATCAACCCTGTTGGGTTTCCGACCCTACCCTGTTGAGTCCTGATCGGCTGGGTCACTCAAGCACCTGTATCTCGTGATCACCACCACTTGATTCGCCAACAGGTGAAGTTGCCCTGGTCTCCGCTACGTAATCCATGATCGCCTGATCGCCAACTTTCGGCATTCCGGAAAGAATATCGGCTGTCACGAACTGCCCCTTTCTCGCCGGGCTCACCCGCAACCTCGCCGTTTCGACGCCACCACTGCCAATCACAGTCAGATCAGTCCCCGGCTCAATCTGGAGAAACCTCGTTGATCGAATCAGCACAAAATTTTCGTCTTCCCGAACGACATGCAGTGCCCCAACCGGGATCTTCATCGACGGAGTCTCTTTCACCGGCACGGGCTCATCCACGCTGTCTTTATCCCCCGATGTTTTACACCCTGAAACCCCGATCAGAAAAAAGCCCCCCAAACTGAGGAGAAGAATGCGTGAGACTGCTTGCACGCATCGAGAATGAGCGATAGCGGTTCAAAAAGCAAGACACTCCCTTTTCCATGAATGTTTTCGTCTACGGCACCCTTCTCGTTCCCCGGATTTGGGTACTCGTCACCGAGCGTCCCGATCTGAATTCGAGCAAGGCGCTATTGTCTGGACACTCGATCTGGAGAGTCAGAGAAGCCACCTTTCCTGCGATCCGCGAGGAGGACCCTGGCTATGAAGGCCGGGTAGCAGGCCGGGTCTTTTTTGACGTTCCTGAATCCGCCCTGCAACGGCTGGACCTCTACGAAGACTCTTTCTATGAAAGAGTTACGGTGCAGGTGCAGACTGCCGGGGGCCCTGTCGAGGCCGACGTCTATCGTGCCCCGCGAAAGAAAGCAGAAACCATCATCAGCAGCGACACCTGGAGCCTCGAATGGTTTGAGGCGAATGGCCTCGAGCGTTTTCTCGAAAACGTGTTCGATCATTGATCTCCGGCATCACGCCCCCGATTCGAGGTGGCAATGATATGGCATCGTTTGCAAAGTAGGAGAATGAAAACCCTCTTCTGCTGCCTGTTTCTTTTCAGCTTCACTTTGCTCCCTTCGCATGGAGCGGAGAAGCCAAACGTGATCTTTATCCTCGCCGACGACCTCGGCTACGGAGATCTCGGTTGCTTCGGGCAGGAAAAAATCAAGACGCCAAACCTCGACGCGATGGCGACGGGCGGCATGAAATTCACCCAGTTCTACGCGGGCGCCACCGTGTGTGCCCCCTCTCGCTGTGTCCTCATGACGGGGCAGGATACCGGTAACTGTTGGATTCGAGGCAATGGTGCGGCGGAAGCTCAGACCCTGCCGGACGCTGATATCACCGTGGCCGAAAAGATGAAAGAGGCCGGCTATGCCACCGCACTGATCGGCAAGTGGGGCCTCGGCGAACTCGGGTCCGTTGGGCACCCTAACAAACAGGGTTTCGACTACTTTTTTGGTTACCTGAACCAGCGGCACGCCCACAATTTCTACCCTGAATTTCTAATCCGGAACGACGAGGTCGTGACCTTGCAGAACAAGACCTCCCCTCTCTGGGAGGAGGTCAGGATTTCAACGCAGAAGCCGGAGGACGGCGCGGGTTTTGCCGCCCCGGAGGACAAGATCGAATATTCTCACGATCTCTTTGTCGAGGAGGTTCACAAATGGATTGGCGATCAGGCAAAAGAAGAGTCCCCCTTCTTTCTCTACCTTGCCCTGACGATCCCACACGCGAACAATGAAGCCGGCCGGGTCCTCGGCGACGGGCAGGAGGTTCCTGACTACGGCATTTATGCGGACAAAAACTGGCCCGACCCAGACAAGGGGCAGGCGGCGATGATCACACGGATGGATCGCGACATCGGGGCGATCGTAAAGCAGTTGGAGGAGCTGGGAATCGATGACAACACCCTCATCATTTTCAGCTCGGACAACGGCCATCATCAAGAAGGTGGAAACGACCCGGAGCTCTTCGATGCCAACGGTCCACTCCGCGGAATGAAGCGCGATCTAACCGAAGGCGGAATTCGCGTGCCGACAATCGCCTATTGGCCATCCGTTGTTGAAGCGGGATCAAGCTCCGATCATGTCGCCGGTTTCACCGACTGGATCGCCACTGCCTGCGACTTGGCCGGTGTCGAAGCCCCTCCAAAAACACAATCGATCAGTTTTGCGCCGACCCTGCGGGGTGATACAGAAAACCAGAGAGAGCACGATTTCCTCTACTGGGAATTTTATGAACGCGGAAGCAAACAGGCCCTCCGCTTCGGACCATGGAAAGCTCTTCGCGAGCCAATGTTCACCGGTGAGATCCAACTTTACAATGTCGAGGAAGACATCGGTGAGGAAAAGAATGTCGCTTTTGAGAATCCCGAAACAGTTGCCCGGGCCGGGGAACTGTTCAAAATCGCGCACACCCCGAACCCCATGTGGAAGGTGAAAAAATAATCGGGTCGGGCCAGTCTTCTCACGGAGAAGGCTGAAGCTCACGCCAACTTCCTTTCAGAACGTAAACCGGGTCCAAACCGATCAGTTCCCGAAGTCGTTTCGCAACCTCCTGACTTTTCCCGCAGGTTTCCGTGTCACAATAGACAACGACGGGCTGACCGAATGCCGCCTGCAGGGTGTCCATGTGCTGAAACATGAGATCTCCCCACTCTCCTAAATTCAGAAGAATCGCTCCCGGCAGGTGAGCTTCGTCGAACTTCTCACGCTCACGGGCATCCACCCAAAGAATTTCGGCACCTTCAGACAGTGCCGGGATCCCCGCCGGTTGAATCTGCCATCGCAGTTCCTCAGGACTGGAGACTCGATACCACGACGGTCGCTTCGGATGAAACACGGCGGAAAGTAGCGTCGCCACGATCGAGAGACCCACGATCACGAGAAGCTGCTTTCCTGTTCCTAAAGCCCTCATTGCACCGAAAAGTAGGCTAGCGGACGCGCGTAGGATTCAATTTCGCAGTCCGTCTCGATCCGGACGATTCCGAGTAAACTCCCATCCGTGGAATCCGGGGTGAGCAACAAATCATAAGCCCTCCCCTCTTCCACCGTGACCAGTTCACAAGTGACTTCCTTCCGCTTACTTTCCGCGCTGAGCACCCGGACCGGATCGGCGCGAACCACGCGGAACTCGACAATTTTGGTTTCCGGCTTCGATCCAATCTCCCACGAAGTCATCTCTTCAGTGATCGTGTAGACAGGCTCCGTCTCGATGCGGGTCGTGAGAAAAACCGGGCGGCTCGCCCCTTCAAACTCGATCGTGATTTTTCGCTCGGATTGCCCGCGGAGCTTCTCCGTGTCGAACAGGCCCGTGATCGTGGCCCTCGCTCCCGGAGGCACTGGATCCTGATCAATCTCGACAGAGAGACATTCGCATCCACTGACGAGACGCGAGACTTTTGCAGACTCAGTCCCTGTATTCTCAACCGCAAAAGTTACCTCGACATGTTTCTGCCCTGCCTCGGCGCGATAGACTTGAAAAGCAGGTTCAAAAACAAGGGGACCCGACTTTGCGCGGGCCTCGAGGACGGTGACCCGCTCACTGCTTTGCGGCAGAGCCTCCGATTCCGCGCCTTCCGCTTTCGCCGTGGGAGGGAACCAGACGTAGATGAAAAAATAGATCACCACTCCAGTCACAGAGACAAAGAGCCACGAAGGAAAAGTGTATCGGGCCAATTTCTTGTGCTTCTCAAAGTTGCCGCGCAGTGCCGCGATCACGAGCAGAACGATGAGGGGCACATTCACCACCGCAAGAATGATGTGAGGAATCAAAATCGACAGGTAAACCCGTCGCGCCACGGGATACTCCTTTGGAAACTCAGTGTGTCCCACCCCGTAATGATAGATCAGATAGCAGACCAGAAAGACTCCTGAAGTAGCGAGCGCACCCAGCATGACTTTTTTGTGCGCCTCTTTCTTCCCCGAGATAATGAGAAAGAAACCAGTCAGCAACAAAATCGTGCTGAGGCCATTCAAACCCGCGTTGATGGGTGGGAAAATCGAATAATCCATATCACTCTTTTTCAATTCCAAGATCAAAATCAGACAACTTCAATTCGGGGTCGAGAACCATCTTCAACTCGCGCACAAGACGCTCGTATTCCGTGTCCCCCCGCTGCACATTCATGACGTCGTAGTAACCGCGGATATTCGCCTCGCCATCGACAAGGGCGAGGCGGGTGTCGTGCATGAACTCGCCGACCGCAGCAATCTGCTCCGGATCGGTCACCTCCTCAGTGCCATAGAACTTAAACTCGGAGATCATGTATTTTGCAATCTCTCCAGCATCACCCGTAAGAAACCACCAGTCCTCCGAGTCAATTCCATGCTCCCGGACCCAGGCATCCATTTTTTCAGGGGTATCTCCCTCCGGATTCACGCTGATGGAAACGAGCCGGAACCGTGGGTCATCACCGAATTCCTCTTCAAGCAGTTTCATGACCGACGCCATTCCGAGGCATCCAGCCGGGCAGTCCGTGTATTGATAACCAGCGACATAGACTTTCTTCCGAAGTTCGCCAAGCGAGACGTTCTTTCCGTCGCGATTGATGGCGTCGAGATCAGTCTCAAGGCGCGCGATATGTGGGGGTCGCCAGTTTTTAAACTCGTAGTCGCGACGCAGAAGGTAGGCACGGGTCACAAAAATTGATCCGAACGCGATCACCGCGCACACGCCGATAATCGACGCCCACCAGGTGATAATCTGATTGCGACTCATCGCAGGAGCTTGTTCATCCATAGCAAAGTTAATTACGTTTTCACCAGACTTCAGAGCCACGCCAAATAGGCGGCGATCATCATGAGAGGCAGATAGAGAAGGGTATAGAAAAAGAGTCGGCGGGCATCTTCGCGGGTTCCGCTCTTTCGAAACTTGACCGCCAGAAAAAGCATCACGCTACCGAGGAGACCGCAGGGAACTGCCCCCCACCCTGCCAGCACGGGTGTCAGGAGCGGGAAGAGAACTCCGAAAAGAACCACAAGGATGGAGAAAAAGACCGCGATCTTCGCGGTCTTCGCGCCGGATTCATCATCGTTCGACCACATTTTAAATCCACCTTTGGCGTACTCTTCCCGATAAATCCAATTGATCGCAGCGAAGTGAGGCATCTGCCAGAGAAAGAGAAGCAGGAAAAGAAAGAGGGCTCCGAAGGTTAAGAGCGACTGCCCTCCCCCGGCCCATCCGATGAGCGGCGGTAGAGCACCGGAAATTGCGCCGACGACCGTGTTGAATGTCGAGACCCGCTTCATCGGCGTGTAGATGAAAAGATAGGTGACCAGTGTCGCTGCTCCCATTGCCGCCGCCATGACATTGACCATCACCCCCAAATGAATAAGGCCGAACGCGGAGAGCAACCATCCAAGTATGAATGCGAGAGGCTTAGGCATCCGGTTGGACGGAAGAGGCCGGTCGGAAGTCCGCGTCATCAGCTTGTCCGCATCCACTTCCATCAACTGATTGAAAACCGACGCACCGAAAGCGGCGAGGATCGTCCCTACCAGGGTATGCCAGAGGATTGCCCATGAAAACGTTCCGCTCGTTTTCGTGGCGACGAAATAACCGAACACCGCTGTGAGGACCACCAAAACGCTGAGGCGGGCCTTCGTCAGCGCCAGGAGATCGTTCTGAATTTCCTTGAGCAAGCCGACGGTTCGCGCCGGTTTGGAGTCCGTTTCCTGGGATGCCATGGTTAGTTGATCAGGATCTCAAGGTAGCGCCTGCCGGGGGATTAGCGAGGCCGGACTCTACGTTCCGGCCTCTCCAGGCGCGAACGGAAAAAACGAAGGAAAGCGCGAGAATGCTCAACCCGTTTAGGACATGAACATTCGTGACCCAGAAGCTTTTCTCAGTCCCAATCACGGAGAGGCCGAGAACAATCTGAAACACAATAAGTCCAACAATGAGAGCCATCAGCTGGAAGCCCCTTCCATCGCCCTGCTTTCTTTCTGTAAAAAGGCGAATCGCGATACCGAAAGCAAACAGGAGAACACAAACGGCGGTGAACTTATGGAGAAAAAGAACCGCAATGATCGGATCTTCAAAACCGGGAATCCATTGGCCTTGAGTCATGAACAAATCGTCATCAGGGACACCACTGCGATGAAAGTGCCGCATTTTTGCACCAAGGATAAGTTGAAGGAAAATCAAACCGGTAAAGAACGTTCCGGATATCCGCGTAAGCCGGAGTTGATCTGCACTCGCCGCAAATCCGGTCGACTGCCAGCCGCTTCCTGTCGCCATCGCGATGAGAATGAGAACACAAAAGAAAGCCTGGGCAAAGCACCCGTGAATCACGGCAAAAACGTCGGAAATTTCCGTGACCCTCAACCCGCCGAAAATTGCCTGAGTGGTCACCATCAAGAGAGCGAGAGCACTCAATTTCTGGACGAATGTCCATGATCTCGATCGCCAGCTCCAGACCAACCATCCGATCGGCAGCATAGCCAACCCGAGAGCGATCGTCAGAAACATCTGCTTCCGTGCCGCGTCAAAGCGCTCGTCACCCGCTGCGATAAAAACACCAAGAGTGACGGCCAGAAAGAGGACTAACAAGACGACTTCCAGCGCCCGCTTCCCGGAACGAACGTAGGCCCAGGAGAACAGGATTAGGACGAGAACACCAACCAACTTGGCCAAAAGCCGGTGACTGTGCTCGAGAAACGGCACCATGTAATCCAACCATCCGGGCGGATTAAATGAGCCGAGACTTAACGGCCAGTCTGCAAAGACCATCCCGGCCTGCTTCGTCGTTGTCGCCGCGCCCCACCAAATCAGGAGCACAGCCACGACGACGACAAGACGGGAGTAAATTTGAAATGCCCGACGAGGGGGGGGAGCATCGTTCATCAATACGGTCTTACGTTTCAAGTGCGGGAATAGAGATCTTCTCAGAAAACAAAATGGCGGAACGCTCACGCGATCCGCCACCCTAAAATCACTTCAAGCACGCAGGCTCAGGACTTTGGCAAGAGAGGGTTTTGAGCAGCATACCACTCATCGAACTCCTCAGAGCTGACCACTTTCACGTAAGCGACCATCTGCGCGTGACCGGCACCGCAGAGTTGAGCACAGACAATATTCCACTCACCTTCTTTCTCGGGGACGAACCACATTGGGATCTCGGAGCCGGGGATCGCGTCCTGTTGAATGAACATTGGCGTGATCGCAAGACCATGAATCACATCTTTCGAAGTCACCTGAATCACGACGGGACGCCCTTTGGGAATAACCAACTCGTTCACCGAGACAAAGTCGTCGGGCGCGTTTGGATCTTCCGAAACGAGCCCGACCGGATTGCTTCCCGAGAGACGCTCGTGAGAAGTCATCCCCACCAACTTGTCCTTACCGGCATAGTGAAAGGTCCAGCGATACTGCTCACCCACAGCTCTGAGGTTTACGACTTCTTCACCGGTCGGACGCTCCTTGGCGTCGGCCCGCTTTGCCCATAGAGGAAACGCAAAACCGAGCAGGAGGACGACTTCGACAATGACGACCCCGACTTCAACGTGGGTCGAAAAATGAGATGTGATGCCATTGTAGTTCGCTTTCGGGCTTTTCTTCCGATTGAACTTAAAAATTACCACGATCAGAAAAGCGGTCCAACCCACAAACAGGATTGCCATGAACCAGTGAATCAGGGCCAGCATGTGGTTACCCACATCACCATGGCGGGAAGCAACTTCGTGCATCCCGGAAATATCATTAATCCATTCAATCATATCAAATCATTCAAAAATATTAAGCGGCAACTTCACCGGGGACATCCCCCGTGAAATTTTTAGCACGCTTCATGAGGTAGAAAATGAACCCAAGAAACCCCATGAGGACACCGCTGAGGAGAACCAGCATCACGGCAATCGCAGAATTCGCCGCCTCAGCGAGCACGCCTTCGGCGCCACTCATGCACATGGGACAGGCCAGAAAAAAGGAATCAGGGAAGAATGAGTTCATATCTACTTTTTAGACAATTACGTTCTTAGCTTTCTTGAGGAAACGGATGCCGTAAATGAGAAGAAGAAGAGCGCCCGCGGCACTGATCCACCCCATGGCGGTGAACATCGGAGGGAGCTCAGGAATCAGAAGGCACCACGCTGCGAGTCCTCCCGTGAAAAGGACACAAATCGTGATGAAAGCGATATGAAAATTCTTCAAGGACATAACGGAAACTATTCCTGCTCAGTTAATTTACCATTCGTGGTCTCGAACGTGTCATACTGCTCGCGGATGGGATCGAACCCGGCGAATAAAGTAAGACCCATCAGAGAGATGAAAAACAAGACCGTGAAAACAAGGGTCTTGTAAATTAATCCGCGTTCATGGTTGAGGTGCATAAAAATAAGCGCCACAAGACTTGCTTTCGTCGTCGCGACTCCCAAACCGAGAACATAATCACCCGGCGTCGGTCCCGGAGGGCCTACGTCCAACCAGGGAACGAGCGCGAGAGCAATGGTAACTCCGGTGAAAAAGAAGAGGGCAATCCCTACCATCAGGTAGGTCTTCTTATGCTTTCCCCAGTCATGGATTTCTTCCGACATAGTAACAAAAAGTAAGATTCAGATTAAAGGAGATACATGATCGGGAACAAGAAGATCCAGATCAGGTCAACGAAGTGCCAGAACAAGCCGCCCACTTCAACGCGGTTGGCGAGATGCTCAGGATTCTTCAAAAACATTTTCTTTCCAAAGACCACAAAATACAAGAGCACGAGGGCCCCCCCGACGACGTGAAGACCATGGAGAGCGGTCATCGTGAAGTAGATCGCGTAGTAGTTGCCGTAACGAGGACCATGGTTACCCATGAACTTAATCTTCTCTCTCGGGACGGTTATCGTTCCGTGGTGACCGGTGTCCTTTTCCAGCTTTGAAGCCGACGGCTTGGTCTCACTGGTGTGAACTTCATCACCGTGAGATTCTTCGCCTTCGTGCTTCTCACCCTCGTGGTCATGACCATCGCTATGCTCACCGCCGACATGGACATAATGAAGATTCAGCTTGTGACCGCGAAGCATCTTCTCAGGAATTGTCTCGCCACGAGGCTCGTAGTAAGCGCGCATCGTCTCGTAATACTGGTGCTGCTTCGTGAAAAATTCCTGCTTCGCATACTCGTCATCCACGACCTCCCAAAGGATGGAGTCACGCTGCTTGGTCGGCATCACGAGCTGCATATCCACCTCGTGAATTTCAAAGAGCACATCATCGCCAGTGAGAGTCCCATCGACTTTCGATCCGTCACGATAGTTCATCGAGGTGTCGGAGTGCCCAATCACAGTGCGTGGATTCCCGTTAAGCTCGAACGGCTTTGCCGCCGTCACCATCGCACTCGTTGAGACTGAGACAGGCGCCGGGTTCTCAACTCCATCAGCAAGCTCGGTGCGGTAACGTTTCCGCTCCTTCGCGAGGTCAGATGCCGTCTCCCGCCGAGCCTGATAAAACCACTTTTTGAATTCCCCCTTCGAAGTGAACGCCACTGCATCCTCCCCGTCGGCGACTTCAAGCGTCAGCTCCGGAAACTCATCCCCCGCCAACTCGCGCAAAAATATCGGTAAAGCTCCCTGAAGACTGAACGAAGCTTTGTCGCCCGAAAAACGAATCTTATCGGTTCCATTGAGGATTGTGCCCTCCATCACCGAATTATCGAGCAACTTGATCCCGTGGTGCTTTGTCAGCTTGCTGTTGTACTCAATCGACTTGATGCACATGAACGCCACCGCGCAAGCAACGACCCCATACATCAGAACCTGAAAGCGACGCCAGTTCCGCTCTTTCAAAGCCACCCAGGCGAAGACCACGCCAACACTCGACCCAATGAGGATCAGGGTGTTGAGAAATCCGAGCCAGACGTAGCCTTTGTGAACATTCAATCCCCACGGCCATGGATTATCGACACCGTCCTGAACCCCGAGTCGGAGAAAGACATAGCCAGAGAAAAGCCCTCCGAAAAGCATAACCTCTGAGGCGAGGAAAAGCCAAATCGCGAGCTTGGAATTGTACAACCCCGTATCGCGGCGAGGGGTTACTTCATAGGGAATCTCCATAGTAAAAACGCAAACCTGTTAGTCAGAAAAAATGAGTGATCTAGTGCTTGGAATCGACGGCGACCTCCTCCTCCTCTTTAGCCGAAGCCAAAGAAGAAGGGTCACTCTCGAACTGAGGACTGAAATCTCTATCGGCACCAGGGACGCTATACTCGTAAGGCCCGCGATAAGCGACCGGCTCGGTGGTGAAGTTACCGTGCGGAGGTGGTGTCGGCGTAGCCCACTCGAGCGTCGTCGCATCCCATGGGTTGTCATTTTCGACCTTCTTACCTTTGAAGGCGCTGAGGAAAATGTTGATGATAAAAGGAATTTGAGCCACCGCGAGAAGCCACGCAGAACCTGAGGTGATGATGTTCAGATCGATCATGCGCAGTGGTGCGTCAGGCTCGATCACCTTCATCATCTCGCAAAGGTTCGAGATGAAAGTGTTCGGCTCCGAAAAGACCTGACTGCTGATCTGCTCGTAGGCTTTACCCCCGTCGAAAGCGCGGCGGTGGAAACCTGCCATGCCCTGGAAGAACATCGGCGCAAAAATTCCATTCATGAAAATGAGAGACGGCCAGAAGTGCAAGTGCCCCATCCACGTCGACATCATGCGTCCGGTCATTTTCGGATACCAATGATAGATGCCCGCAAAGAGCCCGAAAATGGTTCCCGGAGCGACCACGTAATGGAAGTGCCCGATCACATAATACGTATCGTGCAAATGAAGGTCAGTAAGACTGAAGGCAAGCGGGAGACCGGTCAGTCCACCAATTCCAAACATCGGAATAAAGGCCGTCGCAAAGAGCATCGGCACAGTGAAACGGATCGATCCTCCCCACATTGAAATCAGGAGTGAGGTAATTAAGATTACCGAGGGTATCGAGATCAGGACCGTCGTCGTCTGGAAAAAAGTCGAAACCGCAGGCCCCATTCCCGTGATGTACATGTGGTGGGCCCAAACGATGAACGCCAGGAAACCGAGAACCATGACCGCGTAGACCATCGTTTTATAACCCCAAAGTGGCTTCCGCGTGTTACACGGAATCACCTCTGAAACGATCGCAAGGGCCGGCAAAATGAGGACGTAAACCTCCGGGTGAGCCAGGAACCAAAAGAGGTGCTGGTAGAGGAGCGGACTTCCGCCCCCGGCTGCGTCAAAGGACATCCCGCTGACATTCAGACCCGTGGGAATGAAGAAACTTGTTCCGGCAAGACGGTCCATGAGCTGCATAATCGCTGCGACCTCAAGAGGTGGAAACGCAAGGAGGAGGAGAAATCCCGTCACGAGCATTGCCCAAACAAAAAATGGCATCCTCATCCATGTCATGCCGCGGCACCGGAGGTTAATGATCGTGCAAATGAAGTTCACCGCACCAAGGAGAGACGAACTGATCAGAAAGACCATGCCCATGAGCCACTGTGTCTGGCCGGTCCAAAATAAATCCCCATAATGAAGATCAGTCGTCGTCGCCAGAGGCGAATAGTTCGTCCAACCTGCCTTCGCCGCACCTGAAGGGAGAAAGAAACTCACAAACATGAGAACTCCACCGAGGAGGTAGAGCCAGTAGCTTGCCATATTGAGACGGGGGAAGGCCATATCCGGCGCTCCGATCTGCAAAGGGGTGACGTAATTTCCAAATGCACCGAAGGCCAGAGGAACGACTCCCAGGAACACCATGATCGTTCCATGCATCGCCCCGAACATATTGTAGAGGTCGCCAGTAACCTTGCCACCATCGTCAAGCCACGCCTGAAACCAGGGCCAATCAGCAAGCAGCGGGACCGCACGGTCCGGGTAGGCAATACTCCACCGCATCACCATCATGAGAAAGAATCCGAAGGCCAAAAACACCAACGCGGTGAAGCCATACTGAATTCCAATCGTTTTGTGGTCGGTCGAGAAGATGTATTTTTTCCAAAACGGCTCATAATGATCGTGGTGATCATCGTGCGTCTCTTTGTGCTTTTCTGCGGTTGCTGCGCTCATACTTCTGGAAATTTCGCCGGAACAGACCAATTAAATCAGTTTCGGGCGAAGGATATCAATCAAACATTAGGGAGAAACCCTCAGCCTTCACTGAGCGGCTCGCCGGTTTCCAAATCTAACTTAGAACCTGGTAAATTTTCATCAGCCGGAATTGCCAACAATTCGTCCTCAGTGTAAGGGCCACTGTGGCTGCCGAATTGCTCGCGCGCCGCTTTGATCATTTCGATGGTTACTACGCCGTCATCCCCCTCCTGGAGACTGCCAAATTCACGACGAATGTAAGTGACCACCTGAGCAATTTTTTCATCATTCAAATTATTCCACGCAGGCATCAGCTGATTGTAGGTCTGTCCCGCGACCTTGAAGGGACCGTTGATCCCATGAATCATGATTGCCCCGAGGCGAGAAGTGCCCTGATCAACCCACTCTGATCCTACGAGGGGTGGAAACTGGCCGGGGATCCCCAAACCTGAAGCCTGATGGCAGGCGATACAGTTATTGTAAACCTTCTTACCGTCACTCATCCAATCTTCGATCCAGGCGACTTGCTCTGCAGCCGCTTCATCCCCACCGAGTGACGGACGGGGCTCCGGCTGGTAGTTATCGCTGATGTAGATACTGGAGCTAAAGCCGTTGCTCGAGCTGAAGAGATGGCCGCCACCAAGGATGAGAATCAACGCACCGATCACCATCACGGTAATTCCGACGGTCCCTTCGCCACCTTCTGAGAGCGAATTTTCACGCTTCACCGAATCATGAAGGTCAATCGCGCCGGGAAGGCCCTGCTCGTAATCAAGGTTCTTTATCTCTTCTGCCATCTGGGTTCTGCTTGAGACTTTAAATTAAATTATTTCACCGCCGGAACCGGCTGATCTTTCTTCAGGGAAAGAAGGTAATCGACGAGGGCCTCTGCCTTCGGGGTCGGGACGAGCCCTTCGCCGTAAGGGGACTTCTTGTAAAAATGGAGATAGGCAGGCATTCCACTGTCAGGGTCAAGGCTCTTCGGATCGGAGAGGTGCCGGTGCATTAACTCCCTTGTCGTGATACGATGCCCAACGTTTGAGAGATCCTGCCCGATACGCTGATATCCAAGCGGCGCCACCTCTTCGAGAGTGTAATCAAGGGGCTGAGTTTCCCGGGCAAGACCGTCAGCCTCGCGACCTCCCCACCCCGGACGCCACATGTCCGGCCCCGCATAGGTCGGGCGTATTACCTGCGTATGGCAGTAAACGCATCCCTCGGCGGCATAAATCTGACGACCGTAATCACTGGAACCATGGCGGTAAAAAACGCTGTCTGGATAGGCCGTGACTCCACCCTCAACTTCCTCCCCCTCAAGATAAGGAATCGGCTCGGCATTTGAGGCGGCGACAAACGGGATCAGGATAAGAAACACCCAGGGGAAAAGGAACGCCAGTGCGAGCCCCCCGATCAGTTTCAAAAATGTGTCAGATTTCATTCGAAAGAAATTTGGGTTAGTGGTCAGCTCAAACCTGCGGCCGCCTTTGCGCTCGCAGCCGCTCCCGGCTTGGCATGGATCAACGTCGGCCCCTCGGACTTACGCCCTTTTCCGATAAACATGAGAGCAAGTTGATAGAGGAACAGAAAATTAGAGTAGGAAATCAATGCCCAGGCCACGGCGCGTCCTACCACGTAGGCTGACGAATTGACGAATGAGGTGGAAAACTCCTGGTCCCAGACCGCAAGGTTTCCTCCCTGAGCGATGCCGCCAACCAGCATCGTCACGACGAGAGTCATGATCCCATAGGTGCTCCACCAGAAGTGGGAACGAATTCTGGCCCCGGAAGGCCACTCAGCACCGGTGATGCGGGGAACGATAAAGTAAATTGCACCGAAGATCGTCATCGAGAAGAACCCGTAAAAAGCCAGCGTGTCCATGCCAACGATGAAATGGCTAAACTGAAGATCTTTACCAAAGTAAAAGGTCGAACTCATCGCAGCAAGAAGCGCATAAAGCCCCAGCATTAACATCCCAAAGACGGTGAATCGTAGCGATGGGCTATACTCCCATATCTTCGAACAACCCTTCAGGGTGAGCATCAAATTCGTCACCGTCGCGAGAATCGCCAGGAGAATGAAAATCGCAGCGGCACCGCTCACCCCCGGCATCCATGCTGGAAACGGACCACCCATGAAGCGGGAAAATCCCGTCCACCCGGCGAGAAACGCGAGCAGCCAGAAAGTCAAGTGAGCCAGCGGATAACTGTAAATGGGGCGACCCGCGATCTTTGGAATGATGTAATAAGCCACCGCTAGAGCAACCGGTGCCATCCAGAAATAAATCAAGTTGGTAATGTACCACGCATCAATCCCCGCACCCATCACCGGAGCTGTCCCCTTGTTGATGAAAATATTGGCGGTGAGAAAAATCCACGGGAACCAGACCGCCGCTCCGATGATAAACATCTCCGAAACATAGACTGCGGAATTGCGCCGCGAACGAAACATGGGGATCATCCAGACGACGATCAACGAGTAGGAAATTGCGACAATCGGCCAAATCCACCTGGGGAAATCCAGAAGAGGAATGCCGCGTCCGAAGCCGAACCAAACACTGAGAACCATCAAAGTCACGGCCGCATTCCAAACATGACCGACAACAATGATCGTCACACCATGCTTTAATTCGTTCCGGGTGAGACGCGCCATGAGCCAAAGCATCACGCCAATACCGGCCTGCATCGCCCACCCGTAGACGAGGGCACTCATGTGCGCAGGAAAGAGACGACCGTAGGTGAGAAATTCGCAACCATCCCAAAGCCCCGGGAGTCGGAGCTTCAATGAGCTGAAGAAACCCAAAAGAGTTGCTGCCAGCAACCACGCCGCCGCACTGGTGAAGAAAAACATCACAGGATACCGGGTAGAGCGATCAATCGAGGCGCGCTCTGCCATTTCTTCCGGTGTCGGTTGGGGAACTGTCATAAAATTTTCTCGTTTCTGCAAACGTGATTCGTCACTCACTGAGCAGGTTTATCAACCGCAGGAGCGGTGGGTGCCGCTGGTTTTGGTGTCTCGGCTGCCTTTTCAGGGGCCGCTGCCTTTGGCGCAGGTTTAGCCTCAACTACCGGTGCAGGCTTCGGCGCTGGCGTCTCTTTCGGAGCCTCTTCTTTTTTCGGCTCGGCAGGCTTCGGCTTCTCCTCTTCTTTCGGAGCCGACGCTTCTTCCATTTGCTTCATGAATGTCGGAGACCCTGGAACAACAATCGTGGACGCCACTGCTTTCGGAGCTCTCTTAACGAGGGCGGCCATTTCTATTGCGACCTTCTCCTCATCGAGAAGACCTCCCTGCGCTGTCTCGATTTCCTCAAGATTTGCCCAGCGCTGCTGAATCGTTTCCGGATCGAACTCCCCCATGTAGGCGCGATCTTCAATACTCTCATGCCCGGCGTATCCCGACAGGATCAGCGCCAAAAAACCAAAGAAGACAAATACCCCCATCGCCCCGAGGAATACCTTGAGCGGAGAGGAAGTTGATGATGCCTGATTACTCATGAAAGTCTTAAAAATCCAAGTTAGTTCACCACGTTGAGAGACTCATCAAGACGAGGGTCGCGACACGGGAAGAGACTCGCGGAACCCAGTTGACGGAGGAGGAAAAATCCGAAAATACCAGCGACCGAAACAAAGGCGAGAATGTCGAAAATCCAAGCTCCCGGGATCGTCATCTGAATGTCACCACCGGCCGCAGCAGAGAGTGAAATTCCCCGCTCCGGAATAATGATCCAGTAAATATCGCAAAAGTGCATGATCAGGTTCCACACCGCGACTCCTGACAAAACCAGCGGCATCATTTTCACCTTTTGAATGAGGAGGATTGCAAACGGAATGAAGAAGTGGCCGACGACGAGGCAGACGATCGTAAAGGTGTTCCAAAAATCCGTGTTCCTCGTCAGGTAGAATTTGGTCTCCTCCGTGATATTTGCATACCAAATCAGGAAATACTGCGAGAAAGCGATGTAAGCCCAGAAAATCACGAAGGCGAGCATCAACTTACCCATGAGGTGGTAATGCTCGAGAGTGATGACATTCTTAAGATACCCCGCCCGACGCAGCAGCGTCACCATGATGACAAGCAGCCCCATCGAGTTGAGAGCGCAACCCGCGAAGAGGTAGACACCCCACATCGTGGAGAACCAGGCGTAATCGAGCGCCATGAGCCAATCAAAAACAAGAAAGGTCCAGGCGGTCGCAAAGAAGGGGAGGAATCCACAACTCCAACGGCGCATCCAGCGAAACCATTTTGGGTCAGGATCAGAATCCTGGCGAACCGACCAGCGCTTGAGCGTGTAGGCAATTCCGACAAGGGCGATGAAATAGCACCAAAAACGTAAGTACCATACATTTTCATTGAGGTAGGCTCGCTTCACGTAAAGGAGAGCCTCCTCCTTCAGGAAATACTTATCGGTTAATTTTTTCTTCGCGGCCTCCTCAGTCACTTCCGTCTCAGACAAGTCCTCGATCTTCGATTCCAGAGAAGAGATCTTCCTCTCAAAATGAGCACGGTGTCCAGGGCTGGGAGAATCAATCGCCGCGAAGGCTGTTTTCGTTTCTTCCAGCTCAGCCGTGACTTTCCCGAGGGAAGCGCTGTGCTGTGCGACATACTCCGCCTTGCCCTTTTCAGCTTTCTCAGTTGCGACCTCCAACGCGGCAGCGCGTTTCGGGAACCACTCCCAGAGAGCATCACGAAAGCCCATTTGCGGAACGAGAAGAGGGAGCCCAAGCACGAGACAAACCAGAACCATGACGCCAAGATTCTCCATCAGTCGCCGGATCACCGTCCCCCAACCCGAATTACTCGCATGATGGAGCAGAGTCCAGAACATACCTCCGATCGAGAGAGAGAGAAAGAAGACCACAGCGAAGAGCCAGCTGTAACCCATCGCACCGGCCTTTTCAGGCATGAGAAAGCGCAGAGCAAAAAAGAGGACCAACCCACCGACCCCAACTGCGAGGCAGATGAGCTTCAGAAGAGTTGGCGACTTGAGAAACTCGCCGTCTTTGTAATTGTCGCCGTCCTTTAAACCAGCCATGAGAAGTAGCACAAAAAAATCGTAATCAGTTTCCAGCAGCTCCTTGAAGAGCTTTCACATAGGCTACAACCGCCCATCGATCGCTCACTGAAAGAACTCCATTGTAAGGACCCATCAGTCCCTTGCCGTGTGTGATTGTCCAAAAAATTTGCCCCTCGGGCATCGCGGAAACTCTCGCGTCAATTAAGTTGGCGGTTGGCGGGATCGCCCAATATTTCGAAACCACTCCTACTCCGTTGCCGCTATCGCCGTGGCAGGGGGTGCAGGTGATCTGGTAGCGCTGCTTTCCACGAGCGAGAAACGCTTCATCAAGCTTCAATGTCTCCGGATATCCCGCTCCATAGAAGTCACCGTAGAGCCCAGTGTCTCCGTAGCTATCTCCACGACTGAAGTCGAGAGGCGTCGTCAGGTTATCCTGATTGCCCCCGTGAGGAAAAGTAAACCCGAGTGGAACGGTACCTTCGACAGGCTTCCTCGAACCCTGGCCATCTTCGAAGAAGTCGCTCGGCTTCTGGTAATTCACACGATACTGATGGTCCATATCCGGAAACAACTCGAAAGGAGGGTCCGAGAACTTTTCACCACGCGGACCCAGCGCATACACTGTTGCCACTACCGCGATCGCTAAAATGAGGAAAAACCAACGCATTCTTAATTATTCAGTTCAGTGTGCGACCTCTTCAATCTTCCCGGCACCAATTTCCTGAAGGAAATCATGCGTTTTCTCTTTCTTAAACTTAGGATCACGGGCTTCGATCACCATAAGAAAGCCGTCGTCTGTCGCCTTTTCGAAAAGCTTTGAGTTGAAAAGCGGATGATTCCAGCGCGGCAAAGCGATGACAGCGAGGAGGCCAAACAAAATCGTGAAGCCGGAAAAAAGAATCGTGAGCTCGAATGTCACCGGGAAGAACGCCGGCATCGTAAAGAGGTTCGTCGGCTTACCCTGCACCACGGTCGGATACAAAGACACCTGCGTGAAGAATTGAAGAAATAGCGCAAAAAGAAATCCTGTTGTTCCGCCAACCAGGACGGCCGCCGAGAGCCAGCTTTTTCCGAGTCCCATTGCGTGATCCATCCCATGGACAGGGTAAGGGGTGTGG